>Ga0315288_10005992_pt1 | contig 15410 bp, 15 predicted proteins | sample YL17G11_20_MG_FD_203454 | JGI IMG/M metagenome (GOLD analysis project Ga0315288, IMG submission 203454) | Sediment microbial communities from Yellowstone Lake, YNP, Wyoming, USA - YL17G11_20 | ecosystem: Environmental > Aquatic > Freshwater > Lake > Sediment | place: USA: Wyoming | collected...
GTGGATTCCTTCCCGCAGGAGGCCGCCGCCTTCATCTTCTTCACCGCCGTCAGGGCGGGCCTCGCCGACTCCGTCGTCGGCTCACTTACGGGGGTCCCCAGGCCCCGTTCACGTCGGCTCGGGCTCGCCTTCCTCGCGTTGGCTGGGGTAGTCTACGGCCTGCCGTCCCTCACGGTCGCCGTGTTGATGAATCAGGGCGGCTGGCTGGTGATCGTCGGTATACTCATGGATTTCCCCCGGCTCCTGCTGGTCCAGGTGGTGAAGCGGGGCCTCCTGGAGAAGTATCGGGTTCCCACGGTGAAGCCGTTTCCAGTCAGGATGCTGCTGTTCGTCTACTCATTTTCGGTCCTGCCACTGCTGGTCCTCGACGTGCTTCCCTCCTACGTCCTGAAGGTTCAGCAGGCCTCGGGGCTGCTCGTGGTGGCGGTGTTCTTGGTCGTGACGGTTGTCAGGAGTCTATACGCTTTCTTCGTCGCCGGGAGGCTTCTCGAGGTAAAACGGAGCCGGGTTCGCCTTCCCCTGGCTATCCTTGTCTTCGGTGTGCCGTTGGTTACGTTGCTGGAGAACGTCCTTGGGCTCCAGGTCTATACGAGGTACATATCCGTTTGGTATTTCATCTACGATATCCTGTATCCCTGGAATCTTCAGTTGCTGTGGCGGGCGGTTCTAGGGATTCTTTCCGTGGCAGCGTACTTCGATTTCCCGAGGCTGATGCTGCTCTTCGGCTCCCAAATTGACGAGGAGGTAGGTGCGGCAGCCTCGTAAGTTGTAGGTCGCGGGTCCGAATCCCGCTCGGGGCTCCATTTCAAGCATTTTTTAGTACTTTCTTAGGTAGAAAAGGTTCCCAATAGTATTTCCTCATGAAATAAGTCGAACCTGCAAAAATAAAGGAAGCAATAATATACAAATTTGGTAGTTCTGAGAAAAACGACCAAAAGAAAAATGTGGAAATGCAGTATGCGGAGACTAAAATTGTTAATCCGTTCCGCATCTTTCGCTAGATTTCAATAGTCATCTGGCCATCATCTATTTTGCGTAAATAATTTGAGAATTCGATTAAGATAATACCCAACCACATTGGGAAAACAGCAATTACTTTCTGAATATCCGGAATAGGCGTGACAGAGCTGGAAAATATTTGATAAATCGCCATAGATGAGATCAAGAGCACAGCACCGATGACCGCGTGAGGAGCGACCAAGAACCTTACATGGACTTTATTTATATGGTCTACCAGCTCCTCTTCGAACCTGGGGCACCAGCCGAGGAACCTGCGGAAGATGTCTTGGCTCTCCATCTTTGCCACCCTATCACTATTAGTTATTGAAGGTCTTTCCGTACAACCCTCCTCGCATAGGCGTGGTTGAAGACGATGTAGGGGAAGTAGACAAGCGGATAGTTCCACTGAACCAATGCATCAGGCAGGATCAGCCAGGCAGCCAACGAGGATGCTATAACAACTATGAAAGACATCCCGTAGACCCTCTTGACGTCACGCCATTCTTGCATCGGTATCGTCTCCTTACTTATCTTCCAGAGGATTCTGGTGAAGTTGACGATGACGATGCTGCCGATGAGGAGGAATGAGAGCGCGGTCCTCACAACGCCGTCAGACAGTCTGCCTTCCGTCTGCGCCCTGGGGAACAATGCGAGGTAGAGAACTATCATGGCTACAGCCATCATAGCCGAGGTCACGAATAAGCCCGTGTTTCCCCGGTACCTCTCCTCGCCTCCGGATCTCTCTGGTGAAAGGTCGAACCTCGGGCACCATCCGAGGAAACCTCCGAAGAGCTGGAGAACACTCATGGCTAGAGCCCCGGTATCAGCCTTGAGAAGATCACGTGCGCCAGCCTCGAGGGGGGGAGCCCTCTCTCCTCGGGCGTGAGCGATATGCCCCTCTCTTCCGCCTCGTCAACGAGCCGGCTCCTGCACTTCTCCGCCCAACTGCAGCCAGGACAGTTAGGCTCCTCGTAGTGCCAGGTCTGGACGCCGTGTCGCCTAGAGAAGGTGATAATCACTCTGCCTCTGTCCCTCGGCGTCACGCCGAGGAGGACGCCGTTCTTAGGGTCAACGTACTGTGGCTCTATCATCCCGGCCTCGGCGGCGTGGCGTAGGGCGGAATCGACCTTGCCGAGGGCTATGTTAAGGGCGTCGTAGATCGCCTGACGTGTGGTGTCAAGCCTCCGCCCGATGTCCGCCTGCGAGAGGCCCCTGCGGTTCAGCGCCCATATGTCGAGCTGTCTGTCGGTCAGGTAGGCCGAGGACAACAACGGATTCCACCGGAGGTAGATCATTTGTCAAGTTTTTAAGCTTTACGTACATCCGACCTGTCTCCGATACCTATTTTACGACCGGTCTTAATCTTCATCTCGGTGTAAACCGTGGTGAAGTACATTCTCCTGTCCACGTTGACGCCTGAGGGACAGAGAACCCTGAAGGAGAAGCCCGAGAGGATCAAGGAGGTCAACAAGGAGATCGAGGCCTTCGGCGTTAAGGTGCTCGAGCAGTACGCCGTCCTCGGCCCCTACGACTTCGTGAACATCATCGAGGCCCCGGACAACGACGCTGTCTTCAAGATGAGCGTCGAGCTGGGCAGCAGGGGCACAATAAAGATACTGACGATGCCCGCCATCACCGTGGAACAGCTGACAAAGAAGCTCAAGTAACCCCCTTTTTTATGACCTGCTTCAGGTTATGGCGAAAAAAAATCATTTTCTGGAGAAGAACCGGCGCTGGTAGCTGTCCTCATCCATGATGCCAAGGCGCTCCATGGTCTGCCTCATGGTCTTCATGTTGCCCTCACTCAGCTCAAGCAGGGGCTTCCTGGGTTTGCCGACGTCGGCTCCGACCATGTTCAGGGCCGCCTTCAGGGGGACAGGGTTGCTCTCGCCGTACATCATCCTGATGAGGGGCAGCAGCCTGTACAGGTGCTCCCTCGTCGTCAAGACGTCCTAGTAGTTCAACCAGGGCTTGCTCAGCTCGGCGAACTCCCGTGGGCAGAGGCCGCCTGTGACGTTGCTCGTCCCCTTCCCGCCCGACGCCATCACGACGGGTATCAGGGCGTAGAGGGCGCAGTCGCAGCAGAGGACGTTGAACTCGCCGTGGGTCAGCTCGATCACCCTCATCACCCCGTACGGGTTGGGGCCCGCCTCCTTGACGGCGACGATGTTAGGGTGCTGGGCGAGCCTCGCGATCGTCTCGGGCTCCACGTTGACGCCTGACCTCTCAGGGTTGTTGTAGATGACCAGGGGGAGGTCGACGGCATCTGCGATGTCCTTGAAGTAGCCGTAGAGGGCGCTCTGCGTCGGCTTGATATAGGGCGGCTGAACCATTAGGCCGCAGTCGACGCCAGCGTCCTTGGCGTACCTCGCGTTCTCTATGGTCTCCTTCGTCGACACGGCGGAAACACCACACATCACCGGCATCTTCCCGTTGGCCTCGTCGACAACCTCATCGACGATCTTCTTCCTCTCCTCCTTCGTGAGGAGGATCGCCTCCCCAGTGGAGCCGAGAGGAGGACGCCGTTGCTCCTGTTCTCGGCGTGGAAACGGACGAGCCTGCGGAGAACCTCATAGTTGACCTCATCCGCTCCGTCGAAGGGCGTCACGAGGGCGGGCCATGAGCCCTCGACGTTGTATCGCTTCAAACCGATCAGTCCGAGATAGGCGCATACGCTAATAAGCTTCGCGAGGCGCCGGGAAACCTTGATAACCAGTATCAGCCGATCTCTGCCCCATGAAGGTTCTTGGCGTAGTCGGAGGCCCGCGCAGAGCCGGTAACACCGTCAGGCTCGTGGAAGCCGTCCTCGAGGGGGCAAAGGAGGCTGGACACGAGACCGTTCTGTTCAAGCTAGCCGAGTTAGACATCGGCCACCTAGGGGACAGGGATGGAGAGGTCGCCTTCCCGGAGGACGACTTCGACAAGATAAAGCCCCATATAGAGTCCATGGGTGCTCTCGTCCTCGGCTCACCCATCTACTACAGCCAGCTCGACTCCAGGATGATAACGTTCATCAACCGCCTCTACTACTACAGCAGCTACTACAACGAGGAGAACAGGCGCAGGCTGCCGAAGGGGGCGAGGGCTGTCAACGTCATCACCTACGGCCAGGATGACTCTCACTACTACGACGATGTCCTCGAATGGGCGAAGGACATGGAGAAGGGCTATGACATGAAGGAGATCAGGAGCCTAGTCGCTGAGGGGACCGGGGACAAGCCAGTCGAGTCACGGCCAAGGCTCCTGAACAGGGCGAGGGAGATCGGGCGAAGGCTCTAGGTGGCCGATATGAAGGTCTTAGGCGTAGTTGGGGGCCCCCACAGGGAGGGGAACACGGTCAGGCTCGTCGAGGCGGTCCTGGAGGGCGCCAGGGAGGCGGGACACGAGACCGTCCTCATAAAGCTAGCAGACCTCGACGTGCGTCACATAGAGGAGAAGGGCGGGAGGCTCTACTACCCGGATGACGACATGGCCAGGAAGCTGGGGCCACACCTTGAGTCGATGGGAGCCCTGGTTCTGGGCACCCCGATCTACTACGACCATGTCGACAGCAGGATGAAGCAGTTCATAGACCGCCTCCACTACTGGAGCAAGACCCACGGCGAAGAGTACAGGAGACGCTTCCCGGACGGCGTCGAGGTCGTCAACTGCATCACCTGCGGATGGGACGACCCTGACGCCTACGACGACGTCCTCGCCTGGATGAGGGAACGGATGGAGCACTACTGGAAGATGAGGCACATCACGGACCTCAGGGCAGAGGGCACGGGTAACAAGCCCGTCTCATCCAGAAAGGAACTCATCGAGAGGGCGCGGAAGATCGGCAGAAGCCTCTAGAGGGGAAGGGGCGTCCTCAGGAAGCCCCGTGAAAAGACGCCTTTCATGAAAAGGAACCTCCCCCGCACTCCTCCGGCGAGCTGATCCGAACAGAAAACGTTCGTTCTTTATAAAGAAGCCACGCAAAAATGTGGGCTAAATTTTTTCCTCTACCGCAATCAGTAAGCCTTCTTTGGCTTGTGATTTTCAAGAGCTATATATTTGATGGATGATTTCCTGATTCAATATTGTCAGAAGCTGAGAAAGAGGGATTTTATTATAAAAACTGAGTTTATTTCAAAAAATAAAATTGGAAGGAGAATACATCTTAACGATTTAGCCACAGATGAGCTGATGGAGCAAATTCATCTGATTTTTGAAAGAGTTGTTCAATTTTCTTAAAATGAGGGCGGGAGACAAACAAACCTTTGGAAATTTGATTATTGAGGAGGCTCAAATATTCGCAATATATTTGAGATATGAGTCATCTGGATTCCCCGAATTCCTGATCTGGAAAAAATTCAAAATTTCTATATATCTTTTTTTTAACTCATAGGTTTTTATAAAACCGAGTGGCTATGGGCGTTTTTATTTTTTCTTTGATATAATTTTAAGTATTAATTCATTAATAAGAAATTGGAATGTCTGACATTGATCTTATTTGGCGTTATCAAGAGATTGTTAAATATGCAAAATTACATGATTCATGTTTAGGAATGAATGGGGATGCAGGGATTATTTTTTCTAAAAAAATAGTACTTTTAGAAGATAAAAAAGAGAGATATTGGAAATATAGAAGTATTTTAGAGGCACAGATCTCTCATTTTGTTAGAGATATCAGAATCATGATTGAAAAAATACCTGACGAGTATAAAAAAACTCATCAAAGATCAAGTTTAAATCAAGATACTGGGGAAGTAGATTATTATGAAGTTTATGATGATTCTAATTATTCATCTTTAATAAAATACTATGAGAAAATTATACAAAATATAGAGGGATATAATGGAATATTGAAAAAACTAGAAGATAAAATATTCTTATATGACGATATAAGAAATTTAAGAGGTTTTATATTGATGTTTTATGAAAATTTAGAATTGTTCAAACCACAAAATATAATAGAAATTGATAAATATGTAAAGTTATTATATAAAATGAAAGAGCAGGGAATGAAAGATGTATCAGATAATTTAGAAAAAATAGAAGAAACTGAAAGTAATATTGAAAAATGTACATTAGCACGTTCTAACTTAGAGCAATATACTATTATAATTTTAAAATTAAAAAAAGTCGATATTAAAAAGGGATTTTTCTCCAATTTAGATTTAGCAATTGAAAATCAACTGATTAAAAAAGAAAAAAGAGAAATAATAGCTAGTAATTATTCTTATTTATCAAAAATAATACATAAAGAAATTATAGATAGCAATAAAAATACTCTCTATGGTATATCAATGACTTTACAAATTTTAACCGATTTAATTTCTTAGGTGAAAAACCTATTTCTTTTTAGCCCATTTTAAGCCTTTTATCTCCATAGCGCACCTATTCTTACATCTACGGGAGAGGTACATACAGAGACAATCAGATAAAGTGAAGGAATCAGAGAGACAAATTATTAGATGAACACAAAGTGATAGAAAATAATATAGAAACAAAACAACAAACAGATCGATTATGAGAGAAATTCAGGAGGGGGGCTAATTTTTTCCAGTTATCCTATGTAGCACAGGATAAGGCCCGACGCTAAGAGGATTTAGCCCTGACCTCGTAGCTGATCTTCGGGGCGTTCCTCATCGTGTTCCCGACGTAGCAGCGTCCGACATACTCCATCAGCCCCTCAAGCTGCTTCCCGCTCAGCTCAGCCCCGACATTGATCGTTATCCTGAACTCCGAAGCCCTGCTCGGATTCACCTCGTTCTTGGCCTCCACCCCCAGGCTGAGGTCCACCGCATCGATCTTCTGTCGCCTCAGGTACGCGGCGACGTGAAACGCAGAGCATAGCCCAAGAGAGGCGACCATCAGCCTCCCAGGGGACATCCCGACCGGCGGGTTCTTATCGTCGATCCTACCAGAGAGCACTTCGAAGCCGTCCACCTCGGCCTTGAACTTTCCTCCCTCAATCCGGGTGACCTTGACGCTCATGGTCCATCTCATCTGAATCCTGGATAGTGGGATAAGTACATTACCAAGCCAATGGCTCGAGTAACCTGCGTTTAAAACCCATTTTTTAGACGAAAAGCCAATTTTTTACCTTGAACCCCACCATCAGCCCTCACAACACCTAAAAGCGGGGGAGGTGATGAAGGTTTTACGAAAAATCAGCCGAGGCGACCGCTTAGATGGCTAAGACGACCTCCCGCGCCCGGCGAGACCTCTGGTCCCAGCCCCCCGCAGAGGTTTACAGGCAGCTGGAAACCAGAGAACAGGGGCTTACAGAGGAGGAGGTCGAGCGACGCCGCGGCGAGTACGGCTACAACGAGCTCAGGAAGGAGACCCTTAGCCGACTCCAGATCCTCGTCAGGCAGCTGAATAACCCCATCTTCCTCATCCTCATCGCTTGCGCCGTGGTCGCCGGCTTCTTCGGCGAGCCCGAGCAGTCCGTCGCCATCATCCTCATGATGGCCCTCAGCGTCGTCCTCGGATTCTTCAACGAGTACAGGGCCGAGAAGATCATCGAGAGGCTGAGGGAGAAGGTCAGCCTGAAGACCCTCGTCAAGAGGAACTCCAAGACCTACGAGATAGAGTCAAGGCAGCTGGTTCTAGGTGACATCATCTCCGTCACCATAGGCGACATCATCCCAGCCGACATCAGGCTAGTAGAGGCAAAGGACCTCCAACTGGACGAGTCTGCCCTCACCGGCGAGTCGTTCCCTGTAGAGAAGGCGACCTCACCCCTCAGCCTCGATAACCCAACCCCGCAGCAGCTCACCAACTACCTCTTCATGAGCACGGTGGTTTCGAACGGGAGCGGGCGCGGCGTCGTCATCTCGACGGGCAGGAACACCGAGCTCGGAGGCATCTCATTCGACCTCACCCGCCCCCACCCCGAAACCGACTTCCAGAAGGGGCTGAGGAGCTACGGCAGCCTCCTCCTCAGCTTCACCGTCGTCCTCGCCATAGGTATATTCACCCTCAACTACATCGTTGGCCGCCCGATAATCGACGCCCTCCTCTTCAGCCTCGCCGTCGCCATAGGCCTAGTCCCCGAGCTGATGCCCGCCATCGTCACCATAAGCATCAGCCAGGGCGCCGCCAAGATGGCGAAGAAGCAGGTCATCGTCAAGCGCCTCGTCAGCATCGAGGACTTCGGCAGCATGAACGTCCTCTGCACAGACAAGACGGGCACGCTGACGGAGGGCAAGATCAGCCTCAGCGACTACTGGTCCCTGAACGCCAAGAGGGACCCAAAGATCCTCACTTACTCGCTACTCTGCAACAGCGCCGCAGTCGGCGACGAGATCGCCGGCAACCCGATGGATGTCGCCATCTGGAGGTACGCCAAGGAGAACCATGTAGAGGAAGCCGTGAAGCCCTACACCAAGGTCGACGACGTCCCCTTCGACTACAGGCGGAGGATGAGCTCAGCTGTCGTCCAGAGGGACGGAACTTACACGCTAATCACCAAGGGCGCCCCCGAGTCAGTCCTCCCGAGGTGCAAGTACGCCGAGGAGAACGGCGGATCGGAGCCCATAGAGGCGGCCCAGAACAGGCTCAACGCCAAGCTAACCGAGTACTCGGAGGCAGGCTACAGGATACTCGTCATAGCACAACGAGGCATCGAGGCGAAGCCCGCCTACACCCCCGACGACGAGAGGGACCTCACCTTCCTCGGCTTCCTCATATTCACGGACATCCCCAAGAAAGACGCCTTCGAGGCCCTGGCGAAGCTGAAGGAACTCGGCGTAGACGTCAAGATCCTAACAGGCGACAACGAGCTCGTCGCCAAGAAGATCTGCGAGAAGCTCGAAGTACCCGTAAAGAAGGTCGTAACCGGCTCTGAGTTCATGAAGCTGAAGCCCATCGAGGTCAAGGCAGTCGCCGATGAGGCGACGATCTTCGCTAGGATCACACCGGAGCAGAAGCTCGAGATCATCAAGGCCCTAAAGGCTAACGGGCACGTCGTGGGCTTCCTCGGAGACGGCGTCAACGATGCCTCAGCCATTTATGAGGCTGACGTCGGCATCTCAGTCGACTCTGCGGTAGACGTAGCCAAGGAGGCGGCCGACATCGTGCTGCTGGAGAAGGACCTGCTGGTTCTCGCGAACGGCATACAGGAGGGGAGGAAGATCTTTAGCAACACCATCAAGTACATCCTGATGGGAACGAGCAGCAACTTCGGCAACATGTTCAGCGCCGCCGCGGCAAGCGTCTTCCTACCGTTCCTCCCGATGCTCCCAATGCAGATACTCTTCATGAACCTCCTCTACGACACCGCGAACATGACGCTGCCCATTGACAACGTCGACGACGAGTACATCAAGAAGCCGAGGGGCTGGGACATCAGCTTCATCCGGAAGTACATCCTCTTCTTCGGCCCCTTCAGCAGCCTCTACGACTTCCTCACATACGGTATAATGCTCTTCATCTTCGGAGCCTCAGCAGAGCTCTTCCAGAGCGGCTGGTTCGTGGAGTCGTTCTGGACGGAGGTCTTCGTCATATTCGTCATCAGGACCCGCAGGATACCCTTCTGGTCGAGCAGGCCCGGGAAGTGGCTGACCATCTTGACGATGGCCTGCATAGCGATAGGCACGATCATCCCGTTCTCGCCCATCGGCGGCTTCCTAGGCTTCGTGCCTCTGCCGCCCCAGTACTGGATCCTGCTGGTCCTGATGGTGGCGACCTACCTCCTTCTCGTCGATGCGGGCAAGGTCTTCTTCTACAAGATATGCGGATGCGTGTGGTGATTGAAATGACTCCGTACCCTGAACTCCTTCGGTGGTGGACCGCGACGATCACGGCAGGCACCATGTTCCTCGTCCTCGTCAGCATCTACCTCTACACCAGAAACAGCAGAAACATCATCTCAACCCTTGCCAGGAGCAAGGTCGATTTCCTGAGGCACTTCACCTTCGTCTGGATAATGCTCGCCCTACTCGCCCTCTACATATTCTCCATAAGCAACGGCTCGTACGAGATCTTCGCCGCCGGGAACATAGTTGTAGAGGTCATCCTAGCCATCTATGTCATCAGGAACAGGAACGTCTGATTGGCCTGGTTCATAGAGACACAGAAAAATAGATCCATGGTCCGGTTCATGGACCGGCGCCGGGAACTGCTTTATCTCCCCCGTCGACCTCATAGCAAACATGCCTAACAGGACGACAACGATCTTAACGGTAGTATGCATCCTATCCGTGATCTTCTCGGGCGTGAACACCGCCCTGATCATCAACAACCAGAACACCCAGCAAAAGGTCAACGAGGAGAACAAGGCAGCCATGAGCGGCGTCCAGGGAAGCCTCGACGCACTCAGGCTGGACATGGACGCCATGAACAGGTCCACGCAGGCTGGCCTGACGAGGCTCTAGGGCGAGCTCGACAGACAGGAGGAGCTCTCCGACTCGAAGATATCCGCCCTCCAAGACCAGATAGAGGGGCTGAGACAGTCATTCTCATCGAACCTTACGAGGATCAGGAACGAGCTCAGCTCCGACATCAACTCGCTGAGAAGCATCCTGGACGAGCACGGCAACCAGACAGCGGCGAACGTCTACCAGGCCGTCTACAAGTCGGTGGTCGTGGTGAAGACCACCCTCGGCCAGGGCTCAGGGTTCGTCTACGACGACAAGGGCCACATCGTGACGAACTGGCACGTCGTAGAAGGACAGACGAGCGCCGAGGTCATGTTCTACGACGAGTCCTGGAGCAGTGCCGTGATCGCCGGAATCGATCCATTCGCGGACATCGCGGTGATAACAGCCTCGAGGACCCCCGCCGGCGCGGCCCCCCTCGTCCTCGGCAACTCCTCGCTCTGCAGCGTCGGGCAGGAGATCGTGGCCGTGGGCGCCCCCTTCGGCCTCACCGGCAGCCTCTCCTCCGGCTACATCGGCCAGCTGAACAAGCGCATCGAGGTCTCAGGCGTCCCCCTAGTCGTGGACGTCATGCAGATCGACCTCTCCATCGCCCCGGGCAGCTCGGGGGGACCCCTCCTCGACATCGAGGCCAGGGTCCTCGGCATAACCAACGCCGGCGCAGGCTTCGGCATAAACTTCGCCATACCATCCAACGTCATCAGTCGAGTAGCATCCTCGATAGTAGAGAAGAGCTACTACCAGCACCCGTACGTCGGCCTCTCCTCGAGAGACCTCGACCCTGACGTCATCGAGGAGCTCAGAGTCCAGAACGTCTCGCCGGACCAGACGGGGATGATGATCATGGAGGTTCTACCCGGCCTGCCCGGCGCGGAGGCTGGGCTGCAGGCCGCCGTCACCACCGTCGTCAACGGCCAGACAGCCTACATAGCCAAGGACATAATCATAGGCGTCGACGGGCGCACGGTCCAGACGTATGAGGACTGGGCGGCCTACGTAGAGGAGCACGTCTCACCCGGCCAGCAGATAACCGTGAAGCTCTGGCGCTCAGGCACGATAGCGGAGGTGACCGTCACGCCTACGGCCCGCCCCCAATACTCGGGCTAGCCCCCCTTTTTTATCCCACATTTTCTCTCAAAGCCGAAAATAAAACGCCTGAGCCTCTGGGGTAAACATATATCTAGCATATAAAATATCATGGTGAATGCCTTGGTAGCTCAGCCTGGTTAGAGCGGCAGCCTTGTAAGCTGTAGGCCGCGGGTCCGAATCCCGCCCGAGGCTCCAACCTACCGAAGCCTGGTTTGTGTGGCTCCCTTCGCCTCTAACATGGGTTTTTCGACAACCTTCGATGCGTCCTTCGGCGATGAGGACTTATCAGCAGCCTTAGCCTTCTTCCGACGCGCCGTTACCTCTCCGGCAGGTCTAGTCGACGACTTTTTTCGAGCCCCCAGTCTTCGCCTTCGCCTTTTTTCTCGGCTTCTCCATCTTCTCTTTGGTCGCCCTCTTCGGCTTCGTTTCCCGGGACGCCTCGACGGGCGGCTTGACGATACTCACCCGATCAGGATGGCTCGCCTTCACGTGCTTCTTCATACCGCCCTCGGAGTTGAACCCCTTGCCGCAGACCGGGCAGAGGACGGTTACGCCGAGGAGGTCGACCTCCTTCCCGAGGTAGCGCCTCCTGAACTGACCTGAGAGGCGCTCAGCCTCGTCGTAGGTCAGCCGCTTATCCGACCTGATCACGATGCCGACAGTGATGTTGAAGGAGTGGAAGTGGTCGTTGTCCCTCACTAGACCGACCTCCCTGACCAGGCCCTTAAACTTCAGATCGTCGGCGACCACCTAGCTCACCATTTCTCCAGGAGAAGAGCCCCACAAACTTGAAGGTAGTCAACATTTAAAAGTATGTCCATTTTAAAGGTGATGATTTCAACAATTTCGAATAAGCATATTTCTAAATCAAACTAGGTTATCATTCATTATTGGCGAAATGATGTTATCCTTTACACCATTTTAAGGTAAAAAGAGGAATTGAGGTAGAAGAATTAGGGCTAACGCCTGTAGGCGCCGTACTTCATGACGGCACGCCCGACCGCGTTGTAGTTCTCTATCGGCATGTCCTGGAAAACCGTGCAGCCGGGACCGACGATGAAGCCGCCCCCCTCGCCCGCGTCCTCTATCGCCCTCTTAACCTGCTCTTCGACCTGCCTGGGCGTCCCGGTCCTCAGCGTCTTCTCGTGGTCGAGGCCGCCGACGACGCAGAACCTGTCGCCGTAGAGCTCCTTTCCCTTCCTGACGGGCGTCCACGAGTGGGCGGCCCAGTTTATAGCCGTGACAGGATACTTCCTTAGCCATCCCCCCTCGAAGAGCTTCTGGGGGTTTCCTTCGGGTGTGCTGCAGATGTGCATGAGCTTGATCGGGCAGTCGACGGCGTCGAGGACCCTCTTGTCGTAGCCGAGGGCGTACTCCTCCAGCTGAGGCTTCGTCAGCTCCGACCATATTCTTCCTCCTCCGCCGATGCCGAGGAAGATGCCAGAAGCACCAGCGTCGACGCAAGCCTTCGCGAAGTCGATCGTCGTATCGGTTATCGTCTCGAGCCCCTGCCTGAGGGCGTCTGGGTTCTCCTTCATGTCCCTGAGGACCTGATCGGGCGTGGAGACGCCGTTCATCGCCTGAATTATCGGGCTCGGAATGGTGTATATGAAGGGCATCCTGCGCAGGTCCCGGGCGAGGATATCGTTGCAGCGGACGAACTCGCGGAGCTCCTTCTTCGGGTCAAGCACCCAGAGCCTCCCCCAGTCGTCGACCTTCTTGACGGCGACCTCGACCGTCGGCGCCTCCTCCTCGTTGTCCTCGAACCTGAACTTGCTCCCCCACTGCATCGCCATGAAGCGGTAGTACGGGGTCACTTTTAGGAGGTCCATCGGGTAGTCGAGCTCCCTGAGAAGCGTCATATGGGCCTTCGCAGACTCCTCACCGTCCCTGGTCGACTTCTCCCAGCTGTAGCCGTTCAGCCACCTGCACGCCGGGAAGTGGCCCCAGAGCGCCCAAGGGACCCGATCTGGCACCTCCCTGCGCATCGCCGCCAACACCCTGTCAAATCGTTCAGATTCCAAAGCCAGTCACAAGAGAAAGGAGCCGCCTCGGGATAAAAAGGCGAGACTCAACGTGACCGCCGATGATCCACGGAACATCTATAAGCCATGGCTCCGATGGATATCGAAATCATCCGAAGGGTCTCGATTGAAGTACAGGAAGTTCGGGAAGCTTGACTGGGAGGCCTCCGCCCTCGGCTTCGGCGCCATGAGGCTCCCCTACCTAGGCGGCGACACAGGCAGGATCGACGAGCCCCTGTCCATAAGGATGATTAGGCACGCCATAGACCACGGCGTAAACTACGTCGACTCTGCATACGGCTACCACAAGGGGAACAGCGAGGTCGTCGTCGGCAAGGCGCTGAGAGACGGATACAGGGAACGGGTGAAGCTCGCCACAAAGATGCCGACGTGGCTCGTGAACAGCGCCGCCGACATGGACAAGTGCCTCGACCAGCAGCTGGGCAAGCTCCAGACAGACCACGTAGACTTCTACCTCCTACACGGGCTGAACAAGGACAGGTGGCCCAAGATCAGGGACCTCGGGGTCTTCGAATGGGCCGAGAAGGTGAAGAAGGAGGGCAGGATAATGCACCTTGGCTTCAGCTTCCATGACGACTACCGGCTTTTCCACGACATTTTGGAGGACTCCGACCACTTCACCCTCTGCCAGATCCAGTACAACTACATGGACACCGAGTACCAGGCCGGAACCAGGGGGCTGAAGGAGGCGGCCGCGAAGGGGCTCGCCGTCGTCGTCATGGAGCCAATAAAGGGAGGGAAGCTCGCCGTGACGCCGCCCCCGCAGGTTCAGAGCATCTGGGACGAGGCGAAGGTCAAACGCAAGCCCGCCGAGTGGGCCCTCCGCTGGGTCTGGAACCACCCGGAGGTCAGCGTAGTCCTCAGCGGGATGAGCGAGATGTATCACGTCGAGGAGAACCTCGTGTACGCGGACAGGTCCGGCCCGAACGCCATGGAGCCGTGGGAGCTGAAGCTCGTATCCAGGGTCAAGGAGGCGTACGGTCAGCTCGGCTTCGTCGGCTGCACCGCCTGCAGGTACTGCATGCCCTGCCCCCAAGGCGTCGAGATACCGGACATCCTCAGCCTGTACAACGAGTACTACATGTCAGGGCAGAGCAACGAGGTCAAGAACAAGTACTCGGAGAGAATCAGGCCTGAGGGGCGAGCCGACAACTGCGTCGCCTGCGGCAGATGCGAGGAGCAGTGCCCGCAGCGCCTCCCGATACGCAGGTTCATGGCCGAGATTCCCCGAGTCTTCCCTAAGCTACAGTGAACCACCATTCATCAGAAAATCACCTAAGTTAATCGAAAGCCTAAGCTACTGCCGATGCTTTGTAAAAACATAGCCATAGTGCAGGAGTATCCACTAAGCGCCGAGGATGAGCGAAGATGAAGTTCGATCTTAAGAACTACCACCCAATTCCGGTCAGCTACGAGCTCAGGTACGCGATGTTGAAGAGGCTGAAGGAGGGCGCGGACCCGCTGCCCGACATCGAAGGGAGGCAGGAGACGAAGGACGACGTCATAAGGGCAGTCCTCAGCAACAGCCACGCCTACCTCGTCAGCCGCGAGGGCACAGGGAAGACCCGCCTCGCGGAGGCCCTCGCCAAGCTCCTGCCCCCCGTCCCCAAGATCAAGGGCTGCCCCTACAACTGCGACCCGAAGTGGCCAGACGACTGGAAGTGCCCCTCATGTAGGGGGATCAAAGATCCCGAGATAGAGTTCATCTCGGGGAAGGAACGGTACAGCCGCATCCAGGGGAACGAGTACACCAACGAGGCGAAGATCCTCGGCGTCAAGGACATACAGGCCATAGTCCAGGGCGACAGCCCGACGGACCCCAAGGCCTTCATAGGCACGGGCGTCCTCCGCGGCAACAGGGGCGTCGTCTGCGTCGACGAGCTCCCCGCCATCCCCACGAAGGTCCAGGTCCTCTTCCACCCGA
>Ga0315288_10005994_pt1 | contig 15405 bp, 11 predicted proteins | sample YL17G11_20_MG_FD_203454 | JGI IMG/M metagenome (GOLD analysis project Ga0315288, IMG submission 203454) | Sediment microbial communities from Yellowstone Lake, YNP, Wyoming, USA - YL17G11_20 | ecosystem: Environmental > Aquatic > Freshwater > Lake > Sediment | place: USA: Wyoming | collected...
TATCCTCTTGCGACTGCGCCCTCCCTTCATTGCTGCGACAGGTGTTTTTATTCCACCAATGGTTTGAAAAACGTCGACTCCTTTCAATGCGGCTGCGCTAGATGTCGAACCGGTGCATCCTGTTACTGCGCCTGTTGGGTCCGTAAACCCAATTCCTGAAAAATGAGCATTGTTTTGATTGGAATAATTGGACGGTGATATAATTGTAGAACCACCGCGCTGACTTCTGCGCGAGTGTCGTTGTCTTCGACTTCGGCTTTTTTGTTGCCTTTTTTGCATTTTTGATTTCGATTTTGAATGTGAGCGGCGTAAAGAACGCGAATGTGATTTATAATGTGACATTTATTATTATGTATATAATAACATTAGATAAATAATAAATAAATATTTTTATTAATTATTTTTATTATCTTTATTTTCCACCTAAATAAATAAATTACTATAAAAAAGAAAAATGTTCAAATGTTCCTAAAAACTCAACAAGATATTCATTCAATATTTATAATGCGAGAGAGAATCACAAAAAAGTTACTTTATATTAATAATTTTTACGCGTATATTTATTACTGTAGCTTTTACTTTTACTATAATTTTTAGTTTTATTTAATTTAAATTTATTTATTTTTTCATATATTTTCGAGTTGAGAAACTTTTTTATTCTAACTTTATTTTCTTTTTGTTTTTGTTGGTTTTGTTGCTGAATACTATTTTTTTTAATGCACTTTTTGATACATTTATTAATTTTATTTCTTATTTTATATTTCAGTGAATTTTTATTTTTTATATTTCGAATTTGCTTTTTAATTGTTTTTTGTTTTCTTCTTCTTAATGGATATATGTTTTTATTTTTGTTTAATCCTCCACTTCCACCCGCAGCAGCAGCACTTTCAGATTCATTGTAACAGGAAGTTGAACTTATTAGTTTATCTTGGTCTAATAATGAATTTATTTTTGATATAATTTTTTTATCATTCGCGCCATCATCTATTTTTTTTATGGGGAAATCAGGAAAATCAAATGGATGGTTAGGGTTAGATCGTTTATTTTTATATCTTGAAATTATAGTTAAATTGACAAAATTGGATGATGATTTTTTTTTCAATGTATTATTTAATAAAATTGTATTGAATATTTGATTCAAGTATAAATTGATTAATAAAATGCGCTGTTTTGACATATCGACTTGTTGTTGTGGTGTTGGTTCAGGTAATATGTCCAGACGCAATTTTGTCACTATGCTCGCTCTCGCTATTGGCCTAGATGCCGCTTGGTATATTGCAGCTTGTGGTAATAATGGTCGCGGCGCCATTTGTGCTGCAGCTTGTGCTACTGGTCGCGGCGCCATTTGTACTGCAGCTCGTGGCAATGGTGGCGGCGCAGCTTGAGCACGCGGCCGAAGAGCTGCGCCAATAGCAAGAGCTTGCGCTTGAGCAGCAGCAGCAGCAGCAGCAGCAGCAGCTTGAACTTGAGCAGCAACAGCAAGACCAGCAGCAATAGCAGCTTGATTAGTAACAGCAGCGCTTTGAACAGCAGCGGCAGCGTTTTGAACAGCAGCGACAGCATTAGCATTAGCAGCTTGAGCTTGAGCAGCAGCAAGACCAGCAGCAGCAGCAGCTTGTTGAACAGCAGTAGCAGCAGCATATGAAGGAGGAGCTTGAGCAGCAGCAAGACCAGCAGCAGCATTAGCAGCAGCAATATCTCTAGCAGCAGGAGCAGCAGCACCAGCAGCTTGATCAGCAGCTTGTTGAAGAGCATTCTCGTTAGGAACACCAGCAGCTAGAGCAGCTTGAGTAGCAGTTTGAGCAGCAGCTATAGCAGCAGCTAGAGCAGTTTGAGCAGGAAGAAGAGGAGGAGCTTGAGGGGGAATGAGACCAAGAGCGTTTTGAGCAGCTAGATTAGCAGCTTGAGCGTCTAGAGCAGCTTGATTAGCATCTTGAGCAGCTTGAGTAAGAACAGGAGAAATAAAACCAGCAGCAGCTTGAGCGGCAGCTTGAGCAGCGACTTGATCAGCTTGAGCAGGGACTTGATCAGCTTGAGCAGCGGCATATTCTCTATTAGCATCAGCAGTTTCATTCAATGTAACTTGAGCTGCTGCATTAGCTCTATCTAGAGCTGTAACAGCAGCAGCAGATGCTCTAGTTGCTTGTCTTAGAGCTGTTGCTGCTGCTGTTTGAGCTGTTCGACCCGCTGTTCGAGCTGCTTTTGCTGCTATTCTATTTTGTGTTGCTTGATCTATTGCTGCCTGAACTCGAGGCGTTACTCTTCTTGCTCTCTCTATAGCAGCTCGAGCAGCAAGAATTTGGGCATCAGCAGCAGCAATATCTCCAGCAGCTTGATTAGCAGCACCTTGATGAGCAAGAATTTGGGCAGCAGCTTGATCAACCGCAGCTTGAGCAGGAGCAATAGCAGCTTGAGCAACAACATCCTCCTGAACACGATATAAAGCTTTAGCAGTATAAAAAGTAAAAGCTTCATTACGAAATTGATGAATGTCATTAACAATATTCAATTTAGCAGCAGTAACAGCAGGAGAAGCAACAGCAGCTTGAGTAGCAGCAAGACCAGCAGCAACAGCAGCTTGAGCAGCTCGAACAGCAGCTTGAGCAGCAGCTTGAATAGCAGCTTGAGCAGATTGAGCAGCTTGAGCAGCGGCTTGAGTAGCAGCTAGATCAGCGGCTTGAATAGCAGGAGCATTTAAAGGATTCAAAGGAGGAGCAACGGCTTGTTGAGCAGCTAGAGCAGCTTGAGCAGCAACCAGAGCAGCGGCTTGAGCAGTTTGATCAGCTTGAGCAGCTAGAGCAGCAGCTTGTCTTGCAACGGCTTGATCAGCTTGAGCGGCTTGAGCGGCTTGAGCAGCAGCCAGAGCAGCAGGTTGAGAAGCGTCTAAAAATGGAGCAAGTAAATTAGTAATGTTTTCAGCTCGACGAGCAATTGTTAAAGTACGTTGACCAATTAAATGAGCACACCGAGCAGCTCCATCAGCAGCATTTTTAGAATCAGGTTGGGCATTACCATGAGCGTCGTTCTGAAGTGCGAGGGTAAAAAATCTGGCACGTAAAAAGTTATTTCTTTGAACAACATTATTCATATCGAATGGCAGGCCGTTGCCGTCATTAGTCAAAAGATTATAGATTGTTTGAGCCCACGCTAACCTACGTTGAAATTGAACACTTGGATTAGCGAAAGTTCTGGCAATATTCAAAATTGCGTCACATCTTTGTAAAATCTGGGTTATTAATTGAACTAACCTTTGAACAAACGTAGCAGCAGCATTATACATTGCTATTTGATTTGGACCTCCCCCAACTTGTTCAAAATCTGTCAAATCAGAAATATAATCTTTAAAATATAAACTTCCAAACCGCGTAATTGTATTGGTTGGATTATTTAGGTATGGAATTATAAACCTTCTTCCATGATATAATACATTATCATCGTAATTATATTTTTCAAAAAATGGTGATATATCAACATAATCTGCCTTTAAATTTTCGTCATACCTAAAAATCCTTATATTTATATAAAGAATAGTTTTGTCGTTAAATAACATATTTCCTTTTAAATTATACAATGCTTCATCGTCATTATAATCGAGAAGTTGTTTTGCGTTGTTGTCGCTATTGTACATTCCAATAATGACATCACCCACTTTGAAACCAATAATTTCTGCAACACTTCCACACGAAACACCGTCAATAATGTAAAATGTTTTCATTGCATTAAATCCAAAATTTGTTAATTCGGTTGAAGATAATTCTCTTTCTCTAAAAGTAAATCCAAGTATTTCACTACATTTCTGCTTTTCATTTCGTTTTTCTTTGTCATTTAATATTTCATCAAATAAAATGGAATTAGAAATTGGATTTTTTATTTTTAATCTTTTTACTTCATTTGCAAGTTGGCGTTTTTTTTTTACAATATATCGTATGGTTTGTGGGGATAATTTTTTTTGAATAACTTTCATCGGTTTATTACTGTCGGTGGGTGGTAACACGATGATTTCACCCGGATTAACTGTCATTTCTGGTGAATACAACATATTTTCAATAGTTTCAAAATTATTATCTGATGATGGAACTGGAACTGGAACTGGAACTGGAACTGCCGTTGCCGTTGCCATTATATTTATCTACTATTTGTTGTTATTATTATTTATAATTGTTTAAATTAAAAATTCAACTGAATAAATTGTTATTATATTTTATATTTATTATATAAATAATAATAAATATAAAATATAATATGTGGGGATAAAAATTATATTCCTTCATTCATTCATTTGTGCAATCGGCGTCCACTTTTTAAATTTATAATTGTAAACACATTTCATTTTTATTTTTTTTGAAAGGTCTACAAATTTATCAAGATTTATATTTTCAAATTCATCTTCGTCGTCACTCTCTTCTAATGCATCAAGTGATTTATTTTCTTTGATATTTCTAAATAGTGAATTCATCATTACGCTTGTTTTATAATCGGGTATTGACGCAATTAGTGGTTCATTGCTATTTGCGTTTGCATCATCGTCGTTGAGATTATAAAGATGATACACATCATTTTGCAAGTCGGCTCTAACTGTGAAAAATGTATACTTGCCATTATTGGCATTATTATTCATATTAATTTTATTTGTTGTGAATTGTGCAGGTGCAGCAATAACAACAGCACTAGCAGGTGCAGCAGTAGGCAGAATAACAGAGTTGGAATTATAAACAGAATTAAAATAAAAAACATTTTCGTATTCATTAAGTGTATTTTTGCAATCCTTTTTTTGAATGCAGAATGCAGAATAAAATGGTTTTATATCAGATACACCCTTCAATGAAGATGAAACATGAGGTAGTCCAATTTCAACAGCATGATGCTGTTTTTGCGAATTCGGCTGTTGTTGTTGTTGTTGTTGTTGTTGCTTGAAAAAATCATCTATTTTTTTGAATTTATCAAAGACACTTGTTGCGTCTAAATGTAATCCATTATAATAGTGAATATTTTCAATGGTGAAATAGTATATAGTGTCACCATGTTGTCGTCGAATATAAAAGTGGGTTCCGTACAGTATTGTGTTATTAGGAAATGCGTGAGACACATTTTTTTTTGTTATGGAGACTATTTTTCGTTGCGCGTCTAATTCTAAAAAATAACATTCATTATTTTTAAACCATACAAGATATTTTTTTCCTTTTGGAATGATAAAATAGAATTCTTTATTTTGTTCGCTTTCGTTATTGGAAACGGCAATTGAATTATTATTTTTATTTTGTGAAACTTTCTTATAAGGTTTTGATTCATAAGAAAATTTTATTTTCGGAAATTGTTTCAAGATGTCTTCATTGTTGCCGGTGTTACCGGTGTTACCGGCGTTACTGGTGTTACTGGTGTTGGTGGAAAAACTACAAGATTTTTTTTCGTAACTCATATAGCGCTGCATTGTTTTCGACTTGTTGTTCTTGTTTCTCTTGATGACCTGACTTGCTTATATTAGCGCCATGTTTTTATTTCATTATATTATATATATTATATTGATTTGGAACCCAGACTGTATTTTATTTGGAAAATGAAAATGGCGCGACTGATGATAGAGAGCCACTGTTGCCGCCACTGTTGCCGCCACTGTTGCCGCCACTGTTGCCGCCACTGTTGCCGCCACTTCCGCCACCTATTTCTTTCATAAAACGAATGAGTTCATCTTTCATTGACTGAGAAGAAGATGATGATGATGATGGTAATAAATTAATGTTACCGCCCATATTTTTTTCTTGACTATATTTATTTTGCTCTAATGAATTAAACAGTTCATCATATTTTTGCTGTGGAAGAGTTACTAAATCTTTTACTTTTGGTATTGTGAGAGTAGAAATAAAAAAAGAGTAAAGATAATGAAGAAGAAAAATAAAAATGAGTGACAATATAGATACTTTAAAAATCCAGTACCACATTTTATATAATAAAATATAGGTTTTAATGATTTTATTATATATAAATATAACTTTAATACAATAAAAACGTAGAACAATATTTTTTATAAACTTTATAAACAATAATTATTTTAATACTTATATAAATAAATAATTAACATTAAATGATTTAAACCCATGTTTAAAATTACTATAGATAGTTTGTTAAAATTTTAACGAAAATGCCATCCATTGTTATAGTTGAAAAGACTGGTGAGTTGAAAGTGCGGGAGTATAAAAGCACAAATACGGATGAATTGTATAAAAAATGTAATTTAAAAAAATCGGATGGGTTTGATAAGGTTATGGAGTGGGGCTATTCAAAAAAGGGTGATAATCCGCTTACAGTTGAATTGTGGGCACGAAGCGATGGTCAAGCAAATCAAGAAAATAAATATGATTTTCCACCGCCCGTAGATTCTGAATTGTTTTTCGGAAGTTGTGCGCTTTTATCGAGAGATTCGAGTATGGAAATGGTTGATTTGACGGTTGAGAAGTGGAATAAAGTATACGAGCACTTGTTTGGCGGATTTGAAACGCTTGCAGACAATGCGGATGAAGATGAAGAGGAAGAGGACGAATTGGAAAATGTTCCGTCAAGCATGAAGACAAAGGACGGGTATTTGAAAGACGGGTTTATTATTGAAGATGCATTGGAAGATGCCGACGCTGATGCAGATGTTGACGCTGACGCTGACGCCGACGAAAATGATTCGAGTGATGATTCTGAAGATGAATGCAGTTCAGAAAGGGATGATACTACCTCAACAGACGAAGAAGAGGAAGATGATGATGACAGCGGCAATGATAGCGATGATTCTTCAGAGCTGAATTCGGAAGAATATAATTATTCAGATGATGAATAAGGGAAGGGGAACCAAGTTTCCCCTCTGACCCCTCCTTAAAAAATATTCTCATAAAACGACGCGGGTCACATGTAACAATTGACATGTGACCACCCTACAATATATATAAAAATTGAATATAAATATATATATTGTTATAACAGTAAATAACCAAATCAACAAATCAAGCCCATGATTCCGAAAAATCCCGAGTCGTTCAGACGAAATATACAAAAAAAATTATCAGAAAAGATAGGAGATGATGAATCAGGTAGCATTGGACTCAATTTGGAAAAGGGAATTTATAACCGCACGCTTTTAAAGGCGGGGGAAATGAATATTGTTAAAAAGTGGGACAATGTGTACTTTGTTCAGCTCTATGTAGATTGGTTGAAATGCATCTGCATCAACCTTGATAATGCGGACGTCATGTATATGATCAAAACCAAAAAAATTAAAGCGCACGAGCTTGCATTTATGACACACCAAGACATGAATTCGAAAATGTGGAGCAAGATCATCGAGGATAAAAAAAATCGTGACAAGAACAGGTATGAATTGAAGATTGAAGCATCCACCGATTTGTTTACCTGTCGCGCTTGCAAATCAAACAAGTGCACATATACTCAACAACAAACGCGTTCGGCAGATGAGCCGATGACGACATTTGTCACATGTCTTGAGTGCGGCAAGCGTTGGAAATGCTAGAGTTGTTTGTTGTCTCTGCGTATCCGCTTATAAAAATTCCTTACTATTTTTTATTTTATTATTTATTATATTTACTATTTTACTTTAGCATTAATGTAATGTGTTAATAAAATTAACTATATGTTATATATATACAATATATATATAACAAATGCCATCGTTTAAAAAACGTTGCAAAATAAATAAAAAGAAATTCACAAAGAGAAATAGAAAATATTCAAAACGTAAAAAAATGATAGGTGGATTAAAAGTGTTGAAAGATGTTTCAGATGTAATGAAACAAAATATTCCTATTCCTTCAACCTTTGATTTGAACGATAATAGATGTTCTATAGCTTCAGGCATGCAACGAAATTTAGAACATCTGAATTCAGTGGCCGTCACATGTAATCCTCAATCGAATCGGATGCTTGATAAACTTGAAACTGCATATGATTTATCAACCAAGTCATTTACCGACTACGATATAAATTTAAAAATGGATGATAATGAAAGAGAATCTAACGTTCGTTCATACACGGGTGATGTTGTAAATAACATGTTGCACGGTGATGGCAAATTAATATTAAAAAGTGGGTGCACGTTTGATGGGGCGTTTGATAATGATGCGCTTGTAAGCGGTGTAGTTACATACACCCCTCCAAGACCAGCAGTTTACGGAGAACTTGTTGTAGAACCAACTAAAATACATACTAAAGTAATATTTGATGGCAAACCTGTAAAAAAATACACAGGCCCAATAATAAATGGAACACCACATGGCGATGGAATTGTTTTTTTTAACGATGATACGATGTATCAAGGACCAATCGTTGATGGAAACATACCATTGCAAGAACCATTGCAAGAATCACGACCAGGCGTCACAGCAGCAGCAAGAACACCTTCAATGACTAGCGCTGAACTAAAGGTCCGGCTCTGGAGTCCAGATAACTTGAAATCTAAATCACTCCAATATTCGCCTCCAAAGACGGAACTTGAACGTGTTCAAGAACAAATTGATAATCTTGAGAAAGGTACGATATCAAGGACACAAGATGATACAGAACTATTTCAACTTTATCGACGTAGAAATGCGCTTATTAGTAGTATGAGAAACGGCAACGGCGGCAGCAGGAAGCGGCGGGGATGTCGTGTAAAAAAATATTGAAAAAATAATAATAATAACGTGTGTATGTTATTATCATTTTTATATTTCTATCCCGTTGTCCTTTTCCGCATTGTGCTAGATCTGTTGCCTTGAATTATTTATTTATTATTTATTATTTATTACTATTTTTATTTTTTCTTGTATTTTTGTTTCTATATTTACAGTGTTCTCTCTATTTCAATGTCAATTGATTCAACAAATAATTTCGAGGTCTTGCAGTCTCCACAATTCAGAACTTCCGTTGGGCATCGGACGCCGAATAATGAATGGCAATTTCTTATGTTCCAATTCCAGCTGCGCAATAATATAGCCGTCAATAATTGTCGGGTTTACATCAACATATGGTTTGGCGCCTTCATTCAGTTGCTTTGTTCGAATTCCTAAAATTCGCGTTTTTTCATATTTGGTTAAAAATGGCAAGGTTTTGTGAAACGAGTCAATGATGATTCCAGCATCGTTTCTGGTAACGTGCGACATGGATTCGGTTTCTTCATTATTATAAGATAAACTTTCAGGATGAAAGCTTGCAATGTATTTTTTTTTTAATTCATTATCGAATTTTTGAAGATGATTTTCGTCGTCGTCATCGTCGTCATCGTCGTCATTCTCCTCATTTTCGTCGTCGTCGTCGTCATGAGAAGATGCTGATGAAACATTTTCTTCTTCACCTGCTCCTATTCCTGCTCCTTCTCCAATTTCATATATATCCGCCGATGTGTCGGAATCTGCCACCTCTTCTTCTTCTCCCATTCCTCCAGAAGATAGAATTGAATCATCAACATTTGCATCTGTTGTAGTGGTTGTATTTGCGTCGTCGTCACTACCATCGCTGCTGGCGGCAGCAGCACCACCACCATTAAAACTTTCATCGAGACTGTGCATTTTATCCATTTTATGTATGTCGTGTGTTTTTGCGTTGGTTGTGTTGTTGTGTTGTTGTATATTATATGTATAAAATATATATTTATATTTCAATTTTTTATTTATATTTATTATAATAATATTATTATAATATATAATCAAATATTTGCATTATATATTTCAGTAAAATGATGGAATATAAGGTTGTGCAAGGAGATATTTCAGAAGTTTCCGAGTATCGGTTAGAAGCCCAAGTTAACAGATTAATGCAAGAGGGATGGAAACCTAAAGGTGGAGTTAGTTACATGAGTGAAGGTCATGATAATTATCTTCAAGCAATGGAATGTGCCGCTGCCGCCACTTCCGCTGCAACGCAGTTCAGCAGTGGTAGGTAGCAGCAGCAGCAGCGGCAGCAGCTTGTTCAGCAGCAGCAGTGACAGTGACAGCGGCGGCTCCTCTAGAAAAAAATCAAAACGACGATTACGTAAAACACAGCAACGTTCTAAAAGGAATAACCAGAAATCACGGAAATTATAATGGTTTAGGATTTAATGAAATAAAAAATAAAGTATTCAAAAATAAATATTCGAATTAAATATTAATTTTTTTGGTTGGTTTGTTATTCATTCATTAAGACGCGTGATGATACTGCTCGGTATTCCACGTGTGTTTGCAAGTAGTGCACATGTAAATAAATTTCAAATTTGTATCGTCATATCTAATGTACAACACAGTGCACGGTAAATCAAGCGTTTTGTTTGTCTCGCATTCCAAATTGGGACACTTCATTGCGTTGATTCGAGGAAGCGTTGGGTCTAAATGCGTATATTCATTCACAAAATTTGACAACCGTTTTTCTGTTTGTTTGAAAAATGTTTTAGACACACACACGCTGGTATCTGAATTCTGTTCTTCGTTACCGCAGTTTCTGCATTTATTAATAAGTATTTTTGAAGTGACTTCCTTGTCTTCTTCTGAAATTGCGGGAGCATCCGCCATTGTAATATAGTACATGTTTCCACACACTTTACAGAATTGCATTTTCAACGTCGATTTGTGGTATTTGTATGCTGCGTCTTGTATGTATATAAATAATTATATTATTTATATTCAATTTTTTTAAAATAATATAAATCAAAAAAAAACAAAAAATGGATTACAAGTAAATAATATTTTTTGCGCGGTTGATTTTAGGCGATTGTTAATTTTTCAAATAATGATATCAGTTGCGTGTAGTCGATTTTGAATCCAAATAAGTAAAGAGAGGAGTGCACAATTTCAGGATGAAGTATGCATTCTTTTTTTTCTTGCAGTTTCTTCATTATAGCGTCTTTGTTTGAAACGTAATGCGTCTTCATAATGGAATAAAAATAGTCTAAATGTTCCTTATCTTTGATGGGTATATATTTGCAAAAATTTTCAATGCTGTATATTAATTCATAAATCGAAAAAGAAAAGTTTCGGTATTCTACAAGGTTGTGATAGTTTAAATAGTCGGGATTTTTTTTTGTTATGCCTGGTTCATTTAAAATGGGCTCGTTATCCATAATAGAAACCAGCGTTAATAAAACGGAAGAAATGGTTTGACAACCGCTCCATTTCTCTCCGCGCCATGTGTTTAAAATGTCAACGCAAACTTTCCCACTTTTATAAAAATTCGGGTGGAACCGTGTGATTCCGTCATTTGTGAAATAATGAAGAAGTGGAGGTGCATGAGGATAGTCTGTGGGAAACTCGAATTTAAAAAAATAATAACCGTCTCTGTAAAGCGAATCTCTTGGACCAATAATTAATGCCCAACCCTCTAAAATATCAGTTTCGCTGTGTTTATAATAGATTCCTTGATCGTGAAGTGGTGTTTTTATCATTTCGCCAATGTCTTTCAAAAGTCGCTTGACTGCATCTTTAGAAATGCTAATGGGTTTTACATCATTGGAGGAGGATGACTCTGTAATGGTGGCGGCGGCGGCACCGGCACCGGCTTCGGCTGCGCCATATGTTTTATTAAAAGATGCCATTTGAAAATATGAAATTCAATGGTGAAGCGTGTATGTCTACATGTGAATGTCTTGTAATGTTTATATCATATTCATAATTATAAATATAGAAACGTTGTTTGAAAAAATTGTTAATATTGTAAAAATTGTAAAAATTATAAAAAAATACTTTTTATAAAATTTAAATTTTTGATTTTTAGGGATAAACAATAAATAAAAATTGAATTAAACTTATCTCAATATATAATATTAACAATGGCAATGGCAAAGGCAAATGTCAACGCAAGTTATAACTTTGCATCATATTTGTTATCATTATATATAAAACAAGATGAAAAATGCACGCACACGCGGTTGAAAAATGTGGAATTGGGAATCAAGGGTGGCGCGTATTTGATAACGGATTCAGAACTGGAAGAATTTTATAAGAAATATTATCAGCACGTGTTTGTTGAAGGGAAACAGGAATATTTGACAGAGATTCAGCTACATGACGCAGGACCTATCCTTGTAGATTTTGATTTTAAATATGATGTTGGTGTGGAGGAGCGCCAACACACAAAAGACCATGTAGTTGACATGGTGCTGCTTTACATGAACACAATCAAAAAAATTCTAAAGATTGATGCGGGAGTAGATATTCCGGTATTTGTATTTGAAAAAACGACGGTGAATTGCAAGACGGATATGACAAAGGATGGAATTCATATGATTGTAGGAATTCACATGGAACGAAAACAGCAAATGTTCCTTAGAAGCCAGGTTTTGTTGGAATTGCCAAACGTGTGGGGCGAATTGCCTGTAACGAATTCATGGGAAGACATCATTGACAATTCAATTACAAGTGGGAAGACTGGGTGGCAACTCTACAACTCTAGAAAACCAGGATGCAAATGTTATCTTTTGAAATATCATTTTATACTGAAAATTAATAAGTCGTTGGAGTGGGAATTTCTGGAGAAGAAGGCATCCGACTTCAAATTTGAAAAGGACTTCAAGTTGCTCACAGCAAGGTACAAGGGGCATAAATCCTTTGAACTAAATGAAGAGTACGTGCGAATAATAGAGGAAATGTTCAAGACGAAAAGAACTTCAGTTCCAATGTCGACATCGTCACGTGTAAATATTACAATGGCGGCATCATCGCTCTCTTTGTCGTCGATTGATTATAATTCAATCGCCAATTTGGAACAGCTCGAAGCGGCAATAAAAATAATTATGGAAAACGTGGAACCCCGAGAGTATGACATCAAAGAGACGCATAAATTTGTAATGTCGCTTTCAGAAAAGCATTACGGACCGTATGAAAAGTGGATTCAGGTTGGCTGGGCTTTAAAAAACACAAGCGAGAAGCTGTTTTTGACATGGATTCTTTTCAGTTCAATGAGTGAAAAATTCAGTTATGATAAAATTGGGGAATTATACAGGCAATGGCAGAAATTCAGGACGGGGAAAAGCGAGCTTTCAAAACGCTCAATTATGTTTTGGTCGAAACAAGACAATCCAACAGAATATAAGAAGATATCGGAAGAAACGGTTGACTACTATATTGACCAGACTCTAGTTACGCACGTTGGAAAGACCAAAATCGCGGAAGCATCGGATGTTGATTTGGCAAACGTGTTGTATCACTTGTTCAAGGGGCGCTTTGTGTGTGTCAGCATAAAACACAACGCGTGGTTTGAATTCAAAGATCACCGGTGGTCAGTTTGTGACTCAGGAACATCACTTCGTTGGCTTATTTCAACAGAAATGCTCGGCATTTATTCGGAAAGAAGCATGAAACTGCTGGATAGTTTGAATGAATATGACAGCACTTCAGAACAGTTCAAGAACATTCAGGAACGCTCCAAGCGGATGACGGAGGTTTGCAATCAACTGAAATCATCGTCTGTTAAAAATAACGTGTTGCGTGAAGTGCGTGAGATGTTTTATGATAAGGATTTTCTTGAAAAGATGGATTCAAAGCCGCATCTCATGGGATTTACGAATGGTGTCGTGGATTTCAAGGAGAAAATTTTCAGACCAGGACAGCCGTATGATTTTATTTCGAAAACTACCAACATTGACTTTTTAGAGTCATATAGCGCCGAATGTAAAGAGTATGAAACAACAGAACGCGAAATCATTGAATTCATGGAGAAGCTGTTTCCGTCACCGGAGTTGCGCGTTTACATGTGGGAACATCTTGCGTCGTGTCTCATTGGCGTGAATCGCGACCAGACATTCAATATTTACAATGGTTGCGGAAGCAACGGAAAGTCAAAGTTGGTTGAGTTAATGTCGCATTGTTTCGGAGAATATAAAGGAACGATTCCTATTACTTTGATTACAGAAAAACGAAATAAGATTGGAGGAACTGCGTCTGAAATTGCGCAGTTGAAGGGTGTGCGGTATGCGGTAATGAATGAGCCGTCGAAAGGGGACCGTATCAATGAGGGTCCATTGAAAGAATTGACAGGTGGTGACCCGATTCAAGCGCGTGCATTGTATCAGGAAATGGTTACATTTGTCCCGCAGTTCAAGCTGGTTGTTTGCACGAATGTCATGTTTGATGTAAAGAGTAATGATAACGGCACATGGAGGCGTATTTGCAAAGTAGATTTTGAGTCTTTATTTTGCGAGGAACCAAAAAGCGATGATCCTGAAATGCCGTACCAGTTCATGATTGATAAGCGACTGGATGAGAAACTTGAAGGATGGGCGCCAGTGTTTATGGCAATGCTGGTTCAAAAGGCATATGAAACAGGAGGAACTGTTGCCACTTGTGAAAAGATCAAGTTGAGCAGCAACAAATACAGAAACAGTCAGGATTATTTGTCCGAGTTTATTCGAGATAAGATTAAAGTATGTCCTGGTATAAATGATAAGACTGGAAAGGCGTTTGATGTGAAACGAGATGAGCTGAACCAGGAGTTCAAGGACTGGTATACAAACAATTATGATAAGAATGTTCCCAAAATTCAGGAATTGCACGAATATATGGATAAAAAGTTTAAAAAGATTGCCAAAGGTGGTTGGTCGGGATGCAAAGTCATTTATCCAAATGATGAAGAAGATGAGGAATTTGACTAGGGGAACATGGTTCTAGGGGAACATGGTTCCCCTATGACCCCTCCTTCATGCATCATGAAGGGAACCACCTGGTTCCCCTAGAATCCCTATATTTTGATTATTTATATGTAACTAAAAAAAATATTTTTTATTTGTTTTTTATTTCTTTTTATTTCTTTTTATTTTTTATTTGTTTTTATATCATCATATCATTCATATCATCATGTGTCATCTCATCGGGGGACACTTCACTCGAGATTTCGTTGCAAAGTGTACCATGCCGCCTTTGACTCGGGATCAATTGTCACCCTTTTGTGCGCTTCGTGTTGTTCAGGCGAGTCGTAAAAGTACGTCATGGGGGTGAATCGAGTGCAGTTGACAACTTTCCACAAGTGATTCTCTTCAAATGAACCAACAGTCCACGGGTATTTGACTCCGGTGATTGCATTCACAATCGGCAACCCCACCACGTTGGATGAAAAGGGGCCGCGGAAAACATACTCTTCACCTTTTTTGCCCTTGTTGTCTTTGTCACCCTTGTTGTTGCCCTTGTCATTGTTGCCCTTGCCCTTGTTGTTGTTGTTGTTGCCGTACATTATTGCGATTGACTGGTGTTTTCTTCCTGGTAAACTGATGAATGTAAGTATAGATAATAAGTTTTCAATTTATATTTTTTTCATTGTAAAATGGCAAGAAAAAATATAAATGTTGTATGAATCTATTTTTAAATGAATCTATTTTTAAATGAATCTATTTTTAAATGAATCTATTTTTAAATGAATCTATTTTTAAATGAATCTATTTTTAAATGAATCTATTTTTAAATGAATCTATTT
>Ga0315288_10005997_pt1 | contig 15400 bp, 31 predicted proteins | sample YL17G11_20_MG_FD_203454 | JGI IMG/M metagenome (GOLD analysis project Ga0315288, IMG submission 203454) | Sediment microbial communities from Yellowstone Lake, YNP, Wyoming, USA - YL17G11_20 | ecosystem: Environmental > Aquatic > Freshwater > Lake > Sediment | place: USA: Wyoming | collected...
CGATCCGCGAGCGAAGAAAATACTTGAACGGTTAGGGGGTCAATAATGGCTTTCAATCCAGATCAGTTCTTAGCGGAAACAGAACCGACGCAAGCGCAAGGCGGATTCGATCCCGACAAGTTCTTGGCAGAAACCGCTTCGGAACCGTGGAAGAATGATCCCATTATTCTACCGGGTATGGAAGATTCTGTTATGACTCCTAAGCAGCCTGTGAGTTATGGACAGGAGGCTAAGAACCTTTGGGAAGATGTGAAAAGTATTCCAGCGGGATTGGGTCAATTCGCTAAAACTGCTCTTACCCAGAATCCAATTAAGACATTCACAAAAGACATTCCGAACGCCCTGTCTGCTGAGTTTAATCGTTTGGGCGGGCAAGAACTATTAAGCGGTGAGTACGGAGACGCTTTAAATCAATTTGCAAAAGCTGGATACGAAAAGCCTCTAACAACGGCTCTTGATATATCAGGGGCGGTTGAAGCTCCTTTCGGTATAGCGAAAGGACTCTCCGGTTTAAAACGTACGGCTCCGATTGCAGAAGCCGCCCCACTCGCTGAAAAGATAGCACCGTTGGCGAAGGTAGCCGAAACCACAAAAGCTCCGATTGAACCAATTGTAAAGGTTCCTGAAGTTGCGCCAGAAGTACCGCCGAAACCAGTGGCACCGTTTGAAGATGTCATCTCAAGCATGAAAAAGGCGGTTCCTGAAGCAGTTAAGAAACCGGCGGAGGAAGTGGCAGGCTATCTCACCGAAAAATATGGGGATAAACCTTTAAATAAAGGAACCATCGGCCCGTATATTGAGAAAAATGCAAGAAATATGACCATGAAAACATTGGGTGCTTCTCCAGGTCAAATCAGGAAGATTGGAATTGAAAAAGCGCAAAAACTTGCCGATTATGCCCAAGAAAAAGGGATCGTTAATTATAAAACGGGTGATATTGGAGCGGGTCAAAAAGTGGATAAAATTCATCAAGATTCTGGTCAGGTTATAGGTGATATGCGAGGGATGGTCGCGGAACGCGGGGCTGTCCATGATCCGGTTAAACTTATTCAAGATATTCATTCCAAAATTGGGAAGGAATATGAATCGGGACTTCATTCGGGCGAACAAAATTCCTATTTAAAAGCCCTTCAGGAAGTTTACAACACGCCGCCCACGCCAGATGCTATCGCCAAAACGATTACAAAATTATTCCAAGAGTCTAAAAATATGGATCGGCTCAAACAGCCTTCGGGGGCGATGGCTGACGTTGCGAGAGAATTAAGGACGAAGAATGAAGCAATAATGTCCAAATATCTTGACCCTACGGAACAGAAACTTTACCACAATGCGCTTGAAGATTTTGGAGCAACAACCCAGATCAAGGAATTTATGAAAAGAAAAGAATCAACTGAAATGGGTGGTAGGCTTCCTCCCGGGATGGGCTTAACGAGAGCAGCACTTCAAAAGACATTGGATGTGGTTGGTTATCGTGGCATGGCCCAACTTCAGCACAATGTCGCCAAATGGATTAAATCGAATCCAAAAGCGACCGTGACCCCTAGGGAGTTGTTTAGGAAATATGTTGATGAGGCCGTAGAGGCGATAGACGATATTGGAGAAGGGCTACAATAATGCCAACAGCCGCTCTCCGCTACACGGACATGACGAATGGTTCGCAACTGTCGAACCTGTTTTTACTTCCGATCAATTGTTCGAGCTCCGGAGACAATATTCTCGTTTCGAGCATATTCGACAAGCAGATTTTGATCTTCAGAATATTCCTTGTTATGGCAGGGTCGACAACGATTATTTTCAAGGATGGTTTTTCGACCCCTCTAACAGGGCCCATGCCTTTGGCTGCCGGAGGGTCGCTAACTCTGGATATTTCTGCTCTCCCCTGGTTCCAAACTTCACGCGGCAATTCTTTTGTTCTTAATTCATCCAATGGCGTTCAAATCTCGGGTGCGTTGTATTATCAGCAGAAAGTATGAGCAGCATTAACAATACGGGATCATCGTCGGGAGGCGGATCGAATCCGACCTCAGCCATTGCAATTGGAGGAATTGCTGGAATACCGGCGAATACGCCGAGCACCATCGTGACATATACCGCTTCGGGGGCAATAGGGATTACCAAGATTTCAACGAGCGGATCAGATTACGCCAAGTTCTTGCTATATAAGAACACGAGTCTAATGGAAACTCAGCGAACAGGCCCACAAAGGAATATCGATTTTTTGTTTGGCGGCTCCTTGGCCTTGTCGTCGGGAGATATTGTTGACGTAAAAGTGATTCATTATAACACTGGAGTTTTATCTGATTTTGAGTCAACACTATATGGAGCATAATCGTGGGTGATATCGGATCAATTTTGCCCGTTCTCGTTAATCAGGCTGTGGAAACCAAAGAGATGAAACTCAAGTGGTTGCAGTCTGCCAAGCAAGAACGGATCTCGAAGATAGTCCATCTGACACAGGCTATCGAAGACCTCGTTAAGGGAAAAATTCCTGAAATCGAGAGACAAGTGCTTCAAGCGCAGCAGGAGCTTGTGAACTTGGAAAATAGTGAAAAATCCGTTAGGAGTTCTAACGAGACTTCAATTATAAAGGAGAATTAATATGGCAGATGGATATTTCCCAACTCTCATCAGCAAAGACAAGGATCCCAACATCGTCACAAATCCAGTTTTCGTGGAATTGACTGACGGTTCTACGGCTGCTGCCTTTACTGGTACGAGCTTAAATGTGGACGTGACAAATACGGTTGCAGTTAGCGGTACTTTCTGGCCAGCGACACAGCCTGTCAGTGGTACTGTCACAGCGAATCAGGGTACAGCGGCAGCAATAGGCGCACCCTGGACAGTACAGCTATCGGATGGTACGGCGGCTATCGGCGTTTCCGGTAATCCCTTGTATGTAACATTTACGAGTGCACCGATTACTGGCGAAGTTCATAGCTATTTGGACACCACGACAGTCAATCATGACTATACTGTTGTGACTGCACTTCTTCTCAAGAGCGTCTATTTTAGTTGCTCTGGTGGAGGAAAAGCGGAGGTTCAAGTGGGGCCTCTTGCTACGTTGGTGACCAAATGGGTTGGTTTCGTTCCAAAAGCGGGTGGAACTGTTTCTGTTACGTTCGATCCGCCCATCGAAGTTCCTACGACTTCAACGGGGACGGTTCGTGTTATCAGAACAAATCGTGAATCTTCGGCTCAGGATTTGTACAGCACGATCATCGGTATTGATGCTTAAAGTTTGTTAACCTAGTCTAGTTTGTGGGGGTTCTAGTTTAAAAACCCCCGAATCTAATTGAGGAGTTGATAAATGGCTGATCTTCCACTTGATAAGAAGTCAAAAAAAGTGAACACATCAACCTTGGATAAACCCGAGGTTCCAGCAAGCGCGGTGACACCGCTCGCCCAAACAGCAGAAATACAGCAGAATCCGAACAAGGTTGAAGTAACCCACGATAATTCCGATCTTTTGGCCGTTCATTTTCTCGCGCAGATATTTCACAGGTTGGGATATATCGTTAAATTACTTGAGGAGAAAAAGTAATGGGCGATCTCTCCATTAACGAAACAGACGAAGTTATTATTGCCGGTGACGACGGCGTTAACAGGATGAAGGTTAATGCGGATGGAACCACCAATATAAATAATGCTCAATGGATTGGTTCGACTGCTCCGACTGTTGGACAGAAAGCAATGGCATCTTCCCTGCCCGTTGCGTTGGCTTCCGATCAACCTGCCATCCCTGTTACGATGGCTTCGGCCACGAACAAAACAATCCAACTTCTCTACGAATCCACAAGCTCTCAACCAGTAAACGCAAACGAATGGCAGGATGTGATCGAATACGTTGTCCCGACCGGATATAATTTAAGCATCTCTGAATTCTCCGGTAACAGCACGACCACAAGCGATATCATCAGGGCAGTTCGTTCTAGCAGCATGGCGTATTACAATACGGCCACTAATACCTTTACGGATGGCGTGGCCATCACTCTCCCGCAATTCATAACAAGATTTTATGTTCACATTTTAACCGCCATTGGATCGGGGGCCAACGATACCATCACAATCACTTACACTAACAACCTCGGCGTTACAGGAAGGACGGCGACCATTACCATCACGAAATCGACCATCGCTGGCACAAGGCTAGAGGTGGCGTTTCAGGCAGGAGATTATGGAGCCATCGACATTACAAACGTAACGCACACGGCGACAGGGCAAGCGGGGAACATTGAAATTGAAGGAAACATTGACTTGGTTTATGTCACGATGGCGGCAGCCGGAACTCAATACGATGCGATCGGAGCCCTTAGCTCACTTGTAATTTTAGCGGGGCAGACATTGACCTTACAATTTAAAACAAGTGCGACCGCAGCCAAGACACGGCGACTTTCACTGATCGGATCGCTCGTTCCCGTATAGGAGATTTATGATACTGATGGAAATAAATTCATGGGCTGATTACAAAACTTTGGTCGCAAACAAGGTTTTAAAAATTCAGTTTACGGAATTCGTCGATAGATATGACCTTTACTCTCCTGAAGGACAAGCCTTCATTTGGAGAATTTCTATTGCAAAGGGAACGTCCGACTCCACCGATTTTGAAACCAATTTTAAATCTTCTGCCAACGCTCCCCTCATGATTGGCGGGGCTCCCATCGAATCACCGAACGTCAGCGAGTCGGCATTATTTAATGCAGAAGCGATACGGGACACCGCAACTCACAATTCAGCATCTTCGACCAACACGGGGTATCGTGTTAAGACGGTCATCGTGAATAACGGCCTCAACCAGATTGTCACCATGCAGTGTCAGGGTTCACGGGACAACACGAACTGGATCAACATTGGTGGGGCGTGGGACGTGGCAGCGACGACATGGATTTATCAATCATGCGACACTTATTTCCCTCACATGAGGGCAATTGCAACTTGTTCCGTGGCTCCCGCATCGGGAACTCTTTCTATGTGGCTCGAAAAGGTGGGCGTTTAATATGGGAACACTCGACAATCTCGGTTACGTTGCGGACGGTCAATACTTCGACGAGAAGGGAGTCATCCTTCCCATCTTAACACAAGCTCGTTCTTACCCAACCGTTACCGTCGGGGATCAGGCTCAAGCGATGGTGGTAGCAGTGACAGGAAAGAAGATTCGTGTCCTCTCAATGGCACTCACTTCAAGCATTAACGGCCCACAATGTTTCCTGAGAAGTGGAGCGGGGGGAACACAAATCAGTGAACTCATTTTGAGGAACATCTCAGGGTCAACTTCGGCGATGAATTATCAGCGGTCAGCCTATTATCCGATCCATCTTTACGAAACGAATGCAGGACAGGCGTTGATTTTAAATTGCTCAGCGACCGGCGTGGCATCGGTGCAAGTGGTTTATGTTCTGGCATAATTAAAAAGGAGAAATACTATGAGTTTCATGTCAATAATTAACTGGATTGCGATGGGATTTTTTATCGGATTGGGCTTTCGAGCCGTTTCGACTCTTTATAGCTTGATCATTAAAAAATAAGTGGGTGATAAACTGAGCGAACAATCGTCCAGCGAATCCCATCTCGATATTCTTTTTAAACTTGACGCACAACGTCGTCAAGAGATTGACAGCGTAAAAATCAAGATGGAAGAATTCCTCCGTTCTCAAATTGAATTCCGTCATTCCATTGAGATGGTCACGAAGGGTCAGGATTCCCTAAAAGAGAGATTCGAGATGGGTGTCTCGAAAACTCTGACGCAGCTTGATAAAAAGTTTGATTTGTTCATGATCGAATGGGGAACGAAAAAAGCTGAAGATGCGTCGCGCGACAAGGCCATCTTGACGCTGGACAATCGTGCCGATGCGATTGACGATAAATTCAACAAATATCTTCTCTATCCCGCCATCACTGTTTGTGTTTCAATCCTCATCGCTGTCCTGGCCTATTTCTTCCGTGACGGTCATTAAATCCCAGGCATTCCATGTCAAAAAAGAGTGTTCTCATGGAGTGGTTGGAACAGACCAAGCGAATCTCGAAAGAAGAAGATTACATGGGTCTTGCTATTATCGACGAGGTAACGAAGAATCTCTATGCGATTTGTCCGGAATTGTTGTCTCGCCACAGAAAGTTTTTCAATGATCTATGCGATTACTACCACAAAGACAATCCCGTTGATATTTATAGAAAAAATAATCAATCAAAAAGGTTTAAGGAGGGACATGACGGAAAATCTTTCCATGGATGGCAAGCGTCGTTTTGTAGGCAGCCAAAGGGATATCCAAAGGGAGGATGTCGAGCATTCAAATTCTTTCGTAAAACATTGACAGAGCAATTGGAAATCCAAATTGAACGATTTGAAAAAGCGCAGGAAGTCATACGCTGGCAATGGTGGGAGGTGATTGATTTTATATGGGAGAGACCTGAATTGGTTAATATCTCTATCATTGATGATTATGTACGAGAGCAGATTGATAATGTTTGCGAAGGCGGGATTAAAAAGAATCCATTAAAAAATGGGATATCGAAACGGTTTGGCAAATTTTGGAAAGATGAATCAGGAAAGTGGCATACAGAACGGAGGAAAAGGTTTTAGTCATGAAGCAAATGGATAAAATGGCCAAATTGTTTGACGCGATTTGTGAAAATTTCATGAACGCCATGCCGGGTCATCCATGGGCTCCCGAAACGGTGCAGAATAACGATAAAACATTGACTCTTGTGACCCATTGCAACCAATTCGTGAGCGGTATTGCAAATTCTCTTGGTTATACGTCTCTTTCCAATAGGACGGCTGATCAAATCTGTGCTTATGTCCTCACCTCGCCCGAATGGACGAATATCCAGTGGGATGTGGCCCAATCTCACGCGAATAACGGGGCCTTTGTGATTGCCTGCCAATCAGCCAACCCCCATGGCCATGTATGCGTGATTCGCCCCGGAGTCCCCCTTCCTTCCGGTCATTATGGCCATCCAGCCCCGCGCTGCGCGAACGTGGGGGGCGAGGTATTCATGGACAAGACCGTTTCCTATGCATTTAGGCAGGAGCCTCAATATTACGTCTTAAATTCAACCCTTCTGGAGGTCGCATGAAAACTTATCCCTCAGCCGTTCTCTCGTTGATCACGGGCCCTATCAGAACCGATCTGGCCAATTTTGACGACAGCGGTCGTAAGGTTTTGACTCATCTTCAAAAGTTCTCCCATTTTGGGTTTATGATGACCTGGCCCTTCTGTTTCCATTTCTGGTTGTTTTGGAAACTGCAAGAAAAGGATTCCAGTGGAACCTGGATTCCTGGATCTGAATCTGGAATTTACTTTCGAACCCCTGGATACAGATGGGATGCTGACCTGGGCATGAAATGGACATGGGGTTATGTGGGTGGTCATTGGGATTAAGCGATCTGTGGACTTCATGGAAAAACAAAGGAATAAGAATTACACTTATTGTGTGGCGTTTTCCATGGACATTCTCGAAACGTAACAAAGGAGATCAAAATCATGCTCCAGTGGATTTACAAGCTTATCGGGAAAGAGATATCGAAAAAAATAGGACTTCAGGAGGATAATATGGCAGACACAGCAACACCGACAGCGAAATCGAAGTGGCTTTCCAAGACAGTTTGGGCGGCTATTGTAACGGCTATTTTGGGTGTATTGACACCCGTTTCAACGGCTTTGGGTCATCCGATTATTGTCCCCGAGTGGGTCATTTCGATCCTTGTCGGTATGGGTCTTTACTTGGCTAGAACCGCGACAACTGACATAAAATAACCGTCAGCGTTTCACCAACGTCAGCTTTATATCAGAACCGAAGTCTTTGCTATTTTTGAATTTATCTTCGGCGAGCTTCCATTTGAGTCTCCAGACTTCGGTTTCGAAGCCCTTGCACTCTACATATTCAGTAATACCGCTGCGGTGATACACAACAAAATCAATAAAATAATTAGTGATATGCGACCCATTTTCACCTTTGAGGTCGATCTTAACCTGACGCTCCCATTTTGTGATCTCGCCTGCCTGTAAGAGGAGATCAAGTTCCGCCGCGTAGTTGGCTTCAAACTTGGAGTGATAGAGGATTCCGTTATAGGTGGAAGTTTGATTACCATATTTCGTGAATCTCCTTTGATACCATGTCATGTTTTCCCTTTCATCGCTTGAAAGCATTCCAAATAGAAAGAATAAGGAATAGAACAAGCATCCCAATCGCCAGATTGACAACTCCGTTCATTCCAAAAATAAAATAAGCGAACCCGAACCAGAAGCAAATGCTGAAAATAATGAGGATTCCTATTAAATTCGATCCGCTTTCATTATTCTTCCAATCGGCTTTAATGGAGTTTACAAGCTCCAATCGGCTTCCACTCCATTTAACTTCACCTTCCGGAGTGCGCATTTGTGCTGGCCGACCATCGATACTGAAATAAATTGGGTGGGGAGCAAGAGAATCCTGTTTTTCTACCCTCTGTCTATCCCTCGCGTCACCCACCCGAATGCATTCCTCGATCATTTCCTTGGTGATCGTCCTCTCAGCCAAACAGGGAGCGATCATGATCAGGAGTAAAAGTATGGCCCCTTCGCTCTTTGCAGTCATTTGTCTCATTAGGTTTTGAGCGTAGGGGGCCATAAAATTAATCACATTTCTTATCCACAAGCCAAATCCCGAGCATGCACAATCCGATAAAAGCAATAAGCAGAATGCCGACCGCGATATCAATCATCTGAGCCTGTAACAGAGCAGAATAGAGATCAGCAAAAGAGTCATGAATCCGATCCACACTACTCTTGCTCTCTTATTCTCGAAGATCATAAAGCGTGATACCACCATCCGCAGATAGCGCAAACCCATTTCCCGTTTCTTAATTCATATTCGTGGTTCATTTGATTTCATATGTCGTCGTAACAATGTGGGGACTATCTTTTGTCTCCCATGTGGCACTTCCAGACTGTTTTAACCGCGCAAGAACCGACACTGGAATATCCGTTTGTCTTTCCATTTCAGCAAACCAATCCTTAAGATATTCTTCATCTGGAATGATGCGCTCTGTATGAATTATTATTTTAATTTTATTTCCCCTTTATTGGAGTGCCTTATGCCCCTATTCCACTCGTCCAACCAACCTGGCAACCAATCTATGGCGTGACTTAAGCCTTCGATTCTTTCCTCACAGATTCTTTTCATTTGTGGAATACGCTTTTCATAATATTCACCCGTGTATCTTTTATCCATGATTGCGAGTTTAATTTTCTCGCTTTTTCTCAAACGAACAAGCCAGTTGTGAATGTCATTAAAAGACGGATCGGTTCTCAATCGGTAGTCGCTCATTTTTTTCTACCATGTTTTAGAAGAAACTTCCCCACCGTTTCCTCGTTATCGGCATCACACCCATTCCAAACACTTTCCAGAAGATCAAGAGCTTCGTCGAGCTGGGCGGAGCCTTCGAGGAAGCCTTTGGCGATATAGAATTGAGCATCAACCCCAACATCAAACTTTGGCCCATCTTTAAATATTTCCTCCGCTTGTTTTCTAATCATGTTTTCTGTTCCTCGGTTTCGGAGAGAGCAAGGGAATAACTAATTTCTCCCAACCTATTCGTGCCTGTCCACCCGGACAAAAATCGGGTGATCCCCCGCACCATATTAACGCCTCCCTCAGCCGCTTGTTCTCATCCTCCAATCTTTCAATCTTCGCTCCGTCCTCGCATATCTGCTTGGCTTTTAAATCCAAGTCTCTTTGATATTCTTTTTTCCAATATTCTGAATCAATTTCAGTCATGTTTTCCTCTCCAATTTCCAAAAAAGAGCCAATTGAGAAATGCGAAAGACACTAAGACTCCGACGATAAACCCGAATAAATATTTCATGGACGATACGAAAATTCTTTTCCGCATTCACTGCAATTCAAAACGATCCACTCTCCTCCCAATATCAGCATCTCCTTATTCCTTTTTCCAGCATATCCAATCTTGCCCTCCCACACTTTGCGAACCATGTGGAGTCCAAAGAAACACTTAAAACTTTGCCAAATCTTTCTTTTTGATTTCATTTTGGAGTGCTTCGATTTTCTCCAGGATTTCCTTCACTTGCATGTCATGTTCTCTCTTAATTTGAACCAGTTCATTCAAGGCACGGCTGGCCGCCCCCTCCGCATGTTCAATGTCGTTCATCAATTGGTGGATCGCATCATTTAAGGCGAAACGCAGTTCATCCGACATGATTTTCCTCCTGTTGCCGCTTCAGTCTCTTTTCAAATTCTTCCAGGATTAAGGAACTCGCCCGATGATCTCGAACCACATCTTTCAGGATTTCAAACCGTGTCTTCCATAAGTCGCGGTCGGCTAGCACGTCATCCCATGTGCTTATCTTAATCTCATCCATTTGTTAAAATCGGGCGCGGGCCTCTCCTCCACACGCCCTTAAATTCAGGTGGCCGTCCCCTCCTAACGGTTCTGGCCACCTTAAATTGGATCCGGATCGTCCGCATCTTTTCTGATTTCCTTTGGGATTTCTCTCAAAACTCGGATGGCATCGGTCACCGGAAGTGAAATTATGCCCTTGTGGTCGCAATCGATAACGAACTTCTCCAGTATTCCGAGCGCGGTTTCAACATGCTCTGATATCTCCACTTTGATCATTTTCTTTCCTCCCTAGTATCCAAAGAAAGCCATCCACTCAGGCCAGGTCATCGTGAACTCTTTTTCTTCACACCAATCGTCCATATCGAATTCCCCAGCCCCTCGTTTGTCTTCATTCATAGGAATTCCGGGCCACCCTTGGCGAACCAGCTTTTTATTTTAAACCAAAGACGTAGGATCATTTTTTGCACAACAGAACTATTGCTGTGGATATGCAGCATAATAATGTTCCTATCAAAAGGAAGTATTGAATTCTTCTTTCCGTCATATAGCCCCCGCTCTCCGTCGCATTAAATCACGTTCAGCCAGCTTGTAGAGTTCCTCGCTTCGGATAGCCATCCTCTCAGCGATTCGCGCTTTCTCCGCTTCAGAGATTTTCCTTTGTGATGGATCGAGTTTGATTTCATCGTCCCAGCGGTGTTGGTTAAGCCAGGTGGCGGGGTGGGGAATGAACTTCCCGTTGTCCTTATTCCATCCTTCTTGCTTTTTATGGAATTCGAGGGCCATCATGATCATGTCTCGCAATGTGAGGGAAGGTTTGAGGCGTTTCCAGGATTTGAGAGCGTTCATCTTCCCCACCTTCCGTGGATAAGCTTCCCAGAAAATGTCGAAGTCATTTGAATAATTGTAACAGTCCCGGTTCTCGTCGATGTAAAGGAATTCACTCATGACAGAATTCCTGTCCAATGGGAGTAGATGGAAGCGATTCAATTTCTTGCTTCATCAAAATAATGTGTTTTTTAAAAATCCTTCTCAAATCTTTCTCTGTTACCGTTTTTGCATACCAAACCAATTCACCGCAATCGTTATAGTAGGCATTGCGTCTTTTTAATTTTGTTGTGACTGTAAATTCCATATCTTCACAACCGCACCATGAAGTTATCTCGATATTTGTCGTTGCGAAAGTTTTCATAAATTAAAAAGCCCCCCGCCCACTGGAACCACGGCAGTGATTAGATGTGGAACGGGAGGCCAAAAAAAATACCGGCGAAGGTTCATAAGGGCTTCGCCAGTATTGAAGATGTTGCATTCGTTGCCGTGTTTCCATTTGGCAACATTACTGTTTAATTTTGACCCGTGTCAACTTATTTCTTCCCGTTGTTTGTGCTCGGTAAATTGCCGGTGATAGGCCAGCATGGATTCACCCAAGATAAGACGCTGTTTGATACAATTGGCAAGGCTTTCCAGCTTATCCCTTACGACGCGCACGGTGCTTGTGGCTGCTTCCACCATAGCCCGCAGGTGTCCCTCGCTCAAATCGCCCTTTTCGGGCCTTAATTCGAGTGTGGCGCGGTCTAACCAGCCATTGGCATCGGCCAAGAGGAATCCGACCCGAGTATTCCATGATTCAACGATTTCAAGCTGTTTAATCATGACCTCGGGCTCATCACTCAGGGGAATGACCATTAAAGCGGTCACTTTCCCTATTTGGGCTTTAATCCCTTCATGCCAAGATAAGAATTCTTCCAGAATCATTTGGGATCCTCTTTGGGTTTACCCATTTCAGCATTGAAGGCCTCCACGGACTGTTTCGTGGTGAAGATGAACCAACCCTTGTCGGTCTTCTGAACTTTGCAGCCCGCGCCGATCCGTTCTTGCTTTTCTTCAGAGGTCGGCAAGTCCCAATAGTCTTTGGGAACTCGAACGCCGGTATTGACCCACTCATCCTGTGAAGGCGCATCCACAATCTGCATCTCTCCATCTTCGGAAGGGATCACGGTGGCCCCCATCTCATCGGGGGTATAAAGGCCCAGAACCACGTCAGGGAAGGTGACACGAAGGGCGGCGGCCACGGCCCGCCACTTAAACATGACGGCAGGCTGCTTTTTATAATTGTCTCGGGAGATGAGCCCCAGCCCCGTCGCCTCTTTCACTCCGAATTCTTCTCTGTGAGGTTTCCGACCTTTTCGTGTGATCGTCACAACACACCGCTGATCATTGGAATCGAATTCGATATCTTCCAACTGACCCATACGGTTCGCCAGGGCCAACATAAGCTGAGGGGATACCGTGGGCTTCCCCTGGATCACATTGATTGACCTGAATCCTTCCATCATACCCACCCCGAGTTCTTTGGCGGCAATCGCAATGGCAATGGCTTGCTCGGGTGTTCGAATTGAAACCGGAAGCATCCCAGACTTAACCAAGACGGTGGCCTGCTCTTTGAGGGATGCCCAATCGGTCGCAAGTGCTAACTCTTTATTTTCCATTTGTTTTCTCCTTGTCTTTTAAAACGTCGGCATCACACGCGATCCATTGACCCGTGGTCGGATCGGCATGTTTCCATATCTTCCCATGACCGTCACAGACCTCGCATTCATCATGGGGCGGTCTACCCAGGAACCAATTGACCATGGCTTTCAAGTTCTTTGTTTTGTAGCAAGCCACACATTCTCTGGCATCATTCAACCAACATCGTTCACAGAGCCATCGTTCACACCCGCGACACTTCTCAACGGAATCTTCATATTCAAACCATCGGTTGCATCCCTCACACTGGACATCATCTCGGGAGTGCCATTTGCGGTTGAAGGCTTCCAGGTCTTCCTCGTATGTCCGCTGCGGGTCAGGATGGCTCATAACTCCTCCTATTTCTGGACACAAACAAGCGTTGCGCCCGCGAATTGATGGGTTTGGAAAATAACCTCTTTGGCGGTTTGACACGCCAGGTGATTGCTGAATTCGACCTGCTGAACATCTTTGATGGGTTCCAGTCCATTTTTTTGTGCGGGGCCTGTGATGATGATAAGTAGTATCCATACAAGATGCATATTATTTACCTCCTCGATAACAAGGCTTGCCGAGATCAAGCCATTTTTGAAAAGTGGGTGTGGCAGGAACAGCAATCCCCGCTTCCTTTAATTGCTTGGCATCCACATTGCCATGAGTGGGAAGCGCGGGGTGATTGCTCTCCAACACAAAATAGGAGGGGACATCCGGAGTCTCGTAACAGGCAAATCGAACCTTGACCACAAGAGGAGCCAACACCAAATCCTTATTATGCTGACCTTCCATCTCCACCATGTTGATGATTTGGACATTGAGGCCAGATAAAGCGGCGGCGCGGCGAGCCGCATAGATCATGTTCCTTTCAACGTAACTGAGCGACCTTCCTTCGCGTCTTGCTTTCTCCGTCACCACCCCATTTCGATGAAGGGCATTGTCGATGGCGATAAGGTCGTTCATGTTAGTATCCTCCCCAATAGAGCTTAAAAGTAAGACCGCACATCCGACACACATACTTTTTGATGTTCAACCGCATATAAATCTGACCGCTTCCGCACCGTGGACATTTCGGTTTTTCCGTCTTATCCTTCAATTTGTTTTGTCTCATATTCTTACCCTCCACCAAAAGTATAGGTTTACACACACACAAAGTCAAGGGATATTTCGGGACTGTTACAATTATTCACGGGTTTGTCATGACGCATTTAAATTAATTATTTATGTTGAAATTCGCGCGGTCATTAGGTATAGTTTTTACCATCATGATGCGAACGGTTAACCATGGCCAAGCTTAACCAGTCCGAGAATCCGTCTTCTGCGACGGAAAAGTTCTCGCCTGCCTCCCGATTTATCCAACTTGTCACCTACGATGCAAAGTCCCGAACGATGGAAATAGCCTTTCAAAATGGATCGACCCACAAATATTTGTTTGTTTTCCCCTCCGTTTATTTTAATTTCAAGCAAGCTCAAAGCCATGATGTGTACTATTCGCATGCGATCAAGGGGAAGCTCATGGCGGTGAAGACCAAAGAGGGGGGACACGGACGTGCACGATCTGCGCCCCTCCAAAAAGTTAAAAAGGTAGGTAATTTAGATGCTGGAATCAAAAGTCATCGAAGCGGATTTAATCGAATCAAAGGAACAGTCGCCCGCGCCTTCGCGGCCATCTGAACCAACGCAAGCGGGCCGAACGGTCACGTTGGGTGAAATTCAGGCGACGCATGACATGCTGGTAGGATTCAGGAAGGGGATCCGGGCGGGAACCTATGCGGGGGATCACCTTATACATATCGCACAGGGTCTACAATTTTTGGACAACATGGTTGCTCAAAGCCAAGGACAGCTAGAAATGGCGATCCGGATGGAGAAAGAGATGCGGGCGAAGGAAAAGGTCAACTGAGATGGCGACCGCTCTCCGTAGGCCGCCCACGAAGGTGATACCAGAGCCACCGATTCAGAGCGATTTAGCGATCACTTTTAGGGTTCGTCGTCATTCGGCAGGCTCGTTCAAGGGGCTGTGGGAGTTGGCGATCATGGACGATAAGGGTCGGGTCAAGGAAGTGATATCGGATGCGGACGCGCTTCTTTACTGTTTGGACAATCTCCACGGAATACTTGAGGATCAGGGGTTATGATCGGACTTCTCAAAAGATTCGTGGAATGGGCTGAAAAGCGTTGGCCTGAAAAGGTTGTGGTGACGAAGGCGGAATACGACGTTTTAAAAGCTGGGGTTGACGGTTTGCTATTGACTGTAAACGAGAAGCGGATCAAGCAGATGGAAGATGAGATTGCCAAGTTTAATGTGGCGTTGGGATTTGGGGCGCAGCGGGGGATGTCGGGGGTTCAGCCATTTCAACGATAGAAGTCATCGTTCGGGAAGGATTTGGTTCTTTGACAACCACAAATGTTCCCGAGAAACCATGGTTGCTTTACGGGTTCCCAGCACGAAGGCGGGCGATAGCTAAACTATCGTATGAACAGAAGATGGAATGGTACGCCACGCGGAGTCCAGAGGAGATGGTCTGGCTTGGGAATAATCGAGAGTTTCAGCAATTTTGG
>Ga0315288_10005998_pt1 | contig 15398 bp, 8 predicted proteins | sample YL17G11_20_MG_FD_203454 | JGI IMG/M metagenome (GOLD analysis project Ga0315288, IMG submission 203454) | Sediment microbial communities from Yellowstone Lake, YNP, Wyoming, USA - YL17G11_20 | ecosystem: Environmental > Aquatic > Freshwater > Lake > Sediment | place: USA: Wyoming | collected...
CCCGTGCAGATGCTCTGGGCGTGGTAGGCATGCTCGAACAGCGCTGGATTGCACCAGGCATAGCCGAAGTAGTCCTCCGAGCCGGTGCCGATGTAGCTTGGGAAGGTATCCCCATCGACCCAGACCTTCTCATCGCCCTCGCCCCACCAACCGGGGGCGGTGTTGTTCACACCGAGCATGACGCCCACGAAACGCCCCGGCCCGCCCGAGCACTTCAGGAGCGGCCAGTCCAGGAACGCCGGCTCGGCGGGAAGCCACTCGACATGCCACTTGCTGTGGAAGTAGATCCAGGACTTGCTGTCCCAGTCGATGGGGCGGGTCCAGAGCGCGAGTCGGTAGCGTACGGGGCTCCTGCTGTCATTGCGGATGACGATCTCCGCCGACCGCCCGAAGGGCATGAACCAGTTTGAGTAGAGCACGCCCTCAGCCGTCATGCCCGCCGGCAGGCTGTGGTAGGGGTTGATGCCGGGCGTGGAGCCGAAGAAGTCGCCGAGGGGGCACCACACTGCCGGCCGCGAGGCGCCGTCCCACTTCATCATTACCACGGGCTCGCGCAGGGCGGCGAAGAGCTGTTCCTTGGGGACATCCGCGCGCAGCTCCAAGCGCGTTACCGCTGCGGGGCCGGCGAGCCGGACCGTCTTCGCCTCCCGCGGCCCAAGCTCGATGCCCATCGCGCGCCGTGTCGTGCCCGGCGTCACGATGAACCGGCTGCCGGGCTGGCTGAGCATGGCGCCGACCTCGTCAATCACGGGCTTTGCGCGGAGCAACGCATCGTACGAGAACGACTCGATCGCCGTGCCCTTGGGGTAGGTGCGGTAGCCGACCTGATAGTACAGGCCCGGCTTCGAGACGGTGACCTTGCACCGCTCCCGGTAGCCGAGCGGGAAGTAGAGGTTCGCTCCCAGTGAGCGGCGGCCACTGTACGGGGCCGCGAACGCCGGTACCTGGGCGGAGGTCAGCGCCAGGAAGTCTTCCTCGATCGTGGGCTTCGTCAGGTCGTCGATGTAGATTCGGACTGTGCCGCCGCCGTCCGGGTTCGCGGACCAGATCCGCTCGATGACGCCCGGCCCGTCCATCTCCGCCATGACCCACTCCTGGCGGCCGTTGTTCGTCTCCTCACGTATAAACTGCCCGGCATCGCCGTTCGCGAACCATCCGGGCGCGTCCGGCGAGGTGCTGGCGCGGTCGTAGCTGGACTGCTGGTCGCAGTTCACTCCCGTTTCGGGCGCGACGGCGAGCCGCTCCATATCCACCATCTCCCGCACCAGGTCCTCCAGCCGAAGCTCCTTGGCCCACGTAGGAGCGCACGCGGCCAGCAGTGCGAGCGTCACGAGTACGATGGTCGCATGGCGTGCCTTTGCCATAGGGACATCCTCCTCCCTCGGATGGGCCTTCCGGCCCGGTGAGGTGGTTCGCGGAAAGGCGAACCGCCACCTCTCCCTCCGGGAGAGGTCGGAATAACACACAAGTGTGTGTCATTCCGGGTGAGGGAGCAGGCCTGCGGTCGCGCGCCGCCGCTGGCTACGGTAGCGGGCGGAACTTGCGTATCCGGTTGTTCTCGCCGTCCGCAACATAGACACGGCCGTCTGCGTCGACGGCGATGCCTCGGGGGCAGTCGAACTCCATGGGCCCGGTGCCCTGGGCGCCCCACTCGTCCATGAAACGCCCTTGAGGACTGAGTCGCTGGACCCGGTGGTTCTGGGTATCGGCGACGTAGATGCGCCCGGCGCTGTCGACGGCAACGTCCTCCGGGCCGGAGAACTCGCCGGCGGCCGACCCGGTCACACCGTAGGCCGCGAGGAACGTGCCGTCGGACGTGAACTGCTGGACGCGATCGTTGTAAGTGTCGGCGACCGTGACGCGCCCCGCTCCGTCCACCACGATGCCCCGTGGCCACGATAGCTCCCCATCGCCACTCCCCATGCGCCCGAACGCGAAGAGGAACCGGCCGTCGCTCTCGAACACCTGGACGCGGTGGCTGTTCCAGTCGGTGACGTACGCTCGCCCATCGTTGTCGAGCGCGATGTCCATGCAGAACCGGAACTGCCCATCGGCCTCGCCCTCGCGCCCCCACTGGCGGATGAGCCGGCCGTCCGCGTCGAACACTTGGACGCGGTGGTTGTAGGTGTCGGCAACGTACACATACCCGTCGGGGCCAACGGCGATGCCGTAGGGGGAGTACAGCTCGCCCGGGCCGTCCCCGCGTCCGCCCCATACAGTGAGGAGTACGCCCGCGCTCGTGAACTTCTGGACGCGATGGTTGTAGGTGTCGGCGACGTAGACGTTCCCGACCGCATCGAGCGCCACACTGCAAGGCGAGCGGAGCAACCCCTCCTCTACGCGCTCCCCGCGCCACTTCATGGTGAACTCACCGTCGGATGCGAACACCTGAACCCGGTGGTTGTAGAGGTCGGCGACGAAGATCCGCGACGCGGAGTCCACAGCGAGACCCCACGGCGAATGGAACTGCCCGTCGCCCGAGCCGGTCGACCCGAAGGCCCGCACGGGCGTCCCGTTCGCTGTGAAGCACTGAACCCGGTCATTCCCCGTGTCCGCGACGCAGACGGTCCCATCCGGGGCGATGGACACGCCGAGCGGGGATGAGAGCTGCCCCTCGTCCGACCCGTACTCGCCGAAGGAGGACAGGAACACGCCCGAAGGATCGAAGAGAGAGATGCGGTGTGCCCCCTCCTCGGCGATGACGTAGTCTCCCGCATCGTTCACGGCGATGTCACGCGGCTCGGCCAGGTCTCCCGCGTTCGCCCCAGGCGCCCCCCACGTGCGGAGGAAGACGCCCTCGGTGGTGAACAAGGCCACGCGACCGTTGCCCGAATCGGCCACGGCCACGCGCCCTGCCCCGTCGATCGCCACGCCGCGCGGCTGGTTAAGCTGACCGTCTCCGCTGCCCTGCTCGCCGAAGGTTCCCAGGAACCGCCCCCGGGCGTCGAATCGGTGCACGCGGTGGTGGGACTCCTCAACGACGTAGACGTCACCCTGGTCATCCACGGCCACGTCGCGCGCGAGGCGATACGATCCGCTCGTGGTCAGCCTGTAGATCATGCTCACCGTACCTCCGGCATCGAGCCGGATGACACGATCGTTCGCCCAGTCCACGACATAGACGTCGCCCGCCTGGTCCACGGTGACCTCGGTGGGCGTCCACCCGGCGGTGCCCAGCCTGCCCCAGCCCAGGTCGAAGGCGAACGAGGCGACGGTCACCGACAGCTCTGCCGCGCCGTGTGCCCCCGACTCCATCTCCGTTGCCACGATCTCGGTGGAGCCTTCCGAAACGCCGGTCACCACGCCGAGGTCATCCACCGTGGCTATGGACGAGTCCTCGCTCCGCCACCGCCACAGCGACGGAGGCACCATGACGACGCGGCCTTGGGCATCCAGCGCCGTCGCGGCCAAGGGGGCGGAGGACCCTACCGGCACCTCCGTCGGGCTCGGGGACACACTGACGCTCTGGATCGTGGAGTCCATGGTCAGCTCGATGGGCTCGTTCTCGCCCTGGGTCACCGCCAACAGAACCTGCCCCGCGGCCAGAGGCGGGATGGCCTGGCCGTTCGTGTCAGCGTGGGCGGTAGCGGTGAGCAGAACGGGACCCACGCGCATCCCGGTCAGCCGACCGGCAGAGCTGGTGTGGCCCGCTGCCGGTCGCCGAAGCACGATCGGGGAATTGGACCGCGGCAGGTCCATGCTCGTCGTCGGGTCGAGAGCGTGGACGACGATTGAACCGCTTCCGGCCGGCACCAGGCGCGTTCCGGCCTCGGGCAAGGGCGGCCAGTGGGCAATGATCGCAAGCTCGCCGGGCCCCGGCCCGTCGTCGCCCGGTACGTCGTCGGGCGGCCCCGGGGGCGCCGCACACGCCGACAGGCCGATGGCACAGATCGTCAGGCTGAGGGCATAGCCCCAACGGCGGACCACCGTGTCTCCTCCAAGTCCTCCCCGCTTGCGCAAGGGGAACCACATTCGCGGACCACGCGCAGAGCGACCTACTTCACGATGACGGTCGCATCCCCCGGCGGAACCTGAACCTGGACGGGCACCTGGACGACGCCTTCGCTGCTCCCGAATGAGACGACAGCCGCGTGAACGCCGTCCGTTAGCGATGAGCGATCCACGATCACCGTGACGTCGCCCGAGTTCGTCCCCGACATCGGCGACAGGAGCACCCACGGCTCCGAGGCCGCGCACGACCAGACCAGAGGCTCATCACCGACGTTCTCGACGGCGAGAACCGCTGACGTTACCCCCACGGCCATGTAGAGCGATGACGGGTAGATGGCGATGGCGACCGGAGAGGCACTCTCGACGCGCGCGCTCACCGTAGCGGACCCACCGGCGGATACGACGTGGATCATCGCCACGTGTACCCCGGCGGAGAGCCCCGTCCGGTCCACGGTCGCGGTGACGGTGGCGTCATTGACGCCCGACATCACGTTCAGGGCGAGCCAGGGCTCCGACGAGGTCGCCGTCCAGTTCAGCTCCCCTGCCCCCACATTCCTGATACTGAACGACAGAAGGCTCTCACTACGTGCGAAGTCGAGGAGCGGCGGGTCGACCGAAAGCTGTGCGCCCTCGGTGTCCACGCGCACGATCACGGTGGCCGTGCCACCGTTCGAGCTGATGGCGACCGAACCGACTTGCGTCCCGCCCACCGGCAGGCTTGGCCGGTCAACGGTCACCGTGAGGGTCGTGTCATCCGTGCCCGTTGTGGGGCTGACGCCGATCCAGGCTTCCGAGGGCGCTGCCGACCAGTTCAGACTGCCCTGGCCCGTGTTCCGGACGTTGAACGAGTCGCTGGACGAGCCAAGCGGGAAACTGAGCAGCGAGGTGGACACCGCCAACTCCGGGCCTTGCTGCGCCGTGATGACGCGAGTCGATGTCGCCTTCGCGCCGCCGTCGTCCGTCACCGTGAGGCGGGGAGAGAACGTTCCCGCCCCGGCGTACATGTACTCCAGCGCGGTTGGGGCCACTGTGTCCGACCAGTCCTCGACCCCATCACCCTGGAAGTCGAGAGCGTACCGGACGATGGCTCCGTCGGGGTCGCTCGCGCTACCGGTGAAGGAGACCCGCAGGGGTGCGGGGCCTGTCTCGGGCGTCGCGACCAGGGAACACGTCGGCGGATGGTTCCCACCACTGGAGACGGAGATGAGGGCGATGTCGTAGCCGAACAGGCCGGAGTCATCCTGGACCACGAACCGGGCTTCATACGTGCCGGCCGCAGGGTAGGCGTGCTGGATGCCTTGCGGGGGATCCGGGCCCATCCAGAACGCGGCGCCGTCGCCGAAGTCGAGTGTCCAGAGCACGACAGTCCCGTTCGGATCGTCGCCGGACCCGCTGAAGGTCACGTCGAGCGGCGCTAGCCCTTCGATCGGTGTGGCAGTCAGCTCCGCCGTCGGCGCGCCGGCAGCATCGGCGGCCACGACTACGGGCGCAACAGCGATCCCTTCCGCCCCCTGGTCGTCCAGCGCACGCGCCCGGACCCAGTAGCTGCCGGCCGCGGTGTACGTGTGCGTCGCCGTCTGGGGGAAGGCATTGCTCTCGAACCACTCGCCATCTCCCCAGTCGATCTGCACGGCCGTGACGCGACCATCGTCGGTCGCCGAAGCGGAGACGTCCACCGACAGAGGCGCAGGCCCAACCTGGGGCGCAGCCTGCAGCGCGACCGACGGCAGCTCGTTGCCCGCCAACGCCACACGGACCGGCGTACTGCCGACATGCCCGCCGATACTGGCGATCACGGTGCCGGCCGCCTGACGGTTGCCTGCCGTGAACAGGCCCATCGAGTTGATCGCCCCCACGTTGTTCGTGACGACCCATGTGGGCAGTACGGGCACTACTTCGCCCAACGCATCGAGCACCGTCGCCGTGTACCGCTGGGTGCCCGTCGGCTCGATGGTCTGGTCCGGCGGATCGAGGACCACGCTCGCGATCCGGCCGACCAGCTCGCCGGGAGCCATGGTGACTCGTAGTGAAACGGAGGCTCCGCCCCGGATCTCAACTTCGATCCGGGTGCTCGCATAACCCGATCCTGCGGGCGGCTCCACGGCGATCGCGTAGTCCCCCGCTGGCACGTCGGTCAGTGTGTAGGAGCCGTCGCCGGCGGAGTAGGTCGAGGGCAGGTCGTCTTGCCGAATGAGTGAGCGGAGCCCGGCGCGCGGCGCGATCCGCACATAGGCGCCTGCCACCGGTTGGCCTGCATCGGTCGCATCCACCACGTCTCCCGCGATGGTGGCTACGCCGGAATCCTGTGTCGGTGGGGGGTCGAACACGAAATCGTCGTCGCCCACGCCGGATCCGCCAGGGAGAGGGATGGGGATGTACACGCCCGTACCGCCCGTGCAGCCGGCCAGTATCCCGGTGACGGGGATAGCCCAGAGACAAACGAGGATAAGCACGGCGCGTAAGCGGCACGCGGTTCCCGCGTGACACGCCTCGTTGCGCGCGGTAGCCGCATCCACTCGGCTCACCAACCCCTTCGGCGCGTCTGCCGGCTCACGAAAGACGCGGATGTCCGGCGGCGGGCGATGCAGCCACGTTGGGGGCGCTCCGCGCTAGTTTATGCCCGCCACCAAACCCCCGTCAACCGCGCCCGCAGCGGCCGGCCCGGGCGCGCATCGGGCAGGGAGGCGGTCCTATCCCAGGGAATGCGGTCTCTGGGAGGTTCGTGCCCATGGATGGTGTGCAGGCCTGGTTCGTGGTGGCGGGCATTGCCGCGGTTGCTACGGCCGGAAGTGCCCAAGGGGAGAGCCCGTTCGTCCGGGCCGGCATCGATTCCGACCGCCCGGTCTGGGGCCTGCGCTCCGGCATCCGGTTCGCCATCTGGCCAGGCGAGGTGGGAGGCTTCCCCGGCGATGGAGGTCCGCGCGGCCTGATCCGGGTCGGGTACCCGGTTCTCCCGGGTGGAGCGTACAGCCTGGTGAACTTCATCGCCGTCGAGCCCATCGTCGACGGCAGATACCGCATGTTCTCGGAGCTGGAGCCGAGTGCCACCGACGGGGGGCCCGGCAAGGTGATCGCCGCTGGGTCGCCCCCGGAGAGCGCCGAGGGGGAGTGGGACTCCACGAAGCCGTACCCCGGACGGATCGACGAGCCCGAGGCGGGTGTGCAGCGGCTCACGGTGTGCTTGCGCGTGGAGGCGTTCGAGTGCGGCGCCAAGGTCTACATCCTCGCCTCGGTGCGCACGGATCGTCCCGACGAGCTGATGCTCGCTCTGCACCCCGAAGCCGACAGCATCCCAATGTCGTCTTGTGTGCTTACGGCCACCATGGGCAACTTCGAGCGTCTGCGGGAGGTCCGTCTCAGGGATCGTGTGGCGCGGGCCGCGGACCTTTACGGCGACTACACGGGCGACGGTTTCGCTACGCCCACGCTGTTCCCTCATGCCGAGCTTCCGCGCGCCGATGATGGCAGCCTGATCGTGGCCGCGACCACGGATGAGGAAGCGCCCGCGGAGACACATCCCGACCCAGACCGCCCTTACTTCTGGTGGTATGCGGGGGAGAAGGTCACTCAGTACTGGCGCAAGTACCCGGGCACATTCTCGGAGGCGACGTCCGCGCAGGTGAACGCCCGGCATGTCTACTGGGCCTCAACCCGGCCCATCCCGCACGGGGTGGCGTTCGAGAACTTCGAGCTGGTCGAGCCGTTCGAGCCGGGCCAGACCTCGGTGTTCGGCATCACCGAGAAGTCGCCGCAGGAGCTCCTGGGATCGAAGGAGGCTTCCATCGAATGAGGCGTCTGGCCTTGGCCGGATGGATGCTGCTCTCGGTAGTCTGTCTCTCAGCGGAGCCGGGCATCGTGGTGGATGCTTCGACGCGCGTGGCCCTCGGCGATGAGGACCAGATCCGGTCGAGCCTGTTCGGCCTCACAGCGTTCGAAGGCTTCCCCTCGGTGGTGGCCGACCGGGACTACCGGGCGCGCGTCTCGGCGATCCGGCCGGGTTGCATCCGCCTCCCGGGGAACGTGGCCTGGTGTGCGCCGGCGGAGTTCGACCTCGGGTGGTACGACACGCCCGATGCACTGCGCGAGTTCAGCGAGGTGCTTCTGTTCGGAGCGCGATACCCGATGGGGCGGTTCCTGCCGGTCGTTCGCGAGCTGGGCGCGGAACCGATGTGCTCGCTCGGCGGCCCGCCGCCCTACCTTACCCAGGAGGGCACAAGCAACCCCTCGGACTTCGGCCAATGGGCGGACCTGTGTGCCGCCTACGTGGGCCTCTGGAAGCGTCTCGATCCCGGCCTGCGCCTCGTTCAAGTCTGGAATGAGCCGAACGCATCGTGGTACCTCGATCCCCGCACCGCGAACGGGGGCCCTTCCGCCGCGGAGCTGCACATCGAGATGGCGAACAAGGTGGCCTCGGCCATCAAGGCCCGGTTCCCGGACGTGCTGGTCGGGGGTCCCGTCTTGTGCTGGCCGCCAAGTTGGCCGCCGTCTCAGGAGGGCCAGCAGCCGTGGTACACGTGGGCGAGCTGGACCGTGCCCTGGCTGGAGGGCACGCGCGACAGTGTCGACTTCTTCGACTTCCACGACTACTCCGCCGCGCCCGACGAGCTGGCCGTGCAGATCGAGATGACAGCGAACCAGGCGCTGCTCACTCGGGGGCGCCGGCTCCCCATCGCCATCACCGAGAGCAACCGCAGCCTCGCGCCGGAGGAGCTTAGTGACGCGCCGGCCATCCTGGAGAAGCGGATCCTCCCCTACGAGCGTTGGCTGCTTCGGGGCTTGCTGCCGCAGGCGGACAAGGTGCTCTGCAACCTCTACCACGACCTGCACGCGAGCAGCTACACGCTCCTGCCTGCATCCGCCGACCGGCCGGACCCGACCTACTGGCTGCTGTGGGTCCTGCGCGACCTGCGGGGGACGCGCGTCGTTAGTGACTGCGGCGTCGAGGGGGTAGTCTGCTTCGCGACGGTGGAGGACGATCGGCTCACCGTAGTGGTGTTCAACGATACTGCTGCGGAGCAGCGCGTGCCGCTGTCGGTAACGATGCCCTGCGGCTGGTGGACCGGCCCGCGCGTGCAGGCCATCGGGCGGGGGCCGAGTGGCGGCTGCGAGCGTATCGAAGTGGACGTCCGGCTCGAGCAGACGCCGAACACGGCCATTGGGGCGGTCACACTCCCTCCATACGCAACAGCAGCGCTCAGCTTCAACATGGACCGTTTCGTCGTCCCGGCGCGCACACGCTATGTGCAGGAGCACTTCGGCGACCGGACGCTGCAGTTCCTCTCAACCGACGCACGGGCGCGAGTGACCATCTCCTGCCCCACTCCGCCGGCGGGCTCGTTCGTTCGGCTTCGCCTTGGGCTGCTCGGCCCCGAGGGCGCCGAGCCCCTCATTGCGACCTTCAACGACAGTCCCATGGACGTAGCCGCAATCCCCTTCCAGGAGGTCGCCCTGGCGGACACCACGCTCCGGGAGAGCAACGTCATCACGGTCTCGCTGCGCGAATCGGTGAACAACCCGAAGCTCGCCCTGGCATTCGCCTCTATCGTGGAGGTGCGCGACGCTGAGGCGGGCACGTGACCCGAACTCCCAGTTCATCCGTTGCCCGGGCCGTCGCTCGCCCCATGGAGGGCGCCAGTGGACGGAAGGGGTCCCGGGTGCGCATTCCGAAGAGGACAGCGCGACAGCCCGGTGACCTTGTCAATGTGTCCCACACGGGCCTACGGGGGAGTGGACTCTCTTGATGCGTCAGCCCGCGTGCCGACCACTCGCTCTTGCCACCTGTTGCGTGGCCCTCTGCGGTCCTGTGGCCGCCGATGACATGTGGGCCCCCTCGGGACTGGATCTCTCCCTACTGCTCTTCAGCCCCACCGCTGCCGCGGTGGTTGTCACTGCCTACGCCCTCGTCACGATCCTGGTGGAGGGCTGGATCCTCACCAGGTGGCTGTCACTTGGGCGGGCGAAGGCTATCGGCCACTCGGCTCTCATGAACCTCGCGTCTGGGGCCATGGGGGCTGCTTGGTGGGTCCTCGGCGGCAGGATCGGCTGGACTGAGGCGCTGCAGGATGAAGCGGCACTCGCCGTGCTCTACTTCACCCGGTCCTACCTCGTAACGCTCTCGATCGAGGGCGCAGTGCTGTTGGCGCTTCTTCGGCAGCGGCCCGACACAAAGCGAGTGCTGTCTGCTGTTGTCGTGGCGAACGCCGCGTCGTACACCCTTCTGCCCGTCATCTTGGCCGTGGCCACGCTGCTGTGGCCGACCTTCGGCCGCATGTGAGGCAGGCACGGTCCCGGCGGATACCATCGCGGACACCGCCCAGAAGGACTCAACCGGGTCCTACAGGGCCACCACGTTCACCGGGGAGCTGAGCCCACGGACGGCGAGAGGGATGGCCCGGCCAGCACCCAGTGGCATCGTCGTTGATGCCGCTGCGTAGGTGTCCGCCGCCACAAGGATGTCCGCTTCCGCCTCACGGGTCAGCTCCTGGAGACGAGCCGCGAGGTTCACTGTTGCCCCGATGACGGTGTACTCAATCCTGCCGGGACCACCGATGTTCCCCGCGATGACAGGGCCGGTGGCTATCCCTATGCCGACCTGCAGTCCGGGGCCGAGGGACTGCGATGCCCCCTGGCCGGCGCTCGATATGGCGGCCTGCATGTCCCTTGCAGCTCGGATCGCGGCTGCCGCGTGGTCTTCGCACGGGTTCAGGGGCGTGCCGAAGACAGCGAGCAGCGAGTCGCCGCCGAACTTGTTCACCAGCCCACCATGGCGCACCACCGCCTCGACCATGGCGCTCATGAACCGGTTGAGGAGTGCGATAAGGTCGTCGGGGGTCAGGCGCTCCGCCAAGGCGGTGAAGTCGCGCATGTCCGCAAACAGCACAGTACAGTGAGTGAGCCGGCCGCCAAGCTCCGCACCGGATTCGACCGCGTGTCGCGCGACGGCCGGGCTGACATAGTGGTCCAGGAGCCCGCGCACCACTTCCCCGCGTCGTAGGCCGCCAACCATGTTGTTGAACCCCTCGGCTACCAACCCTAGCTCGTCACTGGTCGTGACCGTCGCGCGGGCGGTCAGGTCGCCTTCGGCGACACGGTCCATGGCATGGCGCAGCTCGCCCAGGGGGTCCGTGATACAGCGGGTCACGGCCAGCGCCGTCACCACCGCCGTGAGGACGCTGACGCCGACCAACACAGCGTTGAGCGCGATGAGGCTGTTCAGTACCCGCTCCGGCTCCTGAGCATCCACGAGCGCGGCCGCGCCCGTCAGCGAGGCGACGGCGAGCAGACCGGTCGGATAGAGCCCGACCAGGAGGAGCGACAGTAGGAGGCGGCTCAGGACCGAGAACCGGCGCACGGGCGCCGCGCTTATCCGGCCGTCGGGGAAGAACGTGGGGACTATCGGGCGCCAGGCCAGATCGACGAGAGGAAGGGCCAGCCCCACGCTCAGCACGCCGGCGACGCCGGCGATGACCAGCACGACCCGCACCGACCCCATGAGCAGCCCGCCGAAGACGAGCCCGGCGAGGATCCAGAAGCCCAGGCTGGCGAGCGCGAGGGACACGGGCCTGGTAAGAACCTGCCGCTGAACGCTCAGTGGCACATCCGCCGCCGAAGCGCCTTGGGACAGCCTCCTGTGCCAGTCCACGATGCGGGCGTCAACCTTTCGGGAGAGCAGGATCCCCAGGCATACGATGGCCGCCCATAGGCCGAGGACGGCGGCAAACCGCCCCGACAACAGCCCTCCGGGCCCCGCACCGGTCTGGAGGCCGTCCGAGGGCGCCCCCGGTTGGATCAGGCCCAGGCCGTACACGACGGCCACGAAGAACCCTCCCGCCAGATTGCATCCCAGCAGGAGCAGGTGGGGGCGAACGAAGATAGCAGGTGATGACGGGTCCGGGCGAGGCATAAATCGCTGGCTCCCGTCGTCGTGGCCGAAGATCACGGGATGTCCGGGCTTCGGTGCTGCTGGACCGCTGACCCTACCCCTCACCCAGCGGCGGCGCGCCCGGGCCGATGGGGATAGCCGCCCCGGCGCCGCCCCCGGCCGGGACACTGCCGGTGGCGCGTGCAGCGAGTTGCTGCTTCTCTACCTCGCTCTCGGCGGCGAACGCCGCCTCGATGACGGCTTCTCGCTCCTTGAGGTTGTCCAGCGTCTGGCTATCCACCGGCACCATCACCGGGCCGCCCTCCGGGGCGTCCTGCCCGTAGTAGAGGATTGCCTTGTCGATCTGCGCCAGGTTACGTGCCATGCTGGCATTGACATCGATGAACTTGGGCTCGTTTCCGAGCGCGTGCGGCTTGACGAGGATGATGTGGGCCTTCCCATCCTCCACGGACTCGACCCAGACGAAGCGCTTGAACGTCAGGTCCCTGAGAAGCATCCAGGCCTCGTTGATGCCTTTCTGCCCCTCTCTGGGTGCCTGGACCCCAGCGAGGCGAACGACCCCTGCCCCCGCCAGCTCCAGACGGTCGCCGCCCTTGACGTCGACCACTTGATCGAACGCCGGGAACTGGCCCTCCTTGGCGGAGCGATAGGGCGCGGCGGCTTCGATGGCCGCCTTGAGGTCGGCCTGCTCCTCAGTGAGCTGAGAGAGATCGATGTTCGGGTCAGGCGAGGGCCCTCCGGCCGGGAAGCCCGGCTCCGGCGCAGCCGTTGGCGCAACTGGGGCGCCTGGCGCCGCCCCACCACCGCCCATGGCGGTAAGGTCAGCGCCCAGATCCACCGTCTCCGTACCCGTCGGTGCGCCCAGGCCCAGTGCTTGGGAGGCGTCGCCCTCGCTCAACATGCTTATCTTCTGGAGGTCCGACTTCCCTGCCATGGGGCCGCCTGAGGAGGCGTCGGTGGCAGCCCCCTCTTCCTTGTTCCCGCCCTTCCCACATGCAGAGAGGACCAGTGGGATGATCGCCAGCAACACGAGTAGCTTCCTCATGGGAACGCTCCCTTGGATAAGCACACGAAATCAGCCGGCCCGTCTGCCACTGACGGTCCGACATTCCTCGTATCTCATTCTACACTAGGCACGGCGTCTCCTTGGTTCACCTCGTGAACTCGGGCTGGGTCCGCGAGGCTATCCACCCGAACGCGCACCTCGAACGCCGAGCTACCCCCGGGAGCCGTCGCCAGACGCTGCGACAGTACGATGGTCGATGCCTGATAGAGGCGGTCCACCTGCTGCACCGCCTGGCTCACTGTCTCCAGGGGCTGCCACCAGATCTCCATAGGCACCGAAGTGGAGACGTCAACGGCCAGGCGCAGCCACTCGTCTACCAGCCGGATCGAGCGGGCGGCCTTCCGCTGCCCGCTCGCCGCGAGGCCCGGCCCGCCCTGCACCTCGCCGTCGATCTCGTAGTAGCGTCCAAACGCGTCACCGGCGGACAACGCAAAGTTCCATTCGACCCCGAACCACAGCCTGCGGGGACGCGAGCAACTCGGCGTAACGCAGTACTCTACCGCGAGCGCCTGCGCGGCATCGTCGAACCGCAGCGTTTTCGATACCTCCACCGGCACTTGCTCGCCGCCCTCCCACACATGACCGGATCGCCGAAGGCGCGCCACCGGCGGGCCATCGGACACCATCTCCACGCCGTAGGGCTGGTCCACGAAGTCGCCCTGCTCGGCGTACGCGGCTTCGCGGAAGAGCTTGGGCGTTGTGCCGGGCCCGAGGAAGTGGTCGATCAGTGACTGACGGGGATACCAGTCATAGTGCAGCGGGATCTCCCCGCCCTCGTGCGCCTCGTCGCGCCAGCGGCCATGGTAGGCCTCCGGGTAGCGGCTGAGGGTCGCGGTAAGGCAGTGGGCTTCCGCCTTGCTCGACAGCTCCGTAATGCGCCCGCCGCGCTGGGGGGAAGCCACGACCACGAGCTGCTCGCCGTCGAACACCAGCTCGCGGGCGCGGTCGCAGTCCACGTCGGCCTCGCGGATGCACGGGCATGATGACCCCATATCGGCGATGCGCTCCGCGCGCAGCAGCTCCGCGTAGTTGGCATGGCGCAAGTGGGCAAGGTAGATGCCCCCGAACACGCCATGCCAGTAGGGGCAATTGCACTGGCCGCGGTAGAGGTGCGTCTGGGCCGTGCGCTTGTCCGGGCGGGTGTCGGGCATCGCGTCGACCTTCGCGCTGACGCGGAGCATCTTCTTGTGCATCTGGTTACTCTCCGGGTAGCGCCGGAGGAAGTTGCGCCAGAAGCCCCCGCTCCACTCCTCCATCTCCTTGTACGAAGCTGCGGGCACGTAGGCTGTGCCGAGGGGCGAATGGGCATCGAGGAACTCCGATAGAGTGCAGAAGCGCACCTGTGGCTCCTTGCCCAGCAGCGTCTCGAAAAGGTCGGAGAGGTAGTGCTGCTGGTAGACCCACTTGTGAGTGCCCGGCCAGTCGCCCAGCTTCTCCCCATCATCGGCGAACAACGCCAGCCCGTCCGGCACTTGCTGGGCCACGGCTTCCAGGTAGGCCTGCGTGACCCCTGGGAGCTTGAAAGGAACCTGGGCGCGGAGGTCGGCGTCGATGGGGAAGATGGCAAGGATCTCGCCTTCCTCCTCGGTCGTGTAGTACCCGTGCAGTTGCTCCTTGGCCAACCCGACCTTCAGGAAGGGCGAGTCGTCGATCAGGCAGTACTCGACCCCGGCGCGAGCGATATCCCGCGCGAGGTGGGGCTCCCAGACCCGCTCAGCCAGCCACATCCCGCGTGGCGACACGCCGAGCCGCTCCTCGAGCCACTCCGTCATCCTCCGGATCTGCCCCGCCCGGTCGCGCTGGGGCAACATGGAGAGGATGGGCTCGCAGAGCCCGCCGGTGAGGATCTCCACGCGGTTGCCGTGGCAGAGCGCACGCAGGCGGTCCAGGAATGCGGGCTCTTCACGCTCGATCCACTCGAGCAGCGGCCCCGTGTAGTGGAGTACCACCCGCACGCCTGGGTGCTCCTCAACGGCAGACAGGAACGGCTCGTAGGCGTGGTCGAATGCGCTCCGGAAGACGGGCTCGAGGTTCCCGACCGGCTGGTGGTTGTGGAGAACGAACGCCAGGTTGAGCATCGGATCGTTCACGCCGTGGGCCTCCTATGCGGATGCGGTGACGAGCGTGCGGTGGGCCTGCGCAACCCTCTCCCGCACACGGAGCCCGTAGCGACACACCTGCTCACACGTTCCGCATCCCGAACACGCGGAGCCACGCTTCGACTCGGGCAGCGCGGCGTACGCGACCCTCGCCTCCGAGGGGCGGCCGTAGCCCGTGTAGTAGCGCTCGTAGCGCAGGATATCGGCGACGGCTACGCCCTGAGGGCACGCCTGGCTGCAGAGGCCGCACATCCGACACACGGAGCTCCACGTTGCGGCCACATGACAGCCAAGAGCTGCTTGCTCGGCATCCGAGGGAGGTGTCCCGACGACGGCCAGATCCTCGTCGAGTTGCTGCTCCGTGACGATCTCCGTAATGACGGCCGTCAGGCTCGGGTTG
>Ga0315288_10005999_pt1 | contig 15398 bp, 9 predicted proteins | sample YL17G11_20_MG_FD_203454 | JGI IMG/M metagenome (GOLD analysis project Ga0315288, IMG submission 203454) | Sediment microbial communities from Yellowstone Lake, YNP, Wyoming, USA - YL17G11_20 | ecosystem: Environmental > Aquatic > Freshwater > Lake > Sediment | place: USA: Wyoming | collected...
AATGGAACTGGCAACAACGCGGTTGCGACAGAAACGTGGGAGTGGAATGGTGCAACAGCTACGTGGGCCAAAATTCTTCCTGCCTTGTACCCAGCGGCAGGAGCATCCAGAGCAATGGCTTATGATGTTTTGCGTGCTAGAATAATATACTCAAGTGGTTATTTAGAGACATGGGAGTGGGCGGGAACGAATTGGGTTCATAATACGTTTCTTGTTTATCCAACAGCTACAATAGCTCACGCCATGGCCTATGATTCCGATCGTAATAAGGTCATGTGTTTTGGCGGTGGGAATGGATATGGTGGCCCTTACGATGAACTTTGGGAACATGCTGAATTCCAACCAGGATACGTAGCTGGAAAAGTTGGGCAAGGATTTAATTTTAGGATGCAGCCGAATAGTACTGCTTGGATAAATCCTATGTATTTAGAACGTAAGAAACTTGGGAACATTGCCAAGTTTTCAGTTTCGTGTTGGGTTAAGTTCAATTCAATAGAGTCTGCTGCACAGATTGAGTCGGCTGAACGACATCATTTGGTGAGTAAGTATTCTACGACACCCGCTCAATCAGCGAACGAGCATATTCACTGGAGTCTATATAAAGATAACACCAACACAATGCAGTTTGCAGGAAACGGAGCTGGCTATGGAGCCTATCCGTTGGCTGGCCCAGTTGCGACTCTTAATTGGACGCATTATGTGATTGGGTACGATGGCAGAACGCAAATGCTATATGTTAATGGCGTGCTGTACAGTACCCAAGTCAATGCATACCCAAGACCACAACCGGTCTATCCATTCATACCGATAAGAATTGGTGGGTGCTGTATTGCGTCGACTCCGCCGTATCCACTTGCTGATGTAAATTTTGTACCTGATGCAACAGTGAACCAAGTGCTGCATTTCAACCGCCTCCTGACCAGTGACGAGGTCAAGTCACTTTACGGTGCTGGCAACGGGCTTGTCTGGTAAGAGGAGAAAACAGTGACGACACGTAACGGTGCGTTCCCTGTAGTTATACTGGATTCCAGCGTTCTGAGATACGATGGGACACTGCCCGTCTATTCGAAGAAACCCCCTGCGGTATCGTCTGCGATTGCTACGGCTTACAATCAAGTTCGTGTGCAATATAGCATTGAGGTCAAGCACTACGATCCGAATAACGCTGATGACGCGTTGAACCCAGCGAACTACGCGTTTTCTGGTGATGTGGAACTAGTTGCATACTCAGTCGCGTTGATTGATGAAGACCCGACAGCAGTACTTGTCACGCTTATCGGTGAACAGACTTTAGGAGAAGAGTACACCCTTACAGTGTCGAACGTTCTCGACATCTGGGGTGGGGTTCTGGTAGGTACGGTTGTTCAGTTCCTCGGCTTTGGTGTTTTGCCACAAGTACTATCGGCCGAAGTCACTGCCGAGCGAGTGGTCACGATCAAGTTTAGCGAATTGATGCTGCACAATGATGATCTCGAAGATCCAGATAACTATACGTTCCCGTCCCCTCCAAACCCAACGTTGATAGAAGCTTCTGGGGTTGTTGCAACCGAAGTCCTTGGGAAAACTCAGTGTGTTGTGACCACTACTGGCACCATGCACGATGAGAATTACCAGGTAAATGTTGCCGAGGTTGTAGACATTGCTGAAAATCCGCTGGATCCAGATTTTGATTCAGCCATTTTCATGGGGGTCTACCCTGGACCCTGGGTATCGAATCCCGGGATTCAGACTGAGCACACGATAGTCTACGTTCGATTCACCAAACGGGTGGTAGGAGCCGAAGATCCGGCGAACTACTCGATACTCCCCGCACTCGACGTGCTCGCTGCTGAACAGTATGGCGACGTCTACACCTACTTGCTGGTCACGGACCCACAGATTCCTGAAGAAGAATATACACTTACCGTAGAACCAGGAGTTGTAGACCTCGAGGGTAACCCGTGTCATTCGCTGCACGACACCATGGAGTTCGAAGGGGAAATCAACGACCCACCCGTGTCGGTGTTGACCTATCCCGGATCGGGGGGTCGGGTTCCCAGCATCCGGGGAACGATCCAGGTGACCGCGCGGGATCCAAACCGTGGGGTTGGGATCGACGAAGCAACGTGGGATATCACACTCACACGTACTAAGTCTGACAACTCTCAGGAGATCTTGCATCCTTTGATCAATGGGGAGCTCCAGGGGAACTTCCAGGGGGAGCGCAGCGGCGACCCCGACGCCACTACGGGGGTCACTTGGACCTTTGTGAAGCGCGGCTGGTGGACACCCGGAGCTATCTACACGGTAACTTCGGAGATATGGGACCGGGAAGGTTGGCCGAACTGGGGAACGAACATCGGTACCTTCTCGGCGGGCCTCGCTGCTTTTGCTGAGGACATGGTCCTCACCCGGACGGCGACGGATACCAAGATTCTGACTCGCCTCACGTTGGCCAAGCACAAGAACTGTCAGTTCTTGAAAGGCCAAGTGATTCCAAGATGTTCGAAGAGTCGCAATCAAACGGTTCAGGCTCGGACTCTGCTCTATTGGGCCTCTCGCACCGAAGTACGAAGTTTGGTGTTGACAGTGACCGACTTTTCATCGCTTGCTGGATTGAAGTTTGGAGATCGCGCAGAAGTGATTTCGTTTTATGAGCAAATGTCTCACTATGTTGCGGCTATGCCCAGGTCGATTGGGGAGTTGACAAGTTTGAGTGAAGAGTCGAGAGAACTTTTGCGTAAACTTACGAGGACCGCTTCTCCGCTCCATGTTGTGAGCACGATGGCGGCGGTAGCGGTAATCGCGTCGTTTCAGGAATAAGCATGACAACGAATAGCTACATATTTACCAATGACCGCGCCTTCGAGAACGCCTATCTTGTTTACATCCAGGGGATAGAAGTCCCTGTTCAAGCGGCTTCTGTGCACCACGAAGTCGGGTCGTTGCCGGTGGTCACTTTGCAAATGGCTCCGGATCCTCAACTCGCGCGCCTAGGGATGGAGGATCGCGTCGAAGTTCAGATATTCTACAAAGACAACTTCTTTTCGACGGTCAAGGGGACGAACCCTGAATTCTGCGTGCTCTTTGACGGCACCATCGACGGTTGGTCCTATTCGCACAACGCCTTTGGGAGAAACATCACGTTTCAAGTTTCGCATAGCTCGAGAATCCTGCAAGAGACGTCCATGTTCTTTTTCTCGGGTATCGACTCTTCGGTTGCAGCCGCGGCAACCCCCGAGGGGCAGAGCTCATCAGCATCCGGAGTCATATCGCCTTTGGCGTACCCCTGGAGTCTGTTGTTTCGTGGATTCGGGATGGGGAACACTCGAGCTATGTCTCGACCCTTCGACATGGTAGACAGTTTTTTCAGAGCGTCATTGGACGTTGAAACAGATCCTACGAAAGTAAACAACTCGATTATCAATGCGGCGTTTCTGGTCAATCTGCTACATCGTCGAGGATTGCGGTACCAATTCATACCTTCGCCAATACTGGAGTTCGAGAAGGTAGACGATCAGAAGTATCACGTATTCCCTTTGATGGGTATGTCCAGGGCGCAAGCGGTCATCAGTGCGATTGGACATTCCGTTGAACGACTTGGGTACAATGTCAACGTCTGGGATATTTTCTTGCACGTCTATTCACAGATGTACTATGAAATTGGCACCATCATGGCTCCGCCCATCGCGCAGGTTGATTTGACGTTGCCAACAGCCACCGCTACGGTGGATGCTACGACGGATAACGCGACAGAAGATGCTCCAGGCGCTACAGCTACTGTCGATACGAAATCGAGCAAAAACAATATTGGCGCAGTGTTGGGTATGCCCAAGTGGAAACTGTGGAAAGACGGTACTGAAATCCCCAATACCAAGCAACCTCCCGAAGACCATTCGTGGTCTCCTTGGCTGGACGATAAGAAACCAAATTTTTTGATAAATCACGTTACTAAACCGCAGTGGATGTTTGGTATTGCACCTGCTTGCAATGTGGTATTCCCGTCGATGATCGAAGAAGTAAGTTTCTCGGAGTCCTATTCAGCCCAACCTACCAGGTGCTATGTCGATGGGACCGAACTGTTCGATTTGTTCAGCACTGACAATCCGGTGATGAAGGCGTTGGGAAAGATTCGTGGTGCATACCCCCCACTGGCAGATGAGAAGTTGCAATCTAAGTCCCGGGACCACAGGATATCGGCGAAAAATTTGCTCGTTTGGCCCGCTGAATTTTTCCGTGGTCCACAGTCGGTATCTATCAAAGCTCCTAGAATCATAGGGTTGGTAAAAGAGGACGCAATCAGCAATGCTTCGCCAGAGCAACTCATGGCCCAGTACGTACTGGACACGTTGCATTCTAAAGAACAGAGCATAGCCGAATTGGCTATGAGTCAAGCTCGAGCCGAGGTTGGGTCGAATACGGATGGGATTGAATCTAAACGGAAAGAAATCTTTGCGAAGTTGTCTGAAAACTTGTGGTCTGGTCTGACTGTATTGGTTAAGGAACTCGTCACTGCAAACATACTTCCACCCGGGAAGGCGTACACGTCTCTTGCAGAGGTTCAGAAGGATTTGGTTGCAAAAACAGCGGGCGATACGACGGATGCTTTTACCATGGTTCGTAGATTCGCTCAGTATGAGTACTTTAGACAAGGTTCTGGAGCTCGTGCGGGCCAAGTGAACATGCCATTTAACCCCTATATAGTCGCAGGATTTCCAATTGTAATTTTCAATAGTCACGAAGATGGCAATCATTTTGTGGGGTACGTTGTTGGTATCGACCATCAATTAACAACGTCGTCCATGAGGACCTCGGTTTCATTCATCATGGGGCAGACCCTGGATGAATACCTGCAGAATATATTTGACGCTCGTATCGGGAACAACCAGGACAATCAGATTTCTGATATTTCTGCGGCGCCGGTCCACCCGTTCAATGTGCTGCGTGACGTGATGCAGGTTCAGGAACAGGCCGAAATTTACTTTTCGAAGGTTTTGCACCAAGCGATGAAGTATACTACGCCAGTTGATCCCAAAGCAAAGAAGACTGCGGCTAAACCAACTAAACAGGTCAAGACCGCTGCCTTCGATATTTTCAGAGCTGTCAAGTTCAGGATTGCGGGTGATGCAAAGTCCTATAGCATGGATGACGTGCTAAATGACGATGGGTTTGTGCAGTTCAAGCGCAAGATGGAGAAAACGATCAATCAACTAAGGGCTGATTTTGAGAAAGATCTTGTAAAACAACTAACCTCCCTAGAGGAAACGGATTACAAGAAGAGCTCAGACGCGATTATCGAAGAAAGGCTAGCCCAACAGACCGCTCTCGAGGAGCAATATCGAGTTACGTCTATCGCCACTTTCATGAAGAAACCCCGTGTGAACCCAAAGAACAAGATTCTCGACAGCTACACGTCCCTGGGCCCATCGGACGAGTTCGCCCCCATGTGCGCGAGCTACGAGTCGGCCATGCGTTATGTATCTCGTCCAGTGTGTACGTTGGATGAATACATCAAGTTTCGTGGGTCCTGGGGTTGGGCTCGAAATCCTGTTTCCGCGGTCGACGAGAAGCAAGGCAAGGGGGCCCCATACTACGAGAGGATTCTGAACTTCAAGGAGGGCCCCGGAGACCCCCCTACGATCGACCCAACTACGGGGATTCCGATCAACCCACTCCCGAAAGATTTGCCCGAGACCCGGCTACCCTGGATTCAGAGACTTCTGAACTACCGAAATCGCTTTTTGTATGGTACAGTTCCTGACGACACTGAGCAAACTTGAGGAGGGCCTCATGGTCATAGATTGGAGCAAAGGGTTCCGGATCGAGAGTGACGGAACGATAATGGGGACCAAAGTTTTCAATCAGGATGGAGAACCAATCCCCAATCTAACCTACTTTCAGTTGACCGCGGACGTGAATATGCTCAGACCATCGGTTCTAGCAGCTTACGGTACGCCCCCCGAGGGAATCGTTACTGGTGCTTGCACCCTTGAATCCCCGGATGATCAAGTGGAGTACGATTCCGATGGGACGTGAACAAGACGCCATCGCCTGGGAGGAGTGGAAGCAAAACCCCAACGGGGCAAACTTGCACAAGGTCCTCCAGGCTCTCGACCCGCTCATCCAGAGCGAGGTCAACCGCTGGGCTGGAGGGTTAGCCCGCCCTCTGGTAGAGATCGAGGCCAAGAGGCTCGCTGTGGAGGCCATAGAGACCTATCGGCCGAACATGGGCGCGGCGCTGGCGACCCACGTCACGAACCGGATGAAGAAGCTGAGCCGGCTGACCTACACCCATCAGGCAGCGGCCCGGACCCCCGAGTATCAGACGTTGCAATATAACACTTTTAGGAATGCCGAGTTAGCTCTCGAGGAGAAGTTCGGCCGCCCGCCGACCTCTGACGAGATGACCGACGAGCTCGGCTGGAGCAAGCCTTACCTGTCCAAGTTTCAGAAGACCATGCGCAGCGAGTTCGTCGAGAGTGGTGGGCCGATTCCCATGTTTGACACTACCAGCGACGATGCCCAGATGATAGATTACATCTATAATGACCTAGCTCCAAAACAAAAATTTATATTCCAACATACAACGGGTTACGCGGGTTCACCCATCCTGACCAACCCCCAACTCATGAAGAAGACCAAGCTGACTCAGGGGCAACTCTCATATCAAAAACGATTGATCATCAATAAAATTAGCGACACCACTGGCGGTGGGATTGGTTGATCATGGTGCTTGATCCCAAAGACCCGAAAGAACCCGGTGCGCCAAGCGTGCCGAACAATCTCTCTGCGTATACCGCGCTGATGGTGGAAAATAAAGCTGCTCTGGTGGACAACGCCGCGGCTTACATGAACAAGCGAAATTTTCGTACCACTGCTGGGGGGTCACCCCTTAGCAAGATACTGTCGAACGCTACTTTTATAGCGGCACATCCTTCTCGGTCTAAGTCTGGGTTCAACGTCGAGAATATGAAATATTTTGTGGTGCACAGTTTTGATCAACCGGTTGGAACGGTACCGACAGCAACCCCATATAAAGTCTACTCGTGGACAGTACCCGGAATCGTGGCAACGTTCAGTACACCTATAGATAAAGCAGTCGCGCATTTTATCATAGGTCTTGATGGTGAATTGATTCAGTCGGTGGATCTTATGGACACAGCTTACCATTGCGGAACGAAAGAGGGAGCCTCAGTTTATAATACGAACAGTGTTGGTGTTGAGCTAGCTGGGCCACTGGGTCAACCGTTTACTGATAAGCAGTATTTGGCATTGGCTAGTTTGATCCGTACTTTGAATGTGTTGAGTAATAATTTTCTTGGCAATGTTAATGCAGCAAACTTTGCTACTTTTGCTAGAACTAGAATCCTAGGACATAGTCAAATCAATCTGGCTAAAAAAGATCCTGGAGCTTTGTTTGATTATGCACGTTTAATTTCTTTGATACCTAAAGCATCGGATAATTCAGGTACTCCGTACAAACCGCTAGAAAATGCATCAGAAACTGTGTCAAACAATTTGACGACGGTTGTCGTCGCCGCAAGCGAAGCTAAGACGTCAGGGGAGAAGGCACAGTGTGCTGCGTTGATCCAAAGCGCTGTAGCATCCTATCGACAAACAAGTATACTAAATCCTGAGCGTGCTAGACTTGATGCTTGGGCGTCAACAGCCTCTCTCAAGATGGCCACTTTGCAGGGGAGTGCGTTGGGGAATACGTTAAAATTGATGGATAGCCAAAATGTCGAATCGCTCGCTCTGAACTTTGCTCAGTTTTCTCCACGTTTGAATTCTTCAACTGGAAAATGGGAGTAGAAAATATGAGCTTCGATATTCATCTAGAGTTGTCATCTAGCACATCCCAGATTCAGTTGCTTTCTTTTGGGGATTACTCCCAGGCGCTGGGCGTTCGGGGACTTCACAAGCTGGTCACTCGCTTCACGAAGTGTTTTTTTACTCCCCGAGGTACGGACCTATCCGACCCGAATTATGGCACTACTCTCATGCTGTTTTTTGGCGGGACCGGAGATACCCGAGACTTGGCCATGTTGGCTGCTCAAGCGGTGAACGAAACAGTTGAAAAATTGCGAGAATATGATTCAATGTACACATTGGATTCGGACGAGCGATTGCTTTCGGCAGAATTGCTGAATGTTGTACCGACGACCGATGGGGACGGTGTGGACATATACGTGTCGATCAGGAATGTTGAGGGTTCTACGGCCAAGTTTGTGTTTCCGTTAACTTTGACCACATAGAGTTGAGACCAGGAGAACCAATGGCCGGCGCTATCACGATCACCAACGCAGACCGGATTGAAGCGGAAAACATCATGGAGCAGTTCCTCGTTGACAAGTTCAACACGGACGCTGATTTTTCCAAGGGAAGCGCGTTGCGAGATTTGGCCATCAATGCCATGGCGTACACGTTTGCTTTTTTGAAGAAGGAGCGGGATTACATCCGAGCTCGCCAGTCTCTCTTGCTCCTGGGGACGCTCACCGGTACTGACGTCGATGATGCCGTGGACGAAATTCTGTCCAATTGGTTCATTACCCGGAAGACCGGACGAAAATCTCGTGGCAAAGTAACAGTTTACATTTCTCAGAACGTCAGTGTGTCCGTACCGGTTACGGCATTATTCTACAAAACGACCGGATTGACATTCGCTCCTGACACTGCAACGACACTGTCAATTCGAGAGGAGGATTTGTTTCCGATTCGAAATTCGAACGGGACAATCCTGACCTATGGGTTCTCGATACCGGTCATTGCGACAGGCTTTGGGGCGGAGTACGATATCGATCCAGGACCGTTTGCGGATTACACACGGTTTTCCCCTTATATCATACGGGTCGAGAACCAAAATCAATTTTCTGGCGGTGCGGGGACAGAGACGACCGAGGAAATGCTGGAACGGTCCAGTACTGCGGTCACGGAACGGAGTCTTAACAGTCCACGGGCTATCGATGCCGTGTTACGTAATGAATTTTCGGATTTGGATGCCGTGAGCTCGATTGGCTACGGGGATTCCGAAATGATCCGGGATCTGGTAGCCGAGGAAGCGACCGGTACGAGAATTCACGCGGGAGGCTGCACTGATGTATTCCTGCGGATGCCTATCACCGAAGGAAAAGTTTTTACGGGAACGGTGGGGGGTGAATTCACAGATCCCAGGCCGCATGTAACTTCATTCCGAGACGACACAGTTGACAACTTCAGTGAGGTACAAATCGGAGAGATTCTGGAGATCTACAATAATGCCCCATCGAGCGAAGCCAATCGTTACGTCGTGAAGGCAGTGTCGCCGTTTGGTATCGAGGTTTCACCCCGATCAGCATTCCCGGGAATTCGTCCAACGGTAGAAGTGGGGTACTCCGACGGGTCTGTGGTTGGTGGGAACGCCGAGTTTGCTTCTACTCTTCATGATTTTGTAGAGATCGAGGTGGAGTTCACGGAAGACGGGCGTGTTGGCCCGGGGCAGTCGACGGTCTCCAGTCTGCGGTCCAATTCTTATTTGTTCGTCTCCGATGATATCGGAAAGTGGATCAATATCACGGGAAGTACGCTAGGAAACAACGGCATTTGGCACATCGTCGCTGTGAACGAAGGTCCCAATTCGGCCGAGCTCCGCAATTCGTACGGTTCTCCCCCCGAGTTCGATGCCGAAGATTCTTTGGATTGGGATTTGCTTTTGTCCACAGACCACGAGAAGTTCGTTCGTATTTATGGGTCACTCGAGTCGGCCAACAACGGCATTTGGAGGATTCAAGAGGTTATTGATACCCATACGGTACGCCTCATAAACGCTGTTTGGGGCTATCCGTCGTTTACAGCGGCTACTGCACTCACGTGGCAACTCTGCACCAAGGTGGTTGAGTACAGCGTGGGTGGCAATTCGCCATTCTACAACGATCGCATTTCTCGCAGGTACTCAGGAAAATTCACGTCTATCGTTCAGTATGATGGCTGTGTCATGTTGCCTGGGGAACCCATTTACCAAGTAAAAGACGTATCGTTTGCAGACGAGCTCAATCCGTATCGGGGTTCTGACGATCGAGTAACGTTTCCCAATCGGTCAAACAGCACTCCAGTCTTCTTTACCACGTCTGAACTGTCAAGTCTTGAATATCAGGTACTCTGCCAGAATCCCGGAGAATCTCAGAGCGGTTGGCAACGTATGCTCGTTGATGTCGGTTGGCCAGACGGTATCGGTCTTCATGAGAGCAAAAATTATTTCAATGGCAAGTCTTTGCGTGTCACTTACGACACGCTTACAGGATACGACGCTGTCTGGGTGTTCATGGTCGACGGGGACCGCCGTGTTCTATGCGGTAGCGTGATCCCCCGAGGATTACATCCGATTTACGTTTCGCTTTCTATTCGGTACAGCCTTTCAAAAAATGCTGCAGAGGGGTTAGATGAAACTTTGGCCAAGCAGGCATTGGTTAATTACATCATCGATTCTCGAGCAGACGACCCGGTGGACTTGTCGGATTTGATGTACTTTCTACGAAGCGAGTATCCAGTCATTGGATATATCGAACCGTTCGATATTTACTATGACTTGATTGCACCAGACGGTAGAGTAGTTCACTACAAGACCAAAGATATTATCTCTCTCGATTCGAGTCTGATTATTGATCCTGCTACAGGATTCATTCCTAACCCTGGTACGAAACCAGAATTGATTCTTCAGGATCCATTGGGTTTGGGGGTTAGCACCAATACGGTACGTTATTTATCTTTGATAGATTTAATCACGTTTACCCAATTGTGAGATAATCCATGTCCGCATTCAGTGATGAAGCAACAAATTTTCTTCATGGGCTGAGTGACCTGTGGAATCGTTTCTTCAAGGATAAGGATCAATTAAAGGCAATCTACCAATCGAATTCGATTCTGATCGGGCAGTCGTACCTGGACCTGATGGAGACGGTGCTGAATTTATCGATCCGGGAAGCGCCGGTATTTGGAAAGGATTTTTTTAGGCTATTGCTCATTCGTGAAGACCTGGTGACGAAACGGATTGATGGTTTGTACGAGTTCGATTTAACTCCAACTGGTGTCAAAGAATTTTCTTTCTTGCACAATAAAATACTCGATCCGTCTGTGATTCTTGAGCGGGACTTGCATTTTGATATCGATCTGACAGGGGAACAAGATTTACTGCTGTTCAATAAAAGTCTGTTCGACTGGAACGACGATGGGACCGGAGAGATTATACCTGGCGTATCCTATCGGACTGTTGAGGTTTTGCAGGATGACGGCACTATCACGGATCAGAGAGAACTTGCCTTTTGGATTCCAGATTGTCAGAAGGACAGTTTTAATCTGTACCTGAATTTTGGATACCTCATTCAACGTTTTGAGCCATCGTCAGAGTCCTATCGCGCGCTTATCCAAGGCATCGTACGTTATTTTGTTCTTGGCCCGACCTCGGGGATATTGGTCAGTGCGCTCAATGTTGTCGCAGGTGTACCGGTTATTAGAGACGATGGTGAATATTTGATGAACGTTACCGAGACGACTACACCAACAAGTTCGATTCGTACGGTGACGACCAACCTTAGGAGCTATGAGTTCAATGCGGGAATTCCTCTACGAGCTGACGTCCTTGATAGCAGTAACTGGGCAGACACTGTGGGAGAGAGCGGTGCTCTGGTTTTTAGTGCTTTCGAACATGTTTCGGAACTATTTCAGATTTCTGATACCACAAGCAACTGGCCATGGTGGTACGAAAAAGAAATACCAGCAGCTCTTCTCCCGAACGAACCTAAAAATCGTAGACTAATCAGTCCGGTTCTATACGAAAACTTAGTTAATAATCCTCCAAATTTGGTCAAAGTTGGTGACCCCGGAGTGTTCATAGGGGCCGATGACGACGGGTTTGTACCGTCGGGGGATCCCCCGAATCGGCCGACGTACCGGCATTTGTTTTCGTATATCGTATTCGAACGATTCTTGCGGCACCATACTTTTGCCATGGAGATCGATAAGAACGTACTGCTGTCGGGTGTTGTCCCGTTCGATCGACTTTCGTCGGACTTGCAGAGCATTGTGATCGCCGGTAAGTCGGCGTATACATTTTTGTTCACCGAGCAAGATATACCGCTGTTCGATGATATTATTCCGACTGACTACCTGGAGTACGTAATCACAGTCGTATAATCATGCGCGGAGGAGTTCAAGTATGGTCGCAATCATAAGCAGAGTAAAACCTCAAGGGTTTTTGAAGATTGTCGCCCGTGACGTGAGAACTGGCCGAGTTGTATTCCGAGAAGAAAAGCCAAATCTGGTTACGATTGGAACCAAGGGCATAATCGCCAGGTTGCTTACTCAACTTCCTGGCAATCCGGTTGAATACGATCGAATCTGGGCTATCCATATTGGTAATAGTAATGCTCCCGCGGTCACCAATCAAACAAGTCTGCAGGGAGCGGTCATCACCAAGAAGGCCATAAATCAACCCATGACCATTGATTCTCCGGCTGAGACTTCAGGTATCGTGGAAGCCGAAGTGACCTTCGATACGACGGACCATGTTGGTGAATCTATCTGCGAGGTTGGTCTATACAGTCGTGGCAGTGACGGGTCGAATTTGAACAATAGCTACGCAAAAATGTTGGCTCGGCAGGTTCACGGAGAAGTCATCAAGACCTCGAATATCACTATCACCTATACCTGGCGGTTTCAGATTACTGTGTAAGGAGCGACCCAATGCCCTTGGATTTTTACAAAGACGGATACGATACCGGAAGTGCGCTTGGGAACGCCATTCAACCAATCACGGATGGGGAAACATTAGTAGATACTAATTTGAACCGTTCCCCGGATAACTTACGGAATCGTACCGAGGTGCTTCGGGAAGTTTTTAATTTTCAGGAATTGCTGTCCAGGTCTGATCGTGGACTGATTGTGTTCAGTGACGCCAACACGAGAATGATCGTTCATGAGGTCGGGGCGTTGAGTGGCAAGTACGGATTCAAACTTAACTTGACTGGTGATTACGACGATCCATCGGATCGAGATCTTATCATCGGTTCTATCGTATCCCCATCAAAGTTAACCGGGACAGCTCCAATCCGGGCTAAACTTGTCCATTTGGACACATCTGCTGATGCAAAGTTTTCTCTGCTCTCCAAGAAACTTGGGGGAATCCGTAGGGTAGCCGAGGGCGCGCACAATATTTTGTTCCGAATTTACAAAACGTCTGGGGAGAACACTCTTCTGGTTTCAATCGAAGGAGCTGCTAACGAGAGCAACCCAGACCCCGAGGTCGGACCGGTAACGATTGCAGTTCGCATTGCTGCTGATGATTCGTCGACCGTGGCGGGTCTCGTCACTGCAATAAACACTCATACGGGAGCTCAGAAACTCGTATACGCTGCTCCGATCAGTGTAGATACTTTGTGCTTGACCCAAACCATGACCACCCCAGTACGTCTCTATGAAGACGCGACCACCAGCGAGAGTATCGGTGGTATAGACGATGAGTGTTTTCGTGTGACGGCTGCAGCGATCGACGATCATTTTTTAGAAGAGAATAATTTGCTGATGGACGGAAGTTTCTTGGTTTTGGATTTTGCGACAGCCAAATCTCGGTTGGTCTCCACATACAATTCCACCCCTACGCTTCTGACAATCCATGCCTCTGACGATCCGGGGAATACGACAAACATCGCCGAGACCTATGGAACAATTCCTGTATGCAAGATGCTTGGTGGGTATCTGTACTTTTTGAATGGTCGCGCTTTTGCTCCTGAGTTGTGGGACATTTTGATCGGGAGCAAGAAGGCCGACTTGAGCCTACGCCCTGACCTTGCTTCAGCGACCGATCCGGAGAAGGGTGATTTTCTGGTTGGAGCCGAAGCCAAGACTCAGGGTTCTTTGCCGTTACCAATTGGTACAGTGCATTCGCAGTTGGGTAATCTAGCCCAACTGGGGTCATCTGTAAGCGGCCAGGGTAGTTCCCTGGTGGGCTCGGCAGTGGTTACGGTGGGTGGGATCACACTGCCATCAGGTACGTTGCACAGCCAACTCATCCAGCTTGTGACCCAGCTTGTAGATGATGTAACACCGGATGGAGCTAGTCGAATTGGAGCAGCGTCTTACGAACACAGTGGTGTGACGCTTGGCGCAGGTAGCGTTTCGTCCCAGTTGCATACGATCATTGATCGAGTTGTGGACCATACCAAGGGGACTGGTTACTACCACACCATTGGGCATATTCAGCTCAAGCCGTTCGTAGTGGTCCATCCGACACCTGGGTCAGGTGACTACGAGACAATTGGTGCTGGCATCAATGCGGTCAAAACGAACGGTGGAACAGTTTTTGTCTACCCCGGAACGTACGCAGAGTCCTATAATGGCGGAGATCTTGCTGTTAGCAAACCGATCCATATCATTGGATTTGGCAATGTGGTTTGGAACAATGTTCTTAGCGTGGCTAATTTTACCACCTCCGCCAGGGCATCTTGGGGGAGCACACTGACGTTTGAGAATATCAAATTTGCCAGCGCTACAGCCACAGATGTTCCATTTATGAGTATCGGAGGGACGGCGACTGAGGCCGGAAGAATTGAATTTTTCAACTGCGTGTTCTCCCATATTGGGGTGTTGGGTCGTTTTTGCAACTTTGAAGCCCCTTGTCGGGTAGTCATCGAGAATTGCTACTTCTCGAGTACAGCAACATTTACAACGGGGCGTTGGGCCATTGGGATCGATGGAGCCCAGGTACGTCTGCATCGAAACAAGTTTTACCATTGTGCTGGCATAGCCATTATCGCCAGTGGAAAAACATCGAAACGGTTCGAAGCTTCATATAATGAATTTTTGGAGTGCGGTTATTCGACAGACCTGTCGGTATTGAACCATCTGTTTAATTTCGACAGTGTGGACAATTTGCTTCTCGTAGGAAATAACTACCCAGATTTTACCCATTCTTTACCGGAATGCCGATACGCTCTGTTTCTGTGGGTGCGTTTGAACAAGTTTGCGCTTGTACATGGAAACGTGATGCACCCTCGGATTGCTTTAAGTGGTACCCCTGACGTTGCCATGTTTCACTTGCTGCAGTTCACTGGTTCCGAGGGTGCCGTATTCGTTCAGAACAACTCATTCCCCAATTGCCTGAAGTGCGGGGCTATTAGCTTTGTGGGGTCGACGTCAAAGAACTTCATATCTGGAAATTCGTTCCTGGATATGGGATACGCATCCCCATCGTCTACTTTAAGTATGGTCGACTGTTCGGCCGGCCAGTCAATTGTTGAAGGAAACTACTTCAAGTGTAAGGACGTGACGGACTATTTCCAGATTGGTTTGAAGATCGCTGGATCGGGGCTCGTGTCTGAGAACATCATTACGGGCAATATCGAAGGTGTTCGGGTCACTGGGGATGCTACGGTTATCCGTGGCAATTACAT
>Ga0315288_10006001_pt1 | contig 15396 bp, 11 predicted proteins | sample YL17G11_20_MG_FD_203454 | JGI IMG/M metagenome (GOLD analysis project Ga0315288, IMG submission 203454) | Sediment microbial communities from Yellowstone Lake, YNP, Wyoming, USA - YL17G11_20 | ecosystem: Environmental > Aquatic > Freshwater > Lake > Sediment | place: USA: Wyoming | collected...
CTTCAGATGCCTCGGCCTTGGTGACGCTGTTTCGTATTCCTGTTGAAAGTTCATAGTCGCCAATGACATCTTGAACCCAATTGCTGAAATCATTCCTTTCAGTAGTGACATGATATCGGAAGGTCTCATCTGACATTTCTCGCAGAGCAGTGCTGAGTTCCTCTAGGTTCTTGATCACCCGACCATCGTGGCCCAAGAACACCTTATCTGCCGGAACATCTGCTAACCACGATTTAGTTACAGCCTTGCTTACCACAGCAGCGGCTCTGGCTACGCTCGTACCTATTCGGTACATCTTAGTCCCACATACTGGGCACACGCCTTGAGTCGCTGGTCTTCTATTCTTCATGGTAATGGATTTGGCATTCTTCATTTCCCTTTTTGTGCGACACTTTAAACAATATGCTTGCATCAGACCACCTCCCATCTTTGGGTCGAGGATAGACCATTTACTGAGTGAATGTCAATGGCTTGACGCTCGTCTACACCCAGCGTGGCTTGCATAAGGGGATGTTGTAGAGCGGAGCCAGAAGGTGCCGCTCCAAAGAGGGGACTCTCTCTAGGTAAGTATGATTTTAGTGTGTGTGGAAAGCGAGTGCTCGAAAAGGACTCCTTTAATGCTGGGTTGACAAGGGTTTGCGCGAATGATATAAACGGGAGCGAATCCATATAAAGAAGTTCCTATAATTCTTTGTTCTGCCTTTACTTTCTATAAGCAACAATCGGGTTATCAATTCTTACAGTGAGGTGCAAAGTTATGGTGAAAAAGACAAAAGATAGACGAGTGGTGGACTTTTTCGCAATAGACGCCGGTGGAACGATGACAGATGCAGTGCTGATCGATAAAAACGGCGATTTCCAGGTCGGTAAAGCACTGTCCGAACCAAACTATGAAGCTGAAGCTGTAATGAATTCTTTCCAAGACGCACTAGGCTACTGGGGGCTGAACACCCAAGAGGGCGCAAAAGGCTTGAGCGCTGTCATCTACTCCGGGACACAGATGATCAATAGAGTCCTTACCAGACAGGGTGAGCAGCCCCTGGGATTGATATTGACCGCTGGCTTTGAGGACATGATGCGAATGGAGAGGGCTGTGCAGGTTTGGCTTGGCCTGTCGTATGCTGACCGGCTGCACTCAGTATCACACCACCATCATGAACCGTTGATAACCAAACGTTACATACGAGGCGTGCGAGGCCGTATAAATGTCTTCTTCGCGGAAATGATCCCGCTTTATGAAAACGAGGTGTATAAGGCAGTAGAAGAGCTCCTGGACGAGGGTATCAAAGCACTATGCGTCTGCTTGCTGTTCTCCTTCAAGAACCCCGCTCATGAGCAGCGAGTCAGGGAAATAGCGCTGGAAATCATGAAGAAGAAGGGTGTGGAAATCCCAGTGTACTTATCCTGTGAAATATGCCCGGTCAGGGGCGAGTTCCCGCGGGCGCAGACAACTGTTCTGGAAGCTTATGCTGCTTCACCCTCACGTCCACATTTCCAGAAAATAAAGGAGAGTCTATCCGCTGCGGGCTCCAAGGCACCACTGCGACTGATGACATGTTACGGCGGCTCTATAGCGCCGGAACACCGCATGTTGGCTTCTACAATGTCGGGCGGCCCGGTAGGCGGAGTGATAGGAGGCAAGTACCTTGGGGAGGTGCTAGGAGTAGAGAACATCGTGTGCTCTGACGTGGGCGGCACCTCATTTGATACAGGGCTTATTACCGAGGGCAGGTTTACCCTGGACGTGGAGCCCAGCATTGCCTGGATGAAGACGGCCATACCGGCAATCGTCACTGAGTCAATCGGTGCGGGCACAGGTATGTATGTGAGGCTGGATCCCGTTATAAAGAAAATAGAATTGGGCCCGGAATCGGCTGGCTACAAGATAGGCATGTGTGTTAATGAAAAAGTGCCCACCATCAATGACTGTAATCTTGTGCTGGGCTACCTTAACCCTGATTACTTCCTAGGCGGCAAGGTCAAGCTCTCCGTGAAAAAAGCATATGACGGTATCAAGGAGCAGTTAGCTGACCCGCTCGGTATAGATGTGCACGAGGCAGCGGAGGGCATCAAGAATCTGGTAGATATAACCATGCGGGACAGCCTGGGCGCCACGGTGATGGGTCGCGGATTTTCGCCGGAGGTCTACTCGCTACTGTGCTATGGTGGAGCAGGCCCGTTGCATGCGGCCACGTACAGTGAGGGGCTTAACTTTCGGAACGTCTTTGTACCCACATGGGCAGCTGCCTTTTCCGCTTTCGGCTGTGCCTGTGCTGAATACTCTGACAGGGTAGACTACCAGATCGACTTCCCCATTTCACCCGATATGCGCGAGGGGGAGATGCTGCTCATGATTATCAACCAGGTACTTGACAATCTCAAGGCCGCCCTTGAGCAGGAATTAAAGAAGCAGGGGCTGGATGTAACCAGGGTAGCGTTCAAACCATCCGTCAGGATGCAATACAGGGGTCAATTGGACGACCTGGAAGTCGTACTACCAGCCTATCCCGTGACGGGAAAGGATTTGACAAAGCTGGTCGAAACTTTCAACGACCTTTACGGCAAGATCTTTCCGGTTTCGGCAAAATCGCCGGAGCTGGGCTACCTGATCACCAGGTGTATAGCACAAGGTGTCTATCCTACCAAGAGACCGATACTGCGGAAACACGCGCTCTCCAAGCTTACCCCTGATGATAAAGCAAGAAAAGCAAAAAGGAGGATCTACTTCAAACATAAATGGCACCAGGCTGATATCTATGAGATGGATGATCTGAAATCAGGTAACCTGCTTAAAGGGCCGAGTATAATTGAGGCACCAAACACCACCCTGCTGGTGCCGCCGAAGGCCGAGGCCTATCTCAACAATTTCAGGGTGTTTGAGCTAAGGCAAGCATAGTTAGCGGGACTAAAATGCAGGAGGGGGAAATGAAAAAAGCAGTTACGGAGAAAAAGGCCAGTAAAAAGAAACAGCTGGCAGCTGTTGATGAGGGGAAGATGACGCCCAAGGAAAAGTTGAATTACAGCGAGGACCTGTTTAAGAAGACGGGGCATTATTATGGTATCCAGCGGTTCAAGTTGCGCGATGAGGATCCATTGCGGTTCGAGAGGGTATTTGGCAAGCTTCGCGGTGCCCTGGTGGGGGCACGTGAATCAGCCTTGCATATCAGCGCCTCGCCTATCGTTAGAAACATTGGCGAGCTGTGCTTCGCCTTGTACACACCGGAAGGGGATTCGATTACATTGTCCACTGGCATCATCGTCCATGTGCATACTATCTCTGAGTTCATCAAGTATATGATTCGCAATGACTATGAAGACGACCCGGGCATAAGGCATGGCGATATCTTCTGTAATAATGATGCAGCCATCGGCGGTGTGCATACGTCTGATATCTCCACGGCCGTGCCCATATTTCATAATGGCCAATTGGTGGGTTGGGCAGCAGGTGTAACCCACGAACCAGATTGCGGCTCTTCCATGCCGGGCCATAGCCCCACACAGCCGCAGTCACGCTTTGAGGATGGCTACATCATCGTAGCCGATAAGATCGGCGAGAACGACAAAATATTTAAAACATACCGGATGCGTTCGTTGAAGTCGACACGGACACCTATGTACTGGGACCTGGATGAGAAAGCACGTCTAGCCGGATGTCATAAGATTCGAGAGGCTGTTGTAAAGATCATTGAGGAGGAGGGGTTTGAATATTACCTCGGATTCATCCGGGAGATAATTGAGGAGGGGCGCCAAATAGCGCTAGCTCGTGTTAAGGAAAGGCTTGTTCCGGGGCGCTACAGGGCCCCATCGGTTATTCCGATTGCATTCGTTGAAGTAGCTCTGGGAAGGACAGAGCGACCTCGCCAGGACATTCTTGCAAACGCTCCCGTGGAGATAATCGTAAGGCCTGATGGCGAATTGTTTTTTTCATTGGAAGGCGCTTCAAGGTCCCAGCCTGTCCCCTATAACTGCTCTGAAACCGCCATGCAGGGAGCGCTCTGGGTACTCCTGTCGCAGCTATTGTTCTACGATGGGAGAGTGAATGATGGCTCATACCTGGCTGTAAAAAATTACTTCCCGCCGGGCTCGGGATTTAATCCCACCGATCCCTTCGCATCATATAGTTGTGCCTGGGGATCCCTGATGGCCTGTTTCACCGGCCTTGTGAGGTGCCTCAGCCGCGGCTTTTATGCCAGGGGATACCGCGAGGAGGTTGTAAGTTCCTACGGTGAAACCTCTGATAGCACCCAGGGAGGTGGTTATCTGGAGGATGGCACTTACTTCCCATTAGCGACATTCGACATATCGGCTGTCGGGATGGGCGCCGGGGCTGTGAGGGACGGGCTGGACTATGGTTACGCAATGTGGAACCCCGAGTCAGACATGGGCGATATAGAGGTCTGGGAAAGCCTAGAATTGGGTTTCCCCTGGCTTGGAAGGCGTGTGAAAAAGGATACGGCCGGATTTGGCAAGCACCGCGGAGCTACTGACTGGGAGAACCTGCGTGTGGCCCACGGTGTGAAATCATTGTTTGCCTATATGGCGCGGGGCGGCGGCGTTTCCTTCATATGTACTGGCCTTATGGGCGGCTATCCCAATGCGACCTCGTACCGCAGCGCAATGTTAAAAAGCAACCTGGCCGTGGTCGTGCAGGAAAAGAAGCCGTATCCCACGGGTGAAGGAGACCCCAACGATTCCGAGCTTAAGAAGCTTCTACAAGGTGATTACATGATACACAAAAGAGGAGCCACATTGGGAGGTAACTTAAGTAATGGGGATATCTTGCATGGAAACATGAATGGCTCGTGCGGTTTCGGCGACCCGTTGTTAAGAGATGTTGAGCTTGTAAAGAAGGACCTGGAGGATGAGATTTACAGTCCAGAGCTTGTCCGACGTGCATACGGAGTGGTGGCCAGCTACGATAAGAAGAATCAAAAGTGGATAATCGATAAGGCGGCGACGGGAAAAGAAAGACAGAAAATACGGGACATCCGTAGATCCAGAGCTATTGATTTCCACGAGTTCTTTGAGATGGAGCGCCAGATTGTCATCGAAAAGAACTTGATCGAACCGGTTAAGAATATGTACAGGGAGTCTATGGAGCTGTCACCAAAATGGGCTGAGGAATTCAAGGAGTACTATAGTCTCCCGGCGGATTTCCAATTTTAATTGGGGAGGATTAACATGCCGGCATATGATAAGAAGACGATTGCTGACCTGATAGATGGCAAACTAGAGTGGTCCGTACTAAAGAGGATCATCTCAGACCACAAGGACGCCGACAGGTTCGATAAGGTCGTGGCGATATTACAGGAGAGGGTGCCTTGGAAAGAGAAGATATTGTTGCCTTTGGCGGAGCACCTCTATGTCGTACAAAAGGGAAAGGAACGTATCGTCAAGGCTGAGTGCGGTTATGAGTTCGGCGATTACAGGCAGAACTGGAAGCATAAGTCCAAGGTGTTTGTCAGAAATACCCCTGAACTGCTGGAGGAGATGTACCGGCACTGGGAGCATTCTGACCCGCAGTGGCAGGAGCTGAGGGAATTCTATTGCCCGGGATGCTACACCCTTCTCGAGGTTGAAGTGCTGCCGCCTGGTTATCCTGTAAACTTCGACTTCCTGCCGGACCTGGAAGGATTTTATGGGGAGATACTCAAGAAACCGCTGCCGGAATTAAGCTAGTATCAAGGGTAACAACATACTAGAATGTTGGAAGCTGCTGCTCTATTGCACTTTCTAGCGTAATGTTCAATGTTTCTCGTTCAACTCGGGCTCACTCATTAGCATTCTCTTAGCTACAAAACAGATGGGTTTTAAGAGAAGCCATTTTTACTAAGTCAAGGTATCGAAATACGGATTAGAGTGTCGTCGTAGATTCGAACTATCGACTCTCTAACTTCTGATCACGGTGTCGCAATTCTAGTCCTCCGCAGTTCGCTAAGACATTGTAGCTAGAGAAACATGTCAAGAGAAACATTGACAAAGATTGATAATAATGATATAAACTTCTCATTCATCAGGCTTCACTTAGGATGCTCTTCCTGGCAGTTTAGTTCTAACTGCTCTATAGTGCACCCTCAAAAGAGGGTCTAAAGTTGCGGGTATCGCACCCGTCCGTTTGTTCAATTTGTTCCAAATGGTTTCTCTTGTAGAGAACCTTGGAACAGCAGTTTGCCCTATCCGGATCAATTACTAAAGGATATTTGTCTTCCCTTTTATTTATTAGAAGCCGCCCATTTAAATAATAGTCAAAGCTTAATCCATGCCACTGATAGATTTTCAAGGCTAATATTAGAGAAATCTGAATCCGGAGAAAAGAATTTAATAAGGAGGCGTTAATGGTAGGTATAACCTCTTACGGTGCTTACATACCGTTGCATCGCTTAGCCAGGGCGGAACTCTTTAGAGCCTGGAGTGGCATCGGCATGCTAGGGATGTCTGTACCAGGGGAAAAGGCAATAGCCAGCTACGACGAAGACTGCGTGACCATGGCAGTAGCAGCAATCATCGATTGTATGGGCAACACCGATCCCAAGACTATTGATGGACTATTCTTCGCCTCTACAACTCACCCGTATAGTGAGAAGCAAAGCTCAGCCATAATATCCGCGGCAGTCGATCTAGGCCGCAACATCAGAGCGGTGGATTTTGCAGGCTCTTTAAGGACAGGGACAATCGCTATAACCGCGGCTATCGATGCGATAAAAGCTAAATCGGCGAAGCGCATCATGGTAGCTGCTGCTGATACCCGTCCCTCAGCTCCTTCAGGGCTTATGGAGCAAGGTTTTGGTGATGGGGGTGCCGCTATTCTTCTAGGCGATGAGAATATCATCGCCACTATCGAGGGTAGCTACTCAATTTGCGATGAATTTTCAGGGGTGTGGCGTGCGAGTACCGATACCTTCGTTCGCTCCTGGGAAGACCGAATGGTGCTGGATAAAGGCTATTCTGAAATCCTTCCCGAGGCTATCACCGGTGTGATGAACAGATGCAGCCTCAAGGCTAGCGATTTCGCCAAGGCAGTCTATGACTCCCCTCTGGATGTCAGGGCGCACATCAAGTTGTCAAAGAGCTTGGGATTCGATGCGGCGCGGGTCCAAGACACTATGTTTATGACGGTAGGCAATACCGGCACCGCCCAGGCAATCATGATGCTAGTGGCAGCCCTCGAGGAAGCCAAAGCTGGAGATAAGATACTCTTCGCCAGCTATGGAAACGGGGCCGATGCCTTCGTTCTCGAAGTAACCAAGGCGATTGAAAAGGTCAGAGGTCGGCGGGGGATCAAAGCTCATCTAGCATCTAAAAAGATGCTCAACAATTATGAAACATATCTCCGCTGGAGAGGCCTTATACCTCTGGAGCCAGCACAGCGCCCAGAGCTAACACCCACCTCTATCTCAGCGTTACGCAGGGACCGCAAGGAAATCCTGCCCCTCTATGGGGTGAAATGCAAAAAGTGCGGCACTCCGGAGTACCGGCCGCCAGCCTGGGCTGGTGGGAGAGCGCCGGCCAGGATATGTGTGATATGTCAGGCTAAAGACCAATTCGAGGATTATAAATTCGCCGACAAGAAGGGAAAGCTGTTCAACTTCACCCATGACTATATAGCAACTACCCCCGATCCACCAGCCACCAACGTCATCATCGACTTCAATGGAGGAGGAAGAGGGATGTTTGATTTCACCGACCGTGACCCGGATAAGGTGGCAGTAGGGATGCCTGTGGAGATGACCTTCAGGAAGCTTTTCTTCGATCGCGGTATCCATAACTATTACTGGAAAGCCAGACCGGTGAGAGTCTAAGGAGGAAGAATATGGCAGAAAGCATAAAGGATAAAGTGGCCGTAATTGGCGTGGGTTGTACCAAGTTCGGTGAACTGTGGGACAAAAGTGTTTCAGACCTGATAGTTGATGCCACCTTTGAAGCCCTTGAAGATGCGGGAGTTGAGCTTAAGGACATCGACGCGGCATGGGTAGGACATTGGTGCGAAACATCGGGGATGACAGGACTGGGCCTGGCTGGAACCCTGGGTCTTCAGTACAAGCCGGTAACTAGGATAGAAAATGCCTGCGCCACTGGATCAGATTGCCTAAGAAACGCCGCCCACGCCGTGGCATGTGGCGTATGTGACATAGCGCTGGTGGTGGGGGCTGAGAAGTTGAAGGATATGGGCATCGCCGGCCTCCCCAATCAGGTCCCTTTAGGCACTCCTAACTTGGTTACTGCTATCTCGGCGCCTGGGCTGTTCGCCATGATGGCCACAAGCTACTTTCACCGCTACGGCCTTAGTCCCCAGGAAGGGAAAAGGATGCTTTCGTACATCCCGGTGAAGAGCCATCACAATGGAGCCATGAACCCCAAGGCTCACTTCCGAAGAGAGATAACCCTGGAGCAAGTATTGAACTCACCCATAATCGCCTGGCCGCTGGGTATCTTCGATTGCTGTGGAACAAGCGATGGGGCAGCAGCCGCTATCCTGGTGCGGGCAAGTGAGGCCAAGAAGTTCAGGCGTGATCCGATATATATTAAAGCGCTGCAGATCTGCGCCAACCCTGCCGATGGTGCCAGGAGAAACGACTTCGATTTTACGCACATCGAGGCAGGCTATCGCGCTGGGCTGGCAGCATATAGAGAGGCAGGCGTAAAGAACCCACGGAAAGAGATCAGCATGGCTGAAGTCCATGACTGTTTCTCCATCAACGAGGCTATCATCATGGAAGACCTTCAATTCAGCCCCCGAGGAAAGGTGAAGGAGGACCTCGAGTCCGGCTTCTTCAATCTTGATGGGGGATTGCCTGTGCAAGCCAGCGGTGGCTTGAAGTGCTTCGGCCATCCGGTAGCAGCCACTGGACTCAGGATGCTCTACGAGATGTGCAAACAGCTCCAGGGAAAGGCAGGACCCCGCCAGGTTAAGAACCCAAAACTGGGGCTGACCCATAACATGGGTGGGCACCCAGCGGATAATGTTGTCTCCTGCGTCATTGTAGGGCTGTGACCGATAGCTTTGAAGGAGCAGAAATGGATTTTCGATTCACTCCGAAGGAAGAGGCATTTAAAAAACAGTTCGACGACTTTTATAGAGAAGAAATGAGGAATGCCCCACCCGAATGGGGGACATCCTTCGAAGCCATCTACGGCAGCGACGAATGCTGGGAATTCCATAAACAAACTGCCAGGAAACTGGGTGCCAGAGGCTGGCTCTCCCGTCCCTGGCCCCAGGAATACGGTGGCGAAGATGCTCCCCTGATAGAGCAATTCATCTTCAGTGAGGTGCAGGGATACCACAGAGGAGCGGGGGTAGATCCCCTCGGTGTAGGCGTGTTAGCCCCTTCCCTTCTAGTCAGCGGGAACGAGGAGCAAAAGAGAGAACATTTACCACCTATGGCACGGGGCGAGCGATTCTGGTGCCAGTGCTGGAGCGAGCCCGGCTCTGGTTCCGACCTGGCATCTCTCACTACACGAGCTGTAAGACAAGGCGATGACTACATCATTAACGGGCAGAAGATCTGGACTACAGGGGCACACCGTGCCGATTGGTGCAACCTGCTTGCCAGGACCAATCCCAACGAGAAAAGGAGCCGCGGACTCTCCTTCTTTCTGCTGGATATGAAAACCCCTGGCATTACAGTCCGTCCCATCCGCAGCATGGATGGCTCACACATGTTTAACGAAGTGTTTTTCGACAATGTTATGATTCCAGCACGCAACAGGGTGGCCGAGGAGAACCAGGGCTGGATAGCTTCTCAAATGTCGTCTAACTTCGAACGTTCTATGATTAATGTATTTTCTTTCTGCAAACGAGAGCTAGAAGAATTGGCGGAGTTTTGCAGAGAGACCAAAATAGGTGGAAAGATCCTGGCTCAAAACCCCTTTATTCGACATAGGCTGGCCCAGCTTGCAATCGAGGTTGAGGCAGGACGCTCCTTTGCTTACTCCGTGGTTTGGAGTCAGATTAAGGGAGGCCTGGTGTCGGCTGGCCCCATGGCGGCAGCAGCGAAAGTCATGGCCACTGAGCTGAACCAGCGTCTTTCCTATCTGGGCTGCCAGATTATGGGACTCTACGGACAGGTAAAAGAGTCCAGATGGGCACCATTGCAAGGTAAATTTGAGAAAAACTACCAGCTATGCGTGGGGTTAAACATGGGTGGGGGCACTTCAGAGGTCATGAGAAACCTTGTCTGTTCGCTAGGGCTAGGGCTGCCAAGAAGCTGGTAGCCAGAACAAAATAGGCAACTGAGTCCAGATTTACAGGAGGCACCAGGAATGGCCGATGGTTCAGAGGTCATGGACAAACTCAAACGATTGCTCGGTACCACGACGGGGCCAGTCATCAATGAGGTGGAAAGAGGCGCCATCAAGAGATATGCCGAAGCGGTAGATGACCCTAATCCCCTCTACAGCGATGTGGAGTATGCCAGAAAGAGCAAGTATGGGGAGATAATATGTCCGCCGGGTTTTTTCGGCTGGACCACAAAAGTCAATAATGAAGCAATCGAGATGATGGGCACTGTGTTTGGCACCTTGATCGAGGCAGGCTTGTTCCGCATCCTCGACGGCGGTGTGGAATATGATTTCTTCCTCCCCGTGCGCGCTGGCGATACACTGACATGGTACGCCAGGTTCGCCGATGCCAAGGAGCGCGTGGGCAAAGACGGGGGGAAGATGGTCTTTCTGACTATGGAGCTCACCTTTATCAACCAGAATGGCGATCTGGTGGCCAAGCGCAGGCAGACCTTTCTCGCTCGCTAGTTGGGGAGAGAGGGGAAGAAATGGGGGTAAGGAGCCTTGGCAAGAAAAAGCTCTACGAAGACCAATAGGATGAAAAAGCAGGTCAGACAAGGGGGAACAACTCCAGCGTTGCAAGGGATGAAAGTCCTTGACATGACCTGGGTGGGCCCTGGCCCTTTTTGCACTACCCTTCTTGGCGACCTTGGCGCTGAGGTTATAAAGATACACGAACCACATCCTGAGCATCGTGGCGGCCTTATCTTGCAGGTGTTCCCCAACTCACCTGACTTCCCCGGTTTTAGGAACTGTAAGACACTGGGGCTTAATCTAAAAACCGAAGAAGGGCGCAACATTTTCTATGACCTGTCTAAAACCGCCGATGTTGTGATAGAGGGGTCAAGGCCAGGGGTTATGAAACGTCTGGGCATTGATTACGCCACCATCAAAAAGATGAATCCGGCGATTGTTTACGCCTCGCTGACAGGCTATGGGCAAGACGGCCCCTACCGTGATCTCGTGGGGCATGACATCAACTATATATCCATCGGTGGCCTCCTAGGTATTACGGGGACTGCCGGCGGCGAGCCGGTCATCCCAGGAATACCGATAGCCGATTTCGCAGGTGGCGGCTTGTCGGCCGCGGTGGCGATTCTGGCGGCATTAATGGTAAGAGAAAGAACAGGCAAAGGACAGTTTATTGACGTGTCAATAACAGACACGATGGTGGGTCTGATGTCTATATGGATAAACCCTTACCTCACCTGGGGGATAGCCTGCCAAAGAGGCGAAACCTGGCTCAGTGGGCAGTGGCCTTGGTACAACGTGTATGAAACAAAGGACAGAAAGTACATCAGCATCGGTGCCCTCGAAGCTGGGTTCTATAGCAACCTGTGCCAGCTTCTCGGCCGTGAGGATTTCATCGAGCATCAATATGCAGAAGGGGAGAAACGGGAGGAGATCTTCCAATATTTCAAGAAGACCTTCTTGACCAAAACCAGAGACGAGTGGGTAAAAATCCTGAGACAGAAGGACACCTGTTTTGCCCCGGTCTACTCCATCGATGAGCTCGTTTCAGATCCACAATTGCTCGCTCGCGGGATGATTAGGGAGATGCCCCACCCAGTTTTAGGCAAGGTTAAGCAAGTGGGCTTTATGCTCAAGCTATTGAATTCGCCGCCTCAAATCAGGAACTGGAGCACGCGATTCGGTCAGTACACTGAGGAGATCCTACTTCAACTCGGTTACAGTGCAACAAGTATAGACAGATTGCATCAAAAGGAGGTTATAGGATAGCTCTTACCTCTCTACTGAATTCAGTAGGTTTGTGTCGCATTGGCGAGCAATTCTTCGTAGGTCCAAACAAGCGCGAGGAGTAAATGGCTTCTCCGATATTTTGAACCAGCAACGTTTTGTGGAGGTGGGACTATGGCAGGACAAAAGGATTCCCTGCTGGAGGGATATCGGGTTCTGGATTTGACCGACGAAAAGGGCCTACTCTGTGGCAAGCTCCTGGGTGACTTGGGAGCCGACGTCATCAAGATCGAGCCCCCGTGTGGCGACTCCGCCAGAAACATAGGCCCATTTTACAAGGATATCCCACACCCTGAGAAAAGTCTTTTTTGGTTCTACACCAACCTGCATAAAAGGAGCATAACCCTGAACATTGAAACGCCGGATGGCAAAGATATCTTCAAGAGGCTAGCCAAAACCGCAGACTTCGTGGTGGAATCCTTTGAGCCAGGATACATGGAAAGCCTCGGCTTGGGATATTCGGAGCTTGAGAAGATCAATCCTAGAATTGTTATGACCTCTATCACCCCCTTCGGGCAAACGGGTCCCTATGCCCACTATAAGACCACCGATATAGTGGGAGTCGCTATGGGTGGGATGGTGTACATCTATGGTGAGATGGACCGCCCGCCAAATCGGCTTAGCTGTCCTCAATTCTATTTTCTGGGAGGGCTTCATGGCGCTACGGGCTCGATGGTAGCTCACTATCATCGGGAGCTCACTGGCGAGGGACAGCATGTGGATGTCTCCTGTCAGCAGGCGGTGGTTTTGTCTTTGATGATTGTTGCTGAAATCTGGGACATGCTTAAGTTCAACTACCGAGGAATGGGGCCCTTCTACGCGGGCGCCAGGCCCGGAGGTCTCCCTCTCTTCAGTCAGGTGATCTACCCCTGCAAGGACGGACACGTCTTTCTACTGGTCACCGGGGCATCTCAAGCTGGCATGGTAAGCTCTTCTCGGGCCTTGGTGGAGATGGCTAACCGGGAGGGGATGGCCCTCGAACTGAAGGACTACCCTTGGCAGACCATAGACGCAGCAACAATAAGCCAAGAGGAGCTCACTAGGCTCACAGACGCCATATGTGAATTCATTAAGACCAAGACCAAGGCAGAGCTCTCAAGCGTGGCGCTAGAAAAGGGTATCCTGCTCGCTCCGATTACAACAGTGAAGGATGTAGCAGAAAGCCCTCAACTTGCAGAACGAGGATTCTGGCAGGAAGTGGAGCACTCTGAACTGGGAGCGACTATCACCTACCCAGGATATCCCATCAAAATTAGCGAAAACCAGTATCGAGTGCAACGGCGGGCCCCTCTTATAGGGGAGCACAATGAGGAGATATACGAGAAGGAATTAGGGTTTTCGAAGGAGCAGCTAATTATCATCAAAAATCGCGGTGTCATTTAGGCTTTAGAAGTGATTGGGGGAAGGGGGACAAAAATGACCAGACAGGTTTTTGCAGGGCTAAAGGTTGCTGATTTCTCTTGGGTAGGGGCAGGCCCCCAGATAGCCAGAGAGCTCGCTTTTTATGGAGCTACAGTAGTTCGTATCGAGTGCCATCGCTGGCCTGAGACCACTAGAACAGCAGGACCCTTTAAGGATGGCATTACAGGCATTAACAGGAGTGCTTTTACAGCAGCGTACAACGTCAATAAGTACGGGATAAGCCTAGACCTGAACATGCCCAAAGGTAAGGAGATCGCCAAGAGATTGGTTGGGTGGGCTGATATCGTCAGCGATAGCATGTCCGTGGGAGCAATGGCAAAATGGGGGCTGGACTACGAGAGCTGCAAGAAGATAAAGCCTGACATCATCTACTATAGCACCTCCCAGATGGGGCAACACGGCCCACTTAACAAAATCAAAGGCTATGGCTTTATCGGCGTTTCCTATGCCGGCTATGGACATCTTAATGGCTGGCCTGACAGAGACCCGCTTCCGCTTTTCAACAACTATAGCGATTTCATTTCACCCTATTGTCTAATTCCCACCCTAATTGCAGCACTTCTCTATAGACGCAAGACGGGAAAAGGGATGTATCTGGACCAATCGCAGGTCGAGGTGGGGGTTAGCTTTTTGGCCCCCGCGTTGCTGGACTATACTGTAAATGGACGTATCGCCTACCGCATGGGCAACAGGGACCCATATATGGCCCCGCACGGTGTCTTCCCCTGCAGTGGGACTGACCGTTGGGTCGCAATTGCTATTACAAATGATGAAGAATGGCAAAGCTTCTGCTCCGTAATCGGTAATCCTGATTGGACCAAAGACCCCAGGTTCTCCACTACGCTTGGCAGAAAAGGAAATGAGGACGAGCTAGAGGAGCGAATAGGAGAATGGACGCAGAACTACACAGCAGACCAGGTTATGAGCATGTTGCAAGAGGCTGGGGTACCGGCAGGAGTGGTACAGACTGCTGAGGACCTTTTCAATGACCCCCAACTGAAACACAGGGAGCATTTCAGGTTCTTAGAGCATAAGGAGATTGGAGTTCACGCCTATCAATCTCCGGCATACAGGCTATCTAAAACTCCCTGTTCAATCAAGAAAGCAGCACCCTGCCTCGGTGAGGACAATGAATACGTCTACAAGCAGATTTTAGGGCTTTCCGATGATGAGATTGCCGATCTACTGATAGAAGGAGTGATCACCACAGAAACGGACATGCCTGAGATCGTGAGTGGCAAGTTACAGGCTCACCGGCAGGAGGAGAATTGAGTAATAGCAGGAGCGCAAGCCTTGAAAGCATAAGGAAAAGTGTTACGGCCATAGATGCCTATCTCCCGAAGATCGAGGCCGAAGGCTGCAAAACAGTTCAAAGCCATGACCTGACCAAGAGCGTTTACTCACTCTGGTAGCACTCTTAAGTGATGGCTCGTGAAAGTCATGCCTCAGGACCACAATGGTCTTGGCAAAGGTGCCTTTGTAATGGTCAGGATAGTCAACGGCAAGTGGACCTAGCTCAAATAGCAAAAGAACCCTCTTTTTATGAGAGATCACTTCAGACCTGGGAATATGGCGCTCTGAAAATCGAAACGGGATTTCCCGGGTGTAGGGGTAGGAAAAATAAATGCGGGGGGGAGACGAAATGAGTAATGTGACGAAGGTAGCTGCAAGAAAGATGCTGAGTGATGTTCCGCCGGAAAAAGTCTTCTGGTGCTGTGATGGAAAGACGTTCAAGAACATGCCAGAGCTGGCGGCGGGACTCAAGGAGATGAGTGACGAGACTTTTCGTTATCACTCGAACGAGACCAAGACTGACTTCAGCAACTGGGTGAAAGATGTCGTCGGGGACGAAGAACTGTCGAGGAACTTGCTGAAGAGCACAACGAGTGCCCTGGCGGCCGAATATGTGGGTAATAGGGTCACCTTCCTCAAGACCCA
>Ga0315288_10006002_pt1 | contig 15395 bp, 8 predicted proteins | sample YL17G11_20_MG_FD_203454 | JGI IMG/M metagenome (GOLD analysis project Ga0315288, IMG submission 203454) | Sediment microbial communities from Yellowstone Lake, YNP, Wyoming, USA - YL17G11_20 | ecosystem: Environmental > Aquatic > Freshwater > Lake > Sediment | place: USA: Wyoming | collected...
AACTTTACTAAAGACGGGACACTAGCTCTTGGTACGAACCTTCGTGTCGCCTATATGCCATTCAAAGGATACAACTACGACGATGGTATCGTCATATCAAGGTCCGCGGCGAATAAGCTCACCTCAGAGCATCTCTTTCGTAATAGTGTTTATGCCGAGAGGAACATCATTCTCGACAAAAAGAAGTTTCGGGCACAAGTGGGTGCAGTAACCTCTAAGGCTGTTATGGATAAGCTGGATGACGACGCGGTCATCAAGCCCGGAGAGCGAGTTGAGACTGGGGATGTACTGATAGGATCTATGCGTTTAGAGGAGATAACTCCGGATGAGCAGAAGGTAGCTCTTATCAGTAAAAAATTGGTGAAGCCGATTAAGCCTAGACCTCTGATCTGGGAAAAGGATGTTCCTGGTGTGGTCACCCAGGTTGTGAAACATGGGAAGAGCATCACTGTCTACGTTAGTGCTGAGACTCCTGCTGACGTCGGGGACAAGATTGTTGGCCGTCACGGAAACAAGGGCATAATAACCGGTGTCTTTCCCGATCATGAAATGCCTAAGTCTAAGGACGGAGTTCACGCAGAGGTCCTGTTGAACCCTACGGGAGTTCCTTCTCGTATCAACGTTGGTCAAATCTTGGAAACTGCCGCGTCGAAGATAGCAGATAAGACAGGAAAGACTCTGATCATCAACAATTTCGACTCTAGCATTCCGGACTACACCAGGCACTTGAAGAAGGAACTAGATAAGCTCGGGCTGTCGGATACCGAAGAAATGGTGGATCCAGTTACAGGCCGTTCTTACGGTCAGGTGTTGACGGGTAAGCAGTACATCCTAAAGCTGCACCATACTGCCACCAAAGGCCTCAAGGCGAGGTTCCGAGACGCGTATGACTCCAATATGACCCCTAGGAAGGGCGGTCCTCACGGTGGTCAGACAATGGATGCTATGGGACTCTACGCAATGCTAGCCCATAACGCCCGGGAGAACATCCGGGAGATGCAGACGTTTAAGTCTGATAAAAACGACGACTTTTGGACATTGCTACAAGCCGGAGAGTCTGTCCCTACTCCTAAGATACCATTCGTGTTCAAGAAGTTTGAAGGGTACCTACGCGGTATGGGCCTGGATATCGACAAGCAGGGTAATGACCTCATTCTCCAACCGTTGACCGATAAGAAGACCCTTGAAATGAGCAATGGAGAATTGAAGGACGCGGGGGCTACGTTAGTTGGTAGAAACTTGAAACCCGAACCAGGGGGCATTTTTGATTCTGCGATCACAGGTACCAAGGGTCTTGGATTTCTGGGGGATAAGTGGTCTCATATCACTCTCGCAGAGCGTATGCCCAACCCGGTGTTTGAATCCTCCATAATCTCACTGTTGGGGTTAACTTCTCCACAGTACAAAGACATCATTGAGAGCAAGAAGGACCTAGACGGTAAAACTGGTCCGGCGGCTATTGTGGACGCTCTAAAGAAAATCGATGTCTCAAAAGAGAAGAAAGACTTGGAAACGGCAATCCCAACATCCAGAGAAGGTAACCTCAATAAGGCTACACGAAAGTTGAAGTATCTTCGTACCCTAGAGAGACTGAGTATGAGCCCCAAGGAGGCCTATACTATCAAGCATATTCCGGTCCTACCCCCTATCATGCGCCCAGTTACAGTGCTTGACAGCGGTAAGATGAACTTTGACGGGCTGAACAAGCTCTATACTATGCTGGCGAATAGTAATGACAAGCTCAAAGAGTTTGACCCAAAGGTAATGCCGGAATCCGAAGCTCATCCTCTGAGGTCTGAACTCTATGACGGTGTCAAGTCATTGACCCTGACAGGTGCGGTTAATAAGGGTCGGCATCTTAATAGTATTGCAACAGTCATCTCTGGAGAGGGCCAACCCAAAGAAGGGTTCTTCCAAGATAAGGTCATTGGTAAGCGCCAGGATTTGTCTATGCGTGGTACTATCGTTCCTGAGCCCTCTTTGTCTCTGGACGAAGTAGGTATTCCACGGAAGGCAGCTCAAGAAATCTACAAACCTTTTATTGTCCAACGTCTTGTTCAGCAAGGGAGAACGCCTCTACAAGCTCAAAAGCTCATCAAGGAGAACACAGAGGAAGTTTCTCGAGCTTTGGAAACTGTAATGTCGGAAAGGCCTTTGCTCTTGAAGCGAGACCCAGTCCTTCACAAGTTCGGCGTACAGGCCTTCATACCTAGGATCGTAGAAGGAAAAGCTGTCAAGATTCATCCATTGGCAACCTCGGGGTACAATGCTGATTTTGACGGTGATAAGATGAGTGCTTTCGTTCCGGTCAGTTCAAAGGCTGTGAAAGAAGCCTTCAAGATGGTCCCCTCCAACAATCTTTTTAGCCCGTCGAATGGCTACCTGATGTTCAAACCAACACAGGAGTCAATGATGGGACTGTTCAAACTCACCCAATTCAAACCAGGGATTGGTGTTCGGCATTTCAATGATGTTGCTGATGCTGCCAGGGCCGTGAAGGATGGAAGGTTGGGGATGAATGACCCGGTCATTATCCGGGACCTTAAAGAAATCAAGGCAGGATTGGACAAGTTGAGTGCATCGAAGGTTACGTCTGTCGGGCGACTTATGGTCTATAACGCGCTGCCCCCGTCCGATAGACACGAAAAGGTTCTGCACGACCCCAAATTCACCCTTGGTAAGGATAACCTCACAGATCTTCTAACTGAGGTTGCACAAAAAGAGCGGGGAAGTTTCGCTCGTGTGGCCGACAAATTGAAGGACTTGGGTAATGAGGCCTCCACCGGTCTGTCCGTAAGCCTCAAAGATTTTATGTCCTATGCAAATGAACGAGATTCTGTTTTGGATCATGCCAAAAAAGAGGAATCTCACGTTCGTACAAATTCGAAATTCTCTCAGAAGAAGAAGGATGAAGAGGTAGTTCGGATCTATTCAGACGCAGGCAAGAAGATAGATTCTGCCGTGAAGAAAAAGTTAGAGGGTTCACAAAACCGTATGTACGACTGGGTGAAGTCCGGTGCGAAGGGTAACTGGGACCAGTTTAAGCAAATGACTGTTGCCCCTATGCTCGTATCTGACGCCAAGGGGGTTATAGTTCCGGTTCCTATCACAAAATCCTATTCAGAGGGTCTAGACATTGGTTCCTACTGGACAGCTATGCACGGTGCCCGTATGGGAACGATCAATAGGGTTGAAGGAACCTGGCAACCTGGTCTTGCTAGCAAGCAGATCATGCAAACTACTATGGACCAAATGATAGTCAGTGAGGACTGCGGCACGGGAACTGGAATACGAATGGGTATTGACGACCGCGGTATTATTGGCAGGTACACTGTAGGGGACATTGATTTAGGCTCAAGAATAGGAAAAGATAAAGGGGTAATTCCTAACGGTACTCTTGTTACCCCAGACCTACTCAACCGGTTCAAGAACAACAAGATTGCCGATATACGAATCCGAACGCCCCTGAAATGTGCACACGGCAAAGGCCTCTGCGCCAAATGCTACGGTATCAACGAAGAAGGAAAATTGCATGAAGTGGGCACTAATGTAGGTGTCATTGCAGCGCAAGCATTAGGAGAACCTGCAACCCAGCTTTCAATGAACTGCGTAGCTTCTGGAACTTTGGTGTCAGTTCTCAACCCAAAAGACCTTATGGAAATTCTTACGCTGGATCAGCTTTGGAACAAAATAGATTCCACCGTAGATAACGATAACGGGTTAGAGACCAAAATATCTTCTGGCTGGAAAGTCTGGGACTATGACCGGTTTACACGAGTTTACACTATCCAAAGACATCTTCCGGACGATGTTATGAACTTAGTACGGTTAGAGGATGGTCACGCTGTTGTAGTCCAAGGGAACCACCCTAATTGGGCTCGTCGATGTATTGTGATTTGTCCACACTGTGGGGGTGATGACCCCGTAAAGTTTGTTGGACACTGGAAATTATCTTCCAGGACAAATCCAAAAACATCTGTTCGCTGCCCCAGTTGTAAAGGAACATTCAGCATTTTTCGCAGCCTGTATGAAGATCAGCAGGAAATCGTAGTTGATGCTAAAAATCTAGAGAATATGGAGATGGGAACCTCTTCAGTATGGGTACCTGGAAAAGACAGTCAAAAAACTAGATTACCGCTGCCCCCATATCTCTTAGGTATTTTTGTCACAGAAGGTAACGTAAGAAGACTAAAAACTATGCCTCGTATGAAGGAAGGTAGAAAACATAGGAACACCGCTTCTTATGGTCTGCACTGGAAAATATTGTCGGCCGACATATCTCAAAAGTTTGGGGCCGTGCGAACTCGTATAAAAGCAGAATTGAAGAAGGCAAAACTGATCTTTACGGAACCTTCTCCTAAGATCCTTCAGTTGAATGACACTGAACTGAGCAGAAACTTATGGCAGCAGTGTGGAATTCATTCGTATAGGAAAACTCTTCCTCCCGGTTGGGCAGTTTTGTCTTCAATAGGACGGCTTGACCTGTTGTCTGGTTTAATTGACGGGGATGGAACAATTACCAAAAATAAGATCTGCTTCGATACGACAAGCGTGGCGTTAGTGTCCCAAGTTACTGCGCTTGTTTTATCTCTAGGGGGAATTCCCGCTGTGTATTCCACTCCTTGGAGACGGTATTCTAAGCATCAAGGGTACCGAGTTTCATTCACTCTTCCAGTTAGGTTGACCGGAGTAAAACGAAACAAACCGGTGGATGGCCCAGCATACAAAGGATCTTATCGAAAAGTAGTATCAGTGAAGCCGGTATCTTATGAAGGATGGACCTATGACCTGGCCACTGAGAGTAAGGCGTTTACAGCTAATGGTATCCGTACCCATAATTCTTTTCATACCGGGGGGATCGTAGGGGCTAGGGGAACTCAGGCGGCAAGCACCTTCACTCGCCTCAACCAGCTCCTCGGTCTACCGGAACGCCTGCCTGGGTCTGCGGTGCTCTCCCAAGCTGATGGTCACATAGAAAAGATCGATAAGGACCCAGCGGGTGGTTGGGACGTCTTTATTAAGGGTCAACGACACTACGTTCCAGGGAGCCGCGAGCTAGTGGTTAAGAGAGGTGACGCAGTCAAAAAGGGAGATGCCATTACTCTTGGACCGAAGAACCCTCGTGAGATGCTGAAACTGACAGGCCTCAATTCGGTGCAAAGCTATTTGGTCAACGAGATTCAGGGAGTCTACAAGAACACCTCTCCTTTGAGCCGGAGAAATACAGAGACCTTTGTTCGGGCCCTGACGAACTTGAGCGAGGTTAAAGATCCAGGAAGTCACCCCGAGTTGCTTCGTGGGGATATGTCACCCACCTCAGAGATTGAGGACTTCAATAGGAAGCTACCAAAGGACAAGAAAGCGATAATTCACAGCCCGGTTCTCAAGGGCGCGGCAATGCTGCCCCTGGACTTGCAGGAGGACTGGATTGCACTGCTTCAGAGTCGAGGTTTGAAACAAACGATTATCAACGCTGCATCAGAGGGGTGGAGGTCTCTAGTTCATTCCACACACCCAATTCCGGGCATGGCTAGGGGTTCAGAGTTTGGTAAAGGTACAGAGAAAGAACCCTGGTTGTACTAAAGACGGGCTGAACAATGCCGATTTCAATTGACGCTCAATTGGCTCAAGACAAAGCTATCCGTCAGTCTATGGGGATGGCGGAGGGCAGTTACCTTCCTTCCTACATCGAGCCAGTTCGTATCGTTAACGTCAATATAGAGAGCTGGTCTGTGGATGCGGTAGGATCCATTGCCAATAAGAGGTTCTTCGACATTCAAGTGATGAGCCCGTACTTCCACTACGCTAACGGGGAGGGTATCTACGTGGTGCCTGAAGTGGGGGCCTACGCCTGGGTATGTTTCCCTAGCACTGGAAGGATGGCTACCCCGTTCATCTTGGGGTTCCAAGCCCCCTTTGATAACGGCAACATCAACTATCGGTGCCACCGTCAAAACCTCAATCCTGGCGATATCATGTTGCGTACTAGGGATGAGAATTTCGTAGTGTTGCGAAGGGGTGGAGTACTGCAGATAGGGGCTACACCTACTTGTCAGACTATGTATGTGCCAATCCGAAATATCATCCGTAATTTCTGTGAGAATTTTGAACTCAACGCTTTTGGTGGTGACCTTATTTGGTCTATCGACCGCCCCGACAAGACCCCAACAGGGGATGAACCTGCTCTGTTTAAGCTCCGAGCCAAAGAAAAGGCAAATGACCCAGGACATATTGCTGAGTTGAGTATTGGTTCCCATGGGGCTGACAGTAAGGTTACACTGGAGCTCATTGTTAGGGAGTCTGGTCTCGAGGATGCAAAGGATGTGTGCACCCTACAGATTACAAAAGAGGGGAACGTAATTTGGGGCACTCAGAAAGATTTGACGTTGACGGTGAACCAGAATTTCAGCATAACGGTCGGCAAGGATGTGGCTATGAACTACGGGGGTCTGTTTACCGCAACGGCTAAGAAGGACGTGTCGATAAAGTCCAGCGGGGGTGAGGCGACTTTTGACGGGGCCAACAAGGCTACGGTGAAGAGTGCCTCTCAAGTTGTTATTGATGCCCCGCAAACCTGTCTAGGTGGGGCGAGTGCCATAGAGCCTATAATCAAGGGCCAGCAATGGATAACTTTTATGTCCAATCTCATTATGGCCATCAGTAGGATTGCAAGCACAGCTCCTGTGGGACCAACAACCGCTATGGCAGAGATGGCACCATTTCCTGCCCAGCTCGCTTCTTTAGTGTCATCTAAGGTATTTACAGCGTAGGAGATTTCACATGGCAAGCTCACAATCACTCTTTTTGGATCAAGCTCTTCACTTTGAAGGTGAGGAGAAACTTGCAGGTATGCTCACTCGACTGAGTGACAACGTAGATATGTGGCCGCAGGAAGTCATGCAGGAAGCGTATAAACAACTCCCGTACATGGCTGACTTCGACCCTAACGTCATCCTCGACAAGCTGGATGAGCAAAAAGGGTTTGCATTTGGCTCCATCGAAGTGCGGCCAAAGAGTTCCATGACATCAGATGAAATGCAGATGTCCGGAGTGGAAAAGGTCCACATTCCCATCATCGTTCGGGAGCAAATGTTGGCACCATTCGACGTGTTCATGCACGGTCGGGCGTACCAGCATCTCACTGAAAGCCGACTCCGGGCGGCGTTGTTTCGTCCAGAGACAATGGATGCTGCGCGTACTCGCCCATACGACCCGTCGTTAGTCCAGGATATGCAGCCCCCAGTCCGCGCTGGTTATGGTGGCTTTGGTTCGGGTGGTGTAAAGTTTGGTAGCGCCCAAGCACACACCGAGCTCAGCGCCCTTCCCCTCCTCCCTCAGCTTCACGGAAGAGTGCTTCCGGAACATGTGGAGAGGCTGAAGACCGCATGTACTGACCCTTCATTGAGAGCCTCTATCCATAGAGCATCTGAAGGGGTTCAGTGTGCATTTAGTTCTGCTCTTGGATTGACTATTGTGAATCTGGAGAAGAGTGCAGAGGTCGTCAGGTCCAGTCTTCGTCCTACCGTAGTTCAGCTTACAAAGCTGGCTGATGGGAACGTGAAGGTGAAATGGGCTAACCCAGACATGTTTGCTCCTCAAGAGGAAAATGTGTCCATGGATGTGGCTCAAGACTTAGCTGGTGATCAAGATCTGGCGGGTCGGCTTGAAGGCGATGGTACCTTGACAGCTAGCCCCGACTCCCCAGTGAAGCAGACTATGGAAGCCGAAGAGGTCAAGGTCGTCGATGCTTTCGGGCTATGGAAGGTACAGGACATCAATGGCAACAGCATGATTGGGTGGGTATTCCCTCAATTGCTGTCCATGGACCTTCAACCGCTTCCTCTGGCCTTGTTCAATAATGGCTCTCAATCGGCTACTCAAGAAGGGATTGCCGGTGAGATGGCAGGCAAGTCCACCGATCTACCGAAGGGTACACCTGCGGGTTACGGTGCTCTTTACTACCTGGATCATGGTACGGCCAGAGCATTTGTACCCATGACAGTGAATGGTACGACTCGTGGACCAGACGGCATGGTTCGCTACAACGCATCTGATGACTTCGGGAATCGACTTACGTTCTTCTACTCCGACTCCATGCAGAAAGTGATTCGGGTGGGAGACGCGGATTATTGTATCCCAACATCAATCAACTGGATGCCCCTCCGCGGTCGAACTGAGCTAGTCAGTGATCCAATGGGCTTCTCTAAGATTTCTTCTCGTAAGGAAAGCGGAGTAGCTGAGCTAGTTGGCGACCGGGATGTGTTTTCATGGAGAGGCCCTGCCGTGGCCAAATTGGCAACGGACAACACCAAGTTCTTGAATCGGGCTGATGCTGAGTTCTTGGGGGTTACCTTGGGTATTTCTCCTGAGATGTGCAAAGAGGCACTGAATCAGGCGGCTAAAGGTAAGCTCATGTCGTTTGACGGGGTGAGGGTCATTACACCATTCAGCGAGAAGATGGCATCGGCCTACGCCAGTATACGAAAGAGTTTGGATGAGCTAGACCCTCCTATCCATAACTACTTTTTAGCTAAGGAAGCCTCGTTGCTGGACGACTCCCTCACAGCTGACAAGATTTTGGGATTGGGGTTCCTGAATGCGGAAAATATTTCTACATTTGTAGAGATGATGCCCGCGTTTGAGGCTGCAGCCAGCAAGATTTCTGAAATGCTTGTGGCGGTACGGCTGGGACTGAAAGACATTCCGGAAGCGGCTCTTGAGCGTATGCTTGTTGCCCTAGAGGATGTCATTCGTGGTCTTCGCTGCCTTCAGGAGAAGGAAGTAAGTTTCTCGTCAATGTCGTAACAGGAGAGTAGCCTTGGGACATCCTAGCGAATATTTCTTGAAGTACAGTCTAGCGCAGGCCTGGAGTGATGATGAGTCCTCTGTCACTGCGTCTAGCCTCAATGACTCATTGAAGTCTTTTGGGTTACCATACCTTTCGGATACAGAGTACGGCCGAATTCGTAGCGCGTTCTCTCCTCCTGCTGGTTTCCGGTTTCATACTCCTAACCACAGGGAGACTGTGGAGTTCATGAAGCAGGAAAAGATCTTTACTCTTTGGAATCCCACTGAGGATGACCAACGGGTGATTTCTGATCTTGTGTCCGGTAATATGCTCATCAAGCATGACCTCCACATCCTTTTGATGGGAAGGCTCCCACATGAGATTATCGCGCAAAAGCTCAACTTGAAGTATCGGTTGACCCCAGAGTTGACCTCTAGGATGGTAGATACCTACCATCACTACTTCTGGAATGTGACGAACACCCCACACGCATACTGGAATGACCTGATGCAGGGAAACCCTGCTAAAGATGCTCTTTTGGCATCGCTGTACTGTGGAGAGCAGCAAGCTCTTTACCGGGCAGGGTTTAGTCCCTCAGTTGATGGTGGACGGGCGCTCAAGGAAGCTTTCCGACAGTCATACTTCAGGTTGGAATACCTGCGATTTCTTCCCGACGGTAAAGATGTGATGACGACTTTCTCTACCATTACATCCAGACTGTTGGGGCTTTATGAACTGCTCTATTCCGAGGGCGGCGGGTTGCATGAGCAGTTGAAGATGTTCCGTCAAATCATGATGAAGCACAAGGATCCGGACATCAAAGCTATCGATACCATTATCGATAAGGTGGCCGGTGGAAGTTACAGCGGAGACGGCGAGGATAATGGCAACGCCAAAAAAGATGAGGAAAAAGGAGACCAAGATGAGTAACAGTATGCCGGTGCCCGAGTGGGCCAAAGATGCCTCTAGTCAGTTGTCGAAAGCCTACGAGGGCGTGGATCATTCTAAATCCAAGACTATCGTTCGTGACCTATCCCCGGTGGATACTTTCAGCACGCACTTTGCTGAGTATGAGGTAAAAAAGAATGACCTCTTGGTGCATCTGTTCCCTCGTAATGGAAGGAAAGACCGGTGGTACCCAGAATCATACAACGATAGTGGTACATATGTACCCGGCCGACGAGAAGTGAAGTCTAAAGACTGTGCTTTTCCTATGGACATGACTGACAAGATCAAGAAGGCCGCGGACAATGTGTGGCAGGGTTCGGTAGCCATTGAGGAAGTTCCCGAGCTGGGTGCATACGTAGCCCAATTCCAGGATGCCAAGAACACTATCGGTGTTGTGGGGAAAGAACGATTTGTGGATAGCTTTTGTGCAGCGCTGGATTCCTATTTAGAACAGAAATAAAACCCGGGTGAACCGTGAGACTCCTGGACTTCAGCAAGATGGCGGCTGCCATGTCTGCCCTTACGGAGCTGGAAAAGATTTCAGACGCTTTAGTGACCGCATGGAGAAAGACTCGCAATAAGGGAGAATGAGATGCCGTTCAAATCTGAGGCACAGCGAAAGTGGATGTGGGCCAACCACCCAGAGATGGCCAAACATTGGCAGTCTGTCACTCCAAAAGGCAAGAAACTTCCAGAACATGTGAAACAAGCGGCATTCTTGGACGAGCTATCCATCATCATGAAAGAAGCCGAAGAGGTTGAAGCGCCCCACGGGGGTGATATTGGTCCTGATGTAGAGAAGGGATCTGGGGCTATACCAGCTGGTCCCCTTGGAAATGATTCTCCGGCAAAAGAGGCAGGTGAGAGGGGTATAGGAGATTGGATTTCTGAGCATCCTGTTGCCACTGGATTAGGGGCCGCTAGTCTTGGGGCAGGAGGAGTCCTAGGTCGCCGTCTGTTAACAAAGGCCGCACCTGCGAGGGGTATAGTAAAAAAACTTCGCCCTTTGGCTAGAAAAGAAGGAATACGGTATCTCACACCAAAAACTTTGAGGAACAAAATAGTAGCCTCTTTGACCATGAGCGGCGCAGCTAAACCTATTTGGACAGATGCGCGTAGAAACGTACTAAAAGGTCAGAAGGGAGTTATGGCAAAAGGTAGACTCAAGGGGGTAACCATGGGTGCTGAGCCTGGTTACGATAAATCTTTGGCGGAGCTAGAACTTGGGGGTGGGGGTACTGGTGCTCGCGGTAAAGTCATTAGTCGAAATCAAATGAAGCTTGAGCGCGGCGGAAAAGTCATGGAGGGGTCAAAAGAAATGGGCATATCCCAGCACATGGCTAGAGGCTCTAGCATGAAAGAGGTCATGAAGAAATATAACCTCGCTCCCCCTAGTAACCGCGCAAGTAGAGAAGTAAAAGCTGAGTTCTTTTCCAAATTGCAGAAGGTCCTACGTAAAGAATATGGTAGGAAAGGATTTTTTCTAAAACCTCATATGGTAGAAGCTCAAGCCGGTGCTTTTCCCAGTGAAAAGGGAAATTGGGGAAAGCTATACAAGGGTTACCTTGCCAAACTGAAAAAGCCTTTGGAAGAAAGAGCTAAACAACTTGAAAGAGCGGACTCGTTAGTCAATCCTAGATTACGGTCTGAATTTGGAGAAAATCCTCACTACACCGGAAGATTTTTAGACCCGGCACTGAAACAATTGTCGAAGACTAGAATTGAACAGAAGATGGATCTTCTCCGGAATCGGATCACTGGGAAACCTATTGAGTATCGGACTCACATTGTAAGAGGAGCTGTTCCTAAGGAGCTTTCCCACAATAGATGGTTTGTACCCCCACTCCGGGGTCAAGCTTCAGCGGGGAGTCCTGAGGGAGCTGCGACATGGGTACGGAAGAACATAGTTCCCAAACTGCCAAAGCAGTATTCCAAAGGCACCTTAGGTCTGGACGTAGCCAGGGCTCGTCGTCCTGATGGAAAATATGTCTATAAGGTCATCGAGATGAACCCTAGTTCTACCTCTGGTAGTTCAGGGTTCTTGGATCCTACTTTGTTCCCACCTGCAGCGCACGATATGTATAAGTGGATTCACGGGGTGGAATCCCCCACAGTCACGGGACTTAAAGCGCTCGGTACCGCGGGTTTAGCGGGAGGTGGGGGAGTGGTAGGATCTAAGCTCTTACGTCATCCCCAAAAAGGTGAGGGCTAAAGAAAAGGGCCGGTGGGCCCAGAGCTTACGCTCTGGACCCCCGGATTGCTCGAGTAAGTTTGCGTATTGTCCTTAGCTCCAAACCTCTAATTTTCTCGCACAGCCCTTCTTCCAAACACGTCGCCCTGTATCCTTGCTGCAGTGTGGTCCGAATGACGTACCAGAGCCCCATAGTCGGGTACTCTGGAAGCTTGAATGCCTGGGCAACGGTAGGGTACTTGTTGACCAGCACATGACCTATCTCGTGGCGAAGTACCCCTACGAGGTGCCTTCCAAGAGGTGGGATAATCCTGCACATCCAAGCCCACCAAATCGCCACATACACCGTGCGCCCACCACATACCACAAATGCTCTTCCCGTCGTCCACTGGCAAAATGTTTCGATGCGTATATTTTTGAGGGCGATGTCCGGAACACCTACAGCGATTAAACTCACTCGGGCAATATCGAGCTTATGGCGTAGCCAGTTTTTCATGACTACCTCCTTCACACATTACTTATACCCAAAGTTCATCATAGGATTGCTTGTAAAGCTTCTTCAGAAAGGTCATTCGATGATAAGAGCAAGGTCCAAGCTCCAATATCTTGTTGATGTGGGCCTTGGTACCGTACCCGACGTGTTTCTCGAATCCGTAGCCCTGGTGGATGTTGGACATTTCTCTCATGTCGTGGTCCCGGCTCACTTTAGCTACGATACTAGCTGCGGCTACTTGCCACCATTTGTCTTCCCCGTGGGGCTCAACGACTTCGGGTCCCCGATACGACTTTACCCGCCGCATTCCATCCACGTAAAGACAGTCAAATCTGGGAGCACCTTGAAGTGCTTGGTCCGCCGCATGCTGCCATGCTTTGGTTATACCAGCACTGTCTATGAGTTGTGGGTGAGCCCAACCAATCCCGAAGAAGGACGCGGCCTTCAAGATCTGGGGAGCGAGTTTCTCCCTATTCTTTCGGCTTAGTTTTTTGGAGTCTTTGACCCCGGGTATCGGTGGGAAATCTTTGGGGAAGGCAACAACAACGACACAAATCGGCCCAGCGAAAGAACCCAAACCGACTTCATCCAGTCCGGCCAGTAAACTTCCTACCCCCTCTCTGAAAATGTCCTTTTGCATCACGACTCCTGTGTCTGCTCTGAATAAGGACTTCTGCCTGTATCCAAGAGTCTTTGATTTTGATGGTTGGTAGTTCGCATCCGCTGCTCTCAGCATGGCAGCGAAGATATGTTCTCAAATGGCCTTTTGTGTTCTTGGTCAAAGGTCGCCGTAATGTTACCTTGAGAATTAGCTTGAGAGGGTCTACAGTGGGATGGACAGTGAACCTCGTACCGACTACATCGTCTCCTATGGCACTCAAAATACCCTGTCGGGCGTTCTCAACCCATAACAGACGATCACGCAACGTTTTTTGGCTAGCTGTAGACATTGAAAATCTTATACCAGGAATTTAGTTAGAATGCTTGTCGAGATCAATAATCATCCTCGGACCCCCTACGACTACTTTGAAGAGGATAAGGACTCTCAACCAGATAACCCTTACCTCGACGAAGATGAGGAACTGCGGCAGATTGCTGCTCAAGACAAGATTTACTCTCGTCCATCGGAGTTCGTTGAGTTTGCAGTCTACATGCCGGCGAAGGGAGGCCTGGAGAACTTTACGTTCAAAGGTAGAGATTACCTTCGGGCCATCTATGATTCTCCAGCAAAACGAAAACTGCTAATGGCGGGGAGGCAGGTCGAGAAATCAACACTGCTTGGGAACACTTGCTTAGCCTATTGTGCCATGAATCCGTTCTTCCGGGTGCTGTATGTTTCTCCTTCCAACCAGCAGACCAAAGTTTTCAGCCGGGACCGCCTCAAAGAACCTATGGAGATCTCTCCGATCCTAAAGAACTACTCCAACAGCAAGTTGCTCTCCAACGTTCTCGAGAAAAAGTTTGTCAATCAATCTCAGATAACACTGCGTTTTGCCTTCTTGAACGCAGACCGCGTACGTGGAATTCCCGCAGACAAGGTTATGATTGACGAGTTCCAGGATATTTCATTGGAGAACATTCCTGTCATAGAAGAGTGCGCCTCTCACTCTTCGTTCAAACTCTTTACGTACAGTGGTACTCCTAAGTCTCTAGACAATTCCTTGGAGCACTACTGGTCTAGGTTCTCTACGCAGAGTGAATGGACTGTACCGTGCAAGCACCACGGTACTCCTACCAATCCTGGCTCATGGCATTGGAATATCTTGGATGAGGACAATATTGGTAACACCAGTCTAATCTGTGACAAATGTGGGAAACAGCTATACGCCAATGACCCCGACTGCCGTTGGGTAGCTATGAACCCGAACCCCCGGGTTGAAAAACCATTTGAGGGTTATCGACTACCACAGTTGATGGTCCCCTGGATTGAATTCTCCGACATCAAGGATAAGCAGCGGAAGTACAGCCGGGCCAAGTTCCATAATGAGGTGTTAGGGCGTAGTTTCGATTCCGGAACTCGGCCGCTCACCCGACAAGACGTACGGAAGAATTGTTGGGATGACCTCTCTATGCAGTACTACCGGGAGGCCACGCAATATGCCAACCACTACCCGTTGTTCATGGGTGTGGACTGGGGTACCGGAGAGGCCGCATATACTGTTGTGTCCATTGGAGGGTACCTCCCGTTCAATATGGAGAAGTTCACCTATATCTATTTCCATAGGTTTGAGGGGTCAGAATCCGAACCTAAGTACCAGTTGGACATTATCAAACAGCTCGTTAAGGATTTCAACGTACGGACAATAGGGACTGACTACGGCGGAGGTCATTGGCCTAATGACGAGCTGGTCCGGGAATTTGGGGCAGAGAGAGTCAAGAAATACCAATGGGTAGGTAACGTCAAAAAGAAGCTTTCCTTTGAGCCGCGTCTAGGTGTGCCACGATTCCTGTGTCATAGAACCGAAGTTATGTCCGATCTATTCAATGCCATCAAACGAGGTAATGTTTTTACCTATCCGAGATGGGAAGAGTTCGAGGATCCTTTTGCTTCGGATTTCCTAAACATCTTCAGCGAATACAATGACCGGCTGCGCATGAATGTTTACAAGCATGCCCCTAGTTGCCCCGACGACTCATTCCATTCAGCTACGTACTGTTTCCTGGCGTCGTTCTTCTACCGTACTCGAGCGGATGTCATTTTGCCCACAAAAGAGGTAGATCGGGAAATGGGAGAGACTTCTGAAGAGGACCTGGACGTGACCTAAGGGTGTGGCTGAATCGTCTGGCTATTTCCTTCTTTAGTCTTTCTCTCTGGACTTCTGTCTCAATCAAGTAGTAGTTATCCGTTGGAGAGGCGATGAACTCAGGCATCGGCTTTTTAGATCGCTCGATACTGTCGAGAGTGATATACAAGGTGCGCCTACCGCGGACGGCAATACGAATGAGAGTACTGTCAGAGAGCATTCTAAATATGG
>Ga0315288_10006003_pt1 | contig 15391 bp, 14 predicted proteins | sample YL17G11_20_MG_FD_203454 | JGI IMG/M metagenome (GOLD analysis project Ga0315288, IMG submission 203454) | Sediment microbial communities from Yellowstone Lake, YNP, Wyoming, USA - YL17G11_20 | ecosystem: Environmental > Aquatic > Freshwater > Lake > Sediment | place: USA: Wyoming | collected...
ACGGATCCGTCCACATCACCTCCACCTGGAAGCGGCAGAGGATCAAACACGTCGTCCTGTCGCCTCAATAATATTTCTTCAAATTTAGGCCCGAGTAAAGGGGGCCTACCTCCGCCCCGTATCCGTTGAACATCAAGGTCTTGCGCCGGCCGTCCTCGCCGATCCGCCGCTCCGTCGCTTGGCTCCACCGGGGATGCGAGACTTCCGGATTCACGTTGGCGTAGAAACCATATTCGGCCGGGTTGGCCCGCCGCCAGGAGCCTTTCGGCATTTTATCCATAAATCGGATGCCGACGATGGACTTAGCGCTCTTGAAGCCGTATTTCCAGGGGACGACAAGGCGGAGGGGAGAGCCGTTTTGATTGGGCAGAACTTCCCCATACATGCCGACGGCCATCAAAGCCAGCGGATGCATGGCTTCGTCCATCCGAAGACCTTCCTCATAAGGCCATTGAAGGACCTCGGTTTGCTGCCCCGGCATCTGTCCGGGGGCGAAGACGGACGTGAACGCGACGAAATTCGCCTTTGGCGCGGGAGCGCACTTCCTGATGAAATCGGCGAGCGGGAAGCCGATCCAGGGAATGACCATGGACCAGGCCTCCACGCAGCGCCAGCGGTAGATTCTCTCTTCGAGCGGGAACATCCCGATCAGCTCATCGATGTCGAACGTCAACGGCTCCCCGACGAGGCCGCCGACCTTCAGAGTCCAAGGGCGGGTCCGGAAATTCCGGCTGAGCGCGGTCACCTCTCTTTTCCCGGTGGAGAATTCGTAAAAATTCGTATATCCCGTCGCCGCTTCGTACGGAGTCGGGCTTTCGGCGACCTTGAATTCTCCGCGCTTGGCGATCGTGAGGCTCTTCGCCGGGGAGGGCTCTTGAGCTTCCCGGCTGACCGCGGGAGAGAGAAGGCCGCCGGCGATAACCGCCGCCGATCCGGCGATAAACTGCCGCCGGTTCAGATAGAGCTTTCTGTCCGTGATTTCCGAAAATTTCAAGTCGGGAGCTTTTTTGAGCAGCATGGCGTTTTCCGTCGGGACCTCATGGCGCCGCCGGCTAATCCGGACGCGCCGCCCGCCAGCCCGCGTGGAGCATTTTGGCCAGGCTTTCGACAAGCTTTCCATTTCCCGCGCGTTCGGCCAGATTGACATTTTCGTCCGGATCCCGGTCGTGATCATAGAGCTCCCGGGCGATCAGGGCCTTTTCCGGGGACAGCCACTCGGTGTAGCGGTATCGATCCGTCCGCATGGTGTATCCCATGATTCCCTTGCGGCGCGAATGCTCCTGAGAGAAGGCGGCTTTTTTCCATCGCCGGGTCGGATTCTGCATGACCGGGACCAGGCTGGTTCCCTCCAGAGTCTCGGGCACGGGAAGTCCGGCGAGCTCGCAGAGCGTCGGATAGATATCGACGAACTCCACGAGGGCGTTCGTCCCCGCTCCTTTGCGGCTTTGACGGGGAGAAGTGATGATGAGCGGGGCGTGGGCGGACCTTTCGAAATTCGTCATTTTGCCCCAAACGGAGTTTTCGCCCAGATGCCAGCCGTGATCTCCCCAGAGGCAGATGGCGGTCTCGTCGCGCAGTCCCAATCGGTCCAGCTCGCCGACGACGCGCCCGACCTGAGCGTCGATATAACTGACGCAGGCGCAATACGCCCGGATCATCTCCCTCTGTTTCGACTCAGGAATCGGCCCTTCCTTGGGCATGTCCTTGTAGGCGCGCGGCTCTTGCGGGTTGGGAAAGGCGCATTCGGGGGCGCCGTCCGGGGCGAAGGGATTGTCCGCTAAACGGATGCTTTCCGGCGGATACAGGTCGAAGTATTTCTTGGGGGCGACGAAGGGCAGATGGGGCCGGATGAAGCCGACGCTCAGGAAGAAAGGCTGGTTCTTGAGATGGTATTCGTTCAGGAGCTCGATGGCCTTGTCGGCGGTCTTGCCGTCGGCCAGCCGGTTATCGGGACAATCCCCGCTTTCCCAGACCGGGCCGTGGACCGCCGTCCGGCTGGACAGCTTGAGGACCAAGCCCGTTTTGGGATCCGTCAGGGCGGGCTCCTTCTCGAGAATCTGTCCCCGGGCCAGAGCGGACTTGGTGTCCGCTTCCAACTCCGCCAGAACGTTCGGGGCGATGTAAGTCTGGGCCTTCGGGCTCCAGTGCGGATCGCTCCAGGACTGAGGATCGTCCAATCCGCCATGGAAGATTTTGCTGAGGCCCTGGGTGCGATAGCCGTTTTGTTTGAAGTACTGCGGCAGGGTGACGGCGTCCGGCCGATTGAGCCGGAAGTGTGTCTGCAGGTCGTAGATGCGAGTCGTATCGGGCCGCAAGCCGGTGAGCAGCGAAGCGCGCGATGGATTGCAGACCGCCTGCTGGCAGTAGGCCCGCCGGAAGACCGTGCCCTGCTTGGCCAGGGCATCGATGTTGGGCGTCCGCATCAGGGGCGTTCCGTAACAGCCTAATTGCGGCCGAAGGTCGTCGACGGCGATGAACAGGACATTGAGCCGTCGGCGGGACTGGCCCATCGCTCGGGGAGGGGAAATCCGCGCGCAGGCCGGCCCGAACAGGGCATACGCTCCGGCCAAAAGACCTTGGGTCAGGAGTTCTCGACGCGAGAGGGACGGCATAAAATCGCCTCCGATGGTGGCGTTTCGTTCGGCCGATTCTCTACTTCTTCAGATGATTTGTCAAAAAATATTCTGCTCTTCAGCGAATCTAAGGAAAAAATCGATCTACCTCAACCTCGTGGCCGGCTACCAGCACAAACCGCGGAGCAATTACGCCACCACGCCTGATCCTCTCCATCAATACACGGAAAGGTTCCAGGCCGACCCGCAGTCTCCGCGCGCGGCTCAGCTGACGGTCAAGATCGGATTTTAAGGACGAGGAGGAGCCTCGGCCGGCGCGCGAGGGCGAGAGGCTCGCCGAAAGCCTCAGCCCTAGCCCGAGCCACCCAGATTCGCTCGAAAAGGCGGCTCACGTGGTTTCACCGGCGGACCGACCGGATCCGCCGGATGATCTTTCGTGCCTCGTTGACCTTGAATCTCCGGGGAAGCTCGAATTCGGGGAGGGCCCGAAAGAGACCCGACCTGGGCGTCGCATCTGTCCGTGGAATGAAAGCCGAAAAAGAACGAGGGGTCGAAAGGGTGATGGGTGACCGTTCATGCGCTTTCTTGACTTCCGGATGATTTGAGAGCCCCGGCGGAAGCAGAATCGCCCGGTTGACGATACGGGGGACTGTCCCCCCCGGTCCTAATAAGGGATTCTTGAACAAGTTTCGTCCCCGTCGATAGGAGAGGTTATGAACCTTCTGGGGTGGGCAAGGACCCATCATGGAACGCGCGCTCTCGTTCATGACCGAGGGATGCAACATCCTCATCGAGAGGATGCCCTCGGCTAAATGGGCCAGACGATACGGCGGGGATCTTTGCGAATCGCCGCGGCGGCTTTCTGGAGCTCGACGACGATCTCGATCTTCTTCTCGAAGGGCAGCGTCGCCAATTGGCGACGCCGCTCGCGCTTTTTCCGGAAGACGTTCTCCGCGTCTTTATTATTCATAGTCCCGTTTCATGAGCTTTTTGAACTTGTCGGCCAGCCCGAAAGACTTCAGGATTTCGTCGAGAACGGCCTGATCGATGGGCGCTTCGTCCAGCAACCTGATCACGCGTTCCCTGTCTTTGCCTCGGCCCGTTTGCAGGGCGATGGCGGCCAGGTATTCGGCCCTGACGACCTTGGCTTCCGCATCGCGGTATTTCAGGGTTGCGGCGTTTTTCACGGCTTCGCGGATGAGATTATTATAAACCGGGATGAACTGAACCGGGAATCCCTCAATGAGGATCGATTCGGAATGGGCGCTATACCCGCGTTCTTTGGCGAAATCGTAGATCGGCGCGAGAACATCCAACCCTTCCGTCACCGGCTCAAAAAAAACATCCAGGTCATAGGTCAGCACGGGCTCGATATAGTATGTCGCGGCGATCCCGCCGCCGATCGCATAGGCCTTGATGATTCCCCGACGGGTCATTTCCTCGATGATTCGAAGGGCTTTTTCCATCGTGTTCTTTCGATTATATCGGAAAAGCCCGATTTGGGGAAAGATACCGCATGGCCTTAATAAAACTTCTTCAAGTTCATGCCCGAGTACAGGCGGCCGACTTCCGCCTCGTATCCGTTGAACATCATGGTCTTACGCCGGCCGTCCTCGCCGATCCGCCGCTCTGTCGCTTGGCTCCAACGGGGATGCGAGACTTCCGGATTCACGTTGGCGTAGAAACCATATTCGGCCGGGTTGGCCCGCCGCCAGGAGCCTTTCGGCATTTTCTCCACAAACCGGATGCCGACGATGGACTTAGCGCTCTTGAAGCCGTATTTCCAGGGGACGACAAGGCGGAGGGGAGAGCCGTTTTGATTCGGCAGAACTTCCCCGTACATGCCGACGGCCATCAACGTCAGCGGATGCATGGCTTCGTCCATCCGAAGGCCTTCTTCGTAGGGCCACTTGAGGATATCGGTCCGCTGCCCCGGCATCTGTCCGGGGGCAAAAACCGTCGTGAACTCGACGAACTTCGCTTTTGACGCCGGATCGCATTTCTTGATGAATTCAGCGAGGGGAAATCCGATCCAGGGAATGACCATGGACCAGGCCTCCACACAGCGCCAGCGGTAGATTCTCTCTTCAAGCGGGAACATCGCGATGAGCTCATCGATGTCGAACGCCAGCGGCTTCCCGACGAGGCCGCCGACCTTCAGAGTCCAAGGGCGGGAGCGGAAATCCCGGCTGAGCTTTTTCACCTCTTTTTTCCCGGTGGAGAATTCGTAAAAGTTCGTGTAGCCCGTCGCCGTTTCAGACGCTGTGGGGCTTTCAGGGACCGTGAATTCTCCGCGCTTGGCGATCGTGAGGATCTTCGGGAAGGGCTCTTGAGCCTCCCGGTCGAGGGCGGGAGAGAGAAGGCCGCCGGCGATAACCGCCGCCGATCCGGCGATAAACTGCTGCCTGTTCAGATAGAGCTTTCTGTCCGTGATTTCCGAAAATTTCAAGTCGGGAGCCTTTTTGAGCAGCATGGCTTTTTCCTTCTATTTTCGTCCATCAGGATTGTACTCGTCTTTCCTTCCCATTTCATCTGTAAGGGAAAAGTGCTTGACAATGATATTTTTTTTTCACTATAATTAATCTTCGCACAAACGATTGTGCCAAACGTTTGCGCTTAAAGGAGGTAACTTATGAAAAGAGCGGTGCGTTTTCTTCTTTCCCTGTCTCTAGGGCTAACGGCGATCCTTCCTTTATGGACATCGGCCCAAGAAACATCGGGGACACTCCGCGGCTTTGTCGCCGAGGAGTCCGGAGAGCCTTTGCCCGGGATTGCCGTTGAGATCCGAAGCCCAAGTTTGATGGGCACGAAGACCCAGCTTTCAGACCTCAAAGGGTCTTTCAGGTTCCTTTATCTTCCCCCCGGAACATACGAACTCAAGGCGACTCTCCAGGGTTTCGGCGATTATTCCCAGAAAGGCATTCTCGTTCAAACCGGGAAGACGACGACCCTCAATTTCCGCCTGAAAATGGCCTCTCTTGCCGAGACGGTGCAAGTCACGGCCAGCAAACCGCTCATCGATACGGAAAGAAGTTCCAAATCCATCACCGTCGACTCGACCATGCTCTCCGCTCTTCCCATCGCGCCTCGTTTGAATTATTCCGATATCTGGCGCGTTCTTCCGGGAGTGTCCATCGGATCGGGAGATCAGCCCTATGTGAATGCCGCCAGCGTGGCGATCGGGCAGCAAAATCAGAGTTATTTATTCCCGAAGCATATGCAGGATGAGTCCTACGAAAACAGGATCACCGTCGACGGCATGGACCTCAACGACAGCATGAGCGGGCTGAACTACGGCCAGTTCAATTACGATGCGATCGCCGAGGTGGATATCAAGACGGCGGGAGCCCCGGCCGAATTCGGGAATTCGCGGTCGGCCTTCATGAGCATCGTCACCAAAAGCGGCGGAAACGAATTGCATGCCTCCGCCCTCCTGGAATGGGCGGCGGATTCTTTCAATTGGACGAACATTCCGGGCGGAACGCCGAGCAAGACATCCTATATCAATCCGGGAATTACGATCGGCGGACCGATCGTCAAAGACCGCATTTGGTTTCTGGCTTCTTACAAGTACAACTCGGAAGACTACCAATATCCTCTGACCCTGGCCACGAAAAGTATCACCCGAACGACGCGCCAGCATCTCGGCTATTTCAAGCTTACGGCTCAGCTGGCCGACAATCATAAAGTCGGCTTTGCGTTCCAAAGCGACCGCGCGGTCTATCATGCCTTCCGAGGGAACGTCTTGTATGCTTTGCCCGAAGCCCTGCCGATCGATGTCCGCGGCGGGCCGACGTTCATCGGCACATGGGATTGGGTCATCAACAATTCCTTGTTGTTCGATGTGACGGCCGGCTACAACCATAAGCCCCGCTATTACTACGCGCAAAACGACAAGCCCGCCCTCTATTATTATGATCGAGCCGTGGGGAATCTCCAAAAGATCACCCAGAGTTTCGGCGAGGATTACGATTCCGCCCGAGATACGGTCTTGGTCAGAGCCGATCTCACCTGGCATAAAGATAATCTTTGGAATACGGGCGCCCATCAGTTCAAATTCGGAATCGAAATGCGGCCCTACCAATACACGCCCTTCGGACGAAGCTACAACGCCGACAGCAACGGTTTCAATTCCTATTATTACGGTATGGATTATGCCAATTATGGACTGACCCAGCCCTACCTTTGGCAGGCCTCCGGCCCGGTTCCCGAAACCAGCTTCTCCAACGATATCTATGTGTATAACTACAACGCCTATCTTCGGGATACCTGGACGGTGAACAAAAACCTGTCGGTCTCGTACGGCATTCGCTGGGAAGCGAACCGCATGGTTTTCCCCGGACGAGATCAGTTTCCGGCTTGGATGGACGCTATTTCTCCAAGGGAAAGGTCGAATGTCGAATTCGACGACAACGGCTTTGCGCCCCGATTGGGCCTGACCTACAACCTTGAGAAAATCGGGACGTTCAAGGTCCACGTCGGCAAGTACTTTGAGTTCGTCGGCACGGGAGATTATCCGAACTATGCCAAAAACGTGACCTTCCGATCTTACCGGATTGACGCGAAAGACTACGGCAAGGGCGTCGAGGCTCTCAAACTGTACTCGAGCGGTTCGTCCGTGATTCAAATGCCAGACTACACCCAGAACCTGAAAATGGAATATAACCTTGAACTCGTGACGTCCTACGAAAGGGAGCTCTTCTGGCATTTGGGCTTCGACACGACTTTCATTTACAGGAATTACCTGGGCAACCAGGCTGAAAACGTCAATCCGATTTATCAAAACGGGCAGTTCATCGGCTATCGCTTTCCGGATTTTGACACCATCTGGCAGGAGACGACCTATGAAGGCGAGGCTCGTCGCCAACACTTTAAATCCAGCACCCTCGCTTTCAACCTCAGGCGTAACTTCAGCGGTCGTTGGGGCTTCATGGTGAATTACAGCCGCTTCTGGAGGACCTTTAAAAGAACGGCTTTTGACCCGGGCGATCCTTACCAATTCGTTTATGCCGGTCCCGGGGACGCGAATATGACGAATTATGGGATCAGATGGTCGTTCCACGCCAGCGCCTTCTACGTCTTCCCCTGGAATATTCAGCTCTCGACCTTCGTCAGCGGGCAGTCCGGCGAATGGCAGAACGACGTGTCGGGAGACTATAGCTTCTATCAATCCTCTCCCCGAGTGACCCTCTCGAACGGACGGCTCGTGGGCGATATCCTCTGGTCGGCGAATAACTCCTACTGGAAGGGGAAAAAGTTCGGGCTTTACGGACGGAGGACCGACGCTTTATGGAGAGTCAACGCGAGAATCCAGAAGGGATTGACGATCTCCCGGTACCGAGTGAATGTCGCCCTCGACTTTTTCAATCTATTGAACTCCGTCGCTTATGGAGCCTGGGTGAGCAACGATGTCCGGAGCACGAATTATACCGTCCTGAGTTCGGCTTCATCTCCGCGCGCCGCTCAAGTCAGCCTCCGGTTTGAGTTTTAGAACATCCGGAAGAGACCCGACCTGGGCGTCTCCTCTTCCCGCAGGCTGAAAGCCGAAAAAGAACAAGGGATCGATATGGTGAACGGAGCTTTGCGCTGGAAAGCCGCGGAATTCTCGAGGATGAAAACCGACGATAAGGAAATCCGGGCGACTTTACGCCAACCGATCTGAAAAAATGCCGGACTAACGGTGGCATCCGACCGGATTTATTCCTGGGCGCGCCGAATCGCCCGCTTCACTCGGGCCAAGGCTTTCTTCAACCCGGCGTCCTTGGGATCGGCGAGGTCCGCGACGACGGCCGTAATCGGAATCCTTTGGCTCCGGATTACGTTCACGTCCGCGAAAACGGCAGGGTCCCGACGCAGCCGGGCAATGTCTTCGATGAGTCGACCGCCGCGCCGACGCTCATCCTCATCACGGACGTTGACGACGACGAGTTTCGCCCGCTCGATCCCCTGATAACCCGGCGCCAGGACCCAACGCTCAGTTTCGGACAGCTTCACGCGGATTGTCTCTATAATCTTCCCGCTCTTAAGGGCAGGCCGAAAGATCGTTTCACCCTTGTCTTTCACCAAGAAGCGGACCAGGTCGTCCGGGCTTCCGATCGCTCGCTCCAGGGAGGAGATCAAGGACACGTATTCGGGGGAATGGTCGCTCCGCACCCGGCTGAAGAGAGACTCTCCCTCGGGAAGCGGGCGAACCACGAAAACCGGCAAGTCGACGTATTCGACCGGACAGTCGCCCTCGATCACAACGGCGTTCGAGTAGTCCTGCATGAACTCCGTCTCGAAAAACGCAAAGTGCCCATCCTGGTCCGCCGGAAAGCGATAGAGCATGAGACCGCTCGCCCCGGCTTTTCGATAGCGACGAAGTTCGGGATGGACCTTCGGAGCCGATTCCTCCGGCCGTCCGATCGATCCGTCGCGGACCGCGCGCGCGCAGATCACCAGATCGTCAAGACTTCGCAAGAGAGCTTCGATAAACGCCGTCTTTCCGGCTCCCGAGGGACCCTCGACGTGAATAAAGGCTCGTTGTCTCATCGATCGCCGATTTCAAGGCGACTATATCGCCGGCCGAGGAACGGTGTCAAGGTTCTTCCCATCTGACGGAACGGAATAGGAACGGGCATTTCCCCCGGCGTCATGATGGCCGGGATTTATGATGAATTTAAAGTTGACTATTCTCTAAAATAAGCATACAATTGTGGTCACATTAGAGGAAAACCATGAGTTCAATAGGAGTCCGCGAGCTTAAAGCGCATATCGGCGAAGTCCTTCGGCGAGTCCGCAAGGCGGGCGAGATTGTCGAAATCACCTATCACGGCCGTATTATCGCCCGTTTAGTCCCCGCTTTCCTTCCTTCTAAAGCAGTCGCCGAACAAAGTCCTGTCTGGTCTGATCTGGACCGGTTGGCCGCCGAGATAGGCGCTCGTTGGCCCGACGGTCTTTCCGCCGTCGAAGCCGTCAGACAAGGACGACGGGAACTATGAAGGTCGTCGACGCCAGCGTCTGGGTCAGCCGCTTTGTCCCGCCGGATGCGCATCACGAAATCAGTCGGCGGTGGCTGGAGGCACGCCTCGCCCTGGGAGAACTGCTGGCCGCACCCGTTCTCTTGCTCGCCGAAGTCGCCGGCGCGATCTCTCGGCGCGCTCAAGCCGCAGAGTTGGGCCGGCAGGCCGCAGAAAGTTTATTGCGCCTTCCGAACCTCCGGCTGGTTTCGATAGAACCGCAATTGGGCAGGGAGGCGGCGCGTCTCGCGGCCGACCTGCAACTCCGGGGGGCCGACTCGGTCTATGTGGCCTTGGCCCATCATTTGAAAATCCCTCTGGTCACCTGGGATATAGACCAAGCCGATCATGCCCGCCGGCTGATCTCCGTGTTCGCGCCGGACCGGGAATTATGAATGTCGTCATCTGGGGAAAATAATTATCGCCCCGACACCTCGTCATCTTTGACGAGGCCTTCGGCCGGCAGACTTCCCATCGTGCCGTTTATTCCGGAGAATTAAAAATAATCAGGCCGTCCGCTCTCGGCTCCCATCCCTCGAGACCCGGGCCCGTCCCCCAGAAGCGGGTCGGGCGATATAGGAATATCCATGGGGCGTCGTCGCGGACGAGCTGATAGATCTCTCTATAGATGGCCCGTCTTTCCCCGTCGGGAAGCGTGGCCTGGGCTTTCAGGATCAGGGCGTCGACCGTCTCGTTCCGGTATCCCTGCCACCACGGCCCTTTGAGCGTCGACTGGAGCTTCTCCCTCAGGACGCGGAAAGTGCTCCGCGGGCTCGAGTCGAAGCAGCAGGCGTCGCGGATTTTTTTGTCGCGGACCATCTCGGAATAGCCGGCCCGGTCGGCGTGCTCCACGATCTCGACGGATACCCCCGCCGCGGCGAGCTGTCCGGCCATGATCTTCGCCAGCTGCGGGGCCTCGTCGGGCATTTCCGCGGGGATGTCGAAAACGAGGTTCAAGCCGTTCGGGTAGCCCGCCTCGGTCAGGAGGGCGCGGGTTTTTTCAGGATCGAACGAGTAAGGCGGCGTATCCGGATTGAAGCCGAAATGAAGCGGAGTCAAATAGCCGTTCAGCGGGGTCGCCGCCCCCGGCACGATCTCGGCGATGATCCGGTCCACATCCAAAGCGTAATTCAAAGCCCGGCGGACACGGCGGTCCCGGCAAGGCCCCTCCTGACAGTTCAGCATGAAGATGATGGCCAAACCGCTCTCCTGTCGATGGAGGGCGGCTTTCCCGGAGCCTAGGATCCGGGCTCTCCCCTCGGCTTCGACGCCGGCGGCGATGTCCGCGTGTCCGTCGAGCAGCGCGGCGACGCGTTTGTCCGCGTCCGGTTCGGCAATCCAACGGATCTGCTTGCATCTTGGGGCCCCGCCCCAGTATCGGTCGAAGGCCTGGAGCACGGTTTTTCCGGCGCTCGTCTCCAGGACCTTGTAAGGCCCGCTGCCCACATATTCGCGGGGCAGCCGGCCCAGCGCGCTCGCCGGGCTGATCGGCATGGCCGCGAGGAGGTCGGGGAGGTCCGCCATGGGCTCCGCGGTGACGATCCGGACGCTCAGGTCGTCGAGCTTCGCGATCTCGGCGTTCCCCAGATAGCTGAGGTAAACGCCCTGGGTGCCGAACGCTCCGCCGATGGACGGGTCCAGAATCCGGCCCAGCGTGGCGACGACGTCGTCGGCGCGAAGGGTATCCCCGTTGTGGAACATCACGTTCTTTCTGAGCCGGAACGTCCAGGTGCGGGCATCCGCCCCGACGGTCCAGCTCTCGGCCAACGAGGGCCGGAAAACGCCCGATGCGTCCTGTTTGACCAGGGCTTCAAAGACGGAAAAGACGAGGCTCAAGCGATTCACCGCATCGCTGCAGATGTGGGGGTCGCCCAGCTCGACCGACGACTGATAAACCGTGATCATGTCCTTCTCCTTGGGTGAGGGCGGATCGCGTCGGCAATCCGTCGATGAGACGAGGGCGACGGCCAGGGACGTCAGGATCAGATAAACGAACCTTCTCCGGGGTGATGTTTTCAGCATTTCGGCGTTCATTATAGCACCGCCCGAAAGAGGGAGGGAGTCCCCTGATTAATCCGCAAAAACGGTTGGGTCCTAGGATTCTGAACAATCCGGCCGGGGTCAACAAACCGCAACCCGTAAAGGATTGTTTCCGTCCGGCCCGTTCGATATGATAGGAAACCTCCATGGAAGAAAAAGCGGCGATGCAGGGCTCCGATTCTTGGACTTCCCTCCTCAAAGCCGATCCCACGGAGTGGCTTCTCGAAAAGTCCAATCCCGGCGTGCGGCATCTGGCCTTGACCTCGCTGTTGGATCGTCCGGAATCCGATCCTGAGGTCACGGAGGCGGGCCGCGAGGCCATGGGCGAAGGCCTGATTCCCAAGATCCTGGCCAGACAGCGGGAGCGGGGGAATTGGGAGAAGCCCGAAGATTTCTATATGGCCAAATACAAAGGGACGGTCTGGCAGTTGATCACCCTCGCCGAACTGGGCGCCGACGGCCGCGACGACCGGATTCGAAAAGCCTGCGAATTCATCCTCGAGAATTCCCAGGACGCCGGGAGCGGCGGATTTTCTTACCGGACAAGCACCCGAAAAGGCGGAGGCCTTCCCAGCGGAGTGATCCCCTGCCTGACCGGAAACATGGTCTGGAGCCTGATCCGGTTGGGCTTTCTGGGCGATCCCCGTTTGCAGGGCGGCATCGATTGGATCGTCCAATTCCAGCGTTTCGATGACGGCGTCGCCCGGGCCCCCAAAGGGGGGCCCTATGACCGCTATGTCCAATGCTGGGGCAAGCATACCTGCCATATGGGAGTCGTTAAGGCCCTCAAAGCCCTGGAGGCAGTCCCCGAGAGTCGGCGCACGCCGGAAATCGAGAGAACAATCGCCCAGGGAGCCGAATATCTCCTCCGGCATCACATCCATAAAAGAAGCCGTGATTTATCGTCGATCTCGAAGCCGAGCTGGCTGCAATTGACATTCCCATGGATGTGGCAGACGGACATCTTGGAAATCCTCGGCATTTTGACCCGCCTCGGTTATCGGGACCCGCGCCTGGGCGAAGCGGTCGATATTCTCCGTTCCAAACAAAACGCCGAGGGCTCCTGGAGGTTGGAAAGGACGTTCAACGGTCGCTTCCAGACTAACGTCGAGCGCAAGGGCGAGCCCAGCAAGTGGGTGACGGTTCACGCCCTGGGCGCACTCAGGCGATTTTTTTCCTAGCCGCAATTCTTTTTTTTCCCCTTCGGCAATCGGCCAAAGGCCGTTCATTGGCCGTGAGAAGGCTTACGAAAGAGGCCGGCAGCTGGTTTAGAGGTATTTTCACAATATAAACCACTAATTTTAATATATTTATAATTATATTAATATTTTTAATAATATTATTGATTTATTTAATTTATTTTCGTATATTATAAGTGAATGTCAATAAACCCATTCGATACCCCGGGCTGAAGCCCGGGTATTTTCAGGGTTAATACTGAGCGGCGCTTTTTACCCCGATTTAAAAATCGGGGTTTTGCGCCGCGAACGTATAAAGGAAAAAAAGAATGACCACTGACTGGCAAGAGTTAACCCGGCTGACCCGCGGCGCGGCCTTCACGGTGGAGCGAATCAAGCTCAAAGATAACGGAATAGCCATCGAGGGCAGCTTCGAGCCTCCCCCTCTGGCCCGGCTGACCGCCGAGGACCAGCTTTTCATCACCGCCTTCATCCGGAGCCATGGCTCGATCAAGGAGATGGAAAGCCTGTTCGGGATCAGCTATCCGACGGTCAAGAACCGCTTGAACGCCATCACCGCCCTCCTTCCCTTTATCGAGGTCAACCCCCCTTCGCCGAAAGCCGACGTCCTGGTCGAACTCGAACGCGGCGCTATCTCCGTCGACGAGGCGCTTCGGCGGCTGAAAGGCTGAGTCCCATGTTTCCCATCTGGATGCGGTTCAAGATCCGGCCCGAGGGCAAAAGGGGCGTGTCCCTATGGTTCCCCGTCATCCTGATCTGGATCATTCTCTGGGCCTTGATGCTCGTCCTGCTTCCTTTCATGCTTCTGGCTGCCGTCCTGACTTGGCGCCGGGGGCCGGGACTGATCCTGCTGGCCGTCTACCCCATGCTGTTTTCCGTGCTGTGGAACCTCTCCGGTCTGCATGTCGAAACGCGGGATGCCGAAAACGACGTCCTGATCAGTTTTCGATAAAGATATCTTATTGAGGAGTTCATCATGAACGAAGAACATCGAAAAATCCTGGAAATGCTGAAGGAAGGAAAAATCTCGGTGGCCGACGCCGAGAAGCTGCTGGCCGCCGTCGGCGGGCCGGGAACCGAGGCCCCTGCCGCCCCGGGCGGAAAGCCCGGCTGGAAATACCTTCGCGTTTTGGTCGAACCCGGCCCCGGAAGCGAGTCTCAGGACAAAGTCAACATCCGTGTTCCGATGAAGCTCATCCGGGCCGGCCTGAAATTCGCCGCCCTCATCCCCCAGGCGGCCCAGGGCAAGGTCAACGTGGCCCTCAAGGAAAAGGGCCTCAACGTCGACCTCATGAAGATCAGCCCGCAAGACCTCGAGGATCTCGTCGCCAACCTCAACGACATGACCGTCGAGGTCGACGGAAAGGACAAGGTCCGGATCTTCTGCGAGTGACGGCGAGGGGGGCTATGTCGCGAGCCGGAACGGCTGGGCGGGCGCCGAGAAGAGAAGGATGACCAAAGGATCGCGCCTCCTATGTTCATTTGCCTGGAGCGGTCAGAAGCGGGAGGAGGTCCTTCTCGAGTTGATAGTGATAGCTCAGCAGCTTCCCGTCAAGAATCAGGCCGAAGACGCCGTAGGGCGTCGGCGATAAGCCCAGCACATCCGCTCGGCTGCGGAGCTCGACGACGCGGCTCGTGAGGCCGGCTTTCGCGGCCGCCCGCAGCGCCGTTTCGGTCGCGTCCGCGATGTACGGACACTGGTCCGAGCGGAGGACCGTCAAGCCCTTGCCGAAGGCGCGGGCTTTCTCATCCCAGCCGCCGGCGAACGACGGCGAAGGGTGCTTGCCGAATTTTTTCACCATGAGAGAGAAGGCCGGAGGGGCCGTATCGACGCACGTGAAGCCCTGTTTTTCCAGGATGCGCCTTCCCGACAGCCAGACCTTTTCGCTCGTCACCATGGCGACGCCTCTCTTCGCGGCGCGCTCCGCGTCCGCGAGGCACGATTCGATAAGAAAGGATCCGAGCCCCCTTCCTTTGCTCCGTCCCACGACCCAAAGGCAGTGAATCAGGAAGTAACCCTCGGCCCGAACGGCCCGCCAGGCATACTCCGCGGGGATGTACTCGATGAAACCCCGCTCCGGCAAGACGAGGAGCTTGATGCGCATCCCCTCGGCGAAGCGGTCCTTGAGCCAGCGCAATTTGCGCTGATAGCCCTCGGACTTCTTCTTGCTCATGTAACAGAAGAAACCGGCCTCGTCGATATTGTCCGCCGTGACGTCGATCATCCGGTCAGAATCCGCGTTTCGTTTTTTCGCCATGTGTCGCCTCCGGTTCGCGATGCGCAGGCGCCGTCCCGCCTTGCGATGACGGCCCCCGAGCGCCGTCCCCGCCTTCCGCATCCGGCCGATTCGGTACAGGTCTCGCTGAAATTGCAGCCGTCACCTCAGCCGCTCCCAGCCGATCGCCCGCTTGAGGATTCGCTCGGGCACCACCCTGACCCCGATCCCCGGGCCGGAAGGAATATCGATGAATCCGTCGGGGTCGAGGACGACGGCCGGCTCAGCGATGTCCTCATCGAAGTAAATGCACGTTTCCGAGGTGTCGCCGGGCAGGGTGAAGCCAAGGGCCGTCTGAAGGTGGA
>Ga0315288_10006004_pt1 | contig 15391 bp, 16 predicted proteins | sample YL17G11_20_MG_FD_203454 | JGI IMG/M metagenome (GOLD analysis project Ga0315288, IMG submission 203454) | Sediment microbial communities from Yellowstone Lake, YNP, Wyoming, USA - YL17G11_20 | ecosystem: Environmental > Aquatic > Freshwater > Lake > Sediment | place: USA: Wyoming | collected...
TACGGCTTCTGGTCTTTATTTACTTTTTTGTGGCCGCGATGCTATATTTATTTCATAAAATTAGTAAAACAATAAAAATATGTTTAACGGCAAATTAGTTTCGGTGGTATTTGCCACCTATAAAGAAAAAGGTTCGGTAAGGGAAGTAATCGAAGATTTTTTCAACGCCACACCATTTGTTGATGAGATTGTTGTGGTCAACAACAATGCTGAGCCGGGCACGGTTGAAGAGGTGCAAAAAACCAAAGCCCGGATGGTTTATGAAAAAAGACAGGGCTATGGCTATGCTTTTCAGCGAGGCATGAAAGAGGCAAGGGGTGATTATGTTATTCTATGCGAACCCGATGGTACTTATATCAGCAGCGATTTGGAGCGTTTTCTTGTTTATGCCAAAAGTGGCTTTGAAGCCGTTTTAGGGACGCGCACCGGCCAAAGCACCCCGCTTTCTGGAGCCGACATGAATTTTATAAGAAAATGGGCTAATGTTATTGAGGCAAAAACAATCGAGCTTTTATTTAATACAAACGCACTGTCAGATGTCGGATGTTCTTATAAATTTTTTACAAAAGAGGCAATAAGAAAAATCGCGCCATATTGGCGGACAAGAAATTCTCTTTTTGCTACTGAACTGGTATTACTGACAGCCAGTCAAAATTTACGCTTCATCGAAATCCCAATAACGTTTCGCAAGCGCATTGGCACATCCACATTTGTCAGTACGTTCCGAAAAATGGCAAGGTGGGGTTTGCGGATATATCTATTTATTTTTACCTTTTGGCTTCGTTGGCTTTTTGGTTGTGTTAAATCTAACCCCGAAAATTTTAAAGAAGAGAATAAAATTGTTTAATGACAAAGTGTCCAATATGCGAAAATATCCGGGAGGATCTTATAACATCCTCGTTTTTGCCGGAGTGTTATCGATGCGGCGTTTGCGGAGGCAGTTTTATTGTTAACCCGGAAAAGGATGTTTATACCGAGGAATATTTCGGCGAAAAAACAAATCCGTCCGTAATTGCCAAAATATCGGCGCCACTTCTGGATTTTTTTTATTTTTTAAGAATCAGAAAAATAAAGGGCCTTTTAAAGAGAAATTCAAATTCAAAAGTTTTGGATTATGGCTGCGGTGCCGGGAAGTTGGTCAAAATGCTGATAAAAAAAGGAATTAATGCAGTTGGTTTTGAACCATCAGAGGGGGCGCGCCGTATTGCTTGCAGGGGAAATTTGCCTGTTTTCGGCGAAATAAAATCGGCAGAAGGCGGTTATGATTTAATCATGTTTTGGCATAGTTTGGAGCATATGGAAACGCCTCTTGAAATCATTAAAAACATTAAAAATTTTTTATCCAAAGATGGACAGCTTTTAATTGCCGCGCCTAATGCCGGTGGCTTTGAGGCCAGAATTTTCAAGGAAAACTGGTTTCATTATTCTTATCCATTTCATCGGATTCATTTTACGCCGAAATCGGCTAAAATTATGCTACGAAAGATAGGTTTTTATCCGACCTTAATCGATTTTTGGAATCCCGAGTACACGATATCGGGGCTGATTCAGTCGTTTTTGAACTGGTTTCTGCCGAAGGACGTGCTTTACAGCGTTATAAGCCACAGACGGCAAACAATGCTACTTTACAAAGCGATTTTAATTTCTTTGGCATCTGTTTTTATAATTTTAGTTTTCTCTCCTCTTTTAATTTTGTTTTTCATTTTTCAATTGATTTTTCACAAAACGGGTGCTATGGTTATTACCGCGGAAAAAATATAAAAATATGAAAATCAACACTCAATGCCGAATGTGCAAAAGCGAGCGTTTAAGCCAATTTTTTGACTTAGGCGAAACGGCTTTGGCCAATTCTTTTTTATCAAAAGAAGCACTGAATGAACCGGAATCAAAATATCCGCTCAAGGTATTTTTCTGCGAAGAGTGCCACCTAGCCCAACTTATTCATGTTGTTGAGCCGAAAATATTATTTCGTAATTATATTTATTTTTCTTCGGGCATGCCGGTTTTGCCGGAACATTTCAAAAAATATGCCGAGGAAGTGGTAAATAATTTTGTTAAATCCAGAACCGATTTAGTTGTTGAAATAGGCAGTAACGACGGTTTGCTTTTAGGCGCGATTAAAGATCTAGGCGTGAAAGTTTTAGGCGTTGATCCGGCAATAAATATTGCCAAAGTTGCCAATGAACGCGGCGTGGAAACTTTGCCAGAATTTTTCAATGAAAATTTGGCCGGCGAGATTGTGAAAAAATATGGCCATGCCAAAGTAATGATTGGTAATAACGTTGTTGCCCACATTAACGACCACCACGATTTGATAAGCGGCGCGTCAACTCTTTTAACGGAGGATGGAATTTTTATTTTTGAGGCGCCGTATTTTGTTGATATGTTTGAAAATTTTGCTTTTGATTCAATTTATCATGAACATTTGTCTTATTTATCGATAAGGCCCCTGAAGAAATTCTTCAATAAATTCGGAATGGAAATTTTTGATGTTAAAATTTTTCCGGTTCAGGGTAATTCTATAAGATGTTATGCCGGAAAAATTGGCAAGTATAAAATCCAATCTTCGGTGGATGAATTGGTTAAAGGGGAAGAAAAAATCGGCCTTAACAAATTATCAACGCATGTGAAACTGGCAAAAGATATAAAAGAAATGAAAAATAAAACTATCAAGCTCCTTAAGGAGTTAAAGAGTCGAGGAAAGAAAATCGCGGCCTACGGCGCGCCGGCCAGAGGCAATACTCTGCTTAGTTATTATGGAATTGGCGCCGACACTTTGGATTATGCCACCGAAGAACTGCCTTCAAAAATCGGCTTATTTACTCCCGGGACTCATATTCCGGTAATCCATATTGAGGAAGCAAGAAAAAACCCGCCGGATTATTTTTTGCTTTCGGCGTGGAATTACAAGGATGCGATTTTTAAGAAAGAGGCGGCGTTGCGAGAAAAAGGAGTCAAATTTATTATTCCCGTCGGCAGAGTGGAAATACTATAAATCACGAAACATGAAACATGAAACATAAAGAAAAGATTTTAGTTACCGGCGGCGCCGGTTATATCGGAGCCGTATTGGTGCCGAAACTTTTAGAGCGGGGTTATGACGTGCGCGTTTTGGATGCTCTGATTTTTGGTAAAGAGCCAATCAAAGAATTTGAAGATAAAATTGAATTAGTCGTGGGAGATACGCGCACCGCCGGGCCGGAAATCATGGACGGTATTTATGCCGTAATTCATCTTGCGGGATTTTCTACCGATCCGACCTCGCAATATGATCCGCGGCTCACCGATATGGTAAATCATATTGCCACCGAACGTTTAGCAAAATTAGCTAGAGCCAAAGGCATAAAAAGATTTGTTTATGCTTCGAGCTGTTCGATTTATTTTACTCTGAACACGCCCCTTGAACCGCCGCTTTACAGCGAAACTGATCCTATTAATCCGATATCGGCGTATGCTTTAAGCAAGCGCTGTTCGGAACAGGTTTTGTGGGGCATGACCAACGAAGATTTCCAGCCGACGATGTTTCGCAAGGGCACTCTTTACGGTTGGTCGCCTAGAATGCGCTACGATCTGGTTTTTAACGCTTTTGTGAAGGACGCGTACCATAAGAGGATTTTAATGGTTGATGCCGGAGGTGAAATATGGCGGCCGATGATAGATATCCGGGACACTGTTAACGCCTATATTGACGCGATAGAATTGCCGCTTGAAAAAGTCGGCGGGAAAATTTTTAATGTTGCTCACGAAAATTGGAGCATTGGAAATTTGGCTAAAGAAATTCAAAAAATTATAAAAAAGAGAAAAGGAATAAATATTGAACTTGATATCAAACCGATTAGCTTAACGAGGAATTACAAAGCCAATACTTCAGCTTTTTTTGACGCTTTCAATTTTAAACCAAGCCGCAGCATAGAAGACGCAGTTTTTGAAATTTGGGACCATCTGGAAAACGATAGGAATCACGATCCCCATCATATAAGACATTACGGAGACAAATGGTATAAGCAATATTTTGAAACACCGGAAGGAATAGAATTTAGAAAACATATTTAGTTTTTGAAATACTTCCATAATTGCAATTATGGAAGTAAAACAGCGTATGAAAAAAATACTAATAATTGGTTCAACTGGGATGCTGGCTTTTGATTTGATGAGGGTTTTGAAAAATGACCACGAAGTAATCAGCGCAACTCGCGAGGATTTTGACGTTTCCAATTGGCCAAAAACGCAAGAGTTTATAATAAATCACAAACCTGATGTTGTTATTAATGCTGCGGCTTATCATAAAACCGAAGAATGCGAAATCAATCCGGAAAAGAGTTTTGCGGTAAATGCTATTGGCGCTTTTAATGCGGCCAAGGCAGCTAAAGAAATCGGCGCTAAAATTATATTTTTTAGCACTGATTATGTTTTTGACGGAAGTAAAGATTATTTTACGGAAGACGATACCCAGAATCCTTTAAACGTTTATGGAACGTCAAAACTTGCCGGAGAAAATCTGACAAGAATTGCCAACGAAAGTAATTATATAATTCGGACCAGCTGGCTTTTTGGGATTCACAAATCAAGCAAGGGGCACAATTTTGTCACTTTAATGCTTGAAAAAGCAAAAAACGGCGAAACTATAAAAGTGGTTGACGACCAATTCGGCTCCCCGACTTATACTTACGATTTGGCGCTGAAAATCAAAGAACTTATTGGGAAAAATGCGCCGGCTGGTATTTATCATATCACTAACTCGGACTCCTGTTCTTGGTATGAATTCGCCAAAAAGATTTTTGAATTATCAAATTTAAAACCAAATTTTGAGAAAATAAAATCAGGGGACGGACTCTCGAAAATCAAAAGACCAAAGTATTCTGTTTTAATAAGCGAAAACTTAAAAAATCAGGGGATAGACAATTTACGTCCCTGGCCGGAAGCCCTCGCAGCCTATCTTGACGAATTGGGGATTTTGTGATAGTTTATTAAAACTTTTAAACGGATAGAAATTTCAAAATTTAAAATAGGGAAGAAGCTCTAGGGAGGAGATAACATGAATCAAGATTATAAAATGTTTGCGGTTGATCTTGCCTATCGAGCAGGCGAAATCATCAAGAAAAATTTTGTATTAGGAATGAGAAAGGATTGGAAGTCAGATGGCACGCCTGTTACAGAAACGGATTTAGTTATTAATCAACTGGTGATAAATTCTGTTAAAAAAGAGTTCCCGAATCATGGTATTCTTTCTGAGGAAGGAAGTAATTATTCTAAAAATAATGAATTTGTTTGGGTTTGCGATCCGATTGATGGTACAATTCCGTTCTCTGCTGCTATTCCGACCTGTGTTTTCTCCTTAGCGCTAGTTTGCAAAGGAGAAAGCAATCTTGGTGTCATCTATGATCCCTTCATGGATCGATTATTTTTTTCAGAGAAAGGAAAAGGAGCTTTTCTTAACGGAAAAAGAATTTCGGTTTCTAAAGCCGAAACCCTTGAAAGATCTATAGTGGGAATTTCATTTTTAAAAGGCGCTAAGTTTGATTTGTGCCAATTATACACCGCATTAATTGATGAGGGAGCTTTTAATTTGGGCGTTCTTTCTTCAATTTATATGGGGTCTTTAGTGGCCAGCGGTGAGTTAATAGCGAGCGTTGGCCCTGCCGTTAAACCCCATGATGCAGCTGCTCTCAAGATAATCGTCGAAGAGGCCGGCGGGAAAGTTACTGATATTTTCGGCAATAATCAAAGATATGACCTTGATATTAACGGATGTTTGGTTAGTAATGGAATAGTCCACGACAAATTGGTTATGATTATAAGAAATACCGTTTCAGTTTAACAGCTTGACGAAATAAGAAAGATAATGTAAACTATCATCCAGTTTTAAATTAGTCCTTTTGATAACTCAATATTCGCAGAAAAGGAGGGTGAGATGGCCGAACAACGGGTTGTAGATGCAAAGACAGCTTACAATCTTACCGTCAGAGTTCTTTGCGATATAGAACCCAGTGTTGAAACAAGATTTGTCTATCTTTTTGGTCAAACTGAATTCAACCAAAAGTCTGTTCTTAGCAAAGCGGCGCAATTATGGAATGAGGATCAAAGTCGGATTATTTGTATTATGGGTGGCGATCCGATAGCCGGCTACCCCGGAGGCAATGCCTGGACCGACCAACTGGTGGCTCAAGATATTCCATGGATTTTTACATTCAGAATACCCCAATTACCTAAAACCAATACTTTTACAGAGGCCCAGGCTTTAGTCAGATTTTTGAAAAAACAGAATGAAAAAAGCGTTTACATTGTCGGTCCGCCATTTCACCAAGTTAGGTGTTTTATTTCCGCGGTAACGGCCGCTTTGGCTGAATACCCTGAATTGAAGATTTATAATAAGGTCGGTGCAACATTGGATTGGGATGAACGGGGGATCCATTCGCAAGGCGTTCTTACGGGAGCGCGAAAGGACTTTATAGATAGCGAATGGGAAAGAATTGAAAAATATATGAATCTCGTATCTCCGGAAGAAGCGTTGAAATATCTCGAAAATCGCGATAAATAAAAAGAAAAGGTTATGATTAATTTTTGAAATAATCAACCGAAACAATCGGCTTGCGACAAGCCGATTTTTTGTAGATTGCACATTAAGAATCGATCGCTTGCTAATATGTAATTTGACAAAATGAATAAAAGAGTATAAAGTATCAGCTAATTTGAGATTTGTTCCTTAATCCATAAATTCAGCGGAGGTGGCCAGTGCGATTTTTAAAAATACTCTGGAAGTGTATTGCGATTTGGAAAATGAAGCCGGCAACCGAAGAAGAATTACGAAGCGCCGATGTCATCATTGCGTTTTCTGATTCTAAAATGAGAGACGGATCGCTTGGTGAGGGGAATAAGATTATAGGACAAGTTGCTTTAGATCTTAGAAATAGATATTTTTTACCGGTAATCGCCCAAGAAGAAGCAAATGCGGCTATGTTAGCTGTTAATTTTTTTCGCGGTAATGCCGAATACGTAGTTAGGGGCACCCAGGATGGCAAGTCGCATTTAAGCTGGAATACAGCCGTCATTATGGATCGTGTTTTAAAAATCTGTCGTCTCGAGGGATGGAAAAAATTAATTATTGCCACAACTCCGGATCATATGCCCAGATGTATCTGGTGCGCCGAACGACGAGGCCTGAAAGCTTTCGCGGCTGATATGCCAAAAGGCCAGTACTTTCATAAAAACTTAGCTCTTCCGAGTTGCCGCAGCGGAAGCTTTAGATTCCGATTGCGGGACTTTCTTGTGAGAATAATGTTTCTTTTAACTGGTAACATCTAGTAGTAAATCATTGTTCAATCTTATCGGCTTACGGCGAGCCGATTTTTGTTTTATTAAACGTCAAACAATGATTTGTATAATCTTTTAGCTATAGCAAAATTATTATACAATTGAATAATTACATTTTATTTTGAATTTTAAAATTAACGCATAATTTAAACGATCGCACGGGAATACGTTAATTAATCAGATTTATTTGCAAAAAATGCAATTTTGTTTTATTATGCAGACGATGCCGCAATTTTACGAATACAGAATCCATAGCGACCACAGAAGAAGCGGTTCTTACGACATTATTCCCGGCGTGGAGGGGGACTTTAATTTTACCAAACATCCGGCCGGCGTGATCCCTGAAGAATTGCATATGCACAAACGCCAAACGGATTATTTTGCGGTAGTAGAAGGCAAAGTGATGTTCCGGCTTGTTTCCGAGGATGGAGATGAAGAAAAATTTATAATGACCGATAAAGACGATAAAACCCTGATAATTCCGCCCGGCGTTTGGCACGGCTACATGGCGCTTGAGCCGTCAATTATGGTTTTTTACCTAAGCCACAAGTATGATTCAAATGATGAATTTCGCAGAAAAACTAGTACATCGGAATGGACTATATAAAAAATAACAAGTTAAAAATAATCGGACTTACTGCGATTTTACTTTTAGCCAGTTTTTTTTATTTCTATCATATAACTCAGAAAGGATTTTTTAATACTGACGAAGCGCTTTTTGTGTTGACGGCTGATTCTTACTCTCGGATTCCATATATAGCCTTTGATTATATTTTTAACGCCAAAGGCCATCTTCAAAACATAGTAGAAAAATATTTGCCGGGTCTTATATTTTTTTCAACCTCCGAAAGGCCTTTGCATATTTTTTTAAATACTCTTGGCATTTGGTTGTTCGGCCGTAATGATTTTTCCGCATTTATTATTAATGGTTTGGTTAGTTTGGGCGCTGTATTAATTTTATATCTGATCGTTAAAGCAATTACTCAGGATTTTAAAAAGGCCCTTTTAGCGTCTTTTTTATTCGCGATTTCCGGTTATCAGATATATTTTGTTCGAGGCGGCTTTTCTCAGGTTTTGGCCGGATTTTTTATGTTGTTTGGTTCTTTATTCTATTTAAAAACTCTTTCTGAAACAAATGACTTTTATAATGTTAAAATTCGTAAAAATCTAATTCGGGCCGGATTTTTATGGGGGCTGATGTTGATGTCTCATTATAATACTGTTCCTATATTATTTTTAATTTTTATTTTTGAGATGTTGTTTTGTTGGTTTTTTTATAATCATTCCATTACTCTTTTATTCAAACGCTTGGTTTGTCTGATGGTGCCATTTTTCGGGATTTTGTTTGCAGTCCAAATCTTTACGGTATTGAGAAACTATTTTTTAATCAAAGCCGGCTACCCTCACCGAGTCGATACTTATTTTGATGATATAAAAAGCGTATACAAAAAGCTTGTTGAATATCAACAAATGGGAGTAGGAAACTACAGGTTTTTTATCGAGATGTTGAAAAATCTGAACGGTTGGCCCTATCTTATTTTGTTCTTGGTTAGCCCGTTAGTATTCTTGTATAAAAAATGGCATCAAAACGCCGCTTTGAGTTTTGTCTTTTTTGTAACATTTCTGAATTTTATATTAATAAGTTTATGTTGGGTTACGGTTACGCGCACGGCTGTCCCGATTGGTGGACTTATCAGCTTAATTGCAGCCCTTGTGTTTTATGAAATAATTATTTACTTCCGATCGCATAAAATAGTTGTAGCGATGATTTTTTTGGCGTTGCTTATTCCTCAATTTAAAATAGATTGGCAAATCGTAAATCTTAAAAGCGGTTATAAAGAAGCGGCTCAATTTCTAAAGACAATAAATTTCCCCAAAGAAGACGTTTATAGCGGCTCCTGGCCCATTTTAGCTTTCTATCTCAATGAGAAAGTCCAGATTTTAAACCGGCAATCCGCTTATATTTATTACGTTGCCGATTGGCATACCGACCAATTTTACCTCGATTTAATCAAGAATGGCGGTCAACTGATTGCCACTTTTGAAAATCCGGCTTATGATTTTATCCCGGTGCAGGGCGATGCCACTCCCATCTACAGTTTTACCGATGTACCCGAAAAAATAAAAATTTATAAAGTAAAAATGCGTTAATGTTTAGGCGTTTTGGTCTATGAAAATCCTTGTTATCACGCAGAAATATGACATTAATGATTCTAATCTAGGAGCGTTTATTGAATGGTGGGATCGGCTAGCCAGAAAAATGGAGCAGGTTTACATTTTAGCGCTTGAAAAACGCTCCGAGCCGACTCTTCAGAATATAAGAGTTTTAAGCATGGGCAAAGAAAAGGGCATCGGATTTTTCGGAAAAATTATTGGTTTCTACGCCGGTCTTTTTAAATCCATCGGTAAAATTGATGCCATATTGGTTTCTATGGTTCCCAAATATGTTATTTTGGCGGCGCCCATCGCGTTTTTTTACAGAAAACCGATTTTTATGTGGTACACGGGTGTTTCGGTCCACTGGAAGCTCCGTTTGGCGGTTTTGTTTTGCAAGAAAGTTTTTACGGCGCATGAAGCGGCAATGCGCGTTAGAACAAAAAAAAGAGTAATTATCGGACACGGAATAGATGTTGGAAAATTCCAAATACCAAATACTAAATACCAAATATCCGACAAAATCACAATTTTATCGGTGGGGAGAATCACGCCTTCAAAACAACACGATTTTGTTATTCGTGCTATAGCAGATTTAATAAAATCAGGTCACAACCTCAAATTAAAAATTATTGGAGGAATAGTCCAAGAGTATCATCAGAGATATTTTGAAATTTTAAAAAAATTGGTGAAAGAGTTAAAAGTAGATGAAAAAATTAAATTTTCGGGTCCAGTTTCTTACGATAAAATGCCCGATTATTTTGAAAAATCCCAAATTTTAGTAAACGCCGTTCCTTATGGCGGACTTGATAAAGTTGTTTTGGAAGCGATGGCTTCGGGCGTTGTACCATTAACTTCAAATTCTGCTTTTAAAAATGTTTTTCCGGAAAAATTTTCGGGCAATTTAGTTTTTAAACCTAACGATGGCGCAGATCTTAAAATTAAATTAAAAAATATTTTAGATAATCATTTATACCAAAATGAAATTTTGCGCCAAAAATTGCGCCAAATTGTCGTTGAAAACCATAATTTAAATAATTTAATAGAGCGTATAATTATGGAGATAAAACAATGACAGATTATTTTGACCCGACTTATGACGATAAATCGCGCTGGGTGAGTTACTGGTATCAGATAAGGGAAATTTTAAATTTTAATCCAAGAAAAGTTTTGGTAATCGGCAAGGGTAATGGCTTAGTTTCCGATTATTTGAAGCTTTGCGGGGTAGAAGCGACGACTCTTGATATTGACGAATCGTTAAAACCAGATGTAGTTTCTTCCGTTTTGAATATGCCGTTTAGTGACAATTTTTTTGATGTTGTTCTTTGCGCGCAGGTATTGGAACATTTGCCCTATAATGATTTTCCAAAAGCACTTTCCGAAATCAAAAGAGTCATTAAATTGGGGGCGGTTATTTCACTGCCGCATTTCGGGCCGGCCATCAAATTCTTGTTGAAAATTCCTCTTTTGCCGGAGATAAAATTTCTGTTAAAAATTCCTTATCCTAAAAAGCATCTTTTTAAAAAAGAACATTTTTGGGAAATCGGCGAATGGGGATTTCCCGCCGGAAGAATAAAAAGAGAATTTAAAAAAGCAGGGTTTTCAATTGCCAAGGATTTTGTGGTTTTTGAAAAACCATTGCACCACTTCTTTGTTCTGAAAAAATAAATTCAAAGCAAAATGAAACTTTTATACATCGCTAATATCAGGATGCCGACCGAAAAGGCGCATGGCTTTCAAGTTATGAAAATGTGTGAAGCATTTGCTAATCTTGGCATTACAGTTGAGCTTTGGGTCCCGAAACGTTTCAATCCGATTAAAGACGATCCGTTTGTTTACTATAACATCCGGAAGTTCTTTGTTTTCAAAAAAATTTCGGTTATAGATTTTATCCCGCTTTCGAAATATCTTGGCAAATTCGCCAACTTTGTTGAGTCGATAAGTTTCTCGGTTTTTACCATGTTTAAATTAAAGAGCTATGAGGCCGATATTATTTATACTCGGGACCAGTTTGTCGGCTTATTTTTGGGCTTATTGAACCGGAGTTTTATTTATGAAGTCCATAGTTTCCCCGGAAAACCGTTTTTTTATGGTCGGATTTGGAAGAAAGCATATAGAATTGTCACGATTACCGCAGCGCTTAAACAAAAAATTATTGAACGTGGCATTGATGGTGGAAAAATTTTAGTTGCTTCTGATGCGGTTGATTTAGCCGCGTTTGACGCCGTAAAAACAGATAAAGAGGAATTAAAAATGGAACTTGGATTACCGAAAGAATTTTTGGTCGGCTATATCGGCAGATTCAAAACTTTGGGGATGGAAAAAGGAATTAAAACGATGATTGAAGCGTTGCCGATGTTGGATAGCGACATTAAAATGGTTTTTGTTGGCGGAGAAGAACAGGAGATTAAAGAATATAAAACGCTTGCCGGGCGGCTTAATGTTTTACCCCAATGTGTATTTATTGGTTATCAGCCGTATTCAAAAATTATAAAATATACTAAAGCAATGGATGTCGTAATAATCCCTTTCCCCAATAAGCCGCATTACGCTTACTATGCTTCGCCGCTAAAGCTTTTTGAATACATGGCCAGCGGCAGGCCGATAATCGCTTCAAATTTGCCGGCCTTAAGGGAAATATTGAATGATAAAAACGCGCTGTTTTTCAAACCGGATGATGCCAATAACTTGGCGCGGGCCATTAAAATGATTAAATCCAGCCAAATGCTCGGTTATCACTTAAGCCAGCAGGCGCTGGCCGACGTGAGAGAATACACTTGGGACAACCGCGCGCGGTATATTTTAGAATTTATAAAATGAGGAAACCGGTGTTAGAAACCGAGCTCCCAACACTTTCAACGATTGTCTATTTAAAACATTACTTCTCTTACATAAACATGTATGGATAAATGGTGATCCTATTTCTTCTAATCATCACAGCGGTGATCAAAGAGCAGTATTGGCCATTTTGTACTAGCGTATACTATATAATGCGTATTTTTATCAGTTAATGTGTTCCTCAAGTCATCCTGCCAATATGCGTACGGTAAAGTATAAGGACCTTCATATCCATCAGCAAACATTACCTTAATCGGCACCTTCTCACCCCAAAGAGTAACCACTTCACTATGATAGATTTCTACGATTTTCTCTCTTGAGAGAGGACTAGAACGCCATTCTCCCACTGCATATACGCACAACGGATCTCCATGCGTGGATATGCCGCCAAGGTACACTTTTTTCTCCAAGAGTAGCGAGCCAGTGGGGTGTGCAATATTTTTTGCATAAAAGTTTTTTCCCAGCATCCACGCGTTGAGGTCATGAATTGGGTTGCCGAAAATAAATAAAATAAACGGCAAACTAAACAAAACCAAAATAATTACAAACCCAATACATATGTTTCTAATCAACTTCATATTTTTTTTAAGCAAGCCACTTTTTGGCAAGTGGATAAAATTCTTCAGCAATTTGATTCCCGCGCGCGTTAGATTTCGGATGCGCATGTGGTTTCCCATATCCTTGATGATACAATGTACCAATTATTTCAGGGCGATGAGCGAGATCAATATACGGAGACCAAAAATCAATTACATATCGTATAAATGCCGCGGCAAATCGGATACTGTGCTTCGGCTGTACAACATATTGATAGAGATGGCGCCTGTCGGCATTGGAGAGGTTCCCCGAGAAAGGAATTTTCTTGTCGCTCGGGCGCGGGTTATACAATTCTTTTTTAATCAGATCATTCGCAGTTTCAATTTTCATCTGCGCTACGCCAACACTCGTATTTGCCCCAACGATATCGGCGCCAATTTTCTCAATAATCGGCTCAAAAGGAAAGAGGCGCGCGATTTCATCAATAAGAATTGCTCCGAGGATGTGTTGGTCAATTTTGAATTTTTGAGCAGCTTTCTTAATAGTGTTGCTGTGACTTTCAAACACGCGCCGTACCACTTCTGTCGGGATGCGGAAACTGCCAACTGGTTCAATAAACGACTTTGTGTTGGCGATTGAGGCAAGGTAGCGTATGACATATGTTTGTATTACCAACGTTGGCATGATAATCCCTTGCGCTATCTTGATGAGTTGAGGACCGGTTATGGACAATGTATCAATGTTGTTCTTTGTATTCGCGTCAGGATTTGAGCGAATATACGTTCCCACGGTACCGGAGACGAGATACATGCTCTCAAATAACCTATTTTCAACGGCTTTAATAGCCTCATTGATGGAGAAAGTGTCAAATGTATCGGTAATAAAAGCGATGCTTTTTCTTTTTGTATTTGTAATAACAAACAATATTTTCATATGTGTTTAGAAACTAAGTATATTATGCCACCTATTTTCATAAAGGAAAAGGTGTCAAGAATCTTTTCTTAGGAATTGCTCCGCAAGCAGTTAGTTTTTGATTATACAGAGAAAATTAGTTTTGAAACTACAGTCAAGCAATGAGGCAGACCAAAAAATGGTTCCTAACATCTTTTTCTTCATATTACTCCACCAGAACAACATCCTTACAAACTTGAGAATGTTGGTATGTTGTGTATGGTATAAATATAGTATAATAATTGCGTGCGATTTATAGCAAAAAATAATAAAGATATATGCTTAAGTCCATTCAATTAAATCTTTCCAAAATAAAATACAGGCGACTTTATGAGCGTAGGTATACTTGAGATAATTGATTAATGATCAAATCAAGGAAAATTATTATCGCGGGGATTGCCGTTACAGCTATTTTTGCCGGCCTGTTTTACTTGTTTCCACAACGCGAAAACGAAGATATACAAAGAACCACGAGTCAGACTAGTCAGCCCATAGCCAGTTGGCAAAAAATAACAATTACGGACACGATGAACAATTCGGTTATTAATATCAACTCACCAAGAATAATCATCTATAGTAGTTATGACCTAGAAAGCAAAGTTAACGAAGCCATAACACAACAAATTGAAAACTCAAAAAGTTGGTTTATTTCTGGCGTAACCACAGTAGCGGAAAAAGATAGAGAGGCAAGCACTTTAAATATTGACACCGAAATATTGCTCATAACCCCACGATTAATTTCTCTTGCCTTTACATCAACCGAACATCTCGCCGGCTCAAAAGACAAAGACCCCGAACGAATGTTCCTTGTTTTTGATCTTGTGAAGGGCGAGTCATTAAAAGAGGGTAATGAATTGTTTCGCGATGATATAGCGTGGTCAGAGGCGGTAAGAGCGATGAAGGCGTCTTTGCCTGCCGATCACCAAGGAGATCTGAACTGCGATTTGTTTTTTGCGCCGAAATATAATGGCGTTGCCATGTCTTGTATAGGTGTTGATTTAAGTCGTGGAAGGAAACACCTATCCATTAAAGGCGATATTCCAATATCTACCATTCAAGAATTTCTCGCTCCGTCAGTATTGTCTGATATTATTCAATGAAAATATTAGAAACCGAGCTTCTAACATCAATGAGAAATTATATCGTCTTGCCAACTTACAACGAAAAAGAAAATATCGGCCCATTGGTTGAAAAAATTTTTTTATTAATTCCGGAAATATATATTTTGGTGGTTGATGATAATTCACCTGATGGTACTGCGGCGGCGGTGGAAAAACTGATGAAAAAATATCCGAATCTTTCGCTTTTAAAAAGGCCCGTGAAAAACGGCTTGGGCGGCGCTTATATTGAAGCATTTAAAAAACTGCTTGCCGAAGGGGATATTAAGAACATTGTAATGATGGACGCCGACTTTTCTCATGATCCCAAGTACCTTCCCAAAATGCTTGAGGAAACAGAGAATCATGATTTAGTGATTGGCTCGCGTTATATAAAAGAAGGGGGAATAGAAAAATGGGAATTGTGGCGCCGGGCATTAAGTTATTTGGGGAATTTATATGCCAAAATACTGCTTCGCAAAGAAATTTCTGATTGGACAACC
>Ga0315288_10006005_pt1 | contig 15390 bp, 12 predicted proteins | sample YL17G11_20_MG_FD_203454 | JGI IMG/M metagenome (GOLD analysis project Ga0315288, IMG submission 203454) | Sediment microbial communities from Yellowstone Lake, YNP, Wyoming, USA - YL17G11_20 | ecosystem: Environmental > Aquatic > Freshwater > Lake > Sediment | place: USA: Wyoming | collected...
GCTATTCTTCTGACTTTGCAATCTCAAAAGATGAAGTTATCAAGCTGTTTGAAAGGGTTCCATTTCTTAATGGTGGATTATTTGATTGTCTGGATATCGAAGATAAAAACGGCAAAGTTATGTATCTGGATGGGTTTTCCCGCAACCCCAAAAAGCAGGCTCAAGTACCTGACGAACTATTTTTTTCTCAAGAAAAGATTATTGATTTAAGTGCTGTATATGATGACAAAAAGAAAAAGAATGAAAAAGTAAAAGGATTATTTGAGATTTTTAACCATTACAAGTTTACTATAACAGAAAATACACCGATTGAAGAGGAAGTGGCGCTTGACCCCGAACTCTTAGGCCGGGTATTTGAAAACCTCCTGGCGAGTTATAACCCGGAAACTAAAACCACTGCCCGCAAACAGACCGGTAGTTTTTATACCCCCCGCGAAATCGTCAACTATATGGTGGATGAATCGCTCAAGGCATACCTGAAACAAAAGCTGGAAACTGAATCAAGCATGAAGCCGGAAGACGCAGAAGCTGGATTAGTATTTCTTTTAGGATACAATGAAAAGGAACACCTTTTTGACGAAGAACAGACTTCTGTCCTCATCAACGCAATTGATAACTGCAAAATCCTTGACCCCGCATGCGGTTCCGGTGCTTTTCCCATGGGAATATTGCACAAACTGGTGTATATCCTCCATAAGCTTGACCCGCAGAATAAACTCTGGGAAGAACGGCAGATTAAAAAAGTTGATAATCTTATAAAAGAAGCAGGCAATATCAATGACTCTGTAATAAGAGATAAAATTATTGCTGATTTAGAAACCAACAAAAAAGATATTGAAGAATCTTTTAGTAACAACGAATTGGATTACGGACGCAAACTCTATCTGATAGAAAACTGCATCTACGGAGTAGATATTCAGCCTATCGCCACGCAAATCAGTAAGCTCCGCTTTTTTATTTCATTGATTGTTGACCAGAAATCTGATAAAAACAAGAATAATTTCGGCATCCGTCCTCTACCCAACCTTGAAACCAAGTTTGTCGCCGCCAATACGCTTATCGGAATTAATAAACCTGGTGGTCTTCTTAGAAATATCGAATTGGATAAATTAGAAAAAATCCTCAAAGATATACGCCACCGGTTATTTAGCGCAAAAAACCCGGCAACCAAACGCAAACTGCGGGAAGAAGACCAGAAATTACGAGAAGAAATGGGGAAAATTCTCGAAAAGTCAGGCTGGAGCAATGAAAGTGCCCATCAGCTTGCCGCCTGGGACCCCTATAATCAGAACGCGAGTAGTCCATTTTTTGACCCAGAGTGGATGTTTGGAATTACAGAGGGTTTTGATGTGGTGATCGGGAATCCACCGTATATCAGAGTTCACAAGCAAGATGAAGATTTAAAAAATCTATTAAGACAATACTACAAATCTCCATTCAAAGACTTTGATATTTATATTGTTTTTATTGAAAATGGTTTAAATCTATTGAAAAGAAATGGATGTCTCAATTTTATTACACCGGACAAGTATTTAATACGAGAATATGGAGAAAAGATAAGATCAGTATTACTAAAATATAATATATGTGAGTTTTATGATATTTCAAGAGCGGATGACGCATTTGGTGCAGCCGTCTATCCTTTAATATCAAGAATTGTTAAATCAGATAATATAAACAAAGTTAAAGTTAAATTTGCTAAGTCAGTAAGCGACTTAATTAATCCATTAAGTGTGTATGAAGTTGATCAATCTAAATGGATTGAAAATAATTTGATACATTTAATTGAACCCGAAAATATACAAACAATTGATAAAATCATTGATAGATCGACTGTTTTTAAAAATATTATTAATAAAAATAATATTTTTTGTGGAACACCAAGGGCAAAAGATTATTATCTATGGGCAGAAGGGCTAAGTGAAAAAAAGGTAAAAAATAGTCTTAGAGTTTTAGTATGTTCAAATATAACTCCATATTGTATCAATCACAACCTTGAAATCAGAACATTAGGTCAAAGAATTAATCATCCGTATTTTCACAATGAAAATCAAATTATCAATGATAATCTTTGGAAACAATTTGAGCATCAGCCAAAAATATTGATTAGAGGAAATGATAAAAGAATAACAGTAGCTTTAGATAATTGTGGCAGTGTCTTCATTGGTGTTTATGGAATAATTTTAAATGATTCAAATATAGAATTATTAAGGTATTTTGTAGGCTTACTAAATTCAAAACTTATACAATGGGTGTTTTTAACAAAGAATCCATCATTAAAAATTGGCGGTGGTTATTTTTCAGTAAATTCTCCACAGCTTCTTGATCTTCCAGTAATTAAACCTATGAGTCAGAATTATTCATGTTTTAATGAAACTGTTAAATATGTCATAATATTGAAAGAATTAAAAACTAATTCGATATTTTTCGAATTCCTCATCGATTCCATGGTCTACGAACTCTACTTTCCCGACGAAATCAAAGCCGCTGACGCTGAGGTGTTGAAGTATTTGTCTAATCTTCCGGAGTTGATAGACGACTGGAGCGATGAAAAGAAACTTGAGGTCATAGAGAAAGTTTACAAAGAGATTTCCGATCCGAAGCATCCAGTTTCCATTGCCATGGAAAAGCAGAAAACGGTACCGGAAGTCAGGATTATTGAGGGGCTGCCTGCTCTGAGCGAAGTCGAAGGGGATAAATGATATAGATAGATACCGCCTCCGCACTTCTGATGGCCACGGATGGACTTAAATAAATGAATAAATGAGGACAACTGTCTCCTGACACATTCTAATTTGCAAGATTTAGTTAGGAGAAATGAGGTTTTTATATGTTTAGAAATATTAATAATTGTAATTTTATTAGTATTAGTATTAGTTGTGTAGATAAATCTGGTTTATGCCTTTGGTTAGGAATATGAAGCAAAATAAAAAAGGGAAAACTCTTAAACAAAGGTTAATACTTTGGAGCAATCGCCTTCATTGTGATATTATAGTACAGAAAAAAGGGTGGTTTTTTGAAGTTATTATACATGAGAGATTTAGACCCTTTATTTGCATTATTAAAATATTCCTGACAATTATAGGTTTAATTTCTGCGTTCTTTTTATTCCCATCCGTATTTATAGCCTTTCTATTTGGCCTCGGTATTTACATAATATGTACGTTTATCGAAAAAATCATATTTTCTTATAACAGTTTGTATGTTCATTCTTTACCTGATTTTGAAATAGAACCTAATAAATGGTTAGGAGTATTTTTCGGTTACGCAGAAGACCCAAGAAATCCAGAACATATACCAATAATAGGGTGGGTGATGTCGGATTCCGATTATGCAAAAAAGATTCATACACTGCTTTTACGGTGGTCATACGGTGAACTGAAGGACAAAGATAATAATATCCGAGCAAGTGTAATTGTTGATAAAGATGAAGAGTATGTTTTTTTCTGTTATCCAAATATAGACCGAAAAACTGCTAACTTTTTCCACGAGGACATAGAGAAAGAGCAAGGAAAAAGGTCATTAACTGATGTGCTTCATAAGATTTTTGCTATGTTAGTATTTGGTAAACGTTGTAAGATTACAGATAATTCATATTTCCCGACTTTCCGAGAAAGATACAAAGATGGCGTACCATATATTTTCCGTTTAACTGTCCCTGGGGAAGTTGGTTTACCACAAAATATAACCGGCCTAGATGATTTCATTTTATTCAATCTGAAAATAAAGAATAAAGAAGAATTAAACAGGAGGGATATAGAATATGATCTCTTGCGTATTTTGGGTTAATATATGAAAAAGATAGTCTTTTAATGTGTTATCGTTGTATTTTCATCATATTTTAGGAAATTAAAAATAATAAACGTTAAGAACAGCCCCCTTTGTTTTTATATATTAAAATACCATAGAGGCTTTACAAATGGTTCTCTGGTTAAAATCTGTCAGAGTGAGTTCGAATATGGGGATATACGACGCTTTATGTATGATTTTAGATCTTCGAAAAAAAACAGGGGAGAATAGGAGGAAACTTAAATGGGAATTAGAAAAAAGACTAATGAGTTTAAGACGCAAAGTCCAGACGGTAAAACGGTTATGATTTATGAATTTACTGAGTTTTTAGATGCTGGAAGTTTTAAGGAGCCTAATGCAAGAGTGGAAGGTCTGAAAAGTTTTCATACCGCTGATGGAATGCATGTTAATTTTATTAGTGAGAGTGAGTATAAGATTGTAGAAACAGGAGTAATGTTGCGACGAGTTTGAAGAATGAGCTTGGCTGAATAATCGAATTTCTTAATGATAAAAATAGGCGGGGGATATATGCTCATTTTTATTGTAAAAGAGAATGACTTCATGATCAATCGAGTAAAGAAATTTATGGATGTGTTAATTTGTGAAGCCTGGCCGTAGAAAGTTGTAAAATATGAGTCAATTTTTTGAACAATTTAAAATCGTAAGTCAACGGGTCAATATTTCGTCAGGTAGAATTGAGAGAAGTTTTAAAACAATTAAAAAATATTTTGGTACAGATTGGTTCGAGAAACACAAAAAGGATCCTAAAATTATACCTCATGTACTTGAAATGGTTTTATTAGGAGAATCAATTTTTGCTGTTGAGAAAATAGGATCTCCTTTAAAACTTATGAAAAAATTAATAAAACCTCTTAATTTAGAAGAACAATTTTGTGCCATAGCAGAAGCACAGGTCATTTATAAATTCTTAGAGTTAGGTCTAGGTAATATTAGATATGAGCCATTGATTACCTCTTCTCATAAAAAGCCAGACATAACTCATGATTTTAATTCAGATATTATTCAATACGAAGTAGTTAAACCTAAGTTATCTGCCTTTGATACAGAAATGTGGTATAAGAGACAGACAGATTTGGCTAATAAAATTGCAGAGATTATGAAATTTGGGTCACTTGATGTATATTTGTTTGAGGAAGAAATTAAAGATATAATCTTTAATAAAGTTATTAGTGAATGTAAAAAATTTTTAAGTAACCCAGAGAGTGAGCATTTAATACCACAAGTTGCTTTTATGGTATTTGATCCCACAGGTAACATTCAGTTAGAGGGGCATAAGACTTCTTATCCAGAAATTAGAGCAGATGGTTCAATTGGCACTTTATTGCATGATTGTAATTATGATAGATCAATTATGTATCTGAAGAAACTCAAATTGAAAAAACATACTACACGGGTAGTACGAGTAAGTTGGGATAATACAAAAGGAGAAAGAAGAGTCGGAATAATTCGGATTATAAGACCTTCCGAAGATAAAAGAGTTGCCCAAAAAATAATAAATAAATCAATGCAACTTAGCAAAGCTTACCCGAGTATAGTAGTTATTGAAATGGGAGGTACGAGTGCAAAAATGGGTTTTTGGGCAAAGTTAACAGAAGAATTATTTAATACAAAAATATATACATTTCCTAGTGCAGTATTGCTTCGTTTATTACATTTGGGGACGAAAGAATTTACTTGGAGTGAGATTATTATTGAAAACTCATACGCTAGATATAAATTACCCAAAGGTCTCATAAAAACCATTATGCCAGAGGGAAGAATCGTAGATGAAATCGATCCAAATTTTAATTGATAAGGTGCTATGGAGATACTTACGTTAACTCAATAAAATAAATTGGGAATATACCAGGTGATAATTCGGTCACTTTTAGCGAAAAATCTATGGTATCTGAGGACTTTCTTAACCGGATGGTTGAGACTTTAGGCATTATATTTAATAAACATCATAAAGGACGGCCTCGTAAAATGGAAAGCTAAACTATAGAATAAATAGGATGTGCCTATTTTCCAAATAAAATTTATTGAATTTTTATTATGTTGGGAGGTTAAAATGAAAAAAACCCAAGGATTATTTTTTAAAAAGTTTGATCTTCATGTTCATACTCCAGCTTCAAAGTGTTTTTATGATAAAAATGTAACTCCTGAACAAATTGTACAGAAAGCTATTAAGATGAAATTGAGTGCAATTGCAATAACAGACCACAATACTGGAGAATGGATTGATAAAATAAAAATAGCCGCCGATAAAACAAATTTAACTATCTTTCCAGGAGTAGAAATAACAGTTGGAGATGCACATAATCATATTATAGCAATTTTAGATGTTGATAAAACTACTAGAGATATTGAAGATCTTTTAAACTCAGTAGGAATCCTACATAATGAATTTAGCAAGACTGAGGCTTTTTCTAATAAATCTGTAACTGAAGTGCTTGAAATAATAACAGGAGAAAAATTTAAAGGAATTGCCATACCTGCTCATATAGATTCTACAAATGGTATTTTTGTACAAATGGAAGGAATGCCTAGAATAGAAGTCATTCAACACCCCAGCCTTTTGGCTGTAGAAGCTGTTAATTTTCATAAGGTAGCTAAATTTTTAGATGGAAACGACCCACTCTATGAAAGGAAATTAGCTGTTTATCAATCCTCAGATAATCCCTATATTGATAGAAATGGAAATATAATAATTAATGGGCCTGATGCAGGAAAGCATAGCATTGAAGGTATTGGATATAGATATTCTTATTTTAAAGTTGATGAAAATATATCACTAGAAAGTTTAAGACAGTGTTTTATCGACCCGGAAGTAAGAATCAAACAAAGTTTTGAATTTAAAAAAGGAACATACCCATATATAAAGAATGTAAAAATAAACAGTGGATTTTTAACTGATATAGAATATAATTTTCATCAGGGTTTAAATAGCATACTCGGAGCAAAGGGCGTGGGGAAATCCTTACTTATTGAGTTTATAAGATTTGCATTAGACCAGGAATCAACTCATCCTGAAATAAGCAATGATCATAAAGAAAAATTAATGAAACAGTTAGGTCAATATGGACAAGTCGAAATTAATATTTGTGATGAAACGGGAAAAGAATTCAAAATCATTAGAACATATAATCTTGTCGGAGATAATCCTTTAGAGTGCAGAGATCTATCTACTAATGAAATTATAAGCGTAGATATTGCACAGTTGTTCCCTGTATTATTTTTAAGTCAAACAGAGATAATAAAGATGGCTGAGGATCCAAATGAACAAATGAAATTCATAGATAAATTCTTTGACTTCTATAAATATCGAAACCAAATAGTCGGACTAGAAATCGAATTAAAAGAATTTGATAGAAAATTTGCTGAATCTCTTAAAGCTTACCACGAACAAAAAGAATTTAATAAACAACTAAAAACTTTTGAAGTTGAACTTGAAAGATTATCAAGACAATTAAAAAACCCAATTTTTGATGAGTTTACAAAATTAGAAGAAAAAGATAAGGTCTTTAGGATTCAATATAATTTTTTGAAAATACTATTTGAACATATAGATAATTTTGAGAAAATTATAAAAAATGAAGAAATATCTGAAATTCCAAAAGTTATGTCGTCAGATCCTGCCTTAAAAAGAACGCAAGATACCGTAAAAAACACAATATCTTTTTTGCTTGATGATTTTGTTACCCAACGCGAAAAAGTGAATGAAGCAATTAATAATATTTCAGGTGAATATAAAAAATGGAAACCAGATTTTGATGAGAAAAAATTAAGATTTCAAGAACAAGTGGTTAAGATAGGCGGTGATTCTCAAAAGTTAGAAGAAAAAAGAACAATAAAAGCAAAAGAAATAGAAAATCTGGAAAAAAAATTACTATCTATAAGAAATAAAGCAAAGCAAATTAAAGATATTTCTATAATTAGAAATAAGAAACTTATAGAATTAAAAGGAGTATATTCTAATTATTTTAAAGATAGAAAGGAGAAATGTGAATATTTTGAAAAAGTTTCTAATAAAAAATTAAAAATTACTATTATTGAATCAACTAATAAGGATGAATTCCAAAGGTGTTTGGCTTCTTTGAAAGTGGGTTCTTACCTAAGAGAATATGATATTGAGCAACTTTGCAATAAAGTTAAACCATATGAGTTTATTCTAAATTTGCTCCGATATGATATATCTCGAACTGATGAACTTAAAGATACAAATGAATATATTAAAAAAATAGCACAAATAACCGATTTATCTGAGGAAAAAGTTAAGAATTTAGCAGATCATCTTCTTAATACAAAAAGTTATGAAGAATTATTACTTCTTCAATATAAAGCCATTCCTCAGGATAGACCTGAGATAAAATACAACATTGAAGATAATAAAAAAGCAAATTTTGTTCTGCTTAAAAATTTATCTACAGGTCAAAAGTGCACCGCAATGATTATTTTAGCATTAAGTGAAGGTATTATGCCTATCATTATAGATCAACCAGAAGATTCCCTAGACATACGAGCAATTTGGGATGATATGTGTTTCAAGTTAAGAAGCAGAAAAGAAGTAAGACAGTTTATTTTTACTACACATAATGCAAGTGTAGCAGTAGCTTCTGATACAGATAAATTCATGATAATGACAGCTTCTGCAACAAAAGGAGAAATAGTATTTTCTGGTGCAATAGATAATGAAGATGTAAGATCAGAAGTAATAAAATATCTTGAAGGTGGATTGACAACTTATGGGTTAAAATATCTCAAGTACAACATTTCTAAAAAATTGAAGAAGTAAAAAAGGAACAGGGGGTCGTTGTACTAGTTCAATGATTCGGTAATTTTTAGCGGAAACCTATGGGGTCTGAGGAGTTTCTTAACCTAATGGTCGAGGCTTTAGGTATTATTATAGATAGACGTCTTAAAGGAAAACTTTGTAAAATGGAAAGCTAAACTATAGAAAAAATAGGATATGTACCTATTTAACTAGAAATAAGGAGTTAAATGATATGTCTAAAATAAATTTACAAATTAATAAATCATTATCTGAGTTAACAGAAGAGACCGATTTGTTTGGCACTTATGATAAAATGCAGTTTATTAAGACTTTTTTAGAAGAGGAAGCAGATAGTGAATACATAAAAGAAAATAATATGATAGCACTATATGGTAGTTGGGGTAGTGGAAAAACAACTTTAATACAAACTCTTGAAAAAAAATTAGATAAGAAAAAATATAAATCCATAGTTTTCTATGCTTGGAAGTATGAAAAAGATCAGAATTTGGCTTTTTCATTATATGAATTATTATTAGATAAATTAGAATGTACAGAACAAAAAAAAGATTTTATAAAAGCTGCTAGGGATTTATTAATTGGTAGTTTTAAGGGGATTAATATATCACTAGGTTTGGTTCAGATTAATCCTCTTGATGCAATAAAAGGTATAGAAGATGCTTTAGTAGAAAAAAATCTCGGGACCTCCTTTTATTCAAAAATTAAAAACTTTGAGAGTCAATTTAATAAACTCGTTGACCAAATTTTAAAAGAACAAGATAAAAAATTGTTAATAGTATTTATTGATGATTTAGATAGATGTGAACCTGATCATATATTAGATTTACTTTCAATGATTAAATTATTTTTTACTTTAGGAAAAGAGAGTTCTATAGGCAAAAATAGTAAAATTATCTTTTTTTGTGGAATTGATAAAGATGCAGTCAAAAAAGCAATTAAAAAAAGATATGGGGATATAATTAAATCTGAAGAATATTTAGAAAAGATATTTGATCTTTCTTTTGAGATGCCAATAAAAGGGTATAGAATAGAAGATTTTTTTAATAGTTTAAAAATATTCGATAATAAAAAAGAGGTACCTTTAATTTCTTCATTCTTTTCTAACATTAATTTTAATAATCCGAGGCATATAAAAAAGGTCATAAATAAATATCTAATTTTATGTCTTATAAAAAGGGATCTTAAAAAAAACTATAAAGATTTAATTCCTGCTATTGTGATTGGCGATGGGAACGGATATATCTTTGATACTATTATGGTTCTATATTTTATTATATTACATGAGTTTTATATTAATAAATATAATGAATTACAAAATTATGACGCAAAATTTGGAAACTACTTTGGCCATTATGTTAAAGAAGAAGGATCGAGGTTAACAAAAAATGATTTTGAAAATAGTATTAGTAATTCTTTAAGAGCAAAAAAAGATTTCTTTGTATTTAAGAATTTAAACAATCAGTTGTTTCTTGCCTCTAAAGATGCTTCTTTTAATAATTTACAAAAATTTTTAAGTTTTTTTACTCCAAGAATAACAGATTCAAATAAAGGTTTATCAATATCATCAATTCAAGGTGATACAAGATATTTTGAACAATTTGAATACGAAGGAAATGAAATTTTATTAGATTTCTGTAGATTTATTTATGATAGAAAGAGAGAAGTCTTATTAGAGGGGTCAGAGTCAGAGGTTACAGAAAATCAATATCCCAGTGCAAAGTATAATTTATTTGATCTATTTACGATGGTAGAAATTCTTCTTTAAATAATAAATGGGGGTGTGTCAGTCCAATAATTCTGTAACTTTTTTTAATTCTTTATTAAATGATAGTTAAATTCAAGTTTTCAATGTATTCTCAAATAGTTAAAATATATTATATAAAATCCTTTGCTGTATTTATATTTATATTTTCATCGTATTTTAAGAAAATTATAAATATGAAAGCAATAGATTGAATTAGGAGATTAATTATTGAATACAAAAATAACATGGATAGTTCCATCATTTTATGTTACAAATAGTCAATCTGATTTAGAATTTGATTTTTTGTCGAATATAAAGAAAATTATAAATAATAATATTTTAGAAAATAAACATTCAAAATGTACTAATAATACTTCTAAAATAAAAAATATAGATCCAGATAATATATTGAAGGCAAGCGTAATCTTACCATCTTTTGGTGAATGTTCATTAGGTTTGGATACCAAAAAATGATAATAGATTTATCTATGAAATTATTAAAAAATACTGCAATAATAAATTTAATATTTTTGAAGATACTATTAAAAAAGCAAATCTTGATTGTTCCCGGAGCATATCAATAATTACTATTGAATTTGATTTTGATATAAAAAACATTCCCAAAACATTAGCTTATTCAGATGAAAACTTTGTATCAAAATATTACGAATGTTTATCATTAATCAAAGAGATTGGGAGAATTTTCTATTCTGCAACACATCTAAAGTATTATTCTAAGTTTCCAATATTTACATCTTTAAATTTAAAAAAATATAAATATGGTGGACTTATCTATATTTCAAGTAAGAATAAATATATTTATTCTATTGAATTAATAAGTGAATTTACTTATCCAATAGTATTTTTAAAGGAATCTTTAGAAGATTTTATTAATTTATTAGATATTTTATCTAATATATGGCACTTAAATCTTTGGCCATTAGAAAGATTTATAAAAGCATTTAATTCAGAAAATATAGATATGGAGAATTTACTAGAATTAATATTTTCCCTGGAAGGGCTTTTTGATGAAAAAGTTTCGTCTGATTTTATTAGATATTGCTGTATAGTTCTTACCTCAGGAGATAAAAAGGAAGCAAATAAAAATAGGGATATCTTGAATAGAGTATATAGAATTCGCAACGATATTGTTCATGGTAAAAAAATTTACAATGGATTTGAGGAAATAAAAATTAATGGTAAAAAAACACTTTCTCAAACATTATTTTTCTATTTAAAACCAATTGTAGCTAAAATGATATTATTTGCTATTGAAAAAATTAATAAAAATTCTAAACTAAAAAATTTAACAATAAATTCTGACGATATGATAGAAAAAATTTTTTAGAATATTAAAGTTGTAGAGTATAAATATGACTATTATTGCTGGCTTTTCTTTTAAAGAAGGTTCAATTGTAATTACTGATTCAAGAGCAACTTTATTTGATTTAAAGAAAAAAGAATACTTTAATGATGCTCTCCAAAAAATTGTTCCTCTTTATAAAAATTATGTACTTGCATATGCTGGAAATGTTGAACTAGCAGGTAAAATAATATTTCAGATAAAACGTAATATTCAAAAAAAAGAAAAATTAAAAATTCCTCAGAAACTAGCCCAAGACATTATGCGAATTGCAAGATTTAAATATGAAAATCATACTACAACTTATAAAAAATCAGTTTATTTTATATTTGCTGCAGTCAGTAAATCAGGGAAAGTATTCTTATGGTCATATGAACCTCCAAAATTTATTCCAATTCCAATTTTAAATAATTTTTATATTGCTGGATCAGGATCTATAATAAAAGAAGATATTGAAAAGGTTTATAAAAATATGGATGTTGAATACAGTGGTTTAGCAGAAAAGGTAAATGTTTTAATGACTCGTTTTGAAAGTTTATTATCTCGTTATTCAGTAAATACTGTTGGAGGCCTTTTTCAAATAATATTGTTAGATCATGGAGGAATAAGACCATTAAATTATGGCTATTGTAATATCAATCCATATGATAGGGGAGATGCAAAAAGAATAGAATTCAAAAATAGAAAATGGGTTCAGCTTGATCAAACAAAAAATAAACAAATAGAAATAATTGAACCTTCTTCATTTCTAAATAAATTTTCTAATAAGGTTCCCTTTAATAATATATTTAAAGATTATGTAAACGAAGTAAACGTTACAAATTATAATTTTAGTCTTTGTTATTTTATCCCATGCTTAATGGTTGAAAAGAATATTGGTAATACTATTTTTAAAGGTGTATTTTCTGAAGTGAGCATTCCTAAATTTCCATTTTCAATTCCAATAAAATTAGCTTTAGCTTTTTGGGGGACTGAAGGATATAAAGATTTAAAATTGTATCAAATATTTAATAATGTGAAAAAAGAAATTATATGTAAAAAAATTTACAATAAATATTTACCCGAAAGATATGAGGAAGATTTCAATTTTAATTTGGAAATTAGTTCACCAGGTGTTCAATTCCTTGAGTGTACTATTGAAAATAAGGTTATTGCAAGAAAATCATTATATTTTAATAAAAATGTAAAAGTTAACGATATTAATAATTATAAAGAATATTATAATTTTATATCTAAAGAGCTAAACAGAGAACATTCTTTAAATGCTGATCCATTACTAATAAAGGAAAAAGCGTTTCTAGACTATTTTATATTATGCCAAAATTGCATATCCAAGGAAGACTATTTAGAATTTTCGGAAGAAATAGGAGTTTTATACCGAAATCAATTTCCAATAAGAATGAATTTATTTGTCGCTTCCCAAATTAGAATGTTAAAAGGAGACCATTTAGCAAGATTAACTTTAGTTGATATTTTTACGGGAAAAGAAAACGAAATTTCAAATACAAAAGTAATATCACATAGCGATTGTTTTTCAATTCCAATTCATGGGAATTTTATAATCCAAATTCCCAAAGCAGGCTTATATTGGATAAATTTATATATTGATGAAAAACTAATTACAAGTAGTTTAATTATTGCTGAAACCGAAAAAGCAAAATATTCATATTCATTAAGAGAGGAAGATGTTGAAAGGGTTAAATCGGGAGAATTTTTAGTTTTACCACCAAGAGCTCAGCGAGACGATCAAGATTTAAAAGAAGAACCGAGGGGTTTGAATTAATTAGGGTAGGTGTACCAGGTCAATAATCCGGTAACTTTTAGGGGAAAACCTATAGGATCTGAGGAATTCTTAACTAAATGACTGAAACTTTAGGCATTACTGTAGATAGATGTCCTAAAGGAAGGCTTCTAAATGGAAGAGGAGATTGTCTTGGTCAAGTTCAACAACCCGCAAAATATGAAAGAAGTGATTGTCTCATGGAGTGGAGGCAAAGATAGCTGTTTAGCTTGTTATAAAGAAATGGGTAAGGGCTATCCAATAAGATTTCTTTTAAATTTAATTTCGAAAGAATACCAAAGGTGTTGTTTCCATGGCATTCAGAAAGAATTGATTCATTTACAAGCCAACCTGATTGGCGTTCCTTTGTTTCAAAAAGAAGTGAGCATCAATATGGAACTTTATGAAAAGGAGTTTAAAGAGGCAGTACTCTACTTGAAAACCAAAGGAGCCAAAGGTATGGTTTTTGGAGATATTTATTTAACCGAACATAAAAATTGGGTGGGGAGAGTTTGTCGAGATTTAAAAATAAAGATGATAGAACCTTTGTGGCAAACACCACCAGAGAAAATTATTGAAGAATTTATCTCTTTGGGTTTCAAAGCAGTGGTAGATAGTGCTAAGGCAGAGTTGTTTAGTAAAGATTTTATTGGTCGAGAAGTAGATCAACCACTTTTAGAAGAGCTTAAAAAGAGAAATATTTGTCCTTGCGGCGAAAATGGTGAATTTCACACTTTTGTCATTGGTGGTCCTATCTTTAAAAAGGGAGAGATAGAAATAACCAAAAGTCGCGTGATTTTAAAAGAAGGTTTTTGGCCGCATTGGTTTTTAGACATTCAAGATTACCGGTCAATTCCTTGGAATAAATAACGACACAATATTTTTAATTTTGGTTCTAATTCTAGTATATTTTTTAAAGGATTTGACCCTGAAATGTTTTAGGATTCGAGTATACTTGTAATTAATGTTCACTTAATATATAATGTTCATTAAATAATGAACATTAATAAGTAGGTGAACATTATGGGAAAGAATGATAAAATGAAAAATATTTTCGCGGATAAGGCTTCTCTGGTGCTGAGGAAAATGCTTCAGAACCCTGAGAGAAAATGGGTAGTGCGTGACTTTACCGGGTATGAAGGTATAAGCTTGGGTATGTCTCAGGAAGTATTAAAGGCGATGGAGAAAAAGGGGTATATCGAAAGAGTCAAGAAAGGACCGAACAGCTATACCATTCTTACTAATCAGAAAAAACTTATTTCTGATTGGTTAAAAGAATATAGTTTTGATCAAAATGTAATGGATACTTATTACAGTGCGAATAAAAATATCTTAAATAAATTTAGAAAGGTCTTAAAAGAAAATCAATATGCCTTGACTCTTCATACCGGAGCTAACCTCATGACTTCTTTTGTGAGGACCGAAGAGATTTTTATTTATATGAATTTGAAGGACTGGAAGAAGGACATTTTAGATATCAGGCAAAAATTAGATTTAAAAGAATTGATTAGAGGAGGAAATATTCACCTGATCCATCCTTTTTACAAAAATAGTGTATTTTATAATACCCAAAAAATAAAAGGTTATACTATAGTTTCTAACCTTCAACTCTATCTTGACTTATATAATTTTCAACCACGGGGCAGAGAACAGGCAGAATACCTAAAAAATTTATTAGAAGAGCAGGGGAGAAAACTTGAATAATATTAAACGATTAGAGTTATTGTTTTTTGAAGTTTTAAAAGATTTAAAAGATTATCTTGATGACCTTACTCTTGTGGGTGGCTGGTTATCTTATGTGTATTCAAATTTCCTATGGTATAATTTTGAAGTACAAGCAGTAACCACAGTAGATATTGATTTTGGATTTGGTGGGAACAAAACAAAACCACATTCAAAAACAATTTTTGAGGTACTTTCTT
>Ga0315288_10006006_pt1 | contig 15390 bp, 9 predicted proteins | sample YL17G11_20_MG_FD_203454 | JGI IMG/M metagenome (GOLD analysis project Ga0315288, IMG submission 203454) | Sediment microbial communities from Yellowstone Lake, YNP, Wyoming, USA - YL17G11_20 | ecosystem: Environmental > Aquatic > Freshwater > Lake > Sediment | place: USA: Wyoming | collected...
TACCAGTTGCTGCTCGCACGATACCGCGATCATATGTATTAGTAATATCATTAATTCTTACCTGATGGTCTCTTGGTATTAAGTTATATTCTTTTAACTTTTTTGAGATATCAAGGCTACAGCTGATAGTTTTTGGTGGGCGCTTATCTTCTATAGTAAAAGAAACCCTTTGTTCATCTAAGAAAGATTTTACCTTACCAATCAATCCTATATTAAACTTATTATTCTTGCTTAAAAGATAGGTAATTCCACTCCAACCATTTTTGAATGCCGGAGTATATTCAACTCCTGTTAATCTAAATGATAAAAACTTGTGCAGCTTTTTAAGGCAATCCAAGTCTTCTGAAATAATTTGACACTTTTTGTTGTCTAATATAATAATTTTAGTCATAGTTTTGCCGAGGTAAGTATACTAGATCATATATATCTGGCAACTTTCTCTCGGCAAATAGACTATAATTTATTATTCTTGTTTCTCTTTTTTAGCTTCAGCCCTTTTTAATTTCTTTTCAGCTTTCTTAAGTAAATAGAACTTCAAACTAAACATAGGCTTCTTTTTATTTTTAGACATTATTTTCTCCTGTCCACAACTGAGCCGCCAACTAGCTTTCCAAAAGCAGATGATTTGGCAGCAATCTTCTCTTTAATCTTCTGAGCGGCTGAAACTGTTTCATTGGTTCCAGTATCCAAATTAAGACTTAGATTACGCGCCTCATCTTTGCCCTTTACATTTTGTTGTAATGCTTGCGTATCCTTACGAAGCTGATCTACACGAGAATCTGGTAATCCTAATCCAGTAAACATAGAATAGACTTTAACAACAGGCTCAGGAGAATCTACAGTATAAATGCCTCTAAAAACACCTTTGGGAGATCCACATTGATCATTAACCATTGCCATAGCATAGGTAATACTAGAGCTTGGAATCTTTGCCCACACATCTTTGTTAGCAGTAATGATAACTCCAACATATCTTGATTGCTTCAGATCAAATCCACCAGCCAACAAATTGCCATTTAGATTATTAACGACAGCCTCTGCAATAGCAGTTTCTTCCGCAAAATTCTCAACAGTTAATTCTCCATATACGGTAAGACCTTCACCATCTGTAAATAGCTTACCCCATTCCATCGGATCAAGACCTTTAACTGCTGATGGCATTGAAGATAAAGTATTAAAAATATCAATAGGGTCTACGATAGCCTTATTAGCAATACCATAGAACTCCATTTGACCAACATTTTGATAAATAGCCTCAATTTTAGCGTTATCAACTACAATAAGGTTATTAACCTTTTTAGTTTGAGTTAATTTAGTTAGCTTAGATAATGTTTCTAAAGCATTAGCCTTGGTCTGAGCATCTTCGGTATCCATTGGAAGAACCGTCATAACAACTAATGGTTTACCTAAACTAGTAAGTAAGTCTACCATAGTCTCGCAAGAACCAGCTCCAGAGCCTCCGCCTAAGCTAAGACATAGAACATTGACTTGAGAGCTTGAAAGCTTCTCATTGACTAACTGAAGAATCTCTCCTCGATGTGACTCGGCGGCAGCTCTACCAATTTCTGTCTCCTTAGCCGCTCCACCCAATCCATACTCTAAAAGTAATTTATTAGAATCTGGAATGTCAATAAACTTTAGATCCTGCATCGCAGTATTAACTACTACAGAATCATACCCTAATTTATAAAAAGCCTCAGCTAGTCTAGAGCCCGCTTGACCCGACCCAACCACACCAAGAGCTAGGCTCCTATCTTTCTTTGAAACAATCTTAGCTGCCATCTTACCCTCTTGTTGTTTAGCTTGACTTTTAGCCCGTAATTCGGCTAACTTATTCATATCTACTGCTTCCGGTGAAGGCGCCGCAATAGGTTCATTTGAAACATCATCGACCATTTCTTCTGGTTTAGCTTCTTCTGTTGTTTTGGATGTCGCACTCATTAATAAATTTCCTTTATCTTAATTTCATAGTTCCTTGCCTACTTATATCACTTCAGCATCCAACTATTAATCTTATACCATTCGACAGTATCTACGATACCTTCTTTAAATCTATAGTTTGGCTTCCATCCTAACTCCTTAATTTTAGATGAATTAATAGAGTACCTAAAATCATGACCTTTTCTTGGGTCTTCAATAAAATCAATAAGCTTATGCCCGGTTTCCATGGCATTACAAATCTTTTGAATAACCTCTATGTTTGTTAACTCTTGATTTGCGGCAATATTGTAAGTCTCATTAGGTTTACCATGATTAAGAACTGTTAAAATAGCCCTGACATTATCAAAAACATGAGTCCAATCTCTAATTTGAAGACCCTGACCATAGATAGGTATCTTCTGATCGTTCATAATGCACTTTATAGCTTTCGGTATGAGCTTTTCGGAGGTCTGGCGGGGTCCGTAGTTGTTAGAGGATCTAGTAATATTATAAATTAAACCATGGCTATGGTGGGCTGCTTTAACCATTAGCTCCCCGGCAGCCTTAGAGGCTGAATAAGGATTTCTAGGATCCAATGGGGACTCTTCTGTCCAAGCCTCATCTGACTCGCTAGTCAACTGACCATAAACCTCATCAGTAGAGATGTATATAAGTCTCTCCACCTTATGTTTAACGCAGGCATTAATAATAACCTGCGTGCCTAACACATTTGATGTAACGAAAGCATTTGGATCCGACAAAGAATAATCTACAAAACTCTCAGCGGCACCATGAATGACAATATCAGGTCTTTCAAATTGAAAAAGAGTATCTATGACATGTTGATCTCTAATATCAGCTACATGAAAAGTATGATTTTTATTCGAATAGACTGCGTTAGCATTACCACTTACCTTATCTATACTAACAAAAGAATATGGTTGTTTTTCATAGATAGCCCTGCGAATAAAATTAGAGAAAATAAATCCGCAAGTACCAGTAATAAGAACTTTTTTCATTTACTTACCTTCATATAAAGAATATTTTGGATCCTTAGTATAATTTGATTGATCTATAGAATATCGCGATTTCCATTTCGTTCTCAAATAATTCACATTATGTCCCATAAACAACCTGTTGGCAGGATTCTTTTTTAATGAAGCACTTTCTTCATGAAAAATATTAGTTTTTCCACAATACACAATTTTCTTATCCATATTATTTTTAATAGATAAACATAAATCTACATCATCAAATGCCCAATGATAATTTTCATCCATTCCTTTGGATCCAGATTTATTAGTGAATGCGTTTTTAAAATATTCAGCTTTAGTAATTAAAACGGCGCCTGTGACAACTTGAAACTGACGATTTTTTTCTGCATTATTATCTGATTTTTCGCCAACTCTAAAGTGTGTTGGTGTAGCTGTGCGATCTACAAATACTACTCCGGCATGTTGTAGTTTATCTGTGCCAGTATATAATAAACGAGCACCTACCACACCAACAGAATTATCTTTTTTAATTATTTCCATCATATTATGAATAGATTTAGTATCATTAAAAATAACATCATTATTAAGCAGCATAACTAAATCATTATCTGCCGGTGCGGCTTCTGCAAAAAGGTGATTTACACCTGCCGAAAAATTTTGCAAGTTATTTTTATATGGAATAACTTTTACCTTATCTCCCCATTCAGAAGATATTGCTATCGTATCATCTTTTGATGCATTATCTTTAATTAACCAAGTATAATCTATATCGCCAAGAGCTGGTATTAAAGATTCTTTAAGAGCAGTTAATTTATCGCACGCATTCCATGTTAATGTAAGAATATAAAGCATATTTTCCTTTTATAAAGCGACCCTTAATCCGCCCATTAGCCCAACATTACCATCAGTTCCGATATGTAGTGAGGGACCTATATAAGCATTATTCATTAATGGAATGTTTTTACCAACATTATACATTACTGGCGTTACAATTAATTGTGGTCTTTGACTAATTGTTCCATATCCTGCACCAACTTGTAATACTGAAAAATCTGGTTGCGTTTTATATCTTCCATAAGACATAATACCAACATCTAAACTGGGCGTAAACTCACCCCTAACAGGAGTTAATCCAACACCACCATCTACGCCTAGAAATAGACGCGGGTTCCACCAAGACCATTTTGCTTCAGGAAACTCCTGCTTAGTAATAGCTGTTTTAATAGGTATATCATACTCTTTGTTATCTACTTTAACGGTAAACTTATTATAAAAATAGGATCTTTGATTTTCATCTAATCCTACAACTGTAGCAACTTGATAGTCTCTAGCCTTAATATCAATATTCCAAGGCTTTTCTTGCCAAGCACTAAATCCAACAGATCCTAATGGAACTTTAATAGTACCAAAATCTTCATTAAGAGCTAAGTTTTGTTGAGCCTTCATATATCCATATGGGTCTGGATTTTTAGGATCAATTGGATTTGGATTAGGTGGACCCGGATTAGTAGCAATATTAGTTCCATGCTGCCCTATACTGCTAGCCACAATAACATTAACTGCATTGACTTCAGCATGCAACTTGTCTAGATCATCTTTAATAGCTTTGAGATTTACTCCGCTGTCAGTAATATATTTTTCTAAATCAGCTTTAGTTGTCCATTGAGATTGGCTTCTAACAATGCCATCAATTAATTGTTTCTGTTCTACCATCTGTGTTTCAATCGCTAGCTGCCTATTAGAATTTTCTATTTGTTTAAAAATAATAAATCCTAATGCACCAACTAAAACGATGCCGCCCAACCAAATAAGAATTTTTGTAGATAATGACATAATGACCTTACTCTTTAATTAACATATACCTGCTAGATATAACACTTAAAAATTATTGTGTCTTACCCCACTTCTTTACGAAGATTTGTCTGGCTTGTGAATATAATTTATGAACATTTAATTGCTTGCTGGTTTGCTTTCCAAAATGAACTACGGGAACCGGAACTACTTCCATCTTTATATCAAGTTTTCTAGCACGAAATGACAAGTCGGTGTCCTCAAAATAAGCGATTCCAAATTCTTCTGAAAAAATTTGAGCCTTCGGCATTCCAGTTTGAGTCTCATTACGTGGTATGTGCAATTTAGACCAAATTTCTCTAGAGGCAGCCAGGCACCAACCACCCATATAAGAATTACCAGTCAAAACCTTATTAGCCTCTTGAACAAAATTAAGTTTATTGTCTAGTTGACCCATGGTAGGACCCACCAAAGCATATGGGCACATTTTAATTAAAGGTGCCGTCCAATTGCTAAAATCACTTTGAACACGAATATCATTATTAAGAAATAGTATATTGGGCGCAGTGGCTAAATCATATCCAATATTACAAGCCTTGGCGAACCCCAAGTTTTCATCATTTCTTTTATAAACTATTTGCTTAGCATTTGATAGTACTTGTTGAGTTTCGTCGGTGCTAGCATTGTCTACAACAATAATTTCATGATCAAGAGTTAACTTAGTTAAATCGCCTAAACAAGCCCTAGTAAAATTAAATTTATTCCATACTGGAATTACTATACTTAATATTGGTTTCATTTACATAGCCCTACAATTCTTCCTGCTACTTTAGTCCAAGAATAGTTTGGAAGAAGTTCTTTCATTTTTGGCGAAAACTTTTTTAAATAATCGTCATAATTGGCGACAACATCTTTTAGTTTAGCTGCTGCCTGATCTGTATCGGGATCAAAAACTGCTGCATAAGGAGATGGCTCCCAATATTGCATGCGGTTATCTGCACGAATTAACTTTCCATCGATAAGAATTGAGTTATCATCATTCATATAATCTAATTGTCCGCCATAACGAGGCGCCATCACTATTTTATTGGCTGCCATTGCTTCCAATCCAGGCATCCAGAAGCACTCCGCGTGTGTCATAGTCATAACCACATCGCAGGCATTGTAAAGAGTTTCAATATCTGTAATAAATTCATCAATTATTTCAATTTCAGCATGATTTTTATAAGTTGATTTGAAATCATTAAAAATTGAATTGAAAGGAACATCAAACTGAGGGTTTGGGCTCTTTTTAGAAATCTTCAAAACTAAACAAACATCATCATTCTTAGTAAAAGCTTTTCCCCATGTCTTTAATAAGCCAGGGATGTTTTTCCTTAAATGTGGTTGAGCAATATTACATAATATCTTATATTTCTTTTTAGTTTTTAGAGGAAGCTTTCCTAGATTTTGAAATCTGTCTAAATGAATGCCATGAGGTATCATTACTTGATGATCTTCTGCCATTCCATTTTTAGTAAAAATTTCTTTAGAGAAATTAGAAGATGGCAATACCTTATCTACACATAATCCATATTTTGCAAATGCTTTAGGCAAAATGGTAGTTTCATAGTTCCAAATACCAAATCTATTTTTATTTCCCCTTGTAAAATAATTGCAAAAATTTCTTAATGCAGTGTATGATAATTGCATATCATAATTTGATTCTAATTTGGAACTAACCAATTCATGATAATTAGATTCTGTTAACTTAACATCTTCTTGAAGAGATCCTTTAAGATAAGGTTTTAAGTCTTCTGGGAAATATTGATTTCCATTAGTAGAAAATAAATCTACATCGTGTCCTAATTTAATTAGTTCACGAGATATATTTTGACCGACGATACTCCAGCTATGATTTTTTCCAAGAAATCCAAACCAACAAATTTTCATAAACCATTCTATATCAAGTCCAAAGCGAGCGGCGTATCTTTATTAGTCGTGCCAGCATTTCATCAATTTTCTTTTCATTATCTTCTTCGACATTCTTCATAACCGCCCAAAGCTGGTCTGCCTCGCCATTTTTACGCGTCACTTCATTTTTACGAAGCTCGCACCAACGATGAAGTAACTCATTATACGCTTTATGATCTTCTTTTCTTCCTATAGTCCACCATTGTAAAATATCTTTGGCTTCTTGAAGAGTTTCGTGCTGTTGCTTATACCCAGGATCAGCATTAATTTCCTCAAGAGTATAATCATTAGTTAAATCATAAGGATTTTCTTTAAGATATTCTTTGAGAAGATTGAACATAGCATAAAGCATTTTTTCAGGTACATCATGCCAACCATAACGATAACAATCAATATTAGAAAGCTCACCCTTACCACAAGGCTGCCTTAAATCTAACATATGATATCGTCTACTTGGAATAAAATGAGACACAAACCAATAATGAGCATCTTTAATAGGTCTAGTAAGACGCATCCATATTTTATATCTAAAAAAGTCTCCAGCAGTTTCTGCAAGCCAATATTTAATTGGATGAAGTTTCTTCACTTCTTCATGCCAGTCCTCCCAGGTATAACCAACGCAATCAGGAGTAAATTCTCTGGACTGAAGTGCGTTGTATTCGGAGCGACCCAACTCAACGGGTCCGGGTAATTTTAATAATTTTCGTAGTGCTAACATGCTAGCAATCTAAGTCGCATAAAATTGCTGTCAAGCCCCGATTATGATGGGGTTGGAGATGGCAAGTAAGGCACGAAGTTAGAACTATGAGCTAGCGGTGGAACGGCGAAATATGGATTATTATAAGTCATAACCAAACGAACCATTTTACAAATTGCAGTATCTGTAGCTGGAGAAATAACTCCAGGATTAAGTCTTAACTGAATTTCATAAATATAATCTGTAGCACCAATTGATAATAATGATTTAATATCTTGTGATCTAACTAATGTTGCTGCAACAGTTGTTGTAGTCGTTCCAGTTAATGTAATATAGGCATTAGTAGTTTTATTAAATAACAATATTTGTGCAGTATTAGATGCATTAGTTGTTTCTATAATTGCTTCTAATTTAATATCTTGTAATCCTTCTAAAATAAAACTATCAAATCTAAAAGTAAATGCACCAATAGTAGATGGAACATATCCATCATGAGACGCGGTTCCAGTAACACCGCAAATATAAACTGGATTTTTATAATAGAAACTTGGATCTAATAATCCGTATCCATCTGTTTTAGGAATTCTATCAGCATCAGGAATTCCTAATGAAAATGGAACTACACCAACTAATGACGGAGCGAATTGATAACTAATTCCAGAACCATTGCTTACCATTACTGAGCCAAAAGCTCCGACGCTATTTAATCCGGTACCACCATGAATAATTGGAAGAACTCCAGTAATATCTGATTCAACATCAACTAAAGCAGAAGGTCCGCCTTCATTAGCACCACTAAATACGCTAATTAAGCTTAACATATTTTGAACTTTAGTAGAGTCAATAAATAATGGTTGATTATTAAATCCGCCCTTCTTTAAAAATACGCTGATTTGAATTTTAGTACTTAATGTTTCCAAAACTGCATCTTGAAATAAGTTCGTAAAGTTTAAAGTTAATAAACCGGTTTGATAATCAACTGATACTCCAATTTTACCATCTACAATTGCTCCAGAATAACCATCAGTACTTAATCCTGTAGTATTAGGAGAGAAAGATTGTACTGATACAGAAAATCTTAATTGATCATTTGCTAAAGATCCTGCTGTAACATAAGAGCAGTCTGCAAATTTCATGGCAGGAAATCCAAGATTTGTGACACCACTTGCATTACCTTCAACAATAGTTGACTCAATAAAATCATTTAAAATATTAATGGTTCTTTCAGAACCAAATAATCCATCTGGAATTTCTAAAACAATAGTACCTACTTCAAAGTCTACTTTATAAAACTCTCCATCAGGTCTTTTTAATTCACCAGCTTCTCCCAAAATCATATTATTGGGAATAAAATAATCAACTCTACCTGGATCAAATCCAGGTTGAGATGCATAAATGCTACATTCTATTCCGTCTAAACCACATAATGAAGGTGTGAATCCAGTTAAACTAGTAAATACACTTGGAACTAATTTTGAATTACTGTTTGTAACTACTAATGACTCATCCCATGTTAATTTTTTCTCAACTGCCATCAAAGATGGATATGTTAAGAAATTATGAGAATAAAAATATCCATCTGCATAAAAAATATCTGGTATTGGATGTACAGTTGCAGCACGAGTCGCGGGAACAGAAGTATAATCATCAGTTCTGTCAATAAATTGTTCTAATTTAAACTTAATAACAGTGAAAGTTTTTCCAATATTAGTATAGGCGTTAGTTGCTGGAGCTGGATATGTAGAAGTAGGAGAAGAACTTAACGGATATCGGTCTATATATTGTGTAAGTAAATAACCATCATTATCAGTTATATGAAAATCTCCATCAATATCTGCTCGTAACATTTGAGAGAATGTTTCGCCATTTAATATAATTTTTCTAATTGTTAATACATCAGATGGTGATTCAACACCTAAAATAGTCCAAGCGCCATAATCTTCAAGTATAAATGGCGTGTTGATCATTAATTTGTAACTAGTTAATCCTACAATAGTATTAAATAAAACGCTAGCACTTGTAAATTGTGCTTGATCTGGTTCTGCAGGATTAGCAATTAATATTCCATCAGTACCACTGGCAACTACATACCCATCAGTATCTAATAATTGAAATGCAATAGAAAATTGATCAATAAATGGACCAATAGATGCCGTATATCCATTAGTATATGTTGAAACTATATCATCTGTAGTAAATATAGTATTTATAGGTAAGCCCAAAGTTAAATCATAACCTGAATATTTGCCTAGTAAATCTAAATCTTCAACTGTAACGAGACCATCTCCATTAACATCGCCTAAAATCATGGTGCATAAACGCGCGTCAGCTATTCTGTAATATAGGTCTAAATTATTTATATTGGGAAATAATTTGGCTCCCTCAAAATCGCCATTTAATAAGTTAGATTGCAAAGAAGTTACACTTAAATCATATCGCGGAGGAGTGGTAGTAGTGTCTGTTGTATCTGTTATTATTTTAATTAATAGCTCATCACCAACTAAAGTTGCACTATGTAAATTAGAATTAATAATAGAAGAAACTGCATTAAAAAACTTTTTATTTTTATCTGTAATAGCTCCAATAATTAATGGCTCAGAAGCGCTCTCTAAATTAGTTATATCAATAGTATTAAGTAAAGTAATAGCTGGAATAAATTGCTGTCTAGATAATACTGGATTTCCAGTTCTTTGATCTGGAACTGGAATACTTTCTTCAGTAGTTGCTGCGACCACTGCTCTAAATACATCACCACCAACAAATTGTATTTGTTCTTTAGAATAATCAATAGTAGATTGAGAAGCCTCATCTAAAATAGTTTTTGGTACTATTATTCCATGTCCAGATTCATAAGCCTGTCCATCAGAAATTTTAGCGGCATCGGTCCAAACTCGAAACCATAATTGTTCTTCTGGCAAATCTATCCATAAGCTTCCAGTAAAAGTAGTGATTCTAGAATCTGGAATAATATTTCCACCAATAGATATTAATATGTCACATTTATCTGCCGATCCTGCTCTCTTTATAGTTAAAGCATAAAAAGAACCAGGTATTAGTGTATTGCCACCAGCTGCAGGACTATTACTAAAAACAAAATCAACTGGTTGAGGAACAGAGTCAAGAATTACACCAGAATCTCTTAATGTATTATAATTAATACTAACTTGCGCCACCGGAATATTAGATGGAGAAAAGTCAATAGGCAAATTAGGTGCAATGTCTGTAGAACAAGTAATATCAGATTGTAATGGATAAATGCTAATAACTAAATCACCATTCCAAGCTAAATCGGTCTCTTCTCCTACTGCCAAATTTCTAGTAGATAATAACAAGCTAACTTTTTGAATATTATTTGTAGCTGCTACAAATTTTTCACCAATTTGTGTAGTAACATCATTACTCAATAATATTTTATTATCTAACTCTCCAGTGTATATATTTAAAGTATCTATATTGTAAAGAGGTAATGCTGCTTGCAATAAAGAAGATAACGAATAAGATCCGTCTAAAAAGAAATCTCTAAAAAATAAATTTGGCTGAACATCTTGTGCCACCATCAATGGATTTCTTGATAAAGTTAGTGGCTTAGCCTCTTTAATTATAAGTCTTCCACCTAAATTAAAAGAAAGGTCTACATCGCCTAAAAGATCATTAAATAAAAGAGTTAAAATTTTTGTAAAATGTTTTCTACCTACTTGAGACTCATTTTTTTTAAAATAGAACGTTTCATATTGTAAATTACTTTGAAAATCCAATCCAATAACACCGACTTTAACAGACTTTCTATTAGTTACTTTAGAATCTTTTAAAGAAATCTCTAATTGATTACCAAAATTATTATCTGCCGGTTGATTTTGAGGAGAAACTGCTATGCCGTCTAAAAACCCAGAAGCTAAGCTAGAGTCAAATAAGATATTTTGAACCAATACCTCTGGTAAAACACCTGTTCCAATATGATTATTTATAGTGGAAGACTCAATAGTATCGTTAAATTCCTGTTCTAAAGTTAGATCTGTATTATCTACCTGTTGGGAATCAAACCATATATTTTTTTGAGCAGATACTGGGGTACGTTTAGTCATAATTACTCACTTATTATATGTAATAAATACCCTACTGTTAGCCGGCTTGAGTACTTTTATCAGTTTTTCTAATACTTCTTGGCTCTTTACACTACTATTAACTATACCGAAAGAATCTAAAATATTAACTGAAAAATCAAATATTCCAGTCTCTCTATTCTTAAGTATGGCAAAATCATCATTTAAAACAATCATTTTATTAAAATTCATAAGATATGTCGTAAATAAATCTTCAGTGACTGGAAATACAGTATCTAGATTGGTGCTGTAATTTATATCTAAAGGCTCGCCATAAGGCGCATAAGCAGATCTGGAGATATCGCTAACTCTAAAATTGTCTAATAAACTAAAAATAGGACTCTCTCCAGTATATTGAGTTCCGATAAATAATTCATTAATTGGATCTTTAAATATTATATTTTCAACGAACCCATATCCGTCATCAAAATCAACGCCGCCTGGAGCTGAAGATCCCCAAACTAAAGGAAACTTTCCAAAAACCATATTGTTTCCAAAGACTACGTCACTAAATTGATAGCCATCTAAAAACAAATTTATCTCATCATTACCTTTGCCGCCATTAATTTTATAGGTCGCCTTAACTCTATGCCAAGTATTTTTTGCCCACCTAGTGGCTGATCTAACTACATAATCAGTGCCTGATGCCGTAATAGCAAAATTCATATAGCCAGCAGGATCCTTAAAGATAGAAAGTCGGTCTCCTTGTAAACCTTGTGGAATGTAGTTTACAATTACTTTAGTGTTTTGATATGGTAATTTCCTATTAAGTCTAATAATTTGAGTGTTTTGCGTAATATTTTTATTTTCAGTTGTTTGATAAGTAACGATTACTGGCAAACTTCCTGATGGCAATGTTTTGCCAAGATAAATAGTTTTTTGGTCACTTCCAACTGATCCACCATCAAAATAATCTGTTCCCGTTAAATCTCCTGAAATTTTTACAGATATTACTTGTAAAATTATCTTAGAAACTAAAACCGTACTATTAGAAATACTTACATGTGATTCTTGAATGGCGCGCTGTGTATCAATTTCTATCTTTCCACCAACGAAATAATCAATACTATCATCACCAGCCTTTAACTTAACGCTTAAAATTCTGCTAGCAGGGGCAGAAAGCTTAACAGCGACATTGTTAACACTAACCACCTCCTCAGTAACAGCTCCAAACGCGTCAAAATAAAATCTAGTATGAGGATCATTTGCGGTATCAAATAAAGGATTCATCCAAAATTCAATAGTTCCTTGTTTACGAGTATCCAAAATACCATCATTAGAAACAACTATTGGTTTATCTAATACAACAACACTATTTCCAAAATTTTCATTTATTACAGTGGAAGATTGAAAGTGTCGTTTATCTTTATTAGAATTAGCATAAAATTTAGCAGAATTAGTAAATGGATATGCGTCAAAATCAATTAACATTAAAGTATTGATATCACTCTTAAGAGCCTTCAAAGAATTAAAATCTTTAGTAATAGAGCGCTGATTATCTGGAATAGATTCTCCAACCCTAGTATCTGTCAACATAGTTGAATACATTTTAACTTGATCTATAATTCCGTTTAAATGATGTGTATTATGAAAATCACTACCAATAAACATTTTATTATTAACTGCGTCTATTTTGATTCTGGCATAAGTAGAATATTCTAATTCATAAAATCCATGTTCTAAGAAATATGCTTGTGAAGGTAAAACACTAGATTCTAATGTAAAAAATCCATTTTGCAATCCGCTTCGATATTCATTAACATTTAAAATTTGATATTTACCATTAGTAAATGCAGGTAATGGCAATTGGGTTGCCTGATTAGTTGGCTGAATAGTTAATGATTTTCTATCAGTAGAGAGACCTGTAATGATGTAGAATCCTGCTACCGAATTAGGGGTATGAATAAGTAAATAGTTATTAGTATCTAATCCACTAAATAAGAAATTCTCATCTCTTACCTGTCCGTATCCATCATCTTTAAGAGTATTGCCATTACCAATTTGATAACTATATCGTACAACTGGAACTAATCCACTATTTTCACTATGTGTAATTGAATATTTTTCTTTAGCTATAACGGTTAAGACATTCTTAAGTGTATTAATTGGTTTAGCATCTACCTTAATGTAATTAACTGAAATAAATTTATTAACAGAATCTAAAGTTCCATAATCAGTAAAAGAAATTACCTCATTAATGGTACTAAAATTAACAACTCCATTAATAGTTACTGTTGCTGGATAAGAAAAATCTGTATTATTACCGGCGATATTAATACTTATAGTCCTTCCAACTTGAGAGTTAGTTGTTGGGTCTGCTTGAAAATTATTAGAATGAAATACGCCTAATGTTAATGTAGAATTAGTTGGTCCGACAGCTACAGTTGGCACAATAATCTTAGTTATTTTAGCTTCATCTAAAGAAATTGGGGCTGGTAATCTAGTCATCAAAACATTTTCTTGATTATCACTCCATACATAATATTGTTTTTTTACATTTCTACTATTAAGCCCTAAAGTTCTAATTAATATAAGATCTTTAGCGTATACATTATTGGATACAGTAAATATATTATTAAAGTAATTATCTTTTGAAAAAGAATAAGATGGTCGTGTTGCGCGGACACCTGGAATTTCATTTTCTATATTTGAATAGATTTCAAAAGAAGATGCTCCAAAACTAATTGGTAATGGACCATCAATATTTACATAGCCATCAAATACTTGAGTGATAGTATAAACTGGCTCTAATTCAGAATATCCATCTACTCTAATTAAATAACCAGGGAGGACATCGCTAGTAATAAAATTAGTTCCTATAGAATTAATTGTATTGCTATTACTAACTCCCGTTGCATTAGTTCCAGTTATAAAAGTATGTATAGTTGTAACTGCAATATTTGTTGCAGTATCAATTTCTGAAGTAACAGTAAACGAAGTTCTATTAATTGAGAATCTGGCATTAGTTAAAGTTTGGGGCATTGGCGAACTTAAAACTAATGTTTGTCCGCTAATACCAATAATAGTATATCCTGTGGAAGAAAATCCAACTTCATCAATGGTAATATTATCACCAATAAATATATTATAGGTTCCAAAGTTAAGGCTTGATGTTACGCTGGTGCTACCTAAAGTAGTATGTAAATCAATAGAAGATACTATATCTCTTGTAGCTAACCCAATAACCTCTTCTGGATTAACTGTTTTAAATTTTTCATGCAAATATGGTTTTAATTTTTGCCCAAACTTAATAATATTAGGAACTTCAAATCCATCTAAAAATAGATGCATTTCATCTCTATTATTGCTAGTATTTAATTTCCATGACGCCGCGACATGATGTATATCTCCAACACGCCAAGATGATACATCAGAGCTAACTGTATATGAAACTTTATCTCTATCAAAAACTCTAAAATTAATGTAACCAGACACATCCTTATAAATAGAGAATCTGTTTTTTGAATCTGTCTCACCAAAGTCTAGTATATAATGCTCTTGATCAGATAAGAAGGTAACTCCTTCATCTATTCCAAGCCCACCAATAATGGAAAAATTAATAGAATTAGTTCCTGTAAAAATAGTTAAATTAGATGGCTTTGGAAGAATAATGCTTTTCGAATCATAAAAATTACCGGTTGAAGTAATTTTGAATTTATAATTAGAGCTAGTTGGAGTAACATATCCATCGATAACTCTAATAAACCATCTATCAAAATTGCCAGAGACATCCTTATCATAGTAAATGAAAATGCCATCTTTATTTGTATTTGGAGTGCCTTTAACATTAGTATTCTTATCTAATGAAAATATACCGCCACTAATAGTTGGATGATATTCAGATACTCCAATAAAAATACTATTAGCAGCAATGGCGTAACCATCTTTAGTAATACTAAATGTTAAAGTTGATTGATTATCTAAACCATCCCAT
>Ga0315288_10006007_pt1 | contig 15389 bp, 15 predicted proteins | sample YL17G11_20_MG_FD_203454 | JGI IMG/M metagenome (GOLD analysis project Ga0315288, IMG submission 203454) | Sediment microbial communities from Yellowstone Lake, YNP, Wyoming, USA - YL17G11_20 | ecosystem: Environmental > Aquatic > Freshwater > Lake > Sediment | place: USA: Wyoming | collected...
CGCAAGGTATTTTGGGAACTTTCTCACATTAAACTGACCGACGTGATTCTGCCAACTCGAAACGGCAAAGAGATCAGGTTGTGGTGCGTAGAGACCCCGACGACTCACCAGATGATTTTGCTACAACAACTCAAATTCCATCTCCCAAGGAGGCTAACAAAACGTAATTTGTAGTGACACAAATTTTTTTGGATTGTGTAATATCAATAAGTTACAACAAAAATACCCCAATAACTGCGGAAGTTGGGCTAGAGAGTCAATATGTTATTTGAGGTTAATCAACAGCCATGTTACTTAATAAAAAGATTTTTTGTTGAGAAGTCAGGGTCGCTGGTTATATTTATTCCTAACCTTCTTAGGCCAGCCTCATCGCCGGGGGTGGGGATGTGGGTCATATGCATTTCGCAGTCTTTCAATTCCTTTAATTTTTCAATCGCCAACTGGGCGGCTGGGTTGGTCATCGCGCTGATGCTTAAAGCAATGAGTGTTTCTTCAAGGTCAAGACTTGCGTTTTTTGTATTGAGAATTCTTGTCTTGAAGTTCCCGATTGATTCAGTGATGCTCTGGGGAAGAAGATGTATTTTCTTGGGGATATCGGCCAGGTGTTTTATAGCATTTATCACCAGGCTTGATGCGGCATGCATTAAGGGAGAGTTACTACCGGTTATAATTGTGCCATCAGCGAATTCAATGGCAGCACCGCAGAAGATGCCTTCATTCCCTTTTTGTTTCTGCTGAGCATCATAGGCTGCCTTACGAGCAAAGGCAACCACTTTTCGGTCATCTGTCTTTACATTAAGTTCATTCATGAGCAATAGAATCCTTTGGACCGTGTCTTTGTCACCGAAGCCCATGGCGTACTCACAATTATATCTAAAATATCGTCGTATGAGTTCCTGTTTCGCAGCCTCCTTCACCACCTCATCATTAACGATGGCAAACCCTACTTTATTTACGCCCATGTCGGTAGGAGATTTGTACACCGACTCTGTTGCGGAAATTTTTTCCAGTATATTTTTAAGCACGGGGAAAATTTCAACGTCTCGGTTGTAATTGATGGCAATTTGTTGGTGAGCTTCTAAGTGAAAGGGATCAATCTGGTTGAAATCCATTATATCAGCGGTGGCGGCTTCGTAGGCAACGTTTAAAGGATGTTTGAGGGGAAGGTTCCACACCGGAAACGTTTCAAATTTTGCGTAGCCGGCATTAATGCCCTTCATGTGTTCGTGATAGAGCTGAGAGAGGCAGGTAGCGAGCTTGCCACTGCCGGGACCTGGACCGGTGACCACCACCAAGGGGTGGTATGTTTCTATATACTCATTACTGCCGTACCCTGCATCGCTCACAATTGTTCCCACATCGGTGGGATACCCTTTCGTGTAGCGATGGATGTATACTTTAATACTGCGCCGTTCCAGTTTGTTTTTAAATATTTTTGCCGCAGGCTGGTCCTCGAAGCGGGTTATGACCACTGCCCGTATATCAATACCCCACTCCTTTAAATCATCAATGAGCTTAAGGGCATCAGAGTCATAGGTGATACCAAAGTCAGCGCGTATTTTTCTTCTCTCAATATCTCCGGCGTAAATACAAAGCAAGATATCAGCTTTATCCTTTAGTTTTTGCAGTAGTTCCATTTTTAGAGTGGTAGGATTAAAAGAGTGCTCTATCGAGACTTCGATATTGGATGGCCTCTGAGATGTGGTGGGGAAGGATGTGTGCTTCTCCTTCTAGGTCTGCGATGGTACGGGAAACCTTGAGGATACGGGTGTATGCCCGAGCACTTAAACCGAGTTTTTCCATTGCTCGTTCAAGGAGACTTTGAGAAGTCTGATCAATCTCACAATATTTTTTGATATAGCGTGAGCTCATTTGGGCATTACAGTAAATCTTTTTTCCTTTGAACCTCTCGTGCTGAAGAACTCGTGCCTTTTCCACCCTCTTTTTAATTACCTCGGAGGTGTCTCCCTGCCGTTCGGTACAGAGATCGTGAAAGCGTACCGGAGGAACCTCAACATGGATATCGATGCGATCGAGGAGAGGACCAGATATTTTGGCTCTGTATCGCTGGATTTGAGGAAGACTGCAGGTGCACTCATGCCGGGTATCTGAATAGAAGCCACACTGACAGGGGTTCATGGCAGCAACCAGCATGGATCGTGCAGGAAAGGTGAGTGAGGTCACCGCTCGAGAGATGGTAACTTTACCATCCTCAAGAGGCTGGCGTAGCACTTCCAGTGCATTTTTTTTAAATTCTGGCAATTCATCCAAGAAGAGGACGCCGTTGTGGGCAAGGCTTATTTCTCCTGGTTTGGGAATGGTTCCTCCTCCGATTAATCCTGCGTCTGAGATGGTGTGGTGGGGAGAGCGAAAAGGTCTTTGGGTAACGAGTGCCTGATTGGTCTCGAGCAATCCCATGACACTGTGAATTTTTGTGGTCTCTAGAGCCTCTTCAAAAGACATAGCGGGGAGAATAGTTGCAATGCGCTTTGCTAACATGGTTTTTCCTGCGCCTGGTGGTCCTACCATCATGAGGTTGTGTCCTCCCGCAGCTGCTACCTCAAGCGCTCTTTTGGCATGCTCCTGCCCTTTGACTTCGCTGAAGTCTACCTGGTGAGAGGAATGGGTATAAAATATGGTTTCTCTGTCGACCGCAGTGGGGGTAATTTCGTTGATGCCATTGAGAAACTCAACAGCTTGGGAAAGATGCTCTATAGAAAGTACCTCTATATCCTTGACTACCGCAGTCTCCGGGGCATTGTCTTTAGGTATGAGAATCCCCTTCAACTGCGCAGCGCGGGCAGCAACGGCAAGGGAAAGCCCTCCATGGATTGGCTTAATTCGTCCATCTAAGGACAGTTCCCCGACGATAAGGTAGTCTTTTAATCTATTGTCTTTAATAGTGCTGGAGGCGGTGAGAATACCCAACGCAATAGGTAGGTCAAAGGCGGCTCCCTCTTTTTTGATGTCGGCGGGGGCAAGGTTAACGGTTATTTTCTGGGAGGGAAAGTCATAACCGGAATTTTTAATCGCAGATTTTACTCGGTCTTTACTTTCTTTTACTGCTCCCTCTGCTAATCCAACCGTAGAAAAGACAGGTAAACCTAAAGATATATCTACCTCTACCTCTACGAGATACGCGTCGATTCCAAGTAAACCGCCGCTCAATATTTTTGCAATCATTGGATGTAATCTCGGGGTTTTTAGAGTATCCCTATAACTAGCAAACAATGGGTTGGAAAGGCAAGTGTTTTTTTAGAGTGCCTTGTGAGAAAACGAAGGTCGCTACTGCAAATTGGTACACTGCAAATTTGTACCTTGACTAATTTATACTTTTGGAATTAGAATTTACCATAGAGAACAGAGGTAAGGTATTAAAAAGATGGGAGTGAGGATGAAGGCCTATGGATAGATTAACACACTTTGACGAAAAGGGAAGACCCAAAATGGTGGATGTGAGTGAAAAGAAAATCACCTTGAGGGAAGCAGTTGCCTCAGGAATTATCTCAATGAAACCTGAGACATTGGGAATGATAATGAACAAGCAGATAGTAAAGGGAAACGTATTAGAGGTGGCTAAGGTAGCAGGTATCATGGCAGCTAAGAAGACCAGTGATCTAATTCCCATGTGTCACCCTCTAGAGATTACCCATGTAGAAATGCTTTTTAATCCACGGGAAGCTGACAGTTGTATTGAGATTGAGTCCAAAGTGAAGATACGAGGCAGAACGGGAGTGGAGATGGAAGCGCTGGTTGCGGTGAGCACGGCGGCATTGACCATCTATGATATGTGCAAAGCAGTGGATAAGGGAATGGTGATTTCTCAGGTGAAATTAGTGAGGAAGAGTGGAGGGAGAAGTGGAGAGTATCAGGCAAAGCGCTTCTAAGATTTTGCTTTACAAGTGTATTTTATATATATATTATTGCTAGTGTTGAAACAGGTTCCCCAGTAATTAAATGTGATGATATGCTTTTATGGAAAGAAAAAAGATAGAATATTTTAAAGACCTTTTAATTAAATGGCGGGAAGAGTTATTATCCGAAGCTGACAAGACAGTGGTGGATATGAGTGATAAGGAAGAAAGTTTTCCCGATCCCACGGATAGAGCTTCATTAGAGTCGGATAGAAATTTTTTATTGAGGATAAGAGATAGAGAACGAAAGTTAATAGTTAAGATTAGGGAAGCTTTAGAGAGAATCGAAAAAGGCAGTTTTGGAATCTGTGAGGTGTGCGGAGAGGAGATATCCGAGGAAAGGCTGAAAGCTCGACTTGTTACTACGCTCTGTATAGATTGTAAAACTAATGAAGAGGAAAAGCAGAAAATTGAAAGTCATTAATTCGTTTTCTAAAAATTTAAGAGGGGATACCTTATTAAAGATGTGTCCCTTAGCAATTATGAGGGAAAGAAGATACCAAATGTTTCTCCTCACTGAAGAGTAAGAAAGAGAAACCTTTCCTCTCATTCAACTTGAAGTTTTTATTAACCCTCGGATTGTATGTCACTAAAGCTTTCCACTCTTCCCTCACCTTTAGAAGATAGGATAGTTAAAAGGTTCGTATGCTCAGAGGTAGCCAATGCCTGAATTGAGAAAGGACCTCATCAGTGGCAGGTGGGTGATTATTGCCACTGAGAGGGGGAAAAGGCCTTCAAGCTTTAATAGCACAGAGAAGGTATCAACCGGTGGTTTTTGCCCCTTGTGTGCTGGTAATGAGGACAAAACCCCACCAGAGGTGTTTGCCTATCGTCCCTATGGTTCTCAACCCGATACCCCGGGGTGGAGCCTGAGAGTAGTTCCCAATAAATTTCCCGCTTTGAGAATAGAAGGTGAGCTTGATCGGAGGGGTGAAGGTATCTACGATAAAATGAATGGTGTGGGAGCTCATGAGGTTATTGTTGAGTGCCCGGAGCATGATCAGACTTTCTCGTCTCTTCCCGTATCACACTGTGAAAAAATTCTCCTCACCTACCGGAATAGGATCCATGATTTATATAGAGATCGACGGTTTAAATATATTTCTATTTTTAGGAATCAAGGGGAGGCTGCAGGTGCTTCCCTCGCACATCCTCACTCTCAACTCATTGCACTCCCAGTAGTTCCCAAGAGGTCGGTGGAAGAGCTGGCTGGTGCTAGGGAATATTTCAATTATAAGGAACGGTGTGTGTATTGTGATATTGTGAGACAGGAAAAGGTGCAGGGTGTGAGGATAGTAAGTGAAAATCAGGGTTTTCTTGCGATAGCTCCCTTTGCATCTCGCTTTCCTTTTGAAGTGTGGGTTCTTCCTCAACAGCACAGTTCCTCCTTTGAGGAGACTCCGGAATGGTACTATGCCTCATTGGCGGAAGTTTTTTCGGATACACTCAAAAGACTTACGATTACCCTGAATGATCCGCCTTATAATTTTATGCTACATACCTCCCCTGGTAATGAGAAGATAAACGATTACTACCATTGGCATTTTGAAATTATTCCACGCTTGACTAAGGTGGCAGGTTTTGAGTGGGGTTCAGGCTTTTATATCAATCCTACTTCTCCTGAGGATGCAACAAAATTTTTACAAGAAGCTCTGCCTGCTCTCTCTGTGAGATAGAGAGAAAAGAGTATACTGTAACCCCAACACGGGTTAAGACAGTGAATAAGATTTTAGTAGTTGATAATGAGGAGAATATTCGGTTGCTCTACATGGAAGAGCTACAAGATTTAGGTTATGAGGTGATAGCAGCCTCAAACGGAAATGACGCGATAAAAAAGTTTGAGATCTATCAGCCTGATTTGATTATCTTAGATATACTCATGCCTGGGATGAACGGGATTGAAACCATGAATATCATTAGGGAGAAGTCGAAAGATATTCCTATCATCCTCTGTACTGCCTATGGAGAATACAAGCAGGATTTAAATACCTGGGCTTCAGATGCGTACGTCATTAAATCAGCTGACTTAGCAGAGCTCCTTACCACGGTGAATAGAATCCTCCCGATTTAGCCACCATTGTATTTTTCTACCAGTGTGTTTTATTTTAAGTCTCGTCACCTATCTTTTCTCATACGATGGATTATCTTACTTCCTCTTACCGATAACCCCCGTTACCGATAGCTTTCCATTTCCCATTCATATCAAGTAGAACTCTTGAATAACAGTAGTGGTCATTAATGAATCGTTGCCATTTAATCGATTAATGCCCTAAAAATGCTAATTAATCTGCATGGAAATTCCGATAGATAAGTTGAAGGATTAAATCATGCCGAGGGGGTCAAGCAGAAATACCGTACCGTAAGGAAATAAGGATTGTTGACTATAGAGTTGCTTTTCACCTCATGGTATCTGTAGAGGTGGATTAATAATGTTGTAGGTTGATCTATAGTGAGCGACTTTAATAAATTGACATAAAAATGTCATTACGAGCGGAGCGAAGTAATCTCATGAGATTGTTTCGTCGTCCGGCATTATCAAGGACTCCTCGCAATGACCACTTTCTTTAGTCGTTTACTATAGTTAGAGCAACGAGGATTGTAGGGGGTACTTCAGTGGAAGAAAATAAGGTTGATAAGATTAAGAGTGATGGAGAAATTCCTACCTCAGACAGCGAGTTATTGGGACAGCTAGACACACGTTCAGCGGATTTATCGGGAATTGAGAGGATGGGAACTGAAGAGGAAAAGGAAATTGTTCAATCAGTTGAAGCTGATTCGGCTGAAGATAGCACAGAAAATCAAGTAGCAGCGGGAGAAGAAACACAGGTAGAGGGAAATAGAGGTGAAGAAAAATTGGAGAGTAAAGAAGTACAGGAGGAAGTGGGTATCGAGGATGTTGAGGTGGAGGCTGTGAAGAGTATAGAAGCAGCAAGTGAGGCAGGTACCAAAAAGGTTGTTTTAGATGAGTCCTCTGAGGAAGCAGGGACAGATGTAGAAAAAAAAGGCGTTGATGAGAGCACGGTTAGTAAAGAAGGCGCAGTGAAAGAGGTTGAAAAAGATGAAACACAAGATGAAAGAGGTACTTTGGCTGCCAGGGAGGAGGAGAAGAACTTAGCTTCATTAGAGGGATTGCCTGATAAAACGGGTGAGGTAGCATTTGACGAAGAGTTGGTTTCAGAGCAAAAAGAATTGTTAAATCGATTTCATAAGGGATTTCATAAAAAATGGATCATATCAGGGACGATAGCGGTTGTGTCCCTAGTGGTTACTATAGGATTTTTTATATCGTCTCGCCTCCCTTTTACCAATACTGGGGAAGTGAAAACCATTGAGGAGATAGCAGGGCCCGTATATGACATGAAATTTTTTCTTCCTTTAGCGGAGAGTTCTGGCAAGACGAGGTTTGTGAAAGTGACCGTAATTATTGAATTGTTGAACAGTGATTTTAAAAGGGAGATTGATGAGAAGGGATCAGAGTTAAGGAAAGAGATTATAGAACTTGTTCTCTCCAAATCCCCAGGAGAAATGAAAAGTGCTCAGGGGAAGGAAGCTCTTAGGGAAGAAATAACCACAAGGCTTAATAAGTGTTTATCGAACAATAGTGTCAAAAATACCTATTTTACTGAACTAATAGTGCTTTGAAACACAGCTGATAGATTCTAACACCCTATAAATCTAAGAATTTATCTTTAAAGGGTTTAGGATATTTCCTTCTCCCTTTGAGGCTGTGTCGCAGTCTCTTTTGTGTTGTTGTCATTTCGAGGGAATCCGAGAAATCTTGAGCATAAAGATTCCTCACGGAGTTTACCCTGAGGGAAATCGAAGGGTTCGGAATGATTTTTTTCTATTATGACACAGTCTCCCAGCCCAGGGGAAGGGGAATTTGATTTTTTACGAGACCATTAAATTTTATTGTAGCAGAAAGGCAGACTATTAAGAATTTTAATAATAACTGAGTGGAAATGAACGTTTTTTTATACACATTATATAATAATATTTTGATGTTTCGTAATAATTATTCTCATGAGTTTTTTAACAATTTTAAATAAAATCAGATAATTAGATACTAGCATCTGCCTTTTGCAAGATGATAATCTTAGGTGTTTGGTATGATATTTGCTCTTTTATTTTCTTGCCTTGTTTTTTGAGGGCGAAGGGAGTTAGGAGAATGGGATTATCAAAAAGAGTTGTTAGTCAGTTTACTGGGGTATTAAGAGTTAAATGTAGATTTACAAGGGGATTTACTTTTGTGGAATTGATGACGGTGATCGCTGTTATTGGCATCCTCGCGGGTATCGGTGGGGTAGCATTAAATAAAGAGCTACCGCAATACAGGATTAGTGGTGATGCCCGTAGCATTGCCAGCAGTCTTATGCTTGCCAGAATGAAGGCAACCTCATCAGGCGTTCAATATGCGATCCAGTTTGATTTAGATAGCAATCCCCAGGAGTATGCACTCCAAAGAGGAAATGCTAATAGTAGCTCAAATTTATGGGCTAATGAGTCGTATAAAAGACTGCTTTCTTCTGGTGTGAATATGACCCAGGTGGATGATGATGGTGGTTCCCATATCACAGGTAGCGCTAGAATCATATATAACCCAACCGGATCTTCCGGTGTAGGACAAGTGCTTCTTGGGAATGGTTCTATTCAATATTCTATCACTTTAACCACCACCACGGGCAGGGTGCAAACTACAAAATTAGAGCCTTAATCTTACAAAAGTATGGTGGAGAAATGAAGACATTACATCACTTGAAAAAGAATCGAGGCTTTACGCTCATTGAGCTTATGATTTCAGTCTGCATTATGGCAATTGCTTTTGCTGGCCTTGCCACTATGCAGATTGCCTGCATCAATGGCAATTCTATCGCCAGTAACCTTACCACTGGTATTACCCTGGCGCAGGATAAGATGGAAGAGCTGAACAGCCTTGATTACAACGATCCTGCATTGGCTGATATTAATACTGGAAACAGCAGCACCTTAGATAGCTATAGTAACTATGATTACAGGGAAGAAGACATCGATCCCCAGGGAGAAGCAGGCGGTGTGTATACCCGAATCTGTAATGTGGCTGATGACACACCCATCCCAGGGAGAAAGACAGTAGTAGTGATCGTAACCTGGCAAGGACATAGAGTAAGAGTTTCCTCGATTATTGGAGCCCCGTAGTCGTAAGAGGAGAATAAGGAATGGAACAGGTGATGAAAAGCAAGGAGAGGGGAGTAACCCTGGTAGAGTTGATGATAGTCGTGTGCATGTTAGGTATGGTAGTAGCAGCGATGTACAACATGTTTAACTTTCAGCAAAAGAGCTATTCTGTGCAGGATAATGTGGCGGTGATGCAGCAGAATATAAGGGTGGGCCTTGAGTATATGGTGAAAGAGATCAGGATGGCGGGCTATATCCCTGAGGATATCCCTCTCCCTGAGATGGATCCTCCCCTTATTTATATTCCTCCTCCTGCTAATGATAGTATAAGTGATTCCTTTGACTTTAGAGATGGCGTGAGCGAAGCAATCGATGAGGCGACTGCCAGTGCCATTACCTTTGAAGCTGATGTTGATGATGATGATAGCACAGAGATGGTACGCTATGTATTGGCTTTTGATGCGGCTCAGAACTCAACAAACCTTACCCGGGAGGTATGGGAGTGGAGTGGTGCGAACTGGGGTTCGAGTGCGGGAGCTCAGATTATCGCAGATAATATTGATACCATTACTTTTAACTATAGTCTTTTAGCGGATGACCAGGGGTTAGATGATGATGTTAATAATGATGGGGATGGTGACACCGATGAGGAAGGAGAATTAAAAAGCTGGAACTTTGCTACCGATAGGCAGCTTAATGCAATTTTATTACGTGGCTACATCAGGCAGATTAATCTCACTATGGTTGCGAGAGTCCCTGCACCTGATTCCAATTATATTAATCCTCAGCAGGGTGACCATTACCGGAGAAAGACGCTTGCTTCAAATATCAGTCTTCGCAATTTGAAGTAGTGAGGTTTCAGCAAAAAGGGGAGGAAGTGTTAATGAAAACTACGTGGAGAAGGGAAGAAGGGGCGATCCTTGTGGTAGCGGTATTTGTCACCTTAGCCCTGGTGGTGGTCGGCTCTCTCGCCACCATGCTTACCAACATAGAGCTGGATATTTCAAAAAATGACCGTTTCGGGAAAGAAGCGTTTTTTGTTGCCGATGCGGGATGTCCTATTGCTACTAAAGTTATAAAAGATATGATTCTAAATGAGGGGATTAATCCTTCAGATTACGGTGATATTATCCCTGATAGCAATTTGCTGCTCAATGAGGTGAGGAATTACTATTACGATCAGGATAATCCCAGCAGTGATAATGACAGAGATACGGATACCCCTGATAACAATCCGGACATAGATACTACGGTAATGAATAGGGATCTCAAAGTTGATGTGGACTGGAGGTTAAGAAAGGCGGGAGCTGGAGGGTCGCTTCTTTTTGCCATGGGGTATGAAGGCGTTGGTGCTGACCGGAGCCACGGTGGGGTAAAAATTTATTATGACGTCAAAACCAAGGGTAAATCCTCACCTAATAGTACTGCAGAGATAGGAGCTGTGTATCTCTATCAATAAAGGAGGTAATGGTAATGAGGAATATAGTTTTAATATTTTTACTTGTGTTGCTTTTCATTTTAAGCATGTCCTTAAATACCAGAAGCATTGCTATGATGGAATCTAAAGTTACAAGCAAGAGCGATGAGATCAAACTTGTCGAAGGGTTCTTTAAAGGTATACGAGAAGATAAACTCATTATTGGAGATAGGGAAACATATACACACTCTTCTTTCACGCTCTCTCCTGAGGTGAAGGTCATTTACCGGGGCAAGGTAGTGGAAAGGGAAGAGCTGTTGATTGATTCTATTATTAAGGCAACAATAGTTAATGGTATCGTTACCGAAATAGAATTAGTGGAGGTCTCTAGCTAATGAAAAAGAAATTGATGTTTACGATTATTTGTATTTCACTACCATTGATGTGGCAACATCAAAGGAGTAGTGCTGAAGTGATGGCTGATTATACTGCGTATCCTATACATGTTACCCAATCGGTTAAACCTAATATTCTGTTTATGATTAGTAATGACCATACTAACTTTTATAGGGGCTACAATAACTTGACGCATTATGACAATGCAACGGAGTACTATGGTTATTTTAACTGCGACGCGTGTTACACCTATAATGGGAACTACTTTGAACCTTCGAGTGTAACCTCTGATCATAAGTGTACGGGAAAGTGGAGTGGGAATTTCCTCAACTGGCTGACCATGTGCCATGGAGATTTCGTGAGGAAGGCTTTAACAGGTGGTAGGAGGTCATCTGATACCGCCAGCCCTCTCCTCACCATTTTGGAGAGGGGCAATATACCTACAGATGACCATAGGTGGCTAAAAGACCCTGACGTGACCATCAGCCAATATACCACTTATAGCAATGACAGCTATACATTTTACAACACAGGCATTACCTTTAAAGTAAAAAATGGAGGTACTGTAGTTGAAACCTATAATGTACGCGTTAAGGTGTGTGATCCTAGTTTTGGTTGTGAGGACAACTGTAACCCTGATACTTTTAAGCCAGAGGGTATGATACAGAGGTTCAGTGATAAAGTCCGTTTCGGGATGATGTCTTATAGTTATAATAAATCTGATCAAGGAGGAGTTTTAAGAGAAAATATAGGTGGGGACATCAATAATTTAATATATTTTGTAAATAATTTTACCCAAAAGGGGTGGGATCCAATCGGAGAAATGTATTATGAAGGGATAAAGTACTTTGAACACCTTTCGCCCACCAGTGATTATACCCCTGCTTCAGATTCTTTTTCTATAGCTTCCTGGCAGGATCCAATACAGAATTGGTGCCAGAAAAACGCTGTCATTGTGGTAAATGATGAGTATCCCAGTAAAGACCATGATAAGCTTCCCGGGAGCTATTGGGGGTCAGTAAGTAACCCTATCCCTGGATTGGATGTGCAAGCCTGGACGAAAGAGGTGGGAGATGATGAGGGAATAACCGGTACTCAGCAACCTGTTGGTTACTATGAAAACACTTCGTATAATTGCAGTACGGCGACGGTCAACAATCTAGGTAGGGTGAAGGGTATTTGCCCCTGCGAACCACCTCATGATGGTACTTTTCACATCTCTGGATTAGCCTATTATGCCCACACCACTGATTTAAGAAATGACTTCGATCACGCCCAGATGATAGATACCTATACCATTGCCTTCAGGTCGACACCTAGTGGGTATATAATACCACCACCGCCTATGAATCAGCTCTGGTTAGCTGCGAAATACGGTGGATTTCACGATATTAATGGAAACAATAGGCCCGATTTGCAAGAGGAGTGGGATAAGGACGGTAACGGTGTACCTGATAATTTCGCCTATGCTGAAGAGGGTTCCCAATTTGAAGATGCGTTACTGAAAGCAATTACCACGATACTACAGGGAACAGCCTCCGCTACTGCCGTATCAATACTCTCGACCTCTTCCGAAGGTGAGAGCTCTCTCTTTCAAGCCTCCTTTAAGCCTATAGTATTTGATGGCATTAGGGAGATCAACTGGTTAGGATATCTCAACGCCCTCTGGGTTGACCCCTATGGGAATATCCGTGAAGATACGAACCATGACAATGCCCTGGTATATACTGAAGATAAGATTATACGATTTGCGCTTGATGAAGCATCGGGGGAAACTACCATTCAGCGTTATCATGACAATGATGGTGATGGGAAGGCAGACAGTGAGACCCCCTATGAAACTGTTGTCTTATCAGAGCTTGAACCCCAGTGGGAGGCAGGTGAGAAATTAGCCTTGCGAGCGGCCCCTACCAGGACCATTAAAACCTTTGTTGATAAAAATGAAAATGGTGTGCCAGATACCGGTGAGGTGATAAGTTTTGATACCAGCAATGCCAGTACCCTTCGTCCTTTCTTAGATGTTGACACTGATGCCGAAGCCGCCAATATCATAAGTTTCATTCGGGGTGAATCAGTTTCAACCAGCTATAGAGATAGAAATATTACCATTGGTGGTGTAGAGTATGTCTGGAAGCTTGGGGATATTGTCTATTCCACACCTGCGGTAGTAGGAAAACCATCGGAGCGGTATAATCAATACTATAGCGATATCAGCTACGGAGCATTTTTTACTCAATGGAAGGATAGGGGTATTACCGTGTACGTGGGTGCCAATGATGGCATGCTCCATGCCTTCAAGGCAGGGACTTTTAATGAAGGTGATAATACTGCAACCACCGGGAAAGAGGAGCATGGCTGGTATAGTGCTAATGAGGTTCCTGCAACCACTCAAGGGTTGGGTGCGGAACGCTGGGCGTATATCCCCTACAACCTGCTTCCCCATCTTAAATGGCTCATCGACCCCAATTATACCCATGTCTACTATGTTGACTTAATGCCGAAGGTAACTGACGTGAGGATATTTAGTAGTGATGCTAATCATCCTAATGGCTGGGGAACCATTTTGATTGGAGGTATGCGACTGGGAGGTGGAGAGCGCAAATTTCCAGAAGATTTTGATGATGATGGTTCTTCTGAAGAAAGGACCTTCCGCTCTGCTTATTTTATTTTGGATATTACTGTGCCCAATAATCCCGTTCTTCTGGGAGAGTTTACTGATGCCAATATGGCGTTTACTACCTCTTATCCAGCTATTGTGAGGCTTGAAGCTCAAACTCCTGAAGATGATAAGTGGTTTTGCATCGTAGGATCTGGTCCCACCAATTACGATGGCAGCAGTACCCAGAAAGGTTATGTATTTGTTATCGACTTGAACACTAAACAGGTGGTAAAGAATTTTCAGACCGGGGAAGATAAAGCCTCCATGACGAGTCCCATTACACTTGACTTTGATTTAGACTATAATATAGATGTGATTTATATTGGAGAAACCTATGAACAATCGGGAAATCAAGGTAAAATGTATCGCATGAGCACCCGCACCTGCATTGACGATGACGAGTGCACATATCTACTAGATCCTAACGAATGGACTAAGCCATCAACACTCTTTAGCTTCAATACCCCTATTACTGCATCTGCAACGGCTTCCATTGATGAAGATGGAAATATATGGGTATACTTTGGCACGGGTAAATATTTAAATAATGATGATAAGACAGATACTACATACCAATATTATTTTTATGGAATAAAAGATCCTTGTGCTTATGGTGGTTGTACCAATAAGGTAACCCTTACTAATGATGACAACTCAAGCAACATAGTGATATTAACCAATACGGAGGTGGAGGGCGCTACCGCTACTACCTGGGATGCCTTTGTAAAGGAGGTTCGGGCTAAGCAGGGGTGGTACATAGAACTGGTTAAAAACCTGGATGAACCAGGGGAGAGGGTTCTCACAAGGCCCAGTATATTAGGTGGAGTAGTTCTCTTTAGTGCATTCAAACCTGAAAATGATATCTGCGGCTATGGTGGTACCGGGTCACTCTATGGCCTCTATTATGAAACAGGAACATCTTACTATAAACCGGTTCTGGGAACTGAAGCCTATGGTCATGAGAAGAAGAGCTTAAAGAGAGTGGAACTGGATAAAGGTGTTACCTCTGAGATAGGTCTCCATGTAGGTAAGAAAGCCAGTAGTACCGGATTTGTTCAACAGAGCACCGGTGCAGTTATACAGGTTGAGGTTGCCCCAGCCTTTAGTATAAGGAGTGGCATTGTCGGATGGAAACAGTATTAAGGAGGAAATAGAATGATAAAGAAATGTTTTGTTGGTATAGCAGTTCTATTAGGGTGTGTGGCAATAATCGTGAGTGAGAGCCAAACCTTACCCCACCTTTTTTTCGCTGATAGTTTTTGTTGGGCTGATGCCCAGAGTGAAATCAGAGAGGATGATCTATTAGTGGAGAAAAAGAGCGAAGCGTGCATTATTATCCATAACAGGCGCTATCGGATTTCTAAAAATACTCTTCTTACTGACAATTCAGGAGAAGCTATTCCATTTGCTGACCTTTCCATTCCCTGCTTTGCAAGATTGAGATACTATCATAACCCCGCAGAAAATGTCTTTGAGGTTATTTCTGTTAAAGTCCTTGATGATCCCCATTAAGAAGCGCTAAGTAGGCAGAGAGATACTTATGGCGGAAATTCTTTCCGCCGTTTTTTTTATTTAGAACCTGTCCCAAACTTGCCAATTTCAGTTGCCTGTACGATGCACAGGCAAATTCGGCAGATACCCAGTCGGCTGACTGCATCAAAACTGAGCACTCCTGCGCTTTTCCCAGTGTAACCCCTTATTTTGGACGCAACTCTCCTGTGAGTTTCTTACTGCGATCTTGTTTTTTGCTTCTTTTTTATGCAGCCTGTTGCTGCTCTTGATCCTGTTGCTGCACCTGCGGCAACCGCGCTATCACCCACAGATTGTGAGAAAGCACTGCCCAGGCAAC
>Ga0315288_10006010_pt1 | contig 15385 bp, 21 predicted proteins | sample YL17G11_20_MG_FD_203454 | JGI IMG/M metagenome (GOLD analysis project Ga0315288, IMG submission 203454) | Sediment microbial communities from Yellowstone Lake, YNP, Wyoming, USA - YL17G11_20 | ecosystem: Environmental > Aquatic > Freshwater > Lake > Sediment | place: USA: Wyoming | collected...
GACTTGATGTCGGTGATCGTCTCCAGCGGCGTCGACCCGCTGACGATGACGATCTCGACCTCCTGCCCTTTAATTCGTGTCTCAGCCACTTGACCCTCCTCAAAGCAAAAGGCGCATGACCGGAGGGAATCAACAACCCCACCCAGGTCACGCGCCCTATCCCACCCGAAAGGTGGTGCAGCCGTGTAGATGCCAGGCTACTTCGCGGGTCGTCCCGCGTCAAGCTGCGCCGGCATCATGGTGCCTTCTTTGCCGCGAGGATGCCGCCGTCTTCGACCAGCAGTAGCCAGCGCGTACCGTCCGGCGAGGTGAGGCTGATGCGGTCGAGCAGCGCACGTCCGGCCGAGTCGAGGAAACCCGCTGCATCTTCGGTCGCGAGTGCGTGCTGCGCGTCGCCGCCGCGCTCCCCGTGCTGCCCATCCGTCGCCAGCACGCCGACTTGCACGTCATTGCCGTTGACGAGGATGGAGCCGTCCTTGTTGCCGACGACACCAGGGTCGCCCTGCGGCCCTTGCGGCCCCTGCGAGCCAGGTGGCCCCATCGGCCCCTGTGGTCCGGACTCACCCTGCGCGCCAGGCGGCCCAGGGTCGCCCTGTGGGCCGGGCACGGAAGGGCCAGGCGGCCCGTCTGAACCGGTGGCACCTGCCGCGCCTGCCGGGCCTACAGGCCCGGCGTCGCCGGCCACCCCAGGCACGCCGACGAGATCTGCGCGGGGTAGGAAGATGATCAGGGCGGAAAGATCCGATGGCAGCGGAACCGGGTCGCCGCCCGGCGTGAGGTCGACCAGCTCCAGCGCGTTGCCGATGACACCAGCACCGCCGAGCGCCGCCTCGACGTTGGCCTTGGTGTCGGGGACGATGCACATGCCGCCGGCCGCCAGCACGCCAGGGGCCGGCAGCGTGTACGGCGGCGGCAGGATGATCCCCGTCGCCAGCTTATTCTTGACCAGTGTCGCGGCCATGGCGGCGGACGACTACGCGTTGTAGAGCAACAGGTAGTCGTGGACACCGTTCGGCACGGTCGTCGGCAAGAAGCCGCTGTTGGCCGAGTCGATGGTCACGGCCTCGATGGCGCTGTCGGTGAACAGGATGCCGGTCCCCGCCGACATCTTCGGCGACACGCCCAGCTTGTTGCCCTGGCCGATGGACGCGGTGTCGACCGTGCCAGCGACGATGGTCTTGGCCGCAGCCGTGACCGTCTTGAAGATCTTGACGCCCGCCACGGTCGCGCCCGGAGTCGAGAGGAACGTCTCGCTGATGTCGCCACCGAACTGGTTGATGCCGAAGACGTTCACGTCACCGCCCTGCCAGCCGGCCGCGAACGTGACTGACAGGTTGCGCGGGATGGCCGGGCTGGTGAACACGCCAACGAACTGGTTGGCCGCGCTCTCCTGCACCGCCGCGTGGACGTTGGCCACCGCCGCTGCCGCCGCGTTGTCGATGGCGAACAGCGTCGAGTCCGCCTGTCCGCCGTTGGCCGCGATGTCCGGCGTGGCGCTGTCGGGCGCGGCCGTGAGGGTCAGACAGCGCGAGATGGCTGCACCACCACCGAGCTTGGCGGCGATGTTGGCTGCTGTGTCACCGATGACCACCGTGTCGCCCGACTGGAGGACGCGGTTGTACGGAGGCGGCAACGTGATGGCCGACTCCACGAGAATGTTCCGAACGACGGTGTTCGCCATGATCTCTGTCTCCTTGTAGGCGGTACGGTACTACGCCGCGGTCGCGATGACGACACCCTCACCGATTTCGGTCTGGATGACGATGAAGTCCGCGGTCGAGAGCGTCCGCACGCGGATGATGATGACGAAGATGCCGGCCGCTTCCAAGGTCGGCGTGTTGCCGCTCTTGGAGTCGATCTCGTAGGCGTTGATGCGTGACGCCGACGGGTTGTTGGGTGACAGCAGCCCATTCAGGAACGCGTCGACTTCACCGACCGCCGCATCCTTGAGGTTCTGGGTGAGCGGCAGCTTCGAGAACGCCAGCAGCGAACGCGCCACCGAGTCCTGAATGAAGTCGGCTACACGCCGACGGTTGATGTTCTTCTGGCCGGACGTGAGCGAGGTGGTCACGCCCGACTGGATGAGCGGCCCGTAGGCTCGGTCGATTCGCGGCGCGGCGATGCCCTTCGCCCGGAGCTGGATGTACTCGTTCAGGCCGAGCACGCCGGTGAGTCCGCGCTGGAGGTTGAGGATCGGCGCGAGCAACCCGGGCACAGGCGGTGACACCTGGCCGGGGTTGCGCTCTGGTGGCAGGTTGGACAGCACCACCGTGAGCCAGCCGTCACTCGAAACGTCGAGCACACCGTCAGTGTACGACAGACCGTCCGCACCCTTGAGGGAGAAGCCGACCGCCTCGGGCACGAACGTCTGCACGCCCGGCCACGAGTAGTCGACACGCTCGTCCCGGTTCGAGCCCACGCCGGGAGCCACGTCACCCGTGATCGTGGCGAGGCTCACGGTGTCGAGCGGCGGGCTGATCTGCACGGTGCGCGTGAGCGCGCGCGAACTGGCGTCAAGCACATGCTGCTTGAGTTTGGACGCGATGTTGGTGCTCTTGCGCGCCGCCCACAGCAGGTTGACCGTCTGGCCGGGATCCTTCTCGTCGAGCAACGAGTCGATGGCCGTCGAATAAAGCGCGTCGATGGCCGCGGCGTTGGGTGCGTTCGGCGTCTGCACCGATGCAACGAAGATCAGGCCAGCGGCGTTGGTGGTCGTACGCGCGGTGAGCCCCGATAGCGGGTCGGCACCGGAGCGCGTGACGACTGGCGGGATCACAGTCGGGGTGAGCAGCGTGGCCGTCGCGATGGTCGCGTCGAGCGGACGCGCCGGCACCCTGTAGCCCTGCTCCTCGGAGAGCTGGTGGTTGGCCCCAGTGTCCGCGTCGCTCGCCTGGTGGACGCGGTACGGCAGGGCCGTCGCCGCGAACCAGTTGGTCGAGGTGAAGTTGGTGCCGTCTTGCCGCTCCAGCGTGAGCGAAGTAGCGCCACCGACGGACACGACGCGGTAGGTGTTCGCGTCGTTGAGAAGCGTCACGTTCGAGGCCAGAACGTGCGCCGCGGCGGCAGTGCCGAACAGGCCACGCACCAGGCCGGTGAAGCTGGTGGCCGTCTTGGCTGCGTAAGAAATGATCTCCAGGTCGATCTGGAAGAAGCCGCTCGCGGGGTACTCGTCGGTGCTGACGACGTTGGCCGTGACCGCACCAATCAGCAGCGGATTGTCGGTGATGGTGGTCGCGATGACGCCGACGAACGAGCGGTCGAGCACCACCGCGTCACCCTCAGCCACGCCCGCGTTCACGAAGTCGCCGAGCGCGGATGTGAACACCTGCGTCGGCGCAGGCAGACCCGCGGGCACAACCACGCCGTCGATGCCGGTCTTGCGCGTGTCGAGCGACGTGAACACGACACGGGCTGCGCCACGCGCCCGGTTCGCGCCGGACTTGAACTCGCGACCAGCGAGCACCTGCGCGGCCTGCACCGGGACGACAGGTGTGGGGTCGTTGTTGGCCTTGTTGGTCGGGAGCTGCCGCCACATGCGGATGCCCTTCGACGAGGCGTTGTTCACCGGCACGATCACGAGCGCGGAGAACTTCTTGTTTCGCGTGGCGACGAAGCCGTTGCCCATGTCGCCGCCGAACTCACCCAGCGTCTCGTCCCAGCCGCCGACCTTGTTGGCCATGTCCTGCGCCGAGAAGATCTGCACGGGCTGCGCCTTCGTTGTCACGTTCCCGTTGTCGTCTACCGACACGCCGTAGGTCACATCGGCAAACTCGCCCACTACGCACGCGACGCCAGTGCCCACGCCGTTGATCGAGCCGGGTGGAGGCGAGTCCACGATGTCCACGCCCTCGATCTGCTGGATGACTTCCACCGCGGGGAAGAAGCCGAATCGCCTTATAAATCCCGCCATGACGACCTCCCGCCCGAGGGCGCGAACATCGGCGCACTGGAGCGCCGGCAACAGGTTTGAAACGCCTACATCCTACAGAGGCACGTTGCCTCGGTCTAGCTTTCCTCGTCCACCGTGATCTTTGCAGTCATCTTCGCGTCCGGCAGCTCGATGAGCCTCAGCACCGGCACCTGGCCGCGCACCTTTACCAGCGCCTTGCGGAACCTCCGCATGGCATTCTCCTCGCTGTCGTCGTAGTCCATAGAGATCGGCTCGTACTGCGCCCGTGCATTGAAATAGTGCGGCAGCTCCAGCAGGAAGCCGTAGCGACTGTCGAAGGGAGACAGCAGTCGATCCTCCAACATCGCCATGATCGCGGCGCGCTCCTTGGGGTCGTTGCACCACACCTCGACGGTCATGTCGACCACGAACTCAGCTGAGGCGAGGATGTACCGCTGATCCGGGGTGACAATGCGCGGGCCGCGGCCGGGCGTGAACCTGCTGGAGTCGTAGCTGCCCGAAGTCGCAAGCACGGCTGCGGCTGGGTACTCGGCCAGCTCCTCAGGCTGCGCCCACACGGAGAACACCCGGCGGAACGCTAGCGGCCGGCCGCCGGTACCGGAAGTGGTCATGCCGCCCAGGTACTCAGCTAGCCCACGGGTGAGCGCCGTGCGCGCGTCCGTCTCACGGTTGATCGTGAAGATGTGCGGCTCACCGGGCTGTACGAGTCGGCTCGGGCCACCGATGGACGGCTGTGTTGGCGCGCCAGGCGGCGTCGAGGTCGGGGCTGTGACCTTCTTCTGCGGTGGGCAGGATGCGGCGCTCATGGGTGTGCCAGCTTCGCTTCCAACTCACGCAGGATCTCGTCTTCCACAGCAGCGATCAACCTGGGCAGCGCATTGTTCATCACCAGCTTGCCGGCGATGCCGCGCTTGGCGATGGAGCGCGCCACACCGAACGCAGCGGCCTCGGCTTCCTTGCGGGACAGCCCGCGCGCTCGCTGGAGCCACTTGGCGATCACCTGCACCGGCGGCATGCGCGCGCCCGCGCGCCGCCCCAGCTCGATGATGCCGGCGTAGGGTGAGACGTTGAAGATGCGTGCGCCCGTGTCCGTCGGGGCCGACTGCCAGGCGCGCAAGTAGTATCCGGTGTCGAAAACCTTGGCCGTGCGCGTGGCCTCTTGCATGATGACAACGCAGCGCGCCGCGCCCGACACCATGCCACGCTTGACCGTCGGAATGAAGTCCGCGGCAAGACGGCGCGCTTGCTCTGCGAACTTGTTCATAGGCACCTTGATGGTCGCCATCAGCGCGGCTCCCCGGTGCGTGATCGGCCCTCATGGGCCTGCTCCAGGCGGATCTGCCACTGGAACTGGTCGGGCAAGTAGTTCGGTGCCGAGCGCAGGAAGAAGCGACGCCGCTCGCCGGGCCGACTGTCCGGGCGCGGGAACTCGATCTCGAAGTAGACCTGCTCGTCATCGGGCACCGGCGAGCCATCGATGTCGAGCCCGCGAAGCTGGTCTTCGGTGTAGCGCCCGCTCACCTCGGTGAGCAAGATGCTGCCGATCTCATCGAGGCCGACAGGATTGACGACCTCGGTGAGTGCGGTCAGGTCTGATACGCGCGGCGTGGGCAGGATTGGGAACTCGTTGAGCACGAACTCCCCGCCGTCGCCGCGCTCGTCGTCAGTCCACTTGGTGCGGATGATCCGGACCAAGTACGGACGCAGGCCGAACTGCACGCGTAGATCCCGCAGGCTGTCGGCCACCGGGATGAGCTGCCGCGCAAGCGTGTTCTGACCGCTGCCGAGCGTGAACTTCTGACACCCACCGCACGAACAAGGCGTGCATCCGCACGACACGGGCTACCCGCTGACCGGCACGTTGCCGACGCCACCCATGCCGCCGGAGAACCGTGCGGCGTAGGGGTACAGCGGCACACGCAGCGTCTCGGCTAGCCGGCGCGCCCAGCGGTAATACTCGCGCTCCAGCTTGTCGGGCTCGTTCTCGCGCAGCTCCAGATCACCGAGACGGATGGCGGCCAGGCGATCCTGCGCGGCGACCAGCCGGCACTCGATGCCGTCCATGACGGCGAGCAACTTGCGCACGCGTTCCTCAGCAGGCTGCGGCAGCAGGTCCATCGCCTTCTCGACGATGAACAAGGGCTGAATCAGCGCCGGCAGGCCGAACGAAATCGCTGCCGCCGGGTCGGCTGAACCGTACCCCAGGTGGTAGCGAATGCGCTCCTTCTCGGCTTCGGTGAACATGGCCAGCCTCTCGCTACCAGCGTACCACGCCGGCTACTCGACCGGCTCCAGCTCGACGCCCTGCTCGACCAGCCGAGCGATGCCTGGCGCGCCACCGTAGCCGGCGGCCTCGATCACCTTGCCGGCGCGCAGCGTCGTCATGCCACCGCGCAGTACGATCATCTTGGTGGTCTTGACGCGAAAACGCGTTGCCGCGGCTACCTGTGCGGATGGCTGTGGCAGCTCGCGCGCGGCCGGCCGGATGACCGGGGGCTGCGGCGCAGGCGGTGGCCGGGGTGCCGGTGATGGAGGCGCAGGCACATCCTCGCCAGGGCGGCCCGGTGGGGCGACCACGGCCGGTGGGGCGGTCTTGGGCTCGGGCGGCAGCGGGCGCGCCATGGGCGTGGCGGCAGCCCGTTCAGCAGCTCGCCGCCGGATCACTGAAGGGGCCTCGATCTTGGCCGCCTCCACCGGGTCGAACTTGGCCGAACTCACGCGGTTGCTCCGCGCATAAAAGGGTGACGGCGGGACGGAACGAGTGACGCGAGGGAAACCGCCGATACCCTCGGCGTAGGGGAGCCCTCGTTCAGATTCGTTCCGTCCCAGTCAGGCAGGGCGATGAGCCCGAAGGCTCGATGCTGTCCGAAGACAGCGGGTGCTCTGCGTGCGACCTTGCCAGACAAGTCAGCCGAAGCATCAAGGTCAGGCATGCCATCTAGGTGGTCGCGGTTCCATGGCAAAGCCAGGGTTTGCGACCGAGGACCAACATAGCAAGGATCTTCCGACCGGGGAAGGTTCAAGCATGGAGTTGGTCCGAATGTCTGCCCCGGGGTGTGCGCGCAGGACACAAGGTCCAAACGCAACGGGGCAGAGGGTCCGTCGGGAACGCACACCAGTGCGTGACCCGGAAATCCCACCAAAGGTGAGGACACGGACCAAACGGCATCCGAAGATGCCGAATCAGGTAGGGGCGAACGGTCCAGCGGACCTCCTCGCGCGGGTACTTAGACCGCGCTGTGCTCGATGGCCACGACGCGCTTGTAGCGCGCGGCGTCGCCGGTGGTCGAGTCGGTGCGCACCGGCCAGTCGCCGATGAACTTCCACGCGGCGGACACGGTGTCCTGAAGGCGGTTCAGCGGCGCGCGGATGACCAGCTTGATCCGCTCGGTCGACACCTCGATGGAGTTGTTCGAGATGCGGGGCTCGCCCACGCGACCAGTCACGCCAGCCTCGGTGAGAAGCTGGTCGAGATCCTGGTAGTACTCGTAGATCGCGCCCTGGCCCACGAACAGTGGGCGCTCGATCTTCACGCCGGTCGTCGCGCCGTTGTTGAACAGCTCGGGCGCGAATGGGTCGTTGAGCGAGAAGCTCGCCGTCGCGCCGCCCACCACGGTGTCGGTCGCCGGGTTCTCCGAGTTGCGGAAGAACACGGTGCCGAGCAGCTCGCCGAGTGCGAACTGCCGGTACATGAAGAAGTCCGGCAGCGAGGTCAGCAGGCGCTGGAACTCGGGGTCGGAGAACACCTGTGCCTGCGAGGTCGGCGACAGGTGGCAGTGGAAGCGCCCGTCCGCCTGCTCGGGCACGTTCTGCTGCCAGAAGCGCGCGACGACCGCGCGCACGTCGGCCAGGCGCAGGATGTCGCCTGTGGTCACGTCATCGACGCGGAAGCCGCCGCCGACGCGCTGGATGAAGGTCGCGTCGTTGGACACCACTGGGTCGCGGTCGGCCACGGTGACGGCGGCTGACAGCGCCAGGGTGCCAGGGCCGATCTCGTCGCCAGCGTTGTCGGGGGTGAACCCGATCACGTTGACGGCGGTCGCCAGCGCCGGGCCGACACGAATCGCGAGCGGGTTGGAGCCCGACACGATGTCGTAGCGGACGGTCGAGCCGCCGGTGCGCGAACGCGTGAAGCCGTTCACGCGCTTCACGCGCAGCGTGGTCACGGCCACCTGCGCGCCGTCGGCCACGGACTGCCCCGACCCGGCCGCGTTGTAGAGCTTGTTGCGGACGAGGCGGTTGAGCGTCTGCCCGGCCTGGAGGCCGAGCTGCTTGGCGTTCCGCAGGAACAGGTTGGCGATGGCCGTGATGCTCGACGGCATGTGCGTGTCGGGCGCGGCACCGGCGTACTGCTGGAGCTGCGCAGTCCACTGCTCCTTCTGGTAGTCAGCCGGCACCGGGTCGGTGCCAGGAATCAGCGGCATGAGCTGCGGCGTCATCAGGCCGACGCCGGTGAACACCATCGTGTCACCGACGTTGGCCGGCCAAAGCTGTGGTGACGACTCGCCGCGGAACAGCAGCCGCGGGAACAAGGCGTCATGGAAGGCGCGCTCCAGCAGGTTCTCCTGCACGAGCGCGCGGATGTCGGGGGCTTGGATGATTGTGGAAAAGTCGGGCACCGTTGCTCTCCTGTCGCTGGCAAGGGCGCAGTGCCCCCGCGGTTAAAACACTATCACAGCTTTCACAGCGGCAGAAGAAACGCGCGCTACGCCGAGTCAGGATTGAGTCCCCGCTTGCGCAGGTGCTCCTGGTACTCCTGTTGCGACATCGTGCGTGCGTCGATCTGCCCGTTCTTTGCAGCGGTCGCCGCGGCGGCACCAGGCTTCGGAGCAGGCGGTACTGTCCCGCCTGCCGTCCCGGTCGTCGCAGGCTTCACGACTTCCCCGAACAGGTACGGCTTCTGCTCACGCAGGCCGGTGAAGAACTTGGACTCGTCGAAGTCCTTGAGTTCCTCCTCCGACTTCCCTTCGACGTGCCGGTTCAGCAGGCGTACCGCGTAGTCCACGTCGTTGATGCCCGACGCGATGGCTGACTCACGGAGCTGCATCTCGGTCTGGAGCGACTCGTTCTTCTGGCGCTCCTGCCGATACCGCTTGTCGTTGACAGCGGCCGTGCGCTTGGCGGCTTCCACGTCGGCGACGAGCTTGGTGCGCTCCTTCTCCCACGCGGCCTGTGCCCGGCGAGACATGCCGTCGGGCGCAGGACCGGGATCACGGTGTCCACCACCGCCGTCGCCGGTCTGCTTCTTCTGCTGCTGCTGGCCTTGGCCACCGCCTTGCGGCGCGGGCTTGGGGGCCGCAGACTGCCGGCCAGCCAGGAACGCCTGCATCTCCTCGATTGAGTCGAAGCCGTGCGCCTTGGCCGCTTCCGTCAGCGCCTGCTTGGCACCGCGGTCGCGCTCCTCCTTCTTGATGCGCCCCATGGTGCTCTGGGCGATCACGAGGTTCTTGCCCTGCCCCTGCTGACCTTGTGGCTGCTGCTGTCCTGCCGGCTTGCCTTGCGGCGCAGCCGTGTCGGGGGGATCAACTGCGGTCCCGTCCTGTACTTCGTTTCCGTCATTGTCGAGCGGCATCGCGTCCTCTTTGCCCTTGGGTGCTCCCCGTCCGGTCGTTTACCGGCTGTTAACCGCCGCCGTGCGCGTTGCACGACGAAGATCACTGCCGGGCTTCCAGTCGGCGAGTCGCTCGTTGACCCGGTAGTTTCTCTTGCGCGCGGAACATCCGCACGCAGGCGTCCGGGTAGAAAACGTCGGCCTCGAACTACGAGGTCGGCGCGTACACGGTGTCGGGGTCGATGGCCGCGCGCGCGGCCCACACGATGATCGCGGTGGTGACGGCCGCCTCGAAGGTCAGCACGTCGCCCGCATCGGCGAGCGCGACCACGGTGGCGGACGGCGCGGCAGCCGCGTCGCCGATCTGGCGCAGGCCAGCGGCGGCAGCACCGGCGGTCACGCGCACCGACTGCACGCTCAGCGCGGCCTTCTTGGCCGTGGTCTGCGTGAGCAGGTTGATGGTCGTCGCGGGCACGGCCAGCGTGATCGTCTCCTTGTACGGCTCCACCATGTCGCCCATCAGGATCTTGCGCTGGGCAGTCGCCTGATGGCCGGGCTCACCGGAGTTGAGTGCGTTGCGGATGCTGTCGATTGCGGTTGCGGTCACGGACATGGTTCTTTCCTCCGGTTGAGAGCGCGGGCTTACGCTTTCTCGCCCAGCAGCACCTTGCACGTCACGGTGCCCGAGCCCGCAACGCGAGTCAAGTCCGCTGCGGTGATGGGCACCGCCGAGGACATCAGGATGATGAGTGGGTCGAACGGTATGGCTTGCGCCGCACCATCCGTTGAGGTGGCTCGCAGACGCACCTTCCCACCAGTCGCACGGATCACGAGAACATGCGCAGCGGCGAGGTCGCCGAACGCCAGTGCCTCGGGTGCGTCGGTGTCGAGCGTGACGGTGAGCACCTGCACCGCCTTGAGAACGAGTTGCTCATCGAGAGGTGCGTCGATGATCGGGTCACCCGACGGTGAGCCCGAGGCCGGCTGCACTTGGTAGCAGCCGGTGAGCGAGAAGATAGAGGCCATCAGCTGCGGCTACTTGCCGCCGCCGAGCGCGAACGGCGTGGGGTCCGGTGCCTTTGGCATGGCGACCGTCGGCAGCAGCGGCTCCTGATTGCCGGTGCGAGGCACGTTGCACTCGTGCTTGCCGTGCGCCGCGTCGTAGGCGTCGGTCACGTCCTGGATCGCCTTGCCCTGGCCGACGTTGCTCATGTCGTTGTCCATCGCGTCACTCCTTCTACTTGCTGCTCTTGATCGTGAACGGATCGGGTTCGGGCGGCGACGGCATGTTGCTGTCGGCGACCGCCGGCTTCTGTTGGACGTACTTCCCGTGCTCGGCGTCGTACAGGTCGACGACCTCACGGTTGTCACCCTGACCAGCGCCCTTGAAATCCTGCTCGTTCGGCATGTGCGTGTCCTTACTTGCCGAGCACGAAGGGAGTCTCGTGGTCGGACGGCATGTTGGTTGAAGCGATCGAGGGTGCCTGCTCCTTGTACGGATCGACGGGCAGCCCCGGCATCGACGGATGGCCGGCGCGCGCGGCGTCGCCTTCCATGTCCACGCCACCGTCGAAGCCACTGCGCTCGACGCCCATCTTCTCGGCCTGCGTGCGCGACGTGCGCGTGCCTGGTCCCTTGTGCATCGGCGTCTCCTACTTACCCTTCAGGGTGAAGGGCTGGTTGTTCTCCTGCTCGAAGCTGGAGCGCGAAGGCATCGACTCGTCCCACGTCTTGCTACCGCCATTCCCCGGCGGTGCCTCGGTGGGACGCGCGAACGTAGGTGACAGACCCAGGCCCGACGGTTGGTTGAAGTTCCGGTAGACGGACTCGCTCGATGCGATGCCCTTCTGGAACTCCTGCTCCTCGGGGGTCAAGCGCGGGTACTCAGGCCACGCGCCCTCACCACGCTGCGCGCGGTCGACGGCGGCCTGGTACTCGTCTGCGCGCTGCTTCTCCGCGGCGGTGTCGACGATCATGAAGCCCATGGGGAAAGCCTACAGGTGGGGACGCGCTGGTGCAAGAGGAAGGGTTAACCGACCTCGCCACCCATGGCCTTGTAGACGTGGGCAACCACCGCGTAGGGCTGGTCGTAATCGTCCCAGGACTTCTCGACGGCGTTCTTCGCGCGCTCCCAGGTGGCCTCGTCGTTGACCCACGCGGGCGGGTTGCCGTCCGTCTCCGGATCGTAGCCGTCGAGGTGATCCATCAGGTCGGGGTCGGTCTTGCCGGCCGCGACCTGCGCGCCCACGCGCGCGGCGATCTCGTCGTCGGACTCGTTCTCGTCTTCCTCGTCGTCGTCGAGGTCATCCTCGTCGGGCTCGTCGTGGGTGGCCTCGTCGGGCTTCTGCTGGCCCGGCTGCTGACCCTTCTTGCCGAAGGGCTTGGCCTTGTCACCGCCACCGCCCTTGCCGTCACGTTCCGCGAACTGCTTCAGCTTCTTCGCGTCCATCGCCATGCGCCGAGCTTATGCCCGAGTCGATTACGATTGCAAGCTCGCCGCGGCGTGCGCTGCTTCCCGCAGCTTCTCCAGGTCGGTGAACTTGGGGTTGCCCGGCGCGAGCTGCTCACGCACGGCCTCGTAGCCTTCGAGCGTGATCGGACGCAGCGCGTGGTGTCGGCCACGGTCGTCCTCGAACGCGAAGTAGTCGGCGGCGTCGGCGAGCACGCGATGCACTGGAAACTTGCGCGAGCGCCCGGCGAGGCTGAACCACACCACGGCCTTGTCCTCCAGGTCACGCTTGGGGGACACCGCTACGAACCCGCCCAGCTCGTCGGTGAGACACACGTCGTGCTGCTTCCAGTCGAACGGCATTTATTTCTAGTCCTCCGGTATCTCGTCATCGCCCTCGTCGACTTCCTCGTCTTCATCCTCCGATGGGGGCGACTTCACGAAGTCCTCGATGGGCACGCCGTTGATCTCCTTCGTGCCCTTGCGGCGCAGCTCGCGAAGCAGGTCGTCACGCTCGTTCGCCGTCTCACACCAGACGCCGCGGATCGACTTCGGCGGGATGCCCTTCTTGAACATGACCTCGTTGCCGGCGTTGGCGTTCCCACCCAGCATCTTCGGTGTCGTCCACCGACGACTGACATCACCGTTGTGCCCCGCGTCGCCGTACTCGTCGCACGGAAACGCCCACCAGTCGAGCCGGCCCAACTCGTCGGGGTCGATGATGAAGCGGAACTTACCATCGGTCCTAGAACGGTCGCGGTCGTTGCGCGTGATGCGCGTGAACACGCCATCGGCCCCGCCTGTGTTGAAGTCCTTGACCGTCGACATGCCCTTCGTGAACACGCCGTTCTGGTAGCGCGTGCTCGACGACATGAGCCCGTCCTCGGTGAGCATGCTGGCGATCACACCCTCGTCGGCATCCGAGTCGTGAATGAGCGCCTCCACGCCGGAGTCCTTGAACAGCTTGGCCTGCGTGGCGCTGCGCTGCGCGTCGTAGCCGAAGTAGACCTCCTCGCGCTTGGAGTCGGCCAGGATCTTCACCGCGTCCGGGTGCGCCGCAATGATCTCCTTCCACAGCTCGTCGACCTTCTCAGGCAAGAGATTGCCCGCCCGCTTGCCGGCGATGCCAACCGACGCCACGACCTTGGACGGGTCGAACTTCGACGCGATCTGCATCTTGCGCAGCGCCTCCACCGCGGCCGGGCTCGGCACCTCATGCGGGTCGGCTACGCCGAGCGACTTGAGCGCGTGCTCGTAGGCCGCGGTCGCCACCTTGGGGTCGCTGGTCTTGACGCGCAGCCGCACGAGGTTCCGCGTAGCACCCATGCTGGTGCCCATCTCCAGCGTGCCGGCGACCTTCTCACCGTGCGTGATGTTCACCGCAACCGACTTACCTGTGTTTTGCCAGGCTGGGTTCTTACTGTCGACCTCCAGCACGCCATCCTTGCCCGGCGTCATGCGCTTGAACTGGAACTCCTGCTCCTGCGCCGTTGGACCCATCGCTTTGCGTGCGACCTCTCCTGCACCAGCCGTCAGCTTGAACGTGAACTCGTAGTGCTCCACGCCATTCTCGTCACGCACCAGCCGGGTCTGGACGTTCTGCCCCTCGATGTCTCCAGCGTCGGCTGCGACCGCGAGCCCGTGCGCCGGCCGTGGTGCCGCCTTGATCTGCTCGGGTGAGATGGCTGCCGGCTTCATCGGCCGCTCGGCCGGCTTCACCGCGACTTCTACCGGCTCAGCTTCGCGGCGCGCGCTTATCTCACCCTTGAACGGCGTGCGCCGGCCACCCTGCCACACCCAGCCCGGCACACCCCAGCCAGGACGCCACGGCGCAAGCACCGCCCGGTCGTTAGGGCGGTTCGGTGGGTGCGTCCACTTCTGCCCGACCAGCGCAGTCGGCACCTCCGTCACACCGTTCACGGCCACCGGCGCAGTCGGCGGCATGACGAACTGCCCGTCGGGCGGTGCGACCTGCCCGTGCATGGCCACCGAGTCGACGGCCACGCGCGCGTCGAGCGGCTCGCCGGTCACGTCATCGACGTGCTCCGACCAGCGCATCATCATGTCCGGCAGCTCCTCGGCCACCGCCTTGATCCCGTCCGCGTGCGTGGCGTTGAACGCCCAGGCCAGCTCGGTGCGCGCGATGCGCTCGGCGCGCCACCACTCGCCGCCAGCCACGCCGACCAGGCGCGTCACGGCCTCGTGCGTGTTCTCGCCGGCCATGAGCGAGGCCGACAGCTCCTGCTCCATCCGGCGCACGGTGAGCGCGCCGTAGTTCTTCATCGACGACTCATGCGCCTGGAGCAGCGACGTGCGCCGGTTGTCGATGATGCCGCGGAAGCGTGCTGCCTGATCGATGGGCAGCGGAATGGCTGCGCCCGAGAAGTGCTGCTCCAGCCGCGTGATGTCGCGCGAGAGCGAGCGAAGCGCCTCGGTCTGCACCTCGCGTGACGCGGTGCCGAGCGCCGTGCCCAGCTTGCGCTCGATCTGCGCGACACCGATCTTGGCCTGCGCGAGCAGCACGCGCTGCTGGTGGGCGGTCATCGTGTCGCCGCGGCCAGCGAGAGCGGACAGCTTCTTCTCCAGCTCGGCCACGGCGTCGTTGTACATCCGCTTGAGCGCCTCAGCCCCACGCTGGTCGATCAGCCGGTCGAGCCGCTGCCGGCTCTCCTTGACGACGGCGCGGAACTCGGGCGCGGCCGGCACGGGCTACTCCCGGCCGTCGTGCATCCGAGCGATCTCGATGCGGACCAGCTCGACGTTCTCGGGCACCGGATCGCGGCCAATCTTCGAGGCCAGCGTGAACATGTCCACCCACTGCTGCGCGGTGAAACGCTCGACGCGCTCGGGGTCGCCGCCGGGTGCCTGGTCAGGCGGCCAGAACTCCAGGTCCACATCGCCGTTCGGATGGCGCAGGATGGAAGCGCCCGCGCGCACCTTGCGGCTCTTGGCGTGGTCGGTCACTTGTCGACCTCGGGCTTGGGTAAGCCGCGGTCGCGGCGCGGGTTGCCCTTGTCACCGGACGGCGTGACCTGGCTACTGTCGGTGCCCTCATCGCGCGCCTTCTCATGCACGGCGTCGTGGCACTCCTCGCACAGCGTGGAGATGTTGTTCGGGTCGTTCGAGTGGCCCTTCTTCGACAACCACTTCGACTCGACAATGCCGCCCTTGTGGTGCGGGCCGATGGCTTCCTGGCTCCCGCATTTCTTGCACTTCCACTTGTCGCGGCGGAACACGCCGAGCACGAGCGATGGCGGCAGCCCGCCCTTGGCGTCGGGCTTGCCCAGCGTCGCGCCGTTCTTCTTGGCCTCGGCGATGATCTTCTCGCGGATGCGCACGTCGTTCGGATCTTCCTCGTCCGCCTTCTGCTCGGCGTCCATGTCGCGCTTCAGCTTGACGTGCTTGGCGAGCACCTCCGACATCAGTCACCGACCCCGCCAGGCACCTGGATGATCGACCGCTCGGGGCCAGGGCC
>Ga0315288_10006011_pt1 | contig 15383 bp, 2 predicted proteins | sample YL17G11_20_MG_FD_203454 | JGI IMG/M metagenome (GOLD analysis project Ga0315288, IMG submission 203454) | Sediment microbial communities from Yellowstone Lake, YNP, Wyoming, USA - YL17G11_20 | ecosystem: Environmental > Aquatic > Freshwater > Lake > Sediment | place: USA: Wyoming | collected...
CCGGTCGGGTTCATCGTCTCCTTGACGTCCGGTGTGATGGGGAAGGCGCCGGAGGCGAAGGCCTTGCTGACCGAGAAGAACTTGGTCTCGCTGACGGCCGCCGTGGTTGGATTGTCGACCGTCACGACCACGCTGGGGACGGTGCTTCCGATGACGGGCACGGTGAGGGTCGCCGAGGCGGTGTTGTTGTCCAGGTTGGGGTCCTTCGTGTGCCCACCCAGCTGCAACAGCACCTCGTCGTCGAAGGTGAACGTGTGGGTGCTGGGCTGCGTGCACGTGATGTTGAACACGTGGTCGATGAGGAGGTCCACGCTCACCGGCAGCACGAGCTGCGCCTCAAAGTGGCTGCTGGGAAGGACCGTGCAGTCCTGGGGACCGGGAACGGTGGCGTTTATCTCGTCGGTCACGTTCACCGGGCCGAAGGGGCCGTTGTTGTGGATCACTGCGCGCACCGTCACGGCCTTGGACTCGCCAACGTTCATGGTGGTCGGCGGGTCAAGGACCTCGAACTTGATCTTCTTGACGTCGGCGTTGTCCCAGGCCTCGATGGTGGGGTACTCCTTGGAGACGTTGTTCGAGACGTCGGGGTCGAGCACCGGGTAGACCGGCGCCACGCCCACTTCTAGGAGCTCGATGGAGTGGTCGCACGAGTGGTTGCAGTGGACCTCGTACTGCCGTACCAGGGTGGCCGAGTTGGCTACCTTCACGCCCGGAATCACCGCCTCCAGCTGGCTGTAGAGCTCGCCAGCGATGACGTCCTCGACGTACTTGTCACCGGGCAGCGGAACCCAGCGGGCCTCGCACTTGTTGCCCGGGACGCTGACGTCGGACTTCAGCAGCAGGCTGAACTCCATGTCAGCCTGGTACCCATAGGGCGGGTTCTGGTTGGTGGCGGTGGCCGTGACGGTGAAGCGCTTGGTCGTGCTCACGTCCACCTGGAGGGGAAGGGGACCCTGCGGAACCACCGTCAGGACGACGTCGGTCTCCGGACAGCCGTCGCTGGAGGCCACGCCGTCCATGTCCTCGGCCCGCAGTGGGCAAACATCCGCGCCGTCGAGGATGCCGTCGTTGTCGTCGTCGGGGTCGCAGACGTCGCCGAGGCTGTCGCCGTCGTTGTTTTCCTGCAGTGGGTTCTTGACCCAGGGGCAGTTATCGACGACGTTGGCGATGGTGTCGGCGTCAACGTCGGGGTGGGCAGCGATGACGGACACGTGGTTCTCGTCGAGGTTGTCTATCGCGTGCGTCTCGGTCATGGTGATCGGGTTAACGTTCACCACGAACTGCTCGATGTTGGGGAAGGAGCCGGCCACGCTGCAGACGATGGTGTAGTTGCGCGGCGAGTGGCGGTGGGCAAAGGCGCCCAGTTCGGGCTCTGTCCAGTTGAGTCGGCTGTAGTACTGGTTGCCGACGCTGAACTCGTACAGGACGTCACCGGGCAAAGCCACCAGGTGCGACACGCACTTGTTCTTGTCGGTGGACACCTGCGTCAACTGGACGGTGTAGTCCGTAGGAGCGGCGCCGTTGTTGGTGACAACGACGTCCACCGGGCGGGTGACAGTAACGCCCACCGGTACCACGTCATCGAGAGGAGTCGGCAGCGGGTCGCCCGGCCCGAAGTGCTGGCCACCGATGGTCTCGTCCTTGACCAGCGTCACCTCGAGGTCGGTCTTGGTCTCGATGCAGCTGATCGTATCCGACAGCGTCGTGACCTCGGCCGTGTCCTCGCGAACCAGGAGGGCAATGACGGGGTGAATGCCAAACACGGTGCACGTGCGCAGAGTCACGGCGCTAGGCCCGTCGTACTCCGGCGGTGGGGCCATGTTCGGCAACAGGGCCTCGCCCAGGCTCAGCGTGGCGGACCAGTAGGGGCTGCACGTCCAGGTCGGCATGTCCTTGGCGTGGTTCGGGACAGCAGGGGCGTGGTCACAGACATCGCCCACGCGGTCGCCGTCGGTGTCCAGCTGGTTGGTGGCGTCAGCCGGGCCGTTTTTCACCAGCGGGCAGTTGTCGGTGCAGCCGGCGGGGGAGCCGGGAGCGGTGCAGGGGTTGGGGGCGTTGTCGCGCGGCCTGCCGTCCAGGACGGTGTCGCCGTCGTCGTCGTTGTCGGTGACGTCATCCCACCCGGCTACGGGGTTGGCGGGCCATGCGAGGCCGTCTAGGTCGGTGTCCGGGTTCTTGGTCTGCCCGATGCTCAGCCAGCAGCCACCACCAGGGCAGATCCCAGCAATGACAGGCAGCTTCCACACCAGGATGTTGATCGGGATGTGCAGAGGGGCACCCGTGGTGGCAGCGTAGTGGGCCCACAGCGTCGGGCCGACGCTGCAGTCCGAATCGCCGCCGAGGTCCTTACCATCCACCCCAGCGCCGTTGCACAGAGGCCCGTTGTCCTTGGTGTCGATGCACGTGCCAGGACCGCAGCCGTCCTCCTGCCGCCAGTAGTAGCTGACGAACCGGTCGATGGCGTTCAACTGCGGCGCCCAGTAAACGAAGGCCAAGCCGGGGCCAGTGGGCGGCGGCGAAGCCGGCAGCCCAGGGTACAGCCCTAGGCCCGGCGTGGGGTCATTGGGGCATTCGCCCGGCATGCACGCGTCGTACTGGACGGCGGTGCCGCCGATAGTCTGCGAGCACGAGCTATTGACGTCCTGCAGGTGGGCAACCACGCTGAAGTCGCTCTGCCCTACGACGAGCCCGTTGGTGGTGCTCAGGCTGGTGGCGATGCTCAGTGCCGCAGGGTAGATGGTCTGGACCAGGGCCAGCGGCTGCTTGGGCGTGTCATCCGGAATGGCGACCGTGGTCAGGCTCTTGCATTCCGCGCCCAGGATGCAGGTGTTCGTCGTGGGCGAGGCCATGGTGTTGTCGTCGGCGCCGATGATCGCGTCGAAGGTCGGCGCGAAGCGCGCCACACACAGGAAGGCGATCGGCTGTGTGGTGATCGTGGCGTCCGGGACGTCCGGGTCCACGATGTGGATGTCGTCGACAGTGATCACGTTGGTGATCGCGAACACCAGCAGCTGGCCCACGTTGGTGTCGTCGCAGTGGATCTCGAATATCTCGTCATGATCCGTCGCGCCCAGCGGCAGGTCCCTGTGGACGTGGACCGAGTTCTGGACTCCAGCCGCCACCAGGTCCGCGTCCACCGTGCCGGTGCCGGCCATCGGCGTGACCGTCTTGGTGATGGTCACCGGAACGGACGTCGCGGGGCTCTTGGCGCCGGCAGTGTTGGTGATGTCCTTCGCCACCGTGAACTGCAGCGGCGTGCTCACGTTCGCGACGCAGAGGTCAGGAATCCCGTCGCCGTTGCTGTCGATCTTCCGCGGGCAGACGATTGTCTGGGCGGCGATGTCCACATCGTTGTCCGTCCAGATGTTGACATCTCTCGTCTTCGTGTCGGTGTTGTTGAGCGTGTTGGAGTCGCTGTAGCCGGACGTGTTGAGCGTGATCGTGTTGACCACCGTAAACGTGTGGGTGCTGGGCTGCGTGCACCTGAGGGTGAAGTTGGTGACCAAGTTAACGCTCGTGCCGCCGGCCAGGTCATCCGTCCGGAAGTCGGTGGCCGAGGCGCCGCCGTTTACCGTGCAGCCGGTAGGGGCAGTCACGGTGTGGCGGGTCGTGGCGTTGACCGTGTCGCTGCCGGCCGAGTTGCTGCCGGTGGTGGTCACGATCAGCGTGCCGTTGACGCCCAGATCGAGGTCGGTGGGCGTGCTGCTGAGCGCGGAGGCAACGCTGAGGTCAACCTCCAGCGCCGGGCAAGGGGTGTTGATCGCCAGTTTGCCCTTACCGGGCGTGCCTAGGTGATGGCCCGCGGCCGACCAGTAGTCGGTCGAGGGATCGGCGTCGAACGTGAAGGTGACCACGCCCGACGAATTGCCGTTGATGTCCAGGTTGAGCCTCACTATCGTGCCGTTGCCGGCAGTGCCCGGGCCGCCCGCGACGTAGGTACAGCCGGACGTGAAGAGGCCGTCGCTGTCAGGGAAGCCGTCGGACAGGCAGAATCCGCCCGGCATCTTGATGCCTATGTCGGTGCCGGTGGCAACGATGTTCACGAGCGAGGTGTCAGAGTAGTTCAGGGCCGAGTCGTAGATAGTGGGCGCCTGCGTGTCGCCTTGCACCACGACGTCGACGATGTAGTCACCGGTGCCGTCTAACCCACCACCGGCTTTGTCGAACCGCGCGCAGGCCTCTACACCACCCGTACCGATAGTGTTGGCGCTGTTGCCCGTGGTCTCGGGGTCAAGGTCGTAGGTGACCGTCCCCTGGGCATGGGCGATGTCACCACCCTTGTAGGAGGTGCCCGTAAGCAGCAGCGCTACCAGTAGCGCCGCGCCTACCGCACCTAGTAATAGCTTATTCATAATGGACCGCACCCCCTTGATTCATTCTCACCTGTTGATTATTCTTTAGCGTCCGCGCATTCTCACCCCCTCATTACAGGCTGTGTTTTTGAAGAATCTACCTACGCGCACTTCTTCCCGAGCCAACCGGCGAACTTGTTCACGTCGACCATACTGATGAGGTTGTTCTTGTCGAGGTCCAGCCGCGCAAAGGCATAACTGGCTGGCGCGGGGACTGTCGAGTCGCCGGCTGGGTGCCTCCCGAGCTTGCCGGCGAACTTGTTCACGTCGACCATACTGACCTGTTGGTTCTGGTCCATGTCCAGCGGCCAGGCGTCGGTCCTGGGGATGGTGGTGGCGACGTTGGGGCAGTTGTCCAGCGGGTCGGTGCCAAAGTACAACTCAAAGTCGTCCGTCCAGGCGTCGTTGTCGGCGTCGGGGTCACAGACGTCGCCTAGGGCGAGGGGGGTGTCGAGTGGCAGGGGAGTGTCTGGCGAGATCATGAGCTTGGCGCCGGCAGCTCTAAGGGCCGCATCGGTGTTCGTCTGCTCGGGGTTCCAGGCGCCGGCGGCGGGGCTGTGGTTCCAGACGCCGGCGGCGGGGCAGTTGTCGGGTGCGGCGTCAAGTACGCCGTCGCAGTCGGCGTCAGTGCCGGTCGGGCAGGTGCAGCCGGTGTCAGCGGCATCAGTGGCGCCGTCCTTGTCGTTGTCCACGCCGTCGCTGCAGCTCTGTGCGGCGTTGCCAGCCGGCACGGCGTTCGCCTTGTCCGCCTCGGCGTAGGTGCCCTTCACGGGGCAGCCGTCGTTGACCGTGGTGTCGCCGTCGTTGTCAATGGCGTCGACGCAGTCGGGCTTCTCCGGCTGGCCCACGGCAAGGCAGCCGTCGTTGACGTTGGTGTCGCCGTCGTCGTCGATGGCGTTGTTGCACTGGGCCCCGGCGGTCTCCGGCGCGCCCTTGGCGGGGCAGCCGTCGTTGACTAGGTCGGGCGCCGCGTCACCCTCGTCATTCGGCAACTTGGTATTCTCGTCGAGGGCGTCCGTGCAGGAGTCGTCCTCGGGCGTGATGGTCTTCACGGGGCAGCCGTCGTTGACCCTGGTGTCGCCGTCGTCGTCCACGGCGTTGGCGCACCCTTCGGAGGTGATCGAGGCGTCTATCACATAGCTCTCGGGCTTGCTGTCCGCGGCCAAGGTGCCGGCCAGGAATCCCTGAAGCTCACAGGAGGTGGGCGAGTTCGTGGCGCACGACCCGAGCACCCCGAGCGCCGTCGTCTCCGTGGCGTCGCAGTAGGTGTCGCCGTCAGTGTCGAGCCCCGCGCCGACGCACACCGGAGCCCAGGGCATGGCGTGGAAGTAGAGGCCGGTGCCCGGGTTCGTGCCGTAGATCTGGGCGCTTGTGTGTCCTGCCGTTATCTCTCCCTTGTCCGTCCAGACCAGGCACTGCGGGTCGAGCATGTCGGGCAGGGTGTCACCGTCATTGTCGTTGCCGTCGCGGCAGTTGCCGGTGTCCTGGGTCCCTGGATCTACGGTGCCGCCGTTCTCCAGGCCGTCATTGTCGCTGTCGTCGCAGGCGTTGCCAATGGAGTCCGGCTTGGGCCCCAGGTCGGTGTTCTCGACCAACCCGTCGCTATCGATCTGGTTTTGGCCGGGGGCCGGGCCGTCGGCCACCAGCGGGCAGATGTCCTGCTGGTTGTTGTACAGGTCCCAGTCGCAGTCGGCCTGAGGGCCCGGACAGGCATAGGCGATTCCGGTGCCCGCCCCCTGCGGGTCGGGGTCGCAGGTGTCCGGCAGGCCGTCAAAGTCGAAGTCGCCTGCCAACGGGCAGCCGTCGTTGGTGCCTTTCGGGCCTGCCCCGTCGCCGCCGTCGGCGTCGTCGTCGATGGCGTTAAGGCACTGAGCGCCGGTCTCGGGCGGCCCGATGGCCGGGCAGCCGTCGTTCACCAAGGCCAAGGCGTCGCCATTGTCGTCGACGGCGTTGTCACACCCCGCGCCGTTCAAGACCTCGGGCTGAATCCTGGGGTCCCAGAGCGGGTCGGGTATGTACGGGCAGGGGTCCATGTCGTTCTCATAGCCGTCACCGTCGAAGTCGCGCTCGCTCTGGCTGTAGGTGCGGTTCAGGTGCGTGTTCGTGGCCAGAATGCCGCTGTTGGCCGCCGGGTTTATCTGGGAGGTTTGGCTAAAGGTGATCGGGGCGCCGATGGCGTGGGCGTTGGCCAGGCTGGCGAACGTGATCTGAGTCCCGCCAACAGGAAAGGCGGTAATGCTCGCCACTTCCGCACTGGGCGGGCCCACGGTGGCATTTTCGCCCACTAGAAAGCCCGCGCTACTGACCACGTTGCAGGTCACGGTCCCAACGCTGGGGCCGCAGGCCGCAGTGAGGGTAGTGTAACCGATGCCGTAGGGCCCAGGCGAGCCAGGCGCGAGCGCGGCAGGGGTCGTCGTGCCGTAGAGGGTGGTGACGCTCGTCAGGGCCGTGCAGAAGTCGCTGACGGCTCCAGGATTCTCCAACTGGTCGACCGGGTTATTCAGAATAGTGAGGATGGCGTAGCCCAGGCCAGGGATCATCTGGGCCTTGATACTGGGGAGCTGCGCGATCTGGCCGGGGTTGAGGATAACAACCTCGATGAGCATCCAGCTGGTGGACACCATGTTGTGGCCGGCGAAGCGCGCCCGCGGCACCAGGGGCAGCTTGCTGCCAGGGTCGCTCGGGTCGCACACGGTGGCGGGGGCCACCACCGTCGGGTCACACGGGCCGTCCGGGTCGAGCATTGTATTCAGGAAGGTGGGGTAGTACTCCAGGAAGTCAGGGAGAATGGCGTTTCCTTTGGCGAACCCAGGGGGGTTCGCTGTGTTCGTCCAGGCCATCTCCAGTGCGGTGAGCGTTTGGCTGGTGTCGAGGCTGGCGTTGAACAGGTCGAAGGTTGGCGATATGGCCGAGTTGCATGCCCCGTTGAGAAGGCCGAGGGTAGTGCTGCTAGAAAGGGTGCCCATCCACGCCCCGATGGGGAACCCCTTGCCCTGTACCGGCGTCCCGGCGATGGGGCCGAAGTTGTACATTGAGGAGTCCTCGTAGTTGTAGTCGGGGGCGGGGATGCTCACGCTCACGGTGTTGTTCGAGGCGACACCCGCTGTGTTGGTGCCGTACGAGTAGAGATTCGTGGGCTTATAGGTACCAGCCTCGGTGCCACTCGCAGCGAATAACCCGATGGTTAACACTACTAGGGCAAAGAGGCCAAGGGCGACGATGCGCTTGCCGGCCATGTGGCTCCTCCCATTCTGAACAGCGGTTGTCAGACGACGACGCCCGCATCCCCTCCATATAAGCCAACAGTAGGGCGGCTGCCACCGCCCTTCGACTATCAGCTCAGGAGCCTATATTCGGGTGCGGGTGCTTTCCTGCACCACCCGCCCCGCCTGCCCCCGGCCGGCGGAAGGCAGGGCTTATGTCCTCTGTTTATGGAAACCCTATTAAGTAAACACCCGTTCGGTCGCCTTGTCAACCCCTTATGACGACTTCTCAGGCAAAAAGTGGTAATAAATCGGTGAACTCATAAATCTTGAATTGCATCTCTATTGACGCTGCTCAAGGGAACTATCACCGCCTGGCCGGCCGAGGGGGTCGGCGAGGTTGACCAGAGTCGGGACGAACGGCCACCCGTTCATCCTGTTCTCTAGAGCAGCGCCGACCCCGGCTCGGCCTGTGCCCGAAAGTCCTACCTTTGCCACCGCCTCCTCGCGTACCAGGCGCCCGCAATGACGGCGGCCACGCCTGCCGAGGCGAGACCAGCCAGAAGCAAGTTGTTGGCGCCCGACGAGCCAGAGACGTCCGGAAGCTCTGCTAGGCCGCCCACGCCCAGAGCCGGCGACACGAAGATCATGTCCACCACCTGCCAGACCTGGGGGGCGCCCGTGTCTTCGTCGTAGCACTGGATCTTGAGCGACGGGACGAGTTGGGTGACATCGCACAGGTTGTAGGGGTCAGTTATGGGCCCCGGATCTTCTGGATCGTGGTTCGGCAAGGTGTTGTGGTCAGGCTTGCTCTGCCAGGGTGGCAGGAGGAAGTCATTGTGCCAGGCGCTCGGGTTGCTCGGGTGATTTGGAGGTGGGGGTGGCACGAACGCGGCATTGGTGGTGTGGGTCCAGGGATCGGAGATGGTGACGGTTCCCATCCCAAAGTGACCCGCCCCCGCCCTGGCGTCGTAGCCCACGCCGGTGACCACGTGCGCGGTCTCCAGCCCGGTCTGGTGAATCTCCATCCACAGCAGGACGTCCTGAGAGCGGCTCAGCTCGGTCTGGTAGTCCAAGAATGTGGGGCCCCCCAGCTTCACCACCTGGGTCACGCCGGGCACGCCGGGCACGTAGGGCGGGCCGGTCTTGCCGCAGGGGTCGCGAGAGTTCATGGTGGGGACAGTCCTGTTGACTATCAGCCCCGTGTTCTGCAGGCAGCGTGCCTGGTCGATGATGTCGTGGACCACCAGGTTGCTGCCGTAGTTGTTCACGTAGTCCCTAAGGCCGATCAGGTAGTCCCACTTCTCAACGCCCTCGCTGTAGCAGTAGTTCTGCTCGCCGGCCTGCTTGATGCCGTCCTGGTTGGCGTCCCTGAAGGTGGTCTCGGCGATCTTCTTCAGGACGGTCGCGTAGCCAGCCACCATCGAGCCGTCGCTTTGCGGCGCGGGCGGCAGCGGGGGCGGCGCGTCGCGCCAATCGAACCAGCTGCCGCCGGCGCCGGCGGCGCCGCAGACGCTTGCGGCGCTCGTGCTAGCAGCGTCGATGGCCTTCCAGGGCTTATCTATACTGCCCAGCAACCCCGCCTGCCCGGGCACGTTATCCGCATACCACCAGAAGGAGTTGGCAGCCGCTGCTACCCAGCACCAGCCCGTGGAGTGCTGGCCGAGGTCGGGCATGGACACCTTCGTGTAGGTCGTCGGCGGCGCGTCTGCCTGCGCCGTGCCGCCAACGCCGTGCAGTAGAGCGAGTGTGAAGAGGGGGGCGATCACCGCCAGAAGTACTGCACCAACTAGTGAGCCGATCTGCTTCCTGCTCATGGCAGGCTCCTTTCTGGGGATGACCTACCATTGCAGGCCGGCGGTGCAATAGTACCCCCCCACGGCTTGCGCCGTTATGTTGACCTACGCGCGAATAACATAATTATGATACGCGTTTTCCAGAAGCTGTCAACCCTTTGGAAACGCGGCTACAGTGATTCTGGAGTCTTTTGGGCCATCCAGAGAGCCTTGTGGCCTGCGACCGATGCACGGGCCTTTAGCTCTCAGGTCAAAAACGCAACAAATCAGCGAACTCATAAATCTTGAATTGTATCGCTATTGATGCCGCTCGAGAAAACCAACATCGCCTGGCCGGCCGAGGGGCCAGGACACCTGGGCGGCGCTGCTCGCGGACAGCCCGTGGACACGAGCGGTACATTGTTTGAGCGGCGACTGAGGCCCATCCTGGCCTGGAAAGCAGGAGTGACAGGGGCGAGGCCCTCCATTAACGAAGGCTTCGCCCCTGCTTCACGCTCCGCGCGTAGGCTACCCGTCGCCTACCCCCTTAGGTGCACTTGCTCCCTAGCTTGCCGGCGTACTTGTTCACGTCGACCATAGTGATGAAGTTGTCCATGTTGAGGTCCAGGCGCTTCAACCAGGCCGGGCTGGGCGGGGGGCCACCGGTCGACCCGAGGCGCCCCGCATACCTGTTGACGTCGACCATGGTGACAAACGTGTCCATGTTGATGTCCAGCGGCCAGGCGGCGTCGGATGGGTCATCAGGGCAGGCGTCCAGAGGATCGGTGCCCAGGTAGATCTCCAGCTTGTCAGTGAACCCGTCGCCATCGCTGTCATCGCAGGCGTCGCCGATCCCGTCGCCGTCGGTGTCCATCTGGTCGGGGTTAGCCACCAGGGGGCAGTTGTCGATGGCGTCGGGGACGGTGTCGCCATCAACGTCCGAATCGCAGGCGTCACCGATGCCGTCCCCATCTGTGTCCTCCTGGTCTGGGTTGGCGACCAGAGGGCAGTTGTCGCAGACGTCGCCGATGCCATCGTTGTCGGTGTCGGCCTGGTCGGTGTTGGCGACCAGGGGGCAGTTGTCGCTGGCGTCAGGGATGGTGTCGCCATCATCGTCTGGGTCGCAGGCGTTGCCTTGGCCGTCGCCGTCGGTGTCCGTCTGGGCGGCGTTGGCGACGAGGGGGCAGTTGTCGGTGGCGTCGGGGATGGTGTCGCCGTCATCGTCCGAATCACAGGCGTCGCCTTGGCCGTCGCCGTCGGTGTTGGTCTGGGCGCTGTTGGCGACCAGGGGGCAGTTGTCGCTGGCGTCGGGGATGGTGTCGCCATCATCGTCTGGATCACAGGCGTCGCCGAGGCCGTCGCCGTCGGTGTTGGTCTGGTCGGGGTTGGCGACCAGGGGGCAGTTGTCAGAGGCGTCGGGTATGGTGTCGCCATCATCGTCTGGATCACAGGCATCGCCGAGGCCGTCGCCGTCGGTGTCTAGCTGGCTAGGGTTGGGTATGAGGGGACAGTTGTCGACGATGTCCAGGATGGTGTCGGCGTCGCTGTCGCCGCCTGGGCAAGGCTGGTCGATGTAGATCTTGCCGTCAAACGTAAGGCCGTCAAAGACGTCGTCGTTGTTGATGTCGCCAATGGGGTTATTGTTGACGTCAGTCAAGTGGGTCTCCGCGATGACGAGAGGAGAGACGCCCGGTGCGAGGGCGGAGATGGTGATGCGGGCCACGACGCCGGAGCCGGAGTCCTGATAGGGGGGTGCGTTGAGATCGACAGCGGAGGCATAGAAGGAGCCGTCGGAGTCTGGGGTAGGGTTGGACGCGTTGAAGATGCTGGAATGGCCATCGGCGGCCTGGAACATCTTGACGTTGATGTTGGTGATAGCGATGAGGGATGGGTTGTAGTTGATGTAGGTGGCCCAGCCGAGGAGGTTGGCGACGTTGGTGATGAATAGGTCCACGGTGGTGGAGGAGCCGGAGGAGGTGGAGAAGCAGGCCTGAATGGAGCCGAGGGAGGTGGCGGTGTTCGCGGGGTACTGCGTGGGGTTGGCGTCGATGCCCACCGTGGTTGGCGGCAGGCCAGGGCAAAGCCCGTCCACGACAATCTGTGCATTGTAGATCGGCCCATCGAAAACGGAGTCGCCTGTGTAATCGCCAATGTATTTGCCGTTGACATCGGTGAGGGTGGGGCTGGAGATGGTGAAGGGCGAGACGCCCGGCGCGAGGGCGGAGATGGTGATGCGGGCCAGGACGCCGGAGCCGGAGTCCTGGCGCGGAGGAGCGTTGAGGTCGATGGCAGAGGCGTAGAAGGAGCCGTCGGAGTCTGGGATGGGGTCGGAGGCGTTGAAGATATTGGACCGGCCGTCGGCGGCTTGGAACATCTTGACGTTGATCTTGGTGATAGCGATAAGAGATGGGTCATAGCTGATGCGGCTGGCCCAGCCGAGGAGGTCAGAGACGTCGGTGACGAAGAGGTCGATGTCGGCCTGTTGACCAGAGATTAGCGAAATGCAGGAATGCCTAGACCCGAGGGAGGTAGCGGTATTGGCCGGGTATTCCAATGGGTCGGCGTCCATGCCGAGGGTGGTGGGGACGGAGCCAGCACCGCAGGGGTTGGAGAGACGGTTGTACTCCTGGATGTTGGTGATGGTATCGCCATCGGGGTCGGCGTTGGCGTCGTAGACCAAGGGGTTGAGGCAGTCGTAGTGCTGCTCGTATGAGTCGGGCATGCCGTCGTTGTCATCGTCACCATCGACGCAGTTGGCCATGCTATCGCCGTCGGTGTTGGGGAAGCCTTCATCAGTGAGGCCATCGAGGTCGTTGTCGACGCCGTCGCAGACCTCGGGGGTGCTACTGGGGTTGATGGGGTCGGAGCCGACGGCTAGTTCTTGTTCGTCGGAGAAGCCGTCGTTGTCGTCGTCGTAATCGTTGCAGTCATTGGCTAGGCCGTCGCCGTCGGAGTCGAGTTGGTCAACATAGACTAGGGCATTGAAGACGGAGCCCTCGAAGATGCCGTCGCCGTCGGTGTCGCCGATGGGCTGGCCGTTGACATCGGTGAGGGTGGGGCTGGAGATGGTGAGGGGAGAGATGCCTGGCGCGAGGGCGGAGACGGTGATGCGGGCGAGGACGCCCGAGCCGGAGTCCTGGTATGGGGGGGCGTTGAGGTCGATGGCGGAGGCGTAGAAGGAGCCGCCAGAGTCAGGGGTAGGGTCAGAAGCGTTGTAAACGTTCGAATGGCCATCAGCGGTCTGGAACATCCTGACGTTGATGTTGGTGACAGCGATGAGGGAGGGATCGTAGTTGATATAGCTGGCCCAGCCGAGGAGGTCAGAGACGCTGGTGATGAAGAGGTCGATGGTGGCAGAGCGGCTCGAGGAACTGGAGAGGCAGGCCTGAACGGGGCCGAGGGAGGTGGCGGTGTTGCCACTGGCGTCGGTGTCGATGCCAAGGGTGACGTCCAGGTCGCAGGCGTCGCCGATGCCGTCGCCATCGGTGTCAGCCTGGCCTGGATTGGCGACCAGGGGACAGTTGTCGGTGGCGTCAGGGACGGTGTCGCCGTCGTCGTCGCTGTCGCAGGGGTCGCCTTGGCCGTCGCCGTCGGTGTCCGTCTGGTCCGGGTTGTAGACCAAGGGGCAGTTGTCCGAAGGGTCGAGAAGGCCGTCACCGTCACTGTCTCCAGAGCACGGTCTGTCGATGGCTATCTCAGCGTTGAAGACGGAGCCCTCGAAGATGCCGTTGCCGTCGGTGTCGCCGATGGGCTGGCCGTTGACGTTGGTGAGGGTGGGGCTGGCGACGGTGAGGGGCGAAATGCCCGGGGCGAGGGCGGAGACGGTGATGCGGGCGAGGACGCCGGAGCCGGAGTCCTGGTAGGGCGGAGCGCTGAGATCAACGGCGGAGGCATAGAAGGAGCCGTCGGAGTCAGGGATAGGATCGGAGGCGTTGTAGACGTTCGAATGGCCGTCGGCGGCCTGGAACAGCCTGACGTTGATGTTGGTGATGGAGATGAGGGAGGGGTTGTAGATGATGCGGCTGTTCCAGCCGAGGAGGTTGGAGACGTTGGTGATGAATAGGTCGATGGTGGTGGAGGAGCCGGAGGAGATGGAGGTGCAGGCGTCGATGGGTCCGAGGGAAGCGGCGGTGCTGCCCCTGGGATCGGCGTCGATGCCGAGGGTGGTGGAGATGAAGATGGGGCTGCAGGGATTGGAATGCTGGTTGTACTCCTGGATGTTGGTGAAGGTATCGCCGTCGGGGTCGGCGTTGGCATCGTTGACCAGGGGGTCGAGGCAGTTGTAGTACTGCTCGTAGGAATCGGGCATGCCGTCGTTGTCATCGTCATCATCGACGCAGTTGGCCAGGGTATCGCCGTCGGTGTTGGGGAAGCCTTCGTCGGTCAGGCCATCGAGGTCGTTGTCGGCGCCGTCACAGATTTCGGGGGTGCTATTGGGGTTGAGGGGGTTGGAGCCGGCGGCTAGTTCTTGCTTGTCGGAGAAGCCGTCGTTGTCGTCGTCGGGGTCGCAGGCATTGGCTAGGCCGTCGCCGTCGGAGTCGAGTTGGTCGATATAGATTAGGGCATTGAAGGTCGAGCCGTCGAAGATGCCGTCGCCGTTGGTGTCGCCGATGGGCCGGCCGTTGATGTCGGTCAGGGAGGGGCTGGAGATGGTGAGGGACGAGACGCCCGGAGCGCGGGCGGAGACGGTGATGCGGGCGAGGACGCCGGAGCCGGAGTCCTGGTAGGGGGGAGCGCTGAGGTCAACGGCGGAGGCGTAGAAGGAGCCGTCGGTGTCGGGGGTGCGGTCGGAGGCGTTGAAAACGGTGGAATGGCCGTCGGCGGCCTGGAACATCTTGACGTTGATGTTGGTGACGGAGATGAGGGAGGGGTCGTAGATGATGCGGGTGTTCCAGCCCAGGAGGTCTGAGACGCTGGTGACGAATAGGTCGATGGTGGTGGAGGAGCCGGAGGAGGCCGAAGTGCAGGCGTCGATGGAGCTAAGGGAGGTGGCGGTGTTGCCGCTGGGGTCGGCGTCGATGCCAAGGCTCAGTCCCGCAGGCACCTTGCAGGCGTCGCCGATGCCGTCGCCGTCGCTGTCTTCTTGGTCTGGATTGACGATCAGGGGGCAGTTGTCGGTGGCGTCGGGGACGGTGTCGTTGTCGTCGTCGCTGTCGCAGGCGTTGCCTTGGCCGTCGCCGTCAGTGTCGATCTGATCTGAGTTCGGTGCAAGAGGGCAGTTGTCGCCAGCATCAGCTATTCCGTCGTTGTCGTCGTCTGGGTCACAGATGTTATCTAGCCCATCGGAGTCGGAGTCGAGCTGGTCAATGGTGATTTGGGCGTTGAATGTTGAGCCGTCGAAGATGCCGTCGCCGTTGGTGTCGCCGATGGGCTGGCCGTTGACGTTGGTCAGGGAGGGGCTGGAGATGGTGAGGGACGAGATGCCCGGTGCGCGGGCGGAGATGGTGACGCGGGCGAGTACGCCGGAGCCGGAGTCCTGGTAGGGGGGAGCGCTGAGGTCGACGGCGGAGGCGTAGAAGGAACCATCCGAGTCAGGGGTAGGCTCGGAGGCGTTGAAAACGGTGGAATGGCCATCGGCGGCCTGGAACATCTTGACGTTGATGCTGGTGATAGAGATGAGGGAGGGGTTGTAGATGATGCGGCTGTTCCAGCCGAGGAGGTCAGAGACGTTGGTGATGAATAGGTCGATGGTGGTGGAGGAGCCGGAGGAGATGGAGGTGCAGGCGTCGATGGGTCCGAGGGAAGCGGCGGTGCTGCCCCTGGGATCGGCGTCGATGCCAAGGCTCAGCCCCGCAGGCGCTTCGCAGACGTTGCCAACGCCGTCGCCGTCGGAGTCGGCCTGGTTCGGGTTGAACGTATTGGGGCAGTTGTCGCAGGCATCTCCGAAGCCGTCGCCGTCGGGATCCGCCTGGTCAGGGTTGGCGACTAGGGGGCAGTTGTCGGTGGTGTCGGGTATGGTGTCGTTGTCGTCATCGCCATCACAGGAATCGCCAATGCCGTCGCTGTCAGTGTCGGTCTGACCTGGGTTCCATGTATCGGGGCAATTATCGCAG
>Ga0315288_10006013_pt1 | contig 15382 bp, 17 predicted proteins | sample YL17G11_20_MG_FD_203454 | JGI IMG/M metagenome (GOLD analysis project Ga0315288, IMG submission 203454) | Sediment microbial communities from Yellowstone Lake, YNP, Wyoming, USA - YL17G11_20 | ecosystem: Environmental > Aquatic > Freshwater > Lake > Sediment | place: USA: Wyoming | collected...
TGCTTGACGGAGCGCCCGTCTTTGGGTAATATGGTTGCACTTTGTGGGGCTGTAGCTCAGCTGGGAGAGCGCTTGAATGGCATTCAAGAGGTCGCCAGTTCGATCCTGGTCAGCTCCACCATCCTGGTTTCCCCATATAAATTAATATTATCAATTACTTATAGGCGAATCCCCTCCTCTCGATTAGTAAATCACCTTCGCTCTTTTTCATCTGTTTTTAACCCTAATTTTGGCACGAATCTTGACACTTTGTTTACTATGATTATTCTTGTTAGCCTGAGTCATTGAAGCTGAGCCATTTTCAGTCATTGTGTCCACACGGCGTGTTCGGGGAAGTATAGGGTAGGCAGGTGGGGTGCGTTTGCCCGTCTTGGGGCATCCTGAACGCCTTCCAAGGCCTCTCAGAACCTATGCGGGCCGATCAGGGCCACTTTTCGAGGTGATTAACATCGCCACGCAGCCAGACGTATATTGCCAGTGGGGGCAAGAGGAGAGATTCATGGGCTGGAGTGGCTATCTACCGTGCCGCGAAAAAAGCAATTTCCTGTCAAGCACGCGCAGCGAGTTTCCGACAAAAGGTTCTGACTGCGTACGCGAACCGATGCGCAGTTATGCGTATGCAGTTACGGCTTGTGGAAACTGCTCACATCTTGCCCGTTGGGGTGGAAGGCAGCACCGATGATGTTCCGAACGGAATTGCGCTTTCGCCCACCTATCACAGGGCTTTTGACAGCGGACTCATCTTCCTGGATGAGGACTTAATGATGAGGCCTATTCCGGTTAAAGAGCTTTATCTCAAGACGATTCGCCTCGACGGAGGATTGACGGATTTTCGTGACCTTCTTGATAAGCGTATCCACCTCCCTCCAGACAGGAGGCAATGGCCTGACCCAAGCAATATTCGGAAGGCGATCTCGTTTCGGCGCATCCCGTGGCAGTGATCAATCGCAGGATCGTCTATCTTGCGAAAAATGAATTTATCTGAGTACGCCAAAGATATTTGCAAAAGTCGGGTCGGATATTCGCATCATCTTCGCATCATCTTGACACTTGCATTATAAACAGCATAACATTAAAATTATTCTGGAATAGAAAGAGGATTCCATATGAGATTGTTGAGCATATACGAGTCGGTGGAAAGCTCATTTAATAAATCCGCGCCGGACATTGCGGATCGTATGGTATAGAGGCAAATTATGGCTAAGATACTCGCCGACAGAGATATCGAAAAATTAATCGGGATTGTCTTGATCGATGCAGATCGTGAGCTTATCAATCCAAATGGAATTGAGCTCCGTCTCGGCAAGCATGTTCATTTTCACTCGACTGGCGAAGAGGCCGAGCTACAAACAGGTCTATTTCTTAAAATCAATCCGGGTGAGACGGTTTGTATCTCTAGCCTTGAGAAGATTGATTTTACAACGGAGACAGTCGGAACGATCTTCCAAGGGAAGATGTTAATGGCTTTTATTACCCCGACGACAACGATGATGAGAGAGGGCATTTCTCTAGTCGCGACGAAAATTGACGCTGGATTTAAGGGCAATCTAAATTGGGGTTTAAGAAACGGATCGATAAAAGAGTTAATTCTGCGCTACGGCGAGCCGATCTTTAAACTTACCGTATTCGAGCTGGACAAAGATGAATCGCCAGACTTGGCCTACGGTGAGCGTCCCAGAGACAGCTATCAAGGAACTGAAGGGATTCGGCGTTCGACTCGTAATATACCTGCTGACATTCCAAAGTCTAAAATAATTTCTTCAAGTTTCGATCGTATAGATCCAAAAAAACAGCTAAGAGAGGCGGGATACCCTTTTGACCACATTGGTACGGAGCTGACAACATTACACGGTAGGTTCGAGGTCGTTTCTACCGATGTCCGTATGATGAAAGACGAATTTAATCGGAGAACAACAGAGTTATCGGAAAGGATATCTACGGAAACTAATACTCTGACTAGCAAACTTGAAGAGACTAAAGAACGTTTAATTGAGAAGGTTGAAGCTTTTTTTGATCGCAAGTTTTTAGCGGTTGCCGGTGTTATTGTTGGTGCCATTCCTCTGATCTATGGGGGTGTTACCTTTTTGCAGGGAGCCGGACTTCACGATAATACTATCGCATATAGCGCTATAATCGCAGGGGCAGTAATAATGCTTGTGACTTATCTTTTAGCTCATCGGAATAAATAATTATTTCGCATTCATGTTATTCCTGGTTTCCGCAGTTGAATCCCACGAGAGTTAACATACACGGCAATATGCCGGAGCGATATCATCGTTAATGATTTTGACGCGAGAGCTTCAGTTCGATTACCCGTTATTTAAAAGATATGAAAAGGTGGGAAGCATAATTGGCGAAACTCGCTAAAGATCCCACGGGTTGGGAACTTGAAGATTTCATTGCGGCGCATTTCGTAAGCAGGGGGTGCTATGTTGAGACCGGGGTCAAGGAGCGAAATCCCGACGAAATCCTAGAATTAGATATCGTGTGGACTGACTACAGGACGGAGCCTCAGGCCCGACGTCCGGTAGAAGTCAAGTCAGGTGAGTGGGGTCTTGGGGATGTCTTTAAGTTTTTTGGTTGGACGAAATATCTTGGTCTTGAATTGCTTGACGTCAGCTAAATTATCATGAGAGACGGAATCCGTAGCTTAAGAAATCAGCACGCGAATCCAAAACCGCCTGACGACAAACACAACGTTTTTTTCCGTCCTTCAGATCGCTAAGGGGGGGACAAAATAGCCAATATAAAAACCATCGCTAAAAAAGCTAGGGAGGATTTCCGTGGCACTATTGACCATATTCATGTTGTCGCAAAACTGATGCTCGGCCAGGATAAAGACTGCTTTGCTAGAAATTTCGATGAATTTATTAAAGACTTAAAAGAAAGAGAAGGGCGCATAGAAGATAAATATCAAAATGAAATCTTAAGTAGCTATGCATTATTTAGCCCGCTGGGCCCAATTAAATATAAGAGCGCTCTGGGGCATCTGATTAATACAAAAGAAAATGCCCTATTTGAAATCATAGAAAAAGAAGGCCCCTATATCCTCTGCAATCCCGATGTTCAAGACAAGCTGTCCGAATGGCTCAGTGACAAGGACCACGCCTTCTCTCGAATGACGGCTATACGCGATGCTTTACTGGCGCACGCCAACCTCTCCCCGCGATTAAAAAGGAAAACTAAGAGCATTGCATCCAAGCCGGGCCGGCCCGAATCGTCTGTAATATCAAAGTGGGGCGCCGAGAAAATCAAGCGTGCTTATAAAAAAATCATTGTTATTTTGAGAATGGTTAAGACGGATTTTAAGGACGACCCCCAGTCGATAACAAAGCTATGCGACTATTATTTGTGGTGCACAGAGGAAGAGCTGGCGCCCTATTGGGAAAAGGTAGCGCAAAAAAAGCGATCTAAGCTAGATGAAATTGAAGAATTCTCTGAATGCGGTCAAGCAATATTGACGAACCTATCTTGTGTCTCTTTATTATTGGGGCTTCAATTTGATGCCCAATTTAACAAAGCATTTAAAAAATTCAATTGGAGCCCGTTCGAGTTGGCCCAGCAGATCATTGCAAAGAACCTTAACCTCTCAATGAGCAAGACATATAAGATCCTCCACAGCCGCTAATACGGCGGGCGAAGACGCCTGTCCATAAATCCCCCCATTCTTGAACATCCAGAAATCTCGCATTGATGAATATTACTTTTTCCTTCTTCCGCCGCTATCTTTATGGTTGAAGGCTAATGAACCACGAGGAGATAGAATAATGACGATAGAAAGACGGTGGTTGAAAATCAAAGAGGCGGCCGAATACCTGGGTATGCATGAGAAAAGCGTCTACCGGGCTTGCCGTAGGCGAAAGATCCCCTTTTCCAAGGCTTTGGGCGTGGGTGTCCGTGTCGATAAACGTGAGCTCGACGCGCTACTCGAACGGCAGGGTATCGGCCCGGAGGAATTCGAAAGAGCAGGCCAGAAAGGAGGGCAAAGCCATGAGCGGAAGCAATCCTAAAAGAATCAAGGTTGTCATCTATCCCAATCAGCTTGAATGGATGGACAAAATCAGTCGGACCCTCAACCAACCTCGCCGGCAGACGTTCCTTGAATGCTTTGCTGAGTATATCGGCGCCTTCAAGGACGAGATGAGAAAGCCAGCCGGGGAAGGGGAACGGGCATGAAAGAGGGGATCAAGGCAAAACGGCCGGGCTATATCAAGTTCTATCCAGAACGCTGGATCTTCGGCAGCACGAGAGACGAAATGACAAATGCCGAGCGGGCCGTCTGGATTGACTTCCTTGCTTTGGCCTACCTGAACGATCCCCCGGGCCAGATCGACTTCACGTCATTTAAAAGATTAGCCAAGCAGCTGAATATCTCTCTTAAGTTGCTGAAGGGTACGATTAAAAAGGCGCTTGCGAACGGTAAGATCAAAATAATTAGGCGAGAGGCGGTCATGGATGAACGAAATAATGACGAAAACCGAACTAACTTTTAACCAACTTGAATCAGAGATGGGGCCTCCGGTCTCAAGTCGGACCCGGGTCGGTGTTCCACTATATTCAATTATTATAACCAAGTGGAACGAGTACCAAAGTGAGTATTTAAGACAGAAACCCTATCGGGAAGGGCATCGCCGCGACGATAAACAGGCTGATGATCTGGACCCAAAACCTGTAACTCAGGTTACACGCAAAGGAGAGGAGAGGAGAAGAGAGGAGATAAAAGGAGAGGAGAAGACAGAAGACCCTCCACCTCCGAACTCTCAATATTCTCCCCTCCCCTCCGTCTCCACCTCCAATTCTTCACTTGAGGGGAAGACGGTTAAGGACGAGTTCCTGGAGCTATTGAGAGGTTGCCCGGGTTATCCGTTTGATGAGAGGAAAGACTCTCTTCTCTTTGACATCTCTATTAAAGAATGCCCAAAGATCAACATCATTCAACAGACTACCAAGAGAATTAAGTGGTGGAAAGAACACCCGGACGCCTTTAGGGGCGATCCCAGGAAGCAACTCTCGGACTTCTTCAAGGATCGGCAAGCTTATATGAACAGGGGTGGGCCGCAACACATTGGTGAAGTCCTGGCGGCAGTCGATGATCCCGATCACCGGAAGTGGCTGCAGGGCTTGATAGGCTCACCCCAGAAGAAGAGGGAAGAATGCGGCTACTAGAGCGGCTGGTGGCCAGAGAAACCGGACCCGATGCCCGGCCAAGGGCTTCGATTGCTGGTCCGGGAACAGGGGCCGAGCGTCTGATTAACAGTCAAGTGCCTGCATGAATCTAAGTGATAGACAATAAATGAATAAACAGGGTGTTGAAAACACATGTTGTCCAGATTATTGCCAATTGAAGAGCTGACGGGGAATAAGAAAATCATCTAAGTTATAGATAATAAAATGATTAGTGAAATTGAAAAAAATCGGCCTCGAGGAAGAAAAAATGAAAAAAAAGACTATGCAAAAAAAGCGTATTGAGGATAAGAGAGCTTTAGCAGTAGGGGAAGAAAAAAGACTTAATGAATTAGCGAAGTCACTAGAAGAATTAGAGGCGTTTGCTTATGTGAAGCCAAGGCCCATGTTGAGGAGCATTTATGATGGCAATGAGGAAGCCGAGAAGATAGTAGACATGACTTTATCTGCTATGTACAGGAACCTACCCATAGATAAAAAAGGGGAATTGCTGCTAAATAGAATTCTATCCGAGATAATCCTCGGAGCCTACCAGGATCGAATGGTTGCTTACGCGACTAACCTAAGCGGAACGAATTTGGGCAGCATAGAAGCGATGGAGACGATGCTGAGGATAAGGCAGAAGACTGATAACCATCTGATCAGGGTCATCCAGGCCTTTAAGGATATCAAGAGGCCACCTGTCAACATTGTGGTGAAACAGGCCGACCAGGTTAACGTAGGGGAAAAACAAATGAACGTAGATAAGCAGGTCAACATCTCAAGTGATTTAGACAAAAAATGAGAGGCTTGGTTGAGGATGCGATAAGCATTCATGCCCAAGATATAGGAAAGGCTCTCCCGGATACTGGCGAATTTGGAATTGTTGAACTCGAGATTTCTGGCGTAGGCATCCAAGAGATCGAGATCGTTTCGACGCCAGGCCATTTTGGTGGCCTCTTGAGATGGATTATATGTCCGGGATGCAAAAGGCGAATGGGTAAATTATATATGCCTGGGAGAGCGCATGTATTTCTTTGCCGGCAATGTCATCGGCTTGGATATAAGCAGCAACTATTAAGGGCGTTTAGGAAAACTCAATATGATAAGAAAATAAAAAGTAAGGGCGATAAGAAACGAAATGAAGAACTGAATGTGCTTAGGAAGCTAATAGAAATGCTTAAAGCCGAGCAGAGAATGAAGTAGGATGAGCTTGAGTAAAGGAAAAATTACTTTTCCTTGGCTAAATAGAGGAGATTTGACAGCGCCGCCCGGCAGGATGTATATTGCCGGTGTGGGTAAGAGGAGGGATTCATGGGCTGGAGCGGCTATCTACCGGGCCGCGAAAAAAGCAATTTCCTATCAAGAGGATCTTATGCCGATCCTTATAAGACATCCTGATAATAAAATCACCTTGCCGGGAGAGGCTGAAATCACCGCATTTAGGCCAGAAATGATGCCGTTTTTGCTGGCGTCTTATACGGCAATTAATGCCATCTTTGGGGTTTTACATGGATCCATATAAACATTGTTGGGACTGAAGATGGAAACGCAAATGGATCAGACTTCACAGCAGATCATGGTCGACACCCTGAGTGGCGAAATGGACCGCTACTGGACGCGCTTCAACATCTTCGCGGCTGTTCAGGTCGGCGCGGTTGTAGGGGTCCTCAGCAGTCTGGCTATTCTGCTCGCAAACCCGAGTGTATTCCGCCTAATCTTCGTGTTCCTTCTGTGGTTCTCCATCACAGGGCCAATCGCGGTGTTTCGCGGACACGATCTTCAGCGGTCAATTGTTCTCGCGCTCGCGGAAGTTGAGCAATCGCTTCCCGAAGGGCAGCGCCTTCTCGCACTATGCCGAAAGCACTTTCGTATGCCCACGTTTATTAGCAATTATGCGTGTTCTGCATTTACCGTGTTCTGTTGTGTCTGCTGGGCCGCAGCATGGCTTTGGCTTGAACTGAAGGGATACACCGGAGTCATGATCCCGAAGCCGTGATTGAAGAAAGAAGTCCCGACAAAGCTTTCCAGCCGACGCCGAGGACGGCGCGGCTGAAAGCCGGCGTTGGGCGTCTTGAAAGGAAGCTTGCATGGCAACTGCAAAATTGTTCTTGCGTAAGCTGATCCAGGACTCACAGGACTATGGCAGCAACGACGAACACATGATCTCTCGTGTGTTCTTCGACCTTGAGATCGATGGCGTCAAACAAGAAGGGCTGTACGCTAATATCAAGCAGCCCGTTGGCAGTTCGTTTGAATCGTCGCCGCTTGAGGTCTCCAGCCCCTCCAACTACAAAGGGCCGTTCAACTACGAAGCCTTCCGCAACATAGTTGAGCACTACTACCGCAGTCTTGTTGGTGCCACCGGTTCCGGTATCCACATTGCTGGTGGTTCAAACATCCGCATGAGAAACAACACTTTTATCCAGTATGAAGCGCACGAATTCGAAGTTCAGATAGCGGGTGGCCCATGGTAATCCGCCCAACAGGGCATTCCAGCGGACGGACGCAAGCGGTGCGGAGCGCCGCTTGGGGCCGGTCCGCTGAACTTTGACGTTATGTATAGAAATAAAAAGGAGAAGGGATGGATACCATAAAAGTAGTAATTGAAAACTGGCCCAAGACGAAACTTCTATTAGAATACATACCGATAATTATTGCGGTGATTGCCTTGGCAGTATCATTATATTCCGTTTACTTAACAAGGAGGTCTTTTATTGCATCTCATCGACCTTATGTTTGGGGCAGCAATTATGGAGTCCTTGATCCTGAGAAGAAGACCATAATTCCCATTCCCTTCAGAGTAGGTTATCGCGTAAAAAATTCACCTGCAAAAATAATACGGACGGAAGTAAAAATAAACCTAATTGCGGAACCGTTATTCGTTCAAACAGAAAGAAATATTGTAAGATTCCCAGATGAAAGATCTGAATGGAGTTTTTCGATCGGCAAGGAAAATTTCATAAAAATAATGAATCGATCTAATGAAGATATAGCTAAACTATCCAGACTTATCTCGATAGAGTATTCTTCTCTTGATGGTGGAAAAATCTACCACTATAAACTACAGCAATCGTTTGACCCTACTGAGAACCAATGGAAAGATGCTAGTGAAGAAGCAGACTAACATCTGCACCCAATGAAGCATAAGAACAGAAAAACACATAACAACCAAATCCAGCGGACGCGGGACATCGCCGGCCGCTTCATTCGGGCCGGGCTTCCCGCGCCGCGTCAGCTGATCCTGGACAAGGGGAAGGACCTGAATGAATTTTATCAACTGGCGAAGGGATGAGGCCGCCGGGGCCGGGGCCTCCGGCTGGTCGAAAGGACGCGCCGCATAGGTCAAATAAAAGCGAGGGGGGACACGGTATGTCTTCAAAGAAAAACCATCAAGAGATTGAAATCGCGACAGTCGGCCCTCAGAAAGGTGAATTTATCACGCCGCCGGAGATGGTCGATGCCGACGAGCGGGCGGACGCGCTACCGCAGCAGGAGGAGTTTTGGAAGCCACCTACGCGCTTTGGCAGCGTGCCTGTCGAGAAGGAGCCGCTGGGCTGGGATCGGCGCAAGGGCTTTCGCAAGCTCTTCCCTGCCGTCTATCTGCCGTTCCAGGTGGTCGAGCGCGTCGCCTTCGGCCATCCCGAACTCCAGCCCAACAGGCTTTTCTGGGGCGACAACCTTCACGTCATGCGTCAACTGCCCAGCGAAAGCATTGACCTCATCTACATCGACCCGCCCTTCTTCTCCGGTCGCAACTACAACGTCATCTTCGGCGACCAGAACGAACTGCGCTCGTTCTCGGACATCTGGGAAGGCGGGATGCCCGGCTACCTCATCTGGTTAAACGCCCGTCTCTACGAGATGAAGCGCCTGCTCAAGAAGACGGGCAGTATCTACGTCCACTGCGATTGGCATGCTTCTCACTATATCAAAGTGGAGATGGATAAGGTTTTCGGCTACGACAATATGGTGAATGAGGTAGTTTGGTCATATAAGAGTGGAGGTAACAGTAAAAATACTTTCGCAAAAAAACACGACATTCTTTATCTTTACATAAAAACAAGCAAGTACACTTTCAATACCCAATATTATAAATCCTGGCAGAGAAAGCGTTACAACTACAATCCTAATTATCCTGAATACTTCGACGAGAAGGAAAAGATGTGGTACCATCTTGCCCTCTGCCGCGATGTTTGGGACGACGTATTCGTGATTGGCACTGATAACAAAGAACGGATCGGCTATCCCACCCAAAAACCAGAATCTCTCCTGGAGCGGGTTATTAATACGTCCTCAAATGAGGGTGATGTGATCGCGGATTTTTTCTCGGGGGGTGGCACTACAGCGGCCGTTGCCCAACGACTTAAACGCAAGTGGGTTGCCTGCGATCAGTCTAGGGTCGCGGTGGCGATCACGGCGGACAGGCTGACGCGGCAGGTGGAGGAGCAGACGGGCAAGTTGTTCCCTGTACCGGACTTCACGGTCGAGCACTGGGGCGTCTATGAGGCGCGGCGATTGTCCGAGGCCCCGCCGGATCAGTTCCGCGCCTTCGTCCTGCGCGCCTTCGGCGCAGTGATCGAAGAGCATGAGGCCGGCATTCACGGCTACAAGGGTGCGATACCGGTCTGGGTGGGCGAACCAGACCAGAAGAAGGCAGTGACGGCGGCGGACGTGCAGGCGTTCGCCAACGCCATGCGCAAGACGCTGCGCTACAAGCAAGACAACTTGCGCGATGGCATCATGCTGGCATGGGCGTTTCGGCCCGATGCAGTGGAGGCGGCAGAACGGCTGCGGCGGCTGGAGCAGACCGACCTGAACTTCATCCGGCTGGACATGATCCGCATTGATTCGCAGCGTTTCCGCGAGCACGTGACGGCGCTTTCGACCCAGACTGCGGACTACGAAAAATTTTTGACCTTCGTGCAGCCGCCGAAGGTCGAGGTGGGCTACAAGCGCGTTGCTGCGCGCACGTACCTGTTCGACGTGAGCGAGACGGCCGTTCTGAACGCAGGGGCAAAGATCATCAACGTGCAGTGGGACTTCGATTACGGCAAGCGGTTCAGCAGTACGCCGGGGTATTCCTTCGTGCGTGGCAGCAAGAAGGAACCGGCATTGCAGGCGCAATACGAGTTCGCGACGACTGGCAAGAATCGTATCGCCTGCAAGGTGCAGGACGACATAGGCGGCGAGGGACTGTGGACCGCCGAGATTGAGGTGAGCTGACCCATGTTCAACCGCTTCGCACAATACGAGGACGCCTTTCGCGACTGGCGGCGGGATGGCATGCCGCGCCTGAAGGCGGACTCCTACAAATACATCGAGTTTCTGACCTCGAAGGACGACGACCAGGTGGCGCGTCCGGGCACGCTCTGGCCGCATCAGTGGGAATCGTTCCTGCGAGTGGTTTATGCGCACGAGATTCTGGGCAAGGCAGAGATTGGCGCGGACGGGCTGCTGCTGAATATTGTGACGGGCGGCGGCAAAACAGCGGTCATCGCGGCGGTGATTGCATGGCTACGCATTGCGCACAACGTCCAGAAGTTCGTAATGCTCTGCCCCAACCTGATCGTGCGGGACCGGCTGGAGGACGACTTCGAAGGGGGCAAGGTTTTCAAGGACCGCGACCTATTGCCGGACGGGGCGCATTGCGGACCGCAGGATTTTGTGCTCACCACGCTGGGCAGCGGCAAGGAAGGCGGCTGGGCAAGCCTGTTCAGCGCCAGCGTCATCCTGGGCAACATCCACCAGTTCTACCTAAGCAACAAAAGTGGGCAGAGCAACCTGTCGGCGCTGATGAACGGGCCGGAATTCGCGCTGTTCAATGACGAGGCGCACAACTCGCCCGCGCCGGAATACGAAGCGACGCTCAAGCGGATGCGCGAAAATGTCGTCTTGCGCGTGGACACGACGGCGACGCCCGACCGCGCCGATGGCAAAGCGCCGGACAGTGACATGATCTACGAGTACGGCGTAACCGATGCGCTGGCCGACGTTATCATCAAGACGCCGGTGGTCTATCAGCCGGACATCAAGACCGTCCAGTTGACCTATACGGATGCCCGCACGGGCGAGCAGCGCAAGGTCGAAGAGATTGACTGGGATGAGGTGGATCGGCTCGGGCTGAGCGCCACACAATGGGTGACCGACGACGAACCGATGCGCCAGCAGATGGCGATTGCGCTACGCCGTCTGGATGAACAAGAACGGCGAGCGAAGAAACGCTATCAGCCGATTCTCTTCGTGGTGGCGGTGTGCAAAGCGGACGCGGAAAAAGCCGAGCAGACCTTGAACAATTATTTCAAGGTGAAGACGCTACTGGTTACGGAAGACAGCGACGAAGCGGATCGGCAGAAGGCGCGGGAATTGGGCCGGCAGAAGAAGGCCGGAACGCCATATCGGGCGGTGGTCAGCGTGCTGATGTTGCGCGAAGGGTGGGACGTGCCGGAAGTGGGCGTTATCCTGCTCCTGCGCAAGTTCGGCAGCAGGGTCTATGGGCAGCAGGTGGTCGGGCGCGGTTTGCGCCGCGTGCGTGTGAAAGGCATCGAGCCGACAGAGCCGCAAATTTGCGCGGTGGTCGATCATCCCAAGCTGGAGCACCAATGGCTGTGGGACATCTTCAACGCGAAGAAGCGCACGGGCGTTTTGATTGACGCCCAGTTCGACGAGACCGAAGACCTGCCGCCGCCGCCACCGAAGCAAGAACTAGAGAAGCCCGACTTGGTGATTGACGTTCCGCTGGTCGATCCATCGGTGATGGAAGATGGCGAGTTTGACGTGGGCGACATCGCGCCACCGCCGAAGCCGCTGGAGAACTGGAAAGAGGAGCTGGACGCAATCGAATACGATCCGACGGTCGTCGAGATAACGAAGGTGAGCATCGCCGGTGTAGTTGGCCAAGAGCTGGGCGGCAAGGGCTGGAAGACAATCCATTCCGCGCCCGACGAAAGCGGCCCCGGCGGCCCGGTTACGCAGATCTCGGATGAGGCGGTGCGCGAGGCCGTGAAGGCGGCCCTACTTGATATGGCTGAACTGCTGACGGTTGAAGCCGGCTATGCAGCGACGTTCAAGGATCAGGTTTATAGCGCCTTGCTCCACCATGTCCGGGCGAAGTTCCTCAACGGCGCTTCGCTTGGCCTGGTCGAACGTACGGATGTGGATTTCGCCTGGAAAATGCTCCGGCAGGTGAAAGTTAAGGTAGGAGCTATTCCTGGACTGATAGCGGGGGTTATCGAATATGGCAATTAGCATACACGGCCAGTACGCGAATCCGAAGAAGAGCCCTTGGAACTTCGAGAAGTACCAGAGCGATCTTGAGCGGCGGATGATGGACCGCTTGGAGCGCGACCCGTACGTGGTCAAGTGGATGAAGCGGCACGGCATCACGATCCCCTGGATTGACGGGCAGAAGCATCAACGCCGATATTTGCCTGACTTTCTTGTTGAATACGAGGACGGCAGGAAGGTCATAGTGGAAGTGAAAGACCCCAGCCGCGTGGACTCAAACGATGTGCAACGGAAAAGAAAAGCCGCTGAGATGTGGTGTAAGCAACGCGGCATGGAATATGTCCTTGCAACGATCAAATGAGGCCGCCGGGGGCCGGGGTCGCCGGCCGCCCGGACAGATCGAGAAGACGGACCGATTGACGGGACGAGGGGAACGTGCATCATGAGTAAGGACGCTGAAAGGCGGGGATAATCCTCATGGCTGGAATCAGAAAAGGCTTAATCAAAATGAGCACCCCAGAAGAAGCCGAACTCGCGGGAAAGAAAGCTGAGTTAGAAAGACTGTCCGAGGTCCTTGCCGAAAAAGAACTCGACCTTGAGGAACTCAAGCTGACTATTGCGCGGTTTCAGCACCGTTACTATTCCGAGGTTGGTAGAAGGTATGTTGAACTGGACGAACTTCGGGCACAGATCGCTGAGTTCAAGTCCAGGCTGAGACCTCAAGACCATAAAATGAGTCGAGAAGCCATAAAGGCTCGAACACAGGCGAGGAAGGTCGCTGAGGAATACGCAGACAGCGACATTGAATCCCAAACAGATTCAAAAACGGATGAGGAATCGGCGGAAGCAAAGAGCTTGTATCGAAAAATTGCTTCAATCATTCATCCCGATAAGACAATAGACGATAATTCTCGTCATCTCCGTACAAGGCTTATGGCCGAATTGAACGAAGCCTACGCACGAAAAGACATCGCCAAAATGCAGGACATCCTTGATAAGTGGTATGAAAGCCCCGAGACCGTATCTGGAGAAGGCACCGGCGCTGAATTGGTAAGAACTATCCGGGCGATAGCACAAATAAAAAGAAGGATATCGGAAATCGAGACAGAAATCTCCGGGATAATGATTTCTGATATCTATGAGTTGATGGTTAAAGTCCATGGCGCAGATTTGGTCGGAAGAAATATCCTGGCAGAAATGTCGGTTTGCATTGACACTGAGATTCAAGATGCCCGAAATGAACTGGCAGGGCTTAACAATGTCTAGTAACAACAAAACCGATCCTGTTGGTGCGATTGAAAAAGCTCGTACAGTCGTGCTCCAAAAAACTTCGGATGGTTTGGTCCGAAGAGCGATTCAGGATATCGGACGGCTAAATGCGGACCTGCACGTGGCTGAGTTAATTGCCAAGGGCGTGGATGTTAACGCCAGGGACAAAGATGGCATGACGCCGCTGCACTTTGCTGCTGATGAAGGCAATAAGGCCGTGGCTGAACTGTTAATCGCCAAGGGCGCGGATGTGAACGCCAAAACCACCGATGGCTGGACGCCGCTGCACCGGGCCGTAGTCCGGCATAATTGGGCCGTGGCCGAGCTGCTGATTGCCAAAAGTGCGGACGTAAAAGCCAGGACCCCAGAAGGATGGACGCCGCTGCACTGGGCCGTCGAGGGTTATCAGGAGGACCATAAAGGCGTGGCTGAACTGTTAATCGCCAAGGGCGCGGATGTGAACGCCAAAACTACTGATGGCTGGACGCCGCTGGAGCGAGCTGCCTTCAATGGCTTGCCGGCGGCGGCCGAGCTGTTAATCGCCAAGGGCGCGGACGTGAACACCAAGGGCATTAGTGGCGAGACGCCACTGCACACGGCCGTTATAGTTGGGTACAGGGATATGGCGGGTCTGCTAATCGCCAAGGGCGCGGACGTGAACGCCAAGGGCAATGATGGCGTGACGTCACTGCTCTTTGCTGCCGCGAAAGGTTATCTAGACGTTGCCGAGCTGCTAATCGCGAAGGGGGCGGATGTGAACGCCAAAACCACCGATGGCTGGACGCCGCTGCACCGGGCCGTCTCTAATGACCAGAAGGATGTGGCCGAACTTCTCAAGAAGCACGGAGCAAAGGAATGAGGCGGGGAAGGCCGGGTCATCATCGCCAGCCTTCCCGTTGCTGCGGGACGCCATGACGGCGAAATAGGGCCTTATAACTGAGGAAGTTTGGAAACCCAAGAGATTCTCATGGGCGATCCGTTTTGTCTGTAACAGGCATGCTAAAGTTAGCCGCATAATCTGATGAAAGCTATCAGAACTGCGATGACCGCGATGACGACCGCGATTTTTTGCCACTTTAAGGATGATTGCCGATCTTTCCTTTCCTGATGCTGCTTTGCGGTGGCTCTTCGTTCAGAATCTCCCTTACCGTATTCATAGGTTTGAAAATCGTCGCAGGTTTCATCGATGCCTACCCAAGCTCCCTTATGTTCGCAATATGTATTTTTCTTCCCATTCGTTCGGTCAATTTGCGTATGCCAATTACAGTTGCCGCAATTCTTTGACATCGCCCCCCCTGGTTGCTCCGGCATCTTATTTCACGCGCTTGGATTCGAGCCAGGCGTCGACGTCGGATTTCTTAAAAAGGAGCTTCCGCTCGAGCTTAAAATAAGGGATTGATCGATTCTTCATGATTTTGTCAAGGGTTCCGTGTGAGATTTGGAGATAATCCATAACGTCTTTACGGGTCATTAGGCAATCTTGGTCCATTTAAGGTCATAATAGCATACAGAAGAGTTTGACACAACCCCATTGACAATGGGCACAAATAGTATATAATAGGCTATATAAGGACATAATGGAACGTTCGGCAAGGATTTCAGTCCCGGCCAGAGATAAGAGGATTATGGAAAATGAACAGAGTAAGGGTTAGGAAAAGGGAAGACGGTCGATATTACTATGATATCTGGTACCAAGGAAAACGGTATCGGAGAATTACTAATC
>Ga0315288_10006015_pt1 | contig 15376 bp, 9 predicted proteins | sample YL17G11_20_MG_FD_203454 | JGI IMG/M metagenome (GOLD analysis project Ga0315288, IMG submission 203454) | Sediment microbial communities from Yellowstone Lake, YNP, Wyoming, USA - YL17G11_20 | ecosystem: Environmental > Aquatic > Freshwater > Lake > Sediment | place: USA: Wyoming | collected...
TCACCGAGATCCCCCGCCTGGTGGCGCTTCTCGAGCGGGCGATCGAGATCGATGGAACCTACTTCGAGGGTTTGCCGTTGATACTCATGGGGAGCCTCCACGCGTTTCGCCCACCCATGATGGGCGGTGATCCCGAGGCGTCGCGGGTGAGCTTCGAAAAGGCGTTCGACGTGTCGGATGGCAAGTTTCTTCTGGCGAGCTATCTATACGCGAAATTCTACTGTTACCGTGTCCAGGACGCGGACGAGTTCGAAAGCCGGCTCCGTTACGTTCTCGATCAACCGGACACGATCCTGCCCGAGTACCGCCTGTTGAACGCCCTGGTGAAACAGAAGGCGGCGAACCTGTTGAAGGAGAAAGATGAGCTTTTCTAGAAAGCGGCCAACCGGTAGGCGCTCCCTCTTCGCCATCGGCGCCGTGGTGACGGCGGCCGCGCTCGCGGTCCTCTTCGCGCCGCTTGCGGCGTCGGCCGAGACCGCACCGAAAACGCAGATCAAGTTCGCCACGCTCGCCCCCGACGGGAGCACGTGGATGAAGGTGATGCACGCAATCGACGACGAGGTCCGCACGGCCACCGAGAACCGGATCGGATTCAAGTTTTACCCGGGGGGGGTCCAGGGCGATGAGAAAGACGTCCTGCGCAAGATACGAAACGGACAGATCCACGGCGGCGGGTTCAGCGGGTTCGGGCTCGGCGCCATCGCGTCGGAATTCCGCGTCATCGAGCTCCCCTTTATGTTCAAGGATCTCGACGAAGTCGATTACGTTCGCGGCGAGCTCGACTCGTTCATCTACGACACGTTCAAACAAAAGGGGTTTGTCTTCCTCGGTTGGGCCGACGTCGGTTTTGTGTACATCTTTTCCAATAGCCCGATCACCACGCCCGATGAGCTCAGGCGGGCCAAGATGTGGACGTGGTCGGGGGACCTTCTCGCGGAGATTTTCTTCAAGGCGTTCCACGTCTCGCCGATCCCGCTCGCGCTCCCGGACGTGCTCACCTCGCTCCAGATGGGAGTGATCGACGCCGTATACTCCTCGCCGCTCGCCTGCGTGGCGCTCCAGTGGTTCACCCGGGTGAAGTATATGAGCAACGTTCCGATCGCCTATGGGTTCGGCGCCCTGCTCGTGTCCGAGGAGATCCTTCGCGGCGCCGACCCCGCCGACGTGGAGACATTGAGCGAGATCTGCCGGAAACACTCGAAGCTCCTCATCGACAAGACACGCGTCCAGAACGTCGAGGCGATAGACGCGATCAAGGCGGAGGGAGTGACCGTCCTCGACGTGAAGGAAGAGGTCGAAACGGCGTTTTTCACGACGGGCCGGGGCGCGTGGAAAGACGGCGTCGGACGGCTCTACCCCGATGATCTTCTCAAGCGGGTGACCACGTTGGTCGACGATTACAGAGCGCACCCCAAAGAGGCGAAAAGTAACCCGTAGTCCCGGGTTTCGGGACCGATACCGTGGAACGATCGAGCCTCACCTTTATCATCATCATCCTGGGGATCATCGCGGCGGCGTTCGGCCGGGCGTATCTCGACAAGACCTCGCGGCTTCGGGGGTTGTTCAAGTTCCTCGGGGCCGTCGAAATCGGGCTCATCGCCCTTCTCCTCGCCGCGCTCGTCTTCTTCGGGTGTCTCCAAATTGTCCTTCGAAACTTCTTTCACCGGGGGCTCATTTGGGCCGACCCCCTGATGCGGCACCTCGTTCTCTGGCTGGGGTGTCTCGGCGGGGTCTACGCGACGAGCAAGATGCGGCACATCGGTATCGATTTCCTGACAAGGTTTCTCCCGAAAAGGGCCAAGGTGGTCCGCGACAGGGTCGTCTATCTCGCAACCGCCACGGCGACGGCGATACTGGGGTATGCTGCGCTCAGGCTCGTTGTCGAGGAGAAAGCGTTTGGAGAAAAGGGATTCTTGAATATCGATACGTGGATACTCCAGGCGATACTCCCCGCGGCCTTTCTCCTGATCTCGTACCGGTGTCTTCTCAACTCCATCCGCCCGCCGGATGTTCAGCCGATCGATTGGGAGGGTCACACGAGCCGGGAGAATCCGTAGAGGCGCCCGTGACGCGGCGCGCCGCGCATGGTTCAAGTGGTTCAATATGTTCTTGCTAATCGGCCTGATAATCGCGCTCCTCATCCTCTTCGGGATGCCGCTTTTCGCCGCTTTCGGCAGTCTCGCGCTTCTCTCGTTCAAGCATTCGGGGATCGACGTCTCGGCGGTGGGCGTGGCGATGTATACGCTCGCGGGTTCGCCGCTCCTCATCGCGATCCCGCTCTTCACCTTTGCCGGGTATCTCTTCGCGCACAGCCGCGCGCCCGACCGGCTGGTGCGGCTCTCGCACGCCTTTTTCCCCGGGGGGCTCGCCGTGGTCGCCCTGGTGTCGTGCGCGATCTTCACCGCGTTCACCGGCGCCTCCGGGGTAACGATCATCGCGATGGGAGGGCTGTTGCTCCCCGCGCTGCTCAAGGAAGGGTACTCGCAGAAGTTCACCCTGGGGCTTCTCACGACGTCGGGGAGTCTCGGACTCCTCTTCCCGCCGAGCCTTCCGATGATCGTCTACGGGTACGTCGGCGGCGTCAGCGTGGATAAGCTCTTTCTCGCGGGGCTTCTCCCCGGCACTCTCCTCGTCATCGTGCTTTCGCTCTACGCCGTGCGGACCGGCCGCAAACAGGGGATACAACACGAGAAAATGTCGTCCGGGAGAATCGTGGCGGCTTTGAAGGGAGCGGCGTGGGAAGTGCCGCTTCCCTTTATCATCCTCGGAGGCATCTACGGCGGGCTGATCACGGTCATGGAAGCGGCGGCGATCACGGCGCTCTACGCCTTCATCGTCGAGGTCCTCATCTACCACGACGTTCCGTTTCGAAAGCTGCCGACAGTCATCGCGGAGAGCATGACCCTCGTCGGCGGGATTCTCATCATCCTCTCCTGCGCGATGGCGCTCACGAACTATCTCATCGACGCGGAGGTTCCGCTCAAGATCCTCGATTGGATGAAGAACTACATTACGAGCAAGTACACGTTTCTGTTGATCCTCAACGCGTTCTTGCTCGTCGCCGGGTGTCTGATGGAGATCTTCTCGGCGCTCATCGTGGTCCCTCCGCTCATCGTGCCGGTGGCGTTGGGGTTCGGCGTCGATCCCGTTCACCTGGGGATCATTTTTCTCACGAACCTGGAGATCGCGTTCCTCACGCCCCCTCTCGGTTTGAATCTCTTCATCTCCTCGTACCGATTCAACCATTCGGTGCTCAAGATCTCCGGGGCGGTGATCCCGTTTTGGCTGCTGCTGCTGGCCGCTCTAATGCTCATCACGTACGCGCCGGGACTGAGTCTCTTTCTTGTTCGCGTCTTCCAGGGATAGGGTTCGAAAGACCGGGCTGCCTCACCAGATCGCCGAGCGTCTCGAAACGATAGCCGTCTGCCAAGAGGTTGTCGGTCAGGCGATCCACCGCCCGAACCGTCTGGCTGCGGTCCGCCCCAACAACCCAACCGCCGTCGTGAAGAATGATAATCGCTCCGGGCTCGATCCGGCGCAGGACGTGCTCGACGATCGTCTTCACGCCGGGTTTCCGCGAGTCGTGCGGGTGGATGCTCCCGATCACCGGCCGGTAACCCATGCGGGCCGCCTCAGCGAGAACTGTGTCGTTGAACCATCCCATGGGAGGGCGGAAGAAACCCGGCCCCCGGCCCGTGGCCCGGGCGATGAGATCATCGGTAACGGCGAGCTCCTTGCGGATCATCCCCCGGGGAAGAAACGCGAGCGGCAGGTGCAAGTCCGTATGATTGCCGATCTCGTGGCCCTCGGCCGCGAGCCGCGCGACCACGCCGGGAAACCGCCGGACGTGACGCCCCACGACGAAAAAGGTCGCGCGTATCCCCTTGCGCTCGAGCATCTCGCAAATCTCGAGGGTGTGGGTGGGATGGGGACCGTCGTCGAAAGTGATCGCGAGGCGCTTCTCTTGCGTCAGCGCCTGGCAGAGAAATCTCTTATCCAGGTACGCTCGGACCGCCGGGATGTCGAGAAGCTCGCGTTTCATTCGCCCTGACCTTCCTCCCCCTCGGGTGTTTCCGGCGCGGGATCGAGCTGAGCCCCGAGGTACTCGGCGAGCGCGACGTCCATCTCGCGGATCACGAGTTGGCGCTTCCGCTCGAGCTCCTGGACGAAACGGCCGTGTGTCATGCGAAGCCAGGCAAATCGAACCATACGACCGCGCTGGATGAACCACCGCACGTATCCCAGGGCGAAAAGGCCGCTCAAAGGAAGCGTCGCGGCGAACGCCGCCGCTCCCCATTCTCCCGCGCCCCGGTAGACCAGATATACCGGTGGAGCATACCAGAGCGGAAATAAGAGAGCTCCGCAAACGATCTGGTAGTAGTGGATCTTGGTTTCATCCTTCGCGGCGCCATGGGCGAAGAACCCGGCGAACTTATAGGGTACGAAGCTCCAAAGCATCCCGTAGAGTGCGGGTGCGAGACCGAGGACGCCGAAGCCGGCGAGCCGCGCGATCTCTCCGCCGACCGTCCTTTCTCCGGCGTCCCTGAGCATCTCGTCCCTGATCTGCGCCGTATCCAGCGATCGGCGATAGTCTTCGAGCAAACGCCGAACCCGCCACACCACCTCGGGTTGACGCTCGAGAAAGAAATCCAGGACCCGGGGGATCTCGATCGACACGAGATGACCCGATTCGAATTTCGATCGGCCCGCGATCTCGAGCCCCCTCCGGCTTATGAGTTCTCCTCTGTAAATCCAATCCACCTCGCGCACAAGTTCTTCGAACTCGGGACGCTCGATATCGACGACGAGCCGCGCGATCGCTTCTTCCAGGGCCGTGCTGAGTAGGCCGACAGCTTCGACCGGATCCTTCTCGTACGCCTCGCGAAAACGCGCCGGGGCAATCGGCTCGCCGAAAGTCACGAGAACGCGCGTGCGCATCCGTCTTCTGCTCTCGAAGTTCAGCCCCACCGGAACGATCGTCACTCCGAGCCGCCATCCGTTCTTCTCTTCGGTGTCGAGCGCGATGCGGGCGGTCCCCGTCTTGAGCTTGTGAACGCGGCGCTCGTCCGTACTCACCCCCTCGGGAAATATACCGATGGCGCCACCCTCTTCCAGGACCCGCTCGCAGGCGGAGAACATCGCCACGTTTTTGTGGAGAGCCTTCGTTGTTTGCGGCGCGCCAGCTCTTTGGGGAGCGTCCGCCGAGTCGCGCGGGCGGTACACGGGGATCACCTCGCACGCGCGCAGCATCCACCCGCGCAACCGGTTTTTGAAAAGACCGGCGTGCGCCAGGAAGTGCACCGCGCGGGGCGTCCCCGCGGCGAGGACGAGCGCGTCGGTCACGGATTGGGGGTGATTACTCGCAAAGATAACGGGACCCTTCGAGGGGATGTGTTCGGCGCCGGAGATCTCGATCTTCCGGAAATAGATAGCGAGAGCCGCCCGGACGAGTGATCGGGCCGCGGGGTATAGAAAAGAAGTCTCCATGTGCGAGTGTCGGAAATGCGCGCCGAGACTCGGTTCGCACCGGCCTCCCGCAGGACAATCCGCCCGCCGAAGCCCCGCGAAAACGGGGCGTGCGCGGATTTCCATGGAAGATCGGCACACGCCCCGTTTTTCTCGAAGACTACGACGCGACGATTACTTCATCAAAACCATCTTCTTCGTCTCGGTGAACGAGCCCGCGCTCAACCGGTAGAAGTACACGCCGGTCGATACTTGCTCGCCGCTCGCGTTCGACCCGTCCCACTCCGTCGTGAACGATCCGGGTCCCGCCTGCTCGTCGACGAGGCTCTTGATGAGCCCGCCCCTGACGTCGTAGACACCGAGCGACACGTGGACGCGCGAGGCGAGCTCGTAGACGATCCGTGTCGACGGGTTAAAGGGATTCGGGTGGTTCTGGTGGAGACGGAACACGTACGACGCGGCGCCTCCAATCCCCGTGGCATCGGGCTCGACGGGACCCGCGTAGCCGCCCGCGTAGCTCGACGCGTCGACCGCGGAGAGCTTATAGTAGGTCCCGCTCACCACGGCGCCGTCGTTGTAGATCGTGGTGGGCGCAACGACGAGCACGACGAAGTTTCCCGCCGAAGGGATGAAGCTCGGATCGGCGGCCTTGTAGACCGCGTATTTCGCCAGGTCGGGCTCGGGATTGGCGTCCCACGAGAGCACCGCGTTTCCGCCAACGATGGAGCAATGGAGATTCTTCGGATACACCGGCTGATCCATCGTGAACGCGTGCGCGCCGTAAATACCCATGTCGCCTCGCGAACCATCCGGATCGTTGGACACGGGGTTGGGATCCCCCGCGTCGATCGCCGGAGAATGGAGCGCGAGGTGATAATCCGCGCCGGCCGCGTTGACGAAGAGCGGATCGAGCGAAAGGCAGCCGATGCCCGGCGCGCACCCGCCGTAGTTCGTCGTGTTGCCCCACACATCGCAGTAGGTCGGTGTGGGTATGGGAGAACCCCCGCACTGGATCCCGGTTCCCGTCGTGTTCGTGACGATGTTGTGCTTGACGGTAACGTTCGCGTTCGAGAGGTTCACCGCGCCCCCCGTGTTCTGATTCATCGTGTTCCCGATGAAGCTCCCGCTCGTCGCGAAGAGGAGATAGCACCCCGTACCCGTGTTCCCCGTCCACAGGGTGTGTTTGATGTGGGTCGTCGGTCCGGTGAGGTACGCGCCGCCGCCGATCATCGCGGTGTTGCTCACGACTCGTCCATCGCTCATCGACACCGTCGATGTCGCGTCGGCGTAGATCCCGCCACCCACTGTCTTCGACTGGTTCCCCTGGATGGTCACCGAGGTCATGGTCATACCGGAGCCCTCGAGATAGATGCCGCCGGCGTACCCGAGCCAACCGCCCATCCCCGCCTCGTTGTTCGACACCACGTCGCCGTTCATGGTCGCGCCCGATGTGGTCTTGATGTATATCCCGCCGCCCGCCATGTTGCTCGACATGGCCGGGTCCGCCGTATTGAGGTTGATCGTGTTCCCGGAGAAGGCGAGCGACGGACAGCTCTTGGCGTACACACCCCCTCCGTTGGTGGGTTGCGCCGAGTACAGGAGGTCGTTATCGTGGATGTTGTTCTCCGTGAGGGTCGCCGCGCAGGCATCGAGGTACACCGCCCCACCCTGGGCGGCCGCGCAGTCCCTGATCTCGTTGTTATTGATGACGATCGTCCCGCCGGAGGCGCAAATCGCCCCGCCCGCGCCGTACAACCCGTCGTGCGCCTGGGAGTTGCGGATGAGACAGTTCGCCACGGTGAGGTCCGAGGTGTTTGCCCATATCGCCCCGCCGTACCGTCCGGCGATCGGCGCCACCTGGGGCGAGCCGACGCCGCCGTAGATCTCGAACCCGTCGATGGCCGATGCACCGGGGGCCCCCGGGCCGATCTCGATGTTGCCGCTCAGTTGGAGGACTGTCTTGCCGGTGGCAAGGTCTCTCGTCGTAAAGGACGAGTTCCAGGCGCCGTACATCTTCACCCCTTGCGAGACGTTGAAATCGACATTCGTGTACGTCGTCGACGTGAGAAGCAGCGAGTCCCCCGGACCCGCCGCAGCGATTCCGTCGAGGAGCGTGGTCGCCGCGTTCGCCGGTGTGATGTACGGATAGACGTTCCCTCCGGTCGGCGAGGCGTAGTGTTTAGTCGTGTTCTTGATCTCGAACCCGTTCGTGATCGTCGAGGACTGGAGATCGCGGTTGTAGACAACGACGTTCCGGAATCCCGGCGGGGCGTCGTTCGCGATCGTGATGTTCGCCTCGAACGAGGTCGAGTTGATGAACGTCGTGGAATTGACGGTCACATTCGACCCCATGTCCACGTAGGCGCCGTAGACGAAGTTCGACCCGGTGACCGTGATTGTCCTCGTCAGCCCCTGGTACTCGTCGTCGGGCGAGACGCCCGTCGCCACGGGCGCCGGGAGAGGCGCGGGTGCGCAGCTCGACCCTGTCCAACCGACCTGGGCCGGGGTGTACGAGCAGAGGGTAAACGCGTTGTTGTTCATCATGCACGGGTGGATTCCCCCACAGTTTTCGCAGTTCAGGTTGGGAGTCTCGCCGATGACCCGCAAACATTCGCACCCACAACTGCTCGCTGCGTATTCGTCGCAGGCGTAGAAGATATGTCCCGACTCGTGCGGGAAGACCTGCGTCGGATCCCAGCCGAAACTCCTGTACAGACAGACCGTGTACGGCCCGCCGAGATACGACCACGCCGCTTTGCCGTCGAGGAACTGCTGCTCCGTGGGGGGCGGGTTGTAGGGGATGAACCCCGAATAGGCCCAGTTCGTGCCGTAGTTCGAGCGCTGCGCCGTGTTGAAGGCGGTCACCCGCCCGATCGCGCCGCCCCCTCCCGTGTAGCCGAACTTCGACATCACGATGGCGATCCACGTCTGCGCGTTCGGCGCGGCGCCGGTGCCGTTGTGGAGCACCGGCTCGTACCCCTGCTGGCATCTCGTGTCCGTCGCTGGATAGTAGTGGACCATGAACGCGTTCCAGCAATCGAAATAGTTGTAGGAGACCGATGTCCACCAGGCGAGCCCCGTATTGACTTTGTTCACGTACTGCTGCTGGTGGGCTGCAGTCCATGTGTATGTATTCGGATCGATCGATCCGTCGCTCTCGACAAAGAAGAGGGTGACGGAGATCGTCCCCGTCATCGCGTCGCTATTCCCCATCGTCTCGCCGGGAGCCTGCGAAACGAGAAGCCCCTGGTCCTTGAGACGGTTGATATCGAGCCCCACCGCCTTGAGATTCTCGAGATACGCGTCCATGTCGAGTTCAGGCTGAGGCAGAGCGTCGTTCGGCATCGGCTGCCGCCCCTCGCGTTCGACACGGGCGGCCTCTTCGAAGTGTTCCCTCTGAATATCCCCGCGGACCACGGCGTTGAAGAAATTCACGGTCGAGCGGGTCTGAAAGTCCGGCGTGTCCACTTCCCCGGCGAGCACCTCGGTATAATAGATTTCCTTGATCCCCGCGATTCCGATGAGCTCCGCGCGCCGTTCGAAGGGGATCCATCCGAGGATTAACGAAGGAGGCGACATGATCGCGACGCGCCCGCCGTGCGACTGGATGGTGGCGCGCGCCGTGTGGAGACTCGAGATGTCGCCGGTCTCGAGCACGACGAGCGTGAACCCGTCGAGCCAGGACATCTCGTTTTGCCCGTTGGTGGGTGCCGCCGCCGTCGAGGCGAACCATAAGGCGGCGACAATGAGCGTGACCGCGGCTAGATGTTTCATCTTGACCTCCAGAGGCAAAGGAAGCGGACTAGGGAGAGTGGTTACGTGGGTATTATAGCTCATGAACGGCTCGTGAAACAAGTGCGCCGGCGGATGGCAACTTGCGGCCCCAGCTCAGGTTCGCCAGCACCGCCCGCGAACGGCAACTTGCGGTAGCGGCGGAGGTTCGCCGAAACGGCCACCGATTGTCGGCGGCGCCGCGTTGAACCGGTCACCGGTTTTCGGCGACGCGATGCCTACCCTGCCTCGCTGCGACGCGACGCCGCGCCTCCCCCTCGCCGGTTGACTTTTCCGCTTCCGTGCGTTACACTTAAGCGTCAGCCTTGGCAATAAGTTAGGGCAAACCACTGAGGAGTTCGGTGATGGTGGCGCGTGGAGTCCGGGTTCGCCCTTTCGTCGTTTCCGCCGTCACGAGAGAACCCGTGCCACGCAACCATTGCCGCGGGGAGACACGATGCGCCGCATCCAAGCCCAACACCTCATCTCCGTCGTGATACTCGGTGTTGCCGGGCTCACGGCCACACCGGTCGCCGGCGGGGGCGCAGTGAAGAATGTGCCGGCGCGGAGAATCGCGGGTGGGACTGCTCGTCCGGCCACCGTGTCGACCGTCGACTACTCGTCGAATCACCCCCGTCTCCTCTACACACCGGACGAAATCCCCGCGCTCTACGCCAAAGTCCACGACGGCGGGGCCGACGACACCGCTTATTCTTTTATCCGCCTTCTCATTCAATACATCTACCCGGGCTCAACCTACGACCAGCTTCTCGACGGGTATTTCGCGGTCAACACGATCCCGATCCTGGGAGTAGGAAGCGCCCTCCAGTCGCCGCCCGACCCCGCGCCCCGCGAGAGAGGACGAAGCCTCACGCTTTACATCGCCGACAACTGGGGCCCCGACTCGGACGCGTTTATGAGCGCGCTTCGTCTGAGGGCCCTCGCCCTGGGGTACGACATGTTTTTCGAACAGAGCACGGAGGCGGAGCGCGGCTACATCCGCGACGAGATCCGCGATTACATGGACACGCTGCTCAACGACGGCGACTATGAGGTCTGGTCGTACCGGCCCTACCTCGCCAACAAAAGCGCGATGGTGGCTTCCGCGCTCGGGCTCGCCGCGATCTGTCTCGACGGGGAGACCGATCCGGCGATCGTCAAGGCGGCCCTCGACCACGCGGACGACATCATCCGCCTCTGGCTCACGTACCAGGTCGACGAGAACGGGGCGTACAACGAGGGAACGCTCTACGGATCGTGGAGCATGAGGAATCTCGTCTATTATTTCTGGGCGAGGCTGCGGTACGACGGCTTCGATTACTCGACGGACCTCAAGATCCGCAACATGGAGAAGTGGTTTGCGTACGAGCTCCATCCGGACGGCGCGGGCAAGGTAAACAACATACAGGACTGCGCCTACCTGACGTCCCCTCTCTCGGAGAACACCACGTACTTCGACTGGGCGATGACCATGTGGCGGAGCCGGCTCTCCGCGTATATCTGGGAGCACGTGGCGGGGGTCTACGGGTACAACGCGGGGGACAACGCGGACAAGGCGGGGACGGTCCTGTGGTATCAAAAGCTCCCGATCGAATACCCGCAGAACGTGTTGCCGAAGAGCACCGTGTGGGACGGGAGGGGGCTCTACTATTTCCGCACGGGATGGCCGACGGGCGCGAGTTCCTCCGACGTTCTTTTCTCTTTCTACTCGGGTGAGTTCCAGGGGGGGCACGCCCAGGAGGACCAGAACCAGTTTACGCTCTACGCCTACGGAGCGCCCTTCGCCATCGATCACGGCATCGGATCCACACCAAAGCAAAGCGAATCGCACAATATGGTCTTTATCGATGGCGCCGGACAGCACAACGCCGGTAGCTCGATCGGGACCGACGGATCGCTGAGACGGTATCTCATCAACGGGTTTTCGGATTACCTCGTGGGAGACGCGACGAAGGCGTACACGACCCACAGCCCGCTCAATAACCGCGGGTACCCCTTCCCCTATTCGGTCTGGTCGTGGGGATACAGCGGGGCGAACCCCGTGGACCACGCCTACCGGTCGTTTCTCGTTGTCCACGACCCCGCCACGCCCCCGTACTTCGTCTTGATCGACGACATCGACAAGGACGGTTCGCCGCACAGCTACGAGTGGCGGCTCCACACCGGTCGAAACAACGCGATCGACACTTCGACGAATCCGATTAGGATCTCGTACGGCGGCGCCGTGATGGACCTCCACGTGTTGAACCCGCCGTACACGGAGATCGCCAAAACGGTGACATACTTCGATAACGGCGTCCCCGACCCCGACTCCTATGTCTTGTCGCTCAGCGCGACAGCCGTCAATCCGCGTTTCGTCTTCGTGCTGGTCCCGAGAAACGCCGCCATAACTCCTCCCGTGGTCACAAGCGCGGTGCAAACGTGGGGACTCTCGGTCAACGTCGCCTGGCCGAACGGCAAAACGGACGTTTTGGCGGTCAACACATCGGGGCGGGCGATGGCGCTCACCTTCGCCGCCGGCGCGAGCGGTGCAAGAGCCTCAGCCGCCGAACGTTCGCGACACGCGCCGGGCACACCGGCCTCCGTCATCGAGACGGACGCGGAAACGGCTCTGGTTCGCTTCGGTGGTACAGGCGTCGAAAGGTATCTGCTCTCGGGCGCGAGCACTCTCGCCGTCGACGGCGTCGATTACGTCACCATCGCTAACGGCACGGCGACGCTCGCCTACTCGGGGTCTGAAGTCAACATCGATCGTTACGACGCCGATTTCGCTCTCTACGCCCCCGGTGTCTCCCGCGTCTTCTACCGGGGGCAAAGACTCCCCGTCGTAGAGATCGACGGCTACATCACCCGCGACCCGGTGGCCTCCGTGCCCGACGGCGATGTCCCCGCCGGACCGGGAGTCCGAGCCTACCCCAACCCCTTCAACCCCGTGTCGACCGTCGCCCTGGAAGTCGAGGAAGACGGCCGGGTCACCGCGGCGGTCTTCGACGCGAAAGGCCGCCTGGTGAAAACGCTCAAGAACGGATTTCTACCGGCCGGCCTTCACAGGCTTCGTTGGAACGGGGATACGGATGCGGGAGCGCCGGCGGCAAGCGGCGTTTATTTCGTAAGAGTCACCGCCGGGGGACGGTCGACGAGCGTCAAGATCGCGCTCGTCCGATGAGATGAGATAGCGCCGCTCCTACTTTCTCAACGCGAGATACGTCATGTCGTCCACCTGGGGCATGTCCTGGACGTGTTCCTTCAGGCGCCGGCGAAGCGCGTTGCAGATCTGCCGGAGGGCGAGGTGACGGTTCTCGCGGAGAAACGCAACGAGGCGCTCCATCCCGAAAGGCTCGTCGGCGCGGTTCACCGCGTCGACGGTGCCGTCGGTGTAGCAGAACAGAAGCGCATCCCCAAGAAGAAACTTCCCCTGGTGGAGCTCGAGATCCTCGAAAACGCCGAGAATCGATCCTCCGGTCTCGAGGAGTTCGTGGCTTCCGTCCTTCCTCATGAGAACGGCGGGGTTGTGACCGGCGTTGCAGTAGGTGACCTCGCCCGTCTGCTGGTTCAGAACACCGATGAACGCCGTGACGAAATCGTGCGGGCGGACCGTCTCGAGAAGGATCTCGTTCGCCCTTTGCGCGATGTCGCGCGCCCGCGTGTAGTACGGCGCCACCGTGTGGAGACACGCGCGGAAGCTCGACATGATGATCGACGCGGGGACGCCCTTGCCGGCGACGTCGGCGATGGCGAACGCCATATGGGGATCCTTCAGAGGGAAAAAGTCGAAGTAGTCCCCGCTGAGCTCGAGCGAGGGGTAGTTGCGCCCGGCGATGGTGAAACCTCCGATCCGCCGGGTCTGGAGCGGAGTGAAGAACTGCTGGATGGTCCGGGCGACTCTCAGCTCTCTTTCGATCTCGTGCTTCTCCCGCTGTTCCTCGTAGAGACGGGCGCGTTCGATCGAGACACCGGCCTGGGCGGCAAACGCCTCGAGAAGACGGAGATCCTCATACCCGTACGCGTTGAGCTTGTCGCTCTCCAGGTTGAAGAGACCGATGACCTTGCCGCCGCTCAGCATGGGGGCGACGATCTCTGAACGGCTTTTTTCCCTCGCGTTCACGTACCGTATGTCTTTGGACGTGTCGGGACAGATGACGCCTATTTTGTGGCGGGCCGCCCATCCCGAAAGCCCTTCTCCAAGCTTCAAGAGAAGCCGGGGTTCGTTGACGGCTTCATACCCCCTGTGAACCTCGCTGACCAGGAGCTGGCTCTTGCGGTCGATCACGAATATGGCCGCCGCGTCGTACGGAACCAGCTTTTCCAGGCTCGTGAGGATCCCCTGGAGCACGTCCTTGAGATCGAGAGGTTTCCCAAGAGCGACACTCAACTTGTAGAGGAGCGAGCTTTCCAACTGTTTGCGCTCCGCCTCGCGGAAGAGACGGGCGTTTTCGAAAGCGGCCGCGATGTGGTTGCCCAACGCGAGAAATATGTCAAGATCCTCCTCGGTGAACGGTGTCGTGCCCTTCTTGTTGACCGCCTCCAGAACGCCGATGAACCGGTTGCCGCGTTTCAAAGGAACGCTCACGATGGACTGCGGTTTCAACCCGTATTCCTTCTCGAGCACGGGCGAATAACGCGAGTCCTTCCGGACGTCGTTTACCATGGCGGGCCGTTTGTGTTCGGCCACCCAGCCGACGATCCCGATACCGACGGGGATCTCGAGCCCCTGTAGGTTCTTCCCGTTCTTCCCCCGGGCAACCTCGAAAACCATGTGTTTCTTTTCTTTGTCGTACGTGAGGATCGAGACCGTCTCGACGTTCAACGCGTCCTCGACGATCTTCATGATGAGCGACACGACGCTCTCGAAATCCAGTGTGGAGTTCAGGAGCCGGGCGGACTCCGCGAGGAATTCGAGCTGTCGTACTTTCTTGGCGAGGACGTCGTCCGCGAGCCTCGAGGATTTCGCGAGCGATTGGCGCTTGGGCATTGCTTCCTCCCCGACGATTGTTGCGCGGCCCCGCAGGGGCCCGCGGACTTTCAGAGTGGGCCCGCGGCCCTGGGGAATCGCCCAAGAGAACTAGAGAACCAGAGAACTAAAGAACGGACTCCACTCGAATCACCTCGGGAATCCTCTCCTTGAGATACCGTTCAATCCCGCGATGGAGCGTCACCGACGCGCTCGGACACCCGTGACAGGCGCCGACCAGGCGAAGCTGAACCACTCCGTCGACGACGTCGACCAGCTCGACGTCCCCGCCGTCCGCTTGCAGCGCCGGCCGGATCAGGTCGATGGTTTCTTGCACTTTGCTGCGAACCTCATCCACGATGCACCTCTTGCGATTGAGTTCCTGCGCGCCGGGGATTGTCCGTCCGCACCCCGCGGCTCTCTTTTGGGTGCGCCCCGGGCTCATTATCGCCCGCGCGCGACCTCCGTTTGCTCCTCGCGTAACCCGCGTCTAGTTCGCCCGCGATGAACCGCCCCTCAGAATCCTGTCCGCGAGCGCGAGAAAAGCCTTCGCTATCGGCGAGTCGGGATCGGATTTCACGATGGGCACTCCCCTGTCGCCGTCGGAGCGCACCTTGGGATCGAGCGGGATCTGACCAAGAAGCGCCGCGGACGTTTTTGCCGAGATCTTCTTTGCCCCGTCGGAGTCGAAAATCGGGGTTTCTTTGCCGCAATGGGGACAGACGAACGTGCTCATGTTTTCGATGATTCCGAGGACCGGAACCCCCACTTCCTCGAACATTCTCAAACCCTTTTCGGCGTCGACAAGGGCGAGGCGCGAAGGAGTGGTCACGATGATCGCTCCCGTGATCGGCACCGTCTGCGCCAGCGTGAGTTGGGCGTCTCCCGTCCCGGGCGGAAGATCGATCATGAGATAATCGAGATCGCCCCACTCGACGTCCTGGAGAAATTTCTTTACGACACCCATGACGATCGGTCCGCGCCAAATGACCGGCGTGTCCTCATCGGTGAGGAACCCGAGCGACATGAGCTTGAGACCGTCGCGAACCACCGGCGCTATTTCCTTTTTCTCCCCCGGTACGGGCCGTTCGGTCACGCCGAGAAGAATATGAAGGCTCGGTCCGTAGACGTCCGCGTCGAGGAGCCCCACCCGGGCGCCTCTACTTTGCAGAGCGAGGGCGAGGTTGA
>Ga0315288_10006016_pt1 | contig 15367 bp, 12 predicted proteins | sample YL17G11_20_MG_FD_203454 | JGI IMG/M metagenome (GOLD analysis project Ga0315288, IMG submission 203454) | Sediment microbial communities from Yellowstone Lake, YNP, Wyoming, USA - YL17G11_20 | ecosystem: Environmental > Aquatic > Freshwater > Lake > Sediment | place: USA: Wyoming | collected...
GCGAAACGTCTGCGGATCGGGCTTCTTGAAGGTCAGCTTGCCAATCTCCTCCAGCCGAGGGGCCCGTGCGATTCCCGCAACACGCTGCGGATAAGTCAGGGCGTACTGGATCGGAAGGCACATATCCGGCCGGCCTAACTGCGCTACTACCGACCCATCGACAAACTCGACCATTGAATGAACTATCGATTCGGGATGTATCAGGACCTCGATTTTGTCCACCGGCACGTCAAAGAGCCACCTCGCCTCGATAATCTCGAACGCCTTGTTCATCATTGTCGCCGAGTCGATGGTTATCTTCGGCCCCATATCCCACGTCGGGTGGGCAAGGGCCTGCTCAAGGGTAACGTTTCGAATATCCTCGGCGCTCGCCTCCCGGAACGGCCCGCCCGAAGCCGTCAGGATGATCTTGGCCACCTCGTTCGGCCTGCCCGCCTGCATCGCCTGAAAGATCGCCGAATGTTCGCTATCGACCGGCAAAATAGTCGCGCCGCCCTTTTTCGCCTCGGCGAGCAGCAGCTCCCCGGCAATAACCAGCGGCTCTTTATTCGCAATTGCAAGGCGCTTGCCCTTCCTCGCAGCCGCGAGCACAGCGGGCAGACCCGCCGCCCCGACAACCGCTGTCAGGACGGTATCAACCTCCGCAAGCTCGGCAATTTCCACCAGGCTGCCCGGCCCGCCCAGGACCTCAACATCCAGCCCGGCGACCAGCTCGGCGAGGCGCTCTTTATAGCCCGCATCTGTTACGGCCACATATTTGGGTCTGAAACGCCGGGCCTGCTTCGCCAGAAGCTCTACGCTGCTATTGGCGCTCAACGCACAAATCGAGTACTCCGGCCCAAGCGACTCAACCACGCGCAGCGCATTTCTGCCGATTGACCCCGTCGAACCCAAAATCGCAATACTTCTGACCATACCTGCCCTCGATACTATGAAATCCCCTGCCCAACTGTCAATAATCTACTTCAGGATGAGAAGTTCCCCGGCGTGCATATTGCGTTGGGCAGCCCCATACCCGCCAAGACCGGCGCAAAATGGGACAGCAAGGCCCACGTCGATGGCGTCATCAAAAACCCCACTATCACGGTGGAAGGCGAAGTTATTATGGACGAAGGCCGGTTCCGCCTTGAGTAACTGGCTTGACGCGGTGGGTTCGGGGTCTGGCGTTCTTAGGAACAATCAGCCACAAAATCGTTTCCTGCTGTCCGGCTATTGGTTACAATCCCGTTGTTCGGCGCGAGCAGTTATAGCTGGAGTGTAAGATGGAATATGCAGTTGGCAAGACGGGGCGTGTCATCGCCGCGCGGTTGTTCGAGGGGGAAGACCTCTACGAGTGTATTGAGGAGCTTGCGAGGAAGGAGGGCGTCAAGGCCGCGGCGGTGCTTATCACCGGCGGGTTTCGCAAGGCGAGCGTCGTGGTGGGGCCAAAGCAGGAGAAACCCAAGATCGTCGGCAACTTCAAGGACTTCGCCGGGCCGGGCGAGGTCTTAGGCGTAGGGACAATATATTGCGACGATGAGGGGCCGAAGCTGCACATTCACACCGCCATCGGCAAGGAAAACCAGGTTATGGTGGGCTGTCCTCGCGGCGGGGCAAAGACATTTCTGATACTCGAAGTAACAATAATCGAAATCGAAGGCATCGACGCCTCCCGAAAACCTGACGAAAAAACAGGATTCAACCTCCTGCGATTGTAAGTCTGGAGGAAATACATACCGCGCAGCTATTGCTCCTCGTCGGGAAGCTTTTTGATGCGCCCGAAACAGACGAACGAGATGAGTATCAGGGCTGCGCCGCAAATAAAGAGGTATGTTCGCAGACGAGGCTCGCTGCATCGCGCCAGCCAGGCGGGCAGGACCGGCTCATTCGGCTCCTGCTCGGCGATCTGGGCCAGTGCTTTTCTCGCGGCGGCCAGTTCCTGCGCCGTCGCTCGTGGGTAGATGGTGTTCGGCTCGTTTTGGTCAGCGCCGATGGCGGTCGGGGCGATGCGTTTGATTAGGTTGGGGTCATCCTCCAGTTGGCGCAGCAGTGCCTCGTAGTCGGCGATGAGTGATCCGCGGCGCTGGTTGAGTCGTTTGGCCTGTTCGCGGAAATGTTTGTTTCGATAGTGACTGACCAAATCGTCACAGAGGACCGAGCCGCTCATCGCCGCGGCGCCGATACTGAAGAAGACGACAAACAAAAGTGTCCGAATGACGTTCACAATCATACCGGATAAACCGGCAGTTGTTGTCTGAGCAATTCGTATATCGTTTTCCCTTCGCCAATCGCTTTTTGGGCGGTATTTCTGAAGAGCGTTCTGAGTTGCTCAAAGTCCATTGCCTTCAGATCGGGCAAGTTCTTCTTGTCCGTACCCGTTGCATTTGCCGCGACGAACTTGGCCATCGTCTCGGCTGCCATTTCCCGAATGAGCTGCCAGAGCTCTTTGCCCTGGCTGGCCGCGATAGCCCTCCCGAGGGCCAAAGACATCGAGAGGATGGCGTTCATTCCGAGGACGCCCTTTCGCTGCATAATGCGTATCTTTTCTTCCGCGGAGGCATTCCTGCCAAGAACTCCGGCGGCCACTGCCTGCTCACTCTCGAGGGCGAGCAACTCGCTGTCAACCTGGAGCAGACTGCCGAACTGAAAGAGCCTCTTTCCGATGAAGGCCTTCGCGAGGACCTTCTCGATGTGCTCAACCGCATCCATACAGCCTTTCCCGTCATATCGCCTGGATTTCTTCCAGAGACCCAGAAGGTCATTGTCATTCCTGCCTTTGATGTCTGCAAACTGCAGGTCCTTTTTGAATCGGCAGGTGCCGTCGCCGGCATCTTTGAACATGTCCGGGTGCTTGCGGGTTATCTCGTTCGGGCGAATAATGCTATCAACATAATGTATGGCTTCATCGACGCCGGCCGAGGTGCCCAAGGGGGTCGAACCCTTGAAGCGGATGGTGCCGGTTCTACCGAGGAACAATGTCGCCGCTGCGGAAGGAATGCCCGCATTGGTTGCTTCTTCGGTGCCGCTGACCGCCTCGACGGCGAGCATCCGCATCAGCAGGCCGGCGATATCGAGCTCGCTTGCGTCCGGCATGATACTGACATCCTCTTTGCCCGTCAGGATTCGGACCAGCTCCTTGACGTTCTCCTCGACCTCTTTACGCTCTTTGTCTGTGATCTCTCGCTGGCTGGCCCTGGCAAGTGCAAGGATCTCCATGACCCGGCCGTACTTCTGAAGTCTTTCCGTGTTGGCGCCGCCGCCACACTTGAGTCCGACGGCGTTCATGGCCGTGGCAATCTCCGCCTCGAACGGATCGTTGGGCGACTTGGAACGATGCGACACAACCAGTTCGGCGCCGTAAGCCAGAGATGTCAACATCGCAAGGACGGTTTCCGAAAGGGTTCCAATCTGATTGGCCTTTATCAGCGTGGCGTTGATCTCGCCGTTTCTGGCGCATTTTTCGATGTTCTCATCTTTCGTTGTTACCAGGTCGTCGCCAACGATGAATATCTTGTCGCCGAGCTCCTTCATCACGTTCTGCCAGCCGGTATGGTCGAGTTCGCCGAAACCATCTTCGAGGAGGAGGACTGGAATGCCCTGTTCCATTGTCTGCTTGTAAAGGTCGAGAACCTGGTCGCGGCTCATATCGACCTTGCTCTTGTCACGCCAGAATCGATACATACCGACGGAGTCCTTCTGTCCGGTTTCCTCGCGATATGCGTTCTCAAGCTCCGAGGCGGCAGGGTCGAGGGCTATTGCGACATCGACACCGGGCACATACTCAGAATCGAGGATTGCCTGTTTCATAAACCTCCACATCCTCTGTTCGGGGACCTTGTCGTCCGGCTCCTTGTCAATGTAAGGCGACAGGCCGCCCTCAAGGCCGACACCCATGACCTTCGCGCCGGGGGCCGATTCAAGGATCTCCTTGAGCCGGTACTGAAGCTTGACGGTCATTTCCTGGGCGTCTTCATAGGTCTTGGGTGAGAGCGGCATGAACATACTTTCCTGCATGGAGATGTTGCTTTCAGGATACTCCTTCTCCGTGTGGCGGCCGCCCATCGCGCAGTTGCGGAGCTGCCACGGTGCCGTAACCTTGCTGCCGTCCTTGAGAGTAACCGACTGCATTCTGGTGGTCAGCAGTGTTTTCTTTACCTTCGCTACACGCGCGAACCAGCTTTCGCCGGCGGCTTCGGCCTGTGCCGCCCTTGCAGCCTGCTCGGCGGCGACCTTTTCCCTCATTCGGAACTCGCGCAGCTTGCCTGGGTCGGCTAACAGACGGTCGAGTAAACCCACACAGCCTGGCGCAAGGAAAAAACGACCAATGTAGATTAGAGTCTCGTTGCCCGTATAAAGGCCCAGAGCGATACCGATAATGGCTATGGGCAGAAATATACATGCCAACCACCCGCTCCATACCGGTGCGGCGGCGGCTACTGCGAGGTTATACGGGGCGTCGGGAGCAAAGTTGCCGTTATCTTTCTTGACCCCGTAAAACCTGCCCCAGGGAATTAACAGGAACATTTGGGCATACCAGCCCAATTTACTGCCGCCGCCCTTGACGACCGCGTCAGCCTTATCCTGAGAGTCCTTATTCAATGCCGTCAGCTTCATAGCGGTCAGGAAGTGTCCTATCTCGTGGATGGCGATGCCGATATGCCAGGATAGGTACAGGATAATTAGGGAAACGAACGTCTCCCAGCTAAAGAACATGAATCTAAGCACTTCGAGCTTGGTATTGGCGCCCCCAACAGCGAGATCTCTCAACTTCTCAACAGGAACGCTCAATACAGACGAGACAAAGGCGGCGTGGAAGGAAACGAGCTTGTGGTTCGCAATTACCCAGCCACGCTCCAGAAATCCCGCGGCATTGACCCTGACTGCCCCGCTGCCCGTCGTCGATCCACGACCGCTTCGATTGACTTTCGTTCTTGGTTTGGTGCTCTGAATCATTCTAAAACTACTCCTTATTTTCATTGGCTTTCTGTTGTCAACTGTCTATGAGAACTACCCTTAAGGGATCTCGGTTGTATTCACCGCCCTGCGTCATTCTGTGTGAGGCCGGTTAAACTACCCCCAAGCCCCAGTTGAACGGTCCGAATCCGGCGGGCAGACGCTGAAAGTCTCGCCTCAGACGCTCTGGTTGGTCCTTAACCACTGATTCTTCGGACAAAAACCGGCCAAGTTTGCCATACCCTGCGGATCCTGTCAACAAAAAAACTTCACGCGGAGCCGGGCAACAGGGGGCAGTGTGTCCAGCCTGGGGAACCGTGTTCAAGACGGCTGAAAAACAGCGGCCCCGGCTGCGGCGGCTGCCAAAACAGACAACTCCGCAAAAAAACCGCCCAAGTGTTTGTATCTGCCCGGCGAATCGTCTATCATAGCCGCGGCAACGTCAACAACAACCAAGCGGCTCGGCGTATCAGACTTCGCTAAGATGCCGAAGCAGTCAGGTTACCTACTTTTGGCGAAAGGGGCAATTATGGAAGGAAATCACGTAAATCTTGAGCGCGAGATAAGCGACCTGAAAGAAGAACTGGAACATTTCCAACGAGAGAAGGAGCGTGTCAGGGGCATTATAGGCAAGATCGGTGGCGTGCCGAAATTCCACACTAAGGTTATTGGCACCATATTCATCGTGGTAATTACAGCTTCCGTGGTCGTCTCAATAGTCGCCGGGGACAGACTGCGGCTTTTGATGGTCGAACTGGCGATCGTAAGTCTGTCGCTGAAAATCATCTATCTAATACACTGTCAGATGCGGATAAATCACTTCGAGTTCTGGATACTGTCATCCATCGAATGGCGAATCAATGAGATAATGAAGCAAATAAGGCAGCTAAACGAAAACAGGTAGCTCGGCCGGGGGCGGGGGGATTGGGATGATTATTGATGATTGACAATTGATGATTTGGGGGTGGGGGAATTGGGTTTGTTTGGGTTCGTTTTGGATGGAGTTCGTTGTTCATTGTTCGTTGTTGATTTCCATAAGCCTTTATTATTGCTGTACTTATCCTCATGTTGCCTATTTTGAAATTGGGTTTGATTGGGTTTGTTTTGGGTAGCGTTTGGTGTTCATTGTTCGTTGTTCTTTGGCATAAGCCTTTGTTTTTGCTGTACTTATGTTTATATTGCCCATTTTGAAATTGGGTTTGTTTTGCATAATTGACTCATAAAGTCCTGGAGAGCTGGGCAGGATGGGCGGATCGGGCAGGAGACAGAAGACAGGAGACAGAATCCAGAAGAGGGATTCCCGATGAATCGGGATGTTCGCTTTACTGCGACTTGGCTTAGACATTGATCACCTCCTATTTTGTTAGATGTATATTATACATCAAAGACAGTTGGGTGTCAAGTAAATTTTTAACCACAGATTTCACAGATTAAGGCGGATTTGCACCGATTACTAACCACCTATGAAGAGAACGAAGTCAAGTAATAAAATTTCCTTTGCCTCACAAATCGGGGACATGCCATAAGGCAGTCCAGTGGTTAAAAAGGAACACGCCGCCGAGATCAACCTCGATATCATAATCGTCACTATACACAAACGGATTGGTCACGAACAGCGTCGCGAACTCGATCGTGGTACAAGCTGACCCAGTGCTTCAGCTCGGCCCGCCGGTGGTCATCAGTATGGTAAACTTCTCTGAGATAGCCGCCGGCCAGCAGCATCGCCAACTTGGCGGAATCGACTTTGTCGTCGTGGTCCCCGTCGGAACTTATAAGCTTGTTGCGGCGAGGGTCAGCTACGACGAAACGATCAACTTTTTGATGCAGGTTTCGGTAAAGCCAGCCGGACATAGGGCCTTCTTCGATGGCCATGTACTTTTTGCCGTGCAATGAGTCCAGAACCTCAGCCGTCGCCGATATGGTCGCGGGTATGGAATAGCGGCCTACGATCTTTCTTCGATTCTGTATCGCCAGTTCTATACTATTGCTGTGCACGTCAGCTCCGATATAATAGATTCTGTTCATTGGGGGCTCCTTTCGTATGAGGGTTATTATTTACCGAATCGTACCTAAGGATGCCCTCTCTTCATATCTTCACTAATTGACACGAACTGGCTTGGCGCGGCCTGAAGGCCGCAACCAAATCCGAAGCACTAAATCCGAACTCCTAAACAAATCCAAATCACCGAAACTCAAAATTCAAACCAGACCATAACGTCTTATTTCAACGGTGGTTATGGCAGCCGGATTCAAATATCAAGCAGAGAAAACAAGAAGTTGAAGGATTGTATTACAGATGGGCGAGCGAGGCTGGCCCGCCATTAGGCTGGGCGGGCTGGTCTGGGAGAAGATAGAGACTTGGCGCGATTGGGCCACTCTGAGCGAAGGCTGCTATCTACTGCATACCAATATTACAGGCTGGAGCGGCGAGGACTTGTGGAAGGCGTATATGCAGTTGGGATGAGCCGCGGCGGGTGATAGGTGAGTTGTCGCAGATTCGGATGGTGGATGTGGTGCTGGCGACGCGGTCGGGTGTGGAGATTTGCAGACGTTGCATCACTGAGCCGACCGACCACCAGGCCGTTTTGCTGCAACGGTTGGGTCTGCACTTGCCGTCTTACTTGCCGGTGACGTATGCTTTGAGCCTTTCGGTAGGTTCGATTCGACCGAAACAGTCATCAAATTGTCGCATGTACTTGTTCAACATAGGTTTCAATTGTCTAATCTGTTTGGCGTCCATGTCATATCTCCTTTCAGAATAAAGGTTTCCAAAAGAAGATGTCGGCTGGTCGCCTGAAAATCTTGAGCTAAAATGGCGTTGTAGGATTAACAAGCTGCAAGACCTTACCCTTTCCGGCGCGGTTGCGGTCTTTGACCTTACGCCGATAAAAGAACTCACAGAGCTAAAAAAGCTTTACCTTGACGACACGGCCATCTCTGACCTTGCACCCCTCAAGTCTCTTATTAATCTGCAAGAGCTCTGGCTTTCGCTTTCTGGCACGAAGGTGCCGAATGAGCAGGTAGCCGAGTTGAAAAAGGCGCTGCCGAAGCTGAACATTGGCTATACAGGCCGATCCTCGACGGGCGGCGGGATAGATGAGGTATTGTAGGAGTTGGTGCAGGAATGAGCGCTTACAAGGATAAGACGCCGCGCGAACGCTTCGTTGTCAAGATATACCTGTGCATTGCCCTTCTGTTTATGCCTCAAACCCGTTTCATTTCAGGCAAAACTCCTGTATCATACTGAAAGGCTTGGTTGCGTAGCTAGGTGTTTAATATGGGAAATATCGACTGAAAGGAGGTCGTCTATGGACTGGTGGGACTTGTTCAGTAACTTACTGGGTGTCGTACTTGTGGTTCTGATAGTCGGCGGCATATTGGATGGCTTTCGAGCACGGAGAAAACTGCTCCAACAGATTGCCGACAATACCGCAAGGATTGCCGATGCATTGGAAAAAAATGACACTCGTGAACGACGATCGTCGCCTGACAGCAAGCAAGGAGTCTGACTATGAAAACGATGACCAATCAACCCACAAAAAACCCGTTCAAGGCCATCTTGCTATTGTGTTTCTTGACTTTGCCCTCGCTGGCCGCGGCGCCTTTACCGGAACTGACAATCCCCAATGGCTTCGGCGTCAACATTCACTTCACGGGCGACCCTGTGGACCTTGACCTGATCCGCGACGGCGGCTTTAAGTTCATCCGAATGGACTTGGGCTGGGGCGGTGTCGAGCGGGAGAAGGGTGCCTACAACTTCGAGCGAACCGGCTACGACGCCCTCACAGAAGGTTGCTCCAAACGAGGCATCCGCATCATCTACATACTCGACTACAGTAATCACCTCTACGAATCCGACCAGTCCGTCCGCACAGAAGAAGGACGAAAGGCCTTTGCCGCATTCGCCGAGGCCGCCGCAACAAGGTACAAAGGCAAAGGCATCCTCTGGGAAGTCTGGAACGAGCCGAACATAAAGCAGTTCTGGACGCCCCAGCCCAGCGCCGACGATTACTGCAAGCTCGTCGAAGCAGCCGCCCCGCTCGTCAAACAGGCCGACCCATCCGGCCTCCTCGTCGCGCCGGCCACATCAACAATCCCATTCGACTGGCTCGAAGCTTGTTTCAAAAACGGCCTGCTCAAATGGATCGACGTCTTGAGCGTCCACCCATACCGTCCGCAGCCCCCCGAAACCGTAATCAAGGACTACGATCGACTCCGCGACCTTATCAAACGCTACGCGCCGCAGGGAAAAGATATTCCCATCATCTCCGGCGAATGGGGCTATTCCAACATCAACTGGGACAAGGCCCGACTCTCCGAAGAACAGCAGGCCCGGTTCCTCGCCCGTGAGTTCCTCATAAACCTCTATCAGAGAATCCCCGTCAGTATATGGTACGACTGGAAAAACGATGGAACCGACCCCAACGAAAGAGAGCATCACTTTGGCACGGTAATGCACGACCTGAAACCCAAAGCCGCCTATGTCGCGGCAAAGACCTTGTCATCGACATTGCCCGGATACTCCATCGACAGCAGGCTCGACCTCGGAAGCGACAAAGATTTCGCCTTCAAACTGAAGAACGGCAACAACCAGGCAATAGCGATATGGACGGCGGCCGACGACCACCAAGTAACCCTGCAAACCCCGCCCGGCAAAGGAACGCTCATCGACATGGTGGGCAAAAAGGAGGAAAAATCCTGGAAGGAAAACGCCCTCGCGCTGACGATATCTCAAAGCCCGCAGTACCTGCTGATAGACGCGAAATAACTGCCCCGAATTCGGCAGATAACTACCCCCGATGCGTATATGGCAGTCTGGACTCTTGACGGACAGCGAAAAAGTGGCGTCTTTCTCGCAAATGCGCGCAAGACTTGAAAAACAACCTCGCTGTCCTTCGACTGCTATGGATTTCTCGGCAGCACGTCAATATCGTCTCTCTGCAGAAGCTGGATGATCTCGGCCTTTTTGGGCATCGTCTCTATAGAGCCGAACTTCGTGCAAGCCAGCGCCCAAGCCGCCGATGCGAACTTCACTGCCCGGCGTATATCATCCCCCACGGCGCACGAAGCCGCCAGAGCGCCCGCAAAGGCGTCCCCGCTGCCCGCCTGGTCAACAAGCTCAACGTCAAAAGCGGCAATCTGGTCCGCACCGTCCCTGTCCACCACCATACAGCCGCGTTTACCCATAGTTATGACCGCATACCTCACGCCGCGGGCAACCAAATCCGACCCGATCAGTTTGGCCGTGCGAATGTTTCCCGCCGACTGGTCGGTTATCTCTGCCGCCTCACACAAATTCGGAATAAGAATGTCAACCGAAAAAAATTCCATCGGCAGGTCCTTACTCTGCTCACCTCCGATACATCGAGATTCCACCGGCCTGGCCGGGTCGAGAATGACCTTTGTCCCGTGCACCTTCGCGCAGCGAATCGCCCTGACAATTGGCTCAGACGGCAGCCCGCCGTGAATCAAACAAACATCCGCGTCCGAGATAATGTGCTCCGCGGCGTCAATATCCGCTGGCTGCAAAGCGCTGTTGGCGCCGGAATAAAAACACGCCGCGTTCTCGCCTCGACCGCCGACCAGCGTCACCACGACACCCGTATTCTTGGCCTGTGCGGCATACACGAACTCGGTATTGACATTGAACTCAGCCAGACTCTTCCTGACCATCTCCGCAAACGGATCGCCTCCGACCTTGCTGATAAGATGGACTTCACATCCGCATAACGCCGCCTGCACCGCCTGGTTCGGCCCGGGTCCGGTCGGCGTATAGGAAAGGGCTGAGCCGGCAACGCTCTGCCCGGGAGACGGAATCTGGCTGCACCGCACCGCCATATCAACGTAGGTGCTGCCAATCACAACGACTTTCGGACTCCTTCCCGACATCTTCGTCCTTAACAACAGGACTCTTGCATAATTTCTGTGAGCAACTTCAAGGCCCCGGCCAAACGCCGCTGCCTCTTTGCTCTCGGGAAAACCTTTTCAAAAGGCGAGTATAGCCGTCCGCTCCGCAAATGCAAGCCTTTTCAGGTAAATTTCGCTTTTGGCAGACCGCCGATTGAACATCTCGGCTGGATAGGCTGTGTTGCGAGAGGCAAGAGGGTATGTGTGGAGAGTTGGAGTGTCCCAGTTTCGTTGGGGGGCAAGGGGCGCCCGGATGGCCGGGCGCCCCCCGTGTTGGTATTTCTATTTTCTTCGTCCGCGAAGCAATGCCGTGTCCTTTCGGCAAGGCTTGCGTTCCGGCAATACGTTCGTTGACACTTTGCTCAAGATAGTGTGCAATGATGTATATGAAGAAGCTCATGAGGAATCTTCTGAGAACTTGGATAACCGCACTGGTTTTGCTGCTTGGCTCGCCGGCCCCTCGGGCCCCTTGCGGGGGTGATGTCGCCGCCTTAGAGGCTGATTTGATTGTCTATAACGGCAGGATTGTCACCGTTGACTCGGAATTCTCTATTCGGCAGGCAATGGCCGTCAAGGGCAACCGCATTGCGGCAGTCGGCAGCAATGAGGACATCCTGCGACTGAAAACCAATAGAACCGAAACACTCGACCTCAATGGCAAAATGGTCCTGCCGGGCCTGATCGACTCTCACGTGCATCCCTGCGAGGCATGTATGACGGAGTTTGATCACCCAATCCCGCAAATGGATTCCATTGAGGACGTCCTGAACTACATCCGGACGCGGGCCGACGTATCGGAGAATGGCGACTGGATAGTCGTACAGCAGGTTTTTATCACGCGGCTCCGTGAGCAGCGGTACCCGACCCGGCAGGAGCTTGACCGGGCTGCCCCGGCAAATCCTGCCGTTTTTCGCACCGGGCCCGATGCCTCGCTCAACACTCTGGCTTTGCAGCTCAGCAATATCGACAAAGATTTCCACGTAACCGATGACGGGCCGGGCTATATCGAAAAGGATCCGCAGACCGGCGAACCCACAGGAATCCTCCGCGGCTGTACCCGCTACATAAAGAGCCGCCCATCCGGCAAAAAGCCAACCGAAGACGACCGTTATCAGCGTCTGATGAGACTATTCAAAGATTACAATTCCGTCGGCATTACAGGCATCTGCGACGGCGATGCAGGCGAGTCAAATCTCAACCTCTATCAGAAAATGCTTGCAGACCGCCGGCTGACTGTCCGTGTATCGGCCCAGTACCACATCGACACAATCGGGACCACCGACGAAATACAAAGGCGGATTCGCAAGGTCGCCGAGAACCCGCTTTGCAGAGGCGGCCCAATGCTGCGCGTGATAGGCATCAAGACATACTTAGATGGGGGCATGTTGACCGGCAGCGCATATATGACAGAGCCCTGGGGCGTCAGCAAAGTCTATGCGATCGATGATCCCAACTATCGGGGCGTCCTGTTTATCCCCAAAGAGAAGCTCCTGCCGATAGTGAAGACGGCTACAGAATGTGGGCTTCAGTTCACCGCCCATTCCGTCGGGGATGGAGCCGTGGACACACTGCTTGAAGTGTACGACGAGGTGTCAGGCAGACAGACAACGCCGATTCGCAATACTCGGCCGTGCATTACTCACTCCAACTTCATGAGCCCGCAAGCCGTGGATAAAGCAGCCAGGCTCGGAGTGACTCTGCTTGTCCAGCCGGCATGGCTCTATCTGGACACAAAAACCCTGACACAACACTTTGGCTATGACCGCCTCCGCTGCTTCCAGCCGCTGCAGAGTATTCTTCAGGCCGGGGGCGTTGCTGCGGGAGGATCCGATCACATGCAGAAGATCGGCTCATTGCGTTCCATAAACCCCTACAATCCCTTCCTGGGTATATGGACTGCCATCACGCGGCGGGCAAAATGGTATGACGGACAACTGCATCCCGAAGAGGCGCTCACGCGCGAACAGGCCATTCGTTTCTACACGGTCAACTGTGCCAAAGCCCTTTTCCAGGACGAGTACGTTGGTTCGCTTGAAGAAGGAAAACTGGCGGATTTCATCGTTGTGAACACGGACCTGCTTATGTGCCCGCTGGACGGCATCAGGGATGCCCAGGTCCTCAGAACCTATCTTGACGGACGACTTGTGTTTGAGCAGTAACCGACACACGCCTTGCCAACGACACTTCGCTTGCCGGCGGGGCACTGCCTGTCGGCGATATACCCGCAGCACAAAGCCCAGCTTGTCTAACAGACAGACAAGCCGCCCCCGCCCAAATCAAGACTAAGCGCTGCTTATTCATATCCATCTATAAGGACAAGGGGCGGATTGTGAATTTCAAGGTGTAGGGCTGATTTCCGGGCAGGGTGTATTGGGGATGCGTCAGGGCGCCCCAGGAGTTGTCGCCGCCGACGCCGTGGAGCTTTGAGTCGATAAATACGGTGTTGAAGTCGCGGCGGGGCAGCTCGTAATCGTGGGTGGCGCGTTCGAGGTCGGCAATAGTATAAGGCCAGGCGCTGAAGCTCAGAGGCTCGTCGAGCATTGAGATTCCAAGTCCCCGGCCTTGCGAATCGGCGATCTGGAACCAGCGGGTGTCGGTGCGGTTGCCGGTATCCTGGGAGCGGATGTAGGGGAAGACCATCTCGTCAACGGTTTTTTCGTAGGCGCCGATCTCGGCGCCGGTCTTGCGGTCGCAGTAGGATTCGTGGGGTCCTCGGCCATACCAGCAGACGTTCGAGTACTGCCGGGGCAGGGCAAAGGTCATTCCGAATCGCGGCATGAGGGGGGCGCTCTTGGCGGGGTCGGGCCGATATTCGGCTGTGACGAGAATCGCGCCGGGGCTGTAAATGTCGTAGGCGATGCCGTAGTCGGCGTCGTTGACGGGAAGCTTGAATCCGGCAGTTATGCGGATGTGTCCGTCTTCAATGGTCTGCGTCTTGATTTCCGTGAGTTTTCGCTGCAAAGCGGCGCTGCGCCAGGGGCCCAGCCGACCGAGATAATTGCTGCGGTATTGGTTGTCGTTGGGGACTTTCCAGAAATTCGGGACGAGCGGGCGGGCAAGCAGTTCGGCATTGCCGATTCGCAGGGATTCTATGGCGGCATTTTGGCGATTCACGACGACCGTGAAATCGGGGGCGGCGATCGTGAACGCTTGGGCAGTCGTGGTGAGCTTCAAGGGTTTGTTACCCGGGCGTGGAGATTCCTGTTCAGGCGGCGTCTGGGCGACCCCGTTAGAGGCTCTGAGCACTATCCGCTCGCGAAAGGCCTCTACCGGGGAGGCCTCTAACGGGGCGACCGGGAACTGATCCCAGGCGACGATGTGGCCCTTGGGCGCCCAAGCGGTGTCCTGCGGGAGCGTGAAGCGGACGGTGAGGAGCGCTTCGCCCGGCTGCGTGGGCGACTTGAACGGCAGGCGGATGTCCGTTTTCTGCTGCGGGGGCAGGTCGATGCGTCCGACGGAGCCGGACTGGGCCTCACGGCCGTCGATGCGGAGGGTCCAGGCGCACTCGAACTGATTAAGGTCGGCGAAGAAGTGCTTGTTGAAGACTTGGACCTTGCCCGCCGCGAGGTCCAGAGGGGTGACGCGGATATTCTGATAGACCTTTTTGACCTCCCAGAGATGGGGGTTGGGCTTGCGGTCGGGCTGGATGAGGCCGTTGCAGCAGAAGTTTTCATCGGTTGGGGCATCGCCGAAGTCCCCGCCATACGCGAGGAAGCGTTTTAGATTGCGGGGGTTGGGCAGGGGTTCGTAGCCGGCGATCCTGGTGAGGTCCATATCAAGCACGAGGCCCTCGGCGCCGCGCGCTTCAGGGTCGGCGACCTCTGCGGGGGTAAGAGGCCGCTTGTAGATTCTTGCGCGGCGGATGGGCAGAGCAGTGACGCGGCTGGTGATCTCGGAGTTGCGGCCGATGTTGACCGGATATGTGCTGGGGTCGAAAGCGCCGCCGGGGAGGTCTAGTTGGACGATCTGTTTTCCGTTGACATAGAGTCGCATAATCGCGCCGTCATAAACGCCGGTCATGCGATTCCAGCCGGGCGTCAGTTGAGTTTCGCCTTGTGAGTGCGTCCGGGCGCTGAACCAATTGCCCTTGTGCAGGACGAACGCGACGCCGCCGGAGTCGAGACGCAGGAGGTACTGGTGGTCGCCTTTTGAGATGAGGGGGCAGTAGTCGCCGGGTGAGCGGTCGCCTTTGAATTCGGCTTCAAGAGTGAGGGGTCCGGTGAGGTTGAGACTGTCGCTATGATCGAGCTCGAGGGCGCCGGTGAGTCCGTCGGCATCGATTTTGCCCGCGACGACGGTCCCGGAGATGTTTCGGGCGTCATCCTTCACTCGCGGAATGCGTCCGGTGGGGACATCCTTCCAAAGGCCCTGGTCCACCCAGTCCCAGATAGAGCCGCCCTGGAGGGCCGGGTATGCCTCGATTGCGTCCCAGTAGTCCTGGAGGTTGCCGACGCTGTTGCCCATGGCGTGGGCGTACTCGCACATAATCAGCGGTTTTGAGGGATTTGATTTTGCGTAACCGACGATG
>Ga0315288_10006017_pt1 | contig 15367 bp, 15 predicted proteins | sample YL17G11_20_MG_FD_203454 | JGI IMG/M metagenome (GOLD analysis project Ga0315288, IMG submission 203454) | Sediment microbial communities from Yellowstone Lake, YNP, Wyoming, USA - YL17G11_20 | ecosystem: Environmental > Aquatic > Freshwater > Lake > Sediment | place: USA: Wyoming | collected...
CTATCGAAGACTACGAGATTGGCAGCGAGATCGAGTGGGGCATCCTCAACTTCCGTCCTGGAGAGCGAATAGCAGTACCCTCTGGGATTGATTTCACGCACAGCCTTGACTACATGCGTCAAAGCGTATGGAGCACACAGGCGCAATTACTCAAACGGGCCATCGCAGGCGTGAAGCGCGCAACGCCAGTTGCTGCGATTACCCTCCATGTGAACTCGCTCGACGTGAACCCCGACATTGCCATCAGCTTCTTCCAGACGATGGTCGCCTTGGGAGTCGAATTCGATCACGCAGGCATCTCCCTGCCGTACCCGGACACATCGTGGAGCCTTGAGCACTATTCATCGCAATGCTGGTTCCGGCGTCTCCTGTCAGTGGTGAACGCGATTGCCGCTCTCGGCAAGCCCGTTGTGATCTGCGAGGGAGTGTATGCCAGCGACGCCCGTGGGATCGGGGGCGCACCGATGCCCGACTACCCCTACTCCCCGGAGGGACAGACCGCCTGGGTCCGCGACATGTTGGCCTTCGTCAGCAACACGCCAGCGATCACTGGGTTCTACTACTGGTGCGCCGACTGGTTCCCGGGCGTCTCAGCCACTGAATCCGAGCTCAAGGTGCAATCCTACGGCCTCTTCGCGGACGACCGTGAGATCAAACCTGCGATGGCGGAGTTCCGCGTGACCTTGCCGCCCGGATGAGTATCAACGCGAAGTCCAAGCGGTGCCAGCAGATCTTCCCAGGCATCCGTTCCTCCCCTATGATCTCCTCCAAGGAGGGTTGGTGGATGAAGAAGCTCGCTGCCATCTTGTTGTCAGGATCGTTGGTTTGCGCATTGTGCGTCTTGGGAGGGACCGGGACCGCCGCGGGCAACGCGCCGGGATCCGGGATTTCGACTGACGTCCCGGCAGTGACCGGTGAACTCCTCAATCCGGCTTTCTTCGCGCACGGTGCCTACGTCATGCAAGGCGTGAGCGATCCCACCAGAGTGTTCGCGCTGCCGCTGCTCGGAGTCCCTGAACTTAGCTTCTTCCCTACCGCTTCCGGTACTGATCCAAGTGCGGTCACGTGGAGGCTCGAAGTCAGCCATCCGGAAGGAATCGGCGCCGAGATTCGCGACAGCATCCTGTACATCTGGGGTAAAAGCGCCACGTGGACCGGATACGGTGCGGTCACCCTGACAGGGACTGCCGGCAACGCTTCGGGCTCGGTAGTCATCCCGGTGACCGTGTTCCGCACGGACAAGACCCTCATCAACCCGGAGGGCAAGAAGGACTACTTCGTCCCGTGGGCGCCGCAACTCGACATCAACCGCATCCTCTCGGTTGAAGAGCACATCCGGAAGTATAACAAGGACGAAGGTGCTCTGGATCGAACAATCCGTTGGTCGACGTGGAGAAAGATGGAGTACATGCGCGGAGCTGTCCTCTTCGGCCCGTGGAACTGGGAGACAATGCCGAGTTGGACTCCCGCCGCATGGCGGCTCTCCATTGACAACACGCTGCTCGAGCTGAAGGCTCTTGGCTGTGACGCCGTGAGCATTTGGCAGAACTACATCATGGAAACACAGGATGCGCCAGAGCCATCGGCTGTCTATAACCGGTACGGCCCGGGCGGTGTCACTCTCACCGCCGAAGAACTTGGATACCTGGCAGACGAGAGCCATCGCCTGGGACTGTCCGTCCTGATCACCCCGACAGTGCACGAACAACCCGGACAGGACCGATGTGATTTCCATCCGCCGTCGTACGATGTGTGGTTCCGCTCGCTCTCAGACATCGGCCACTGGAACGCCGACATCGCACTCGCGACGGGGGCTGACGTGTTCGTTGCGTTCCACAACATGGGTCTCGCGACCTCGATCCGCAAGGGAAGGCTGACCTGGGAGCGCTGGAATGAGGGAATGCTAGACGTAGTAGCCTCTGCCCGCGAGTGCTATCCAGGTCCAGTGGCGCACTTGCCTGGCAGCCTGCAGGTTGCCGAGTACTACAACTACCGAGACATGGCGCCGCTGTTTGAGGCTGTCGACATCATAGGCGGGAACAGCAACTTCGCGTTCCTTCCGGTTGGCGCGAGCCCGACGGTCGAGGAACTCGAGACTCTCATCACCGATCGCATTCGAACGCTGATCGAGCCCGGAAACCTCATGTTCAACAAGCCCATGCTCATGAATGAGGGTTTCATGGGGAGCTTCGAAGGCGCCGTTCGTGACTTCGACTTCACGGGCTCCCCGGGAACGGTCTATGACGGCGGAGAACAAGCGACCTGGTATGAGGCGTACTTCCGCAGCGAGAGGAAGTTCCCCTTTCTGTACGGATTCGGCTGGGCCGCTTGGGATCTGCTTCCCGGTCGGGGCGGAGTCGGGGATCTCAATGCCACACCGAGGCTGAAACCTGCGCAGCAAGTCATTGAGAAGGCGTACCGCGGCGAGGTGGCGCCTCACCCAGCGGCAGTAGATGGTGACATGTCCGAATGGCAGGCTATCGCCCCTGTCTTTCGAAGCCAGGCAGCGACGGGATCGCAAGCGAGGCTCTCGTGCGTGCGAAGCGTGTCCGATTCCATGTACCAGTATGTCCAAGTCGAGGTCAGTACTCCGGTCAGGGCGCCTCTCCAGATCAACATTCTCATTGACGACAACCGCGATGGTGTTGCCGAGTTTCCACTTGCGGTCGCACCAGGAGCGGGGAGCTGGTGGGCGACGCTGTTCGACAGCATGTCCTGGAGCAGTGTCCGCGGGCTGTGCGACGTCGCATCCTCGGCTGACGGCAGGGCCTTTGAGCTCAGAGTCCCGCGGCTGTTCCTGGGCACAGAGTCGTCGCCGGCCATGCAAGTCGAGCTTGTCGACCTCAATACGCACCGGACGCTCTCCGCAACAACCTGGTTCTCTGACGGCAACGTGCCCGGGAAGGCGGCAGACGCTTCGTCCGCGCCCGAACCTGCGTGGCTTCTCTTGACCGAGATCGGCCGGTATACAAGCGCCCCGGGCGAGGTGATAGCTGGACGGCGTTCGATCTCTGGAAGCTACTCCGGCGTCGGAGGCTACACTCCGTACCTCCGCACAGACCCATCCATCCTCCAACTCATCGGAGGGCATACCTACCGCGTCTCTTTCGACTACTGCATCCTTGTGCCGAATGCGAAAGGGTTTGAGACACTCTTCTACTCGCCGCAGGGAGGCAGTGAGGGCAAGTGGTTGGCGTCGAAGACTCTATACGGACCTGCAGGCAGTTCGGGCACCGCGACTCTGACTGCCACGCTTCTTGGGTATTCTGACTACGAGGTCCGCTGGAACATCGTTGCCACGGGAGCCATCGTGATCGACAACATCGTCCTCACGGACCTCACAACGGGGCAGATCGTCGCGGCAGAGGATGCAGAGCAGTGATGCGCTCTGCCAGGCCAAGCCGTGTGGCGACGGCGCTTGTGAGTTACGTAGCCACTATCCCTGCCTCGGCAACCACTACGCGCAGGCCCCAGTCCGTCATAGCTCCAAGTGCTGCGGGGCAGCCACACGTCACCACCTGGCAACGGTCACACGCGTTCTCGGATCGGTCCCCCAGGCTCCACCAGACGGATTCGCGCAGCGGCTCGGTCAGGCAGCTACTCTTTGCTGCCGCACTTCACAGTAGAGCATCGGACGTCTCCGCCACTGGCGCGATCCACAAGGATGTTCAGCTTCCGCTGCAACTGTCGCGTCAAGGTCTGACCCCCTTCTCGGTGAGCTGTCCTGGCTACTGGTGGCCGGTCCGGTCATGGGCAGAGGGCGAAGAGCATGTCTCGCGCGAACACCATCTGGAAGAGGCGTCTCGGCTCATCACCGACGGGTCGGACGGTGAGGATCAGATCCGACCCTTCGACGTCCGCTGCAGTCACCGTGAAGACGACCTGTGAGTAGAGCTGCCCTCCTTGGGTGCTCGCGCCAGACTCGGCCAAAGCTTGTCGGAGAGGAAGATCCAAGCTTGCGGAGGCCGGATCGAGGAAGTGAAAGACGAACGCCCCGATGGGTAGCTTGCCGTCGTAGCGGTACCCCACTCCAAACCCGGTGTAAACGTGAAGGTTGGCCCGCTGCGTCAGGAGCGCTTTCAACGCGGCGTACAAGCCCTCTGGGTCGCTCGCGTTGATGAAGGATGCGAGCGCAGGGTCGGCGGACAGGCTCCAGCAGGTTCCGGGGCCGATCAACAGGATCGCCGATGCGACGCCCCGCAGTCGGCCAGCCACCGCCTGAGCCGCCGCGTCCGCGCTCAGAGTCGGAACCTCTTGTCGATAGGCGCTCAGCGCCTCGTCCAGAGCAGCTGCAGAAGATGACAGGACGAGCAGGCCCTCCTCGGCCACAATGGCCGTGTTGAGGATTGCGAGCTCACTCTTGACCAGCCACTCCACCCGGAGGTCAAGCGCGTGCGAGTAGACTGCCACTCCGTGCGACTCCGTCTGCGTGAAGCCGCGCTGCTCGAACAGGGGCCCGAGGGAGCCAAACTCGAAGCCGGAAGAGAATTTCAGCACGTAGACGGGGATTCCCGTGCTGTTTGGGAAGTTGGCTTCCCACTCTAGATTGCTGCTGCGCCATCCCCAGAGCGCCGCTTCCTCCGGGTGGTTCGCTCCGAAGGCAGAGGCGGCAGCCTGGCCCTGACCCAGGCTTGAGGCGAGCGCCTTCTCCGCATCCTCAGCGCTCTCTCGGAAGGCCTCGTCGAACCCGACGTAGGCTTTGAGCACGCTCCAGTCCGTGAAGAGGACGATCGTCGAGACCACGGCAGCTGGGACGAACGAGAGTGCGTCGAGGAGCGGCGAGGTCCCCGTCCCTTCAGCACCCCACGCGCCGACCGCACCCGCTGCAACTACCAAGAGCAGGAAGACGACTGAGGCTTTCATCCCACCTCCCTACCACTGACCGATCGCATCATAGATCTCCTCACTGCCAAGGCGCAACTGCTATCCAATGCGCGCTCCGGCATTGTGCTCCAGAAGGCCCGAGCCAGTCCGCAACTCGCAGGCCCATTCTCTTGGACGGTACCGCCTCTTCACGACGACAGGCTTCGAGAGCTTCCTCAAGCTCCACGTCGACGATGTGCCCCCCTCGCTGAAAGCCGGTCAGGGTGGAATGGCATGCCCACAATCACCAGGGGCAGCTGAGCACGAAGGTTCTCACATCAGTCACATCCGCTCCACCACACGGATTCACGAGACGGCCCGGTCGGGCCGCTTCTCTTCTCCGCTCCACTTCTCAGAAGACCACGGGACGGACTCGCCCCCAGGCCGATGCGCTTGGGTATTCACATTTCGGTTCAGAGTGTCGCGTCAAGGTCCGACCCCAGTCGCCCGAGGCGACAATCCAGAGTCGAGCGGCCAGCGACTCCGGACCCCGGGAGTTGCACCTCCGTCGAGGTCAGTCTACAGTGCCGGGACTGCTCCCGCCTCCGGCGGAATCCGACGGTAGATCCCGGCACCCCGATGCCACGTCCAGAGTGCGTGTTCATTGAGGAAGCTGAGGTGATGTGGGATCGCCCTTCGGGGTCTGTTTCAGGATGCCAATAAACCCAGTCAGGAATGTGGCGGCAAGGCCGAAAGACATCAAGAACTGCGCCCAGCCGAGGAGCGGCCGAATGAGGTATCGGTCCCGAAGGAGACTTTCGATGTCGTCTGCGCTGACAGCTCTCGCGATCGTGGTCCCATCCTGCAGCCCAAATCGGAGACTTCTGATCTGCTGTAGTCCCTGACTAGTCTGAACACTCCCAGACGTCAGGAACTCAACCCTCACAACAGGTACTGACTGTCCATTGCCGAAGACCACGTTCACAAAGCCTGAGAACCCTCGATCTTCATTCGTGACCGACCCATCTGTCAGCAGTCTTGAGTACGCACCGAGAGCAGAGTCATAGCCGCGAGCGAATACGGATCTCACCCAGCTGAAGTCCTCTCCATGATCGAGAAACCAGCCGAAGAGAGCGACTGCAAGTCCCAGGAAGAGGAACACGAACTGGGGCAACCTGCTTCCCTCTCTCCCCGCACTGAGCCGCCTGGACGTTCTTCGTGGAGGTCTGCCCGACGTTTTCGTCGCCTTGAGCGCCCTACGCATCCTCTGACTCCTTTCTTGGGATTCGCGGCCATTTCCTCAGTGTATGGCCATCCGGGGACACATGCCCAGTCGCAGTTGCCACCGCCGCACATACCACTCCTCCGAGCGAGCCGCGGAATTGAGGTCTGTGTCTCCTGATTCCGTATGTAAGCTCGAGATCTTCACGGACCTGGGCTGACTGAAGACGGAGAAACTACGCGGTCGCGTCAATTGCAGCAATGAGTCCGCCGAGCCAGTCAAGGTCGGCCTTGACCTGCTCGGGATCGATGGGATTGCGTTGGACAGCTCGGGGCCGAACGAGCCGCCGTATATCCCCCTCGTGTACTATCTGGTCCCGCCGATACACAAGCCCCCCTAGAGCAGCCTTGATTTCTACCGGAGTGCAACCCATCTCCCGTGCGACCATCTCCCATCCCTTCTTGACTCCCACCATGGCCATGGCAGTACCGACATCCTCGTAGGCTTGGAAAGTCATGGTCAAGAGCTTCCGGTGCAGAGCGTTCTTGACCTGGACCCAGGGCCGGGACGTTCTGTCGCGCCGCTGTGCCACGACGACCTTCTCGGCTAGTTGTGTCAGCTCTCTGAAGTCCACTGCAAGTCGCTGCAATGGCTTGGGTAGTTCCGCCCGATTCGCTGAAAGGTGAGTGAGCACAAGCGCGTGCATGTACGTGTCGAGGGCGGCCACTCCCATCACCAGCGCCATCCGTCGGAGGTCATCCGCTGGTGGCCCCGCCACGCATCCAGTACACAGCATCTGCTTCGCCCTGTCAAGGCAATCGTCTGCAGCATCCTTCGGCGAGATCGGCAATACTTCCTCCCTATTCGTCTCTCAAACTCATAGTCTACCCGCAAGATGCTCACTCGTCTACCGGATCCTTGCGGATTCCTGGGGCAGACTGCCGATCTCCGAGTCCAAGGAATTCCGGGGACACACTACCGATCTCCCAGCCCGCGGGGTCCGCTGCTACGCGAAGACCAGGACTCGCGGCGGATACCACCGACTGGAAGGAATCCCTCGACTGTTCCTCAGACGATCTTGACCTGCCCCCCGAAAACCGGTCCAAGGAGCATGCTAGGATCGGGAAGAAGGGAGGCTGAGATGTCGAGGAAGCGGTACCGACCGGAAGAGATCATCGCCAAGCTGCGTGAGGCGGATGTTCTGTTGAGCCAGGGGGCCAAGGTAGCTGACGCGGTGAAGGCGATCGCGATCCACGAGGTGACCTACTACCGTTGGCGGAAGGAGTACGGGGGGCTGAAGGTCAGCCAGGTGAAGCGGCTGCGTGAGCTGGAGAAGGAGAACACGCGGCTGCGGAAAGCGGTCTCTGATCTGACTCTGGACAAGATGATCCTGCAGGAGGCGGCCCGGGGAAACTTCTGAGCCCCGAACGCCGCCGTGCCTGTGTGCGCTTGGTCTGCGAGAAGCTCCAGGTTTCCGAGCGGCGAGCGTGTCGGGTGCTTGACCAACATCGATCGGTGCAACGGTATGCTGCAACGGTGCGGGACGACGAGGGCGCGCTCACAGCTGCCGTTATCTCCCGCGCCAGCCAATTCGGACGGTACGGCTACCGGCGTGTCACCGCCCTCCTTCAGCATGCGGGATGGGACGTGAACCACAAACGAGTGGAGAGGATCTGGCGACGGGAGGGGTTGAAGGTGCCGCAGAAGCAGCCCAAGAGAGGGCGCCTGTGGTTCAACGACGGCTCCTGCGTGCGCCTGCGGCCGGAATACACGGATCACGTGTGGGCGTACGACTTCGTGGCCGATCGCACCCACGACGGGAAGGCCTTGCGCATGCTGACGGTGGTCGACGAGTACAGTCGCGAGTGTCTGGCGATTGTGCCGGGACGGAGTCTGTGCTCGGATGATGTGATTGAGACACTGGCCGACCTGTTTGTGGAGAGAGGCGCACCGGACTACCTCCGCTCGGACAACGGGCCGGAGTTCTGTTCCAAAGCGGTGCGGGAGTGGCTGGAGGATCTCGGGGTTGAGACGCTGTTCATCGAACCAGGAAGCCCGTGGGAGAACGGGTACAACGAGAGCTTCAACGGCAAGCTGCGCGACGAGCTGTTGAACCGGGAGATCTTCTACACGGTGGAAGAGGCAAAGGTGCTGATCGAGAACTGGCGACGGGAGTACAACACAGCCCGTCCTCACAGCAGTCTGGGCTACTGGCCACCTGCGCCTGAAGCGCTGGTCGCCGTCGGTCGAGAGATGCTAGACTAACTCTAGGAGTGGACCGAACACCGGGGGCAGCTCAGTCCTCCTACCCGGCATGCATCATCGCAGGCCGCAACCTGCCCATCCCTTGTCCGTGTGGCCGCAGGCTGCTATGATGACAGACGGGAAGTGCTGTGTACACAGCACAGGGGAAGGGGCGGAAAGAAGAGATAGGAGGGTGACAAAGGGTTCGGCGAGCGAGAGGGCTAGGTGGCACGCTGCCAGTTGCTACGCGCCAGACGAGGGGGTGCAGTCAAAGGAGGCGAGCCGCCTAAGTGCGGAGGTGCGGACATGTACGGCCAGAAGAGGGTTCTTGGTGGGATCCGTGGTCTCTCGCCCGCGAGGGAGAAGTGGGCGTCAAAACCGGCAGGGGACCTGCCCAAGAAAGTGACGGTGCAGCTCACGTCCGGCGAGTCGGGCCGCCTGGACATGACGGACCCGCGCGCCGTTCTTTGGGCGAGGATCATTGAGGAATTGGCGGAGGAGCATAGGCCCGTGTACCTGGAGATCGATGAGGAGATGGGCGTCATCACGAATCTTCTCATCCCGGCACTCTATAGAGTCGAGCGAGTCGATGAGGACGAGCACGGGGACCTGATGATCCGACTCCAGCCATCCCATGCTGTCCACTTCGTTCTCCGATCTGACCCGAACTCCTCCGCGATGCAATCGAGTCTGTGGGCAGCGCTAGCCGACGGATCCGACCGACTGATCACTGAGACCCGCGACGAGCACGAGATCATCGACGTCAGGCTGCCGGAGCGGGTCACTCGAGGGACGGGGAGCAGCCCCACAACGCCTGCAGAAGATCCGCCAGTGTCCGAGGCAAGATCCAAACAAGTGTTTGGCAACATGGGCGCCGAGTCATGCGACCCGTGCGGCCCTTCCTCCGACTGCATTCCGTTCCTGTACCCGGACGATGGCTGTTGGATCCGGGCACATATGATGTGTCGCTTGATGCAGAAGGGCGGGCCGGACACTGCAACGAATCCTCCCGAGGACCCTGAGAAGGTCTGGATCCACTTCGATCACCTTCACGCCGTGCCAACGGCTAACCATCCTGACTGCAGTGTGAGTTGGGCGTGGCACGTCGCACCCACTCTGATGGTCACTGTGCCCGGCGGGAATCAAAAGCGCGTCATCGATCCCTCGCTCTGCGACACGCCGGTATCGCTGTCAGAGTGGATGAAGCAGCAGGATGCCGATCCCAGCGCTCACCTACACGAGGGCCCCTGGACGGACTGGAATCACTACGGGGATGGAGAGGGTCCCCTATGGAGCTTTGACCAGGCGTCGGATTACTACTTCATGAAGGATTGCCGACGCAAACTGGGAGATCGCTGTCGTAGCCTCGGGCCTCCTCCCTACGGCTGCACGCGAGGGTGTTTCTTCATTGTCGATCGGAGCACCTTCTCCGACGACGAGATCGAGGCCATGCTGCAGGCGTCGACTCCCGCTTTGATCCAGAGTGCCTTGTACGTCGTCGTGGACGGTTTCAGCCCAAACGAGCTTGGCTTCTCAGCTCCGACCATGCAGTACGTACCAACGCTGAACATTGCGCCGCTGGTAGCGGGGATGTCGGTCACGCCAGTCCAGTTGAACTTCGAGTACCCATTTCACCTCAATCGCCGGCAGCGGCTCACGTGGGTCTACGACGTGAGCTTTGCAGGCGCAGACGGGTTCATGGGCGCGCCGATCGTGGTGGCGTTGCAGGCTTCGATGGCCTCGCCGACGGCGTCCGTGTCGAACGTGGGGTACCTGTATCTGATCAAGCAGCCGAATCCCTATGAGATCGACGGCGCGATCTCCTGGTTGAGCACCGATCTTCGCGTGTTCCAGATCATGGCCGGGCAGTCGAAGTTCGGGATTCCCCTCACCTCTAACCCCTCCGGCTTCATTGCCCAGGTCATTGCCAATCTGAACAACGGGAACACCGGCGGGCAGACCTTCGACGGCGATATCTCAGTCGACCAGCAGAGCTCCCGCCTCGAACTGTCGAGCACGGTGGGAGGCACGCCGGTCTACAACTTCGCGGTAGCCAAGGTCCGTTATCGTTCGCTCACCCTCTCGGCAACTGACGTGCGCGTCTTCTTCCGTCTCTTCCCGGCAGCCACTACATCGCTTGAGTACGATCAGGCCACCACCTACCGGCGCCATGCGACGGGCTCGACAGTCGTTCCGCTCCTCGGTATCAGGAACAACGAGCTGGCAGCGATACCCTGTTTCGCCTCGCCCCGCATCGACTCCGGTGTGACAAGCATGACCGTGCAGACTGATGCGCCAAACGTACAGACGATTCCGCCGAATGCAGGCGGTGCCGAGGTCGTCCGATACTTCGGCTGCTGGCTCGACATCAATCAAACGCAACCACAATTCCCCAGCCAGCCGTCGCCCGCAGATGGGCCGTATCCGTCCGGCAGAAAGAGTATCCAAGACCTCATCCGCAACGAGCACCAGTGCCTTGTCTCCGAGATCGCCTTCAGTCCCGCGCCTGCCCAGAGTGGGTCCACGCCCTCGGACTCGGACAAGCTCGCGCAGCGGAACCTGGCGATTGTCGCGTCGGCGAATCCGGGATTCGTGTCCTCGCGGCGCATACCGCAGACGTTCGAGATTCGACCGTCGACATCGAAGCAGGAGAACGATGAGTTGCTGATCGACTGGGGAGACGTGCCGGCCGGGAGTGTCGCGACCGTGTACTTGCCTGGCATCGCTGCAAGCGATGTCCTGCTGCTGGCTGCGAAGAAGTACCGATCTCACCGGCTGGTGCGGATTGACGAACACACTGTGCGATGCGACACGGGAGGCATCACCTACCTGCCGATCCCATTCACGGATAGCAGCCTCCCCGGCATGCTGACAGTGGATCTTGCCGAGGGAATCGAAGAGGGGCAAGTATTCAAGGTTGTCGTTCGACAGGTGACGAGCGAGTCGCAGCGTGTCCCTCTTCCACTTGCCGAGGCACGAAAGCCCAGCTCGAGACACATCGTGGGGTCGTTCCAGCTAACCATACCCGTGCGAGCGAAAGGTGACATCCTGCCAGGTCAACAGCGCCTGCTCTCCAATCTCCGTTGGATCGAGCGGGCTATTCCCTCGGAAGATCGTTGGGCACCGGTCTTTGGCAGATACGTCATGCAGGTGGCCGGGCGCGTCGACGGACTGGGTGGGGATTCGAAGAAGGTCGCTCCATCTAGCTCCGGCCAGTGGCGGGAGGCATATAGAACCTGCCTCTTCTTCGCGCTCGCGACCGCTGCACTCATCGCGGCAGTAGTCGCCGGTAGCGGCACGCAGAGCAGTAGCACCGTGGTACTGGGCGGCGGCATCCCAGCCGTGGCTCTTCTGACCGGTACGATTCGGTTCTGGAGAGAGCGCTGTCGGCCCACAGCGTGTCAGTTGCTCCGAGCTCTGCTGGCTGGTCTAGGCATCGGCGCACTCGTGCTTGCCCTGATGGCTCTGCTCGGGCAGTCGACGCCGCGACTTGTCGCAGCGCTCTCTGCAAGTGCGGGCCTAGCTGTGGCAACGGCTGTAGCCGGCTGGATGAAGAGGTGCTTTCAAAGGGATATGAGACTCTAGCCAGGACGCCGCAGAGGACGTGCAGCGCGGTGTGAGGGCAGGCCCCGGGGAGGACGGGGTACATCTTGACGCGATGCATCTGCCCGCGGCCGAGGTCCTCTCCTAGTCGTGGACTCGTGGTGCACATCGCCGACCGGAAGAGATCCCCCGGGTGTTCCTCGGATGGTCTCTCCCCGATTCAGAAGCACACACGCACGGGACGCCCATTCGGAAGCGGTGCGTTCCTCCAGCACATTAAGCGTGTCACAGGCCACGTGCGTCGCCGCACGAAACTAGAGTCGAGGCGCGGGATGAGCACTGTGTTCCCGACATTGCGGGCCGCTAGCACTGAACCTGACGTCGTCCAGCTCAGCGACGAGGGTCCGTTGCAGCCAATAGAGCTTGGTTCAAGCTCACGATTCGATCGGCCATGACGCTGCCGATGTTGGTCAGAATCTGCAATCCGGCCTCTGGTTCGTCGTGGGTCAGCTCCTCAAGAAAGCTCCGGCGAAGGACCAGAACCTCCCCCCGCGTCACGGCGCGAACGGATGCACACCTCTCTCCGGTCGTACAGAAGAAGGCGATCTCTCCGAATACGTCACCCTTCTCGAGGATCGCTAGCCTCTTGTCCTGGGCGATCACTTCGAAGACGCCGTCGAGAACGACGTACATCTCCCGTTCCTTCGTTCCACTCCGAGCGATCACGTCACCGGGCGAGAGATCGAGGATGAAGCCTGAAGACGTCAGTTTCCTTGTAGCTTCTGGCGAGAGCGCATTGAGGAAAGCCGGAGTCGCTCTCTCATCTTCGAGCAATTGACGCTTGAGGTGCTCCCACACGGCTTCCTCATCGAGCTTGACCGGCACGGAGTCCCCTTCGAGGACTCGGGAAAGGCGCGACACGTCAAACCCGGGCGCCCTGCCCGCGTCAGCATGGCTCGTGGCCAGTTCGCCCGTCGTCTCGCCACACACGGCAAGACGGCGCTCCGCAGGCACAACCACGACCATCGGAATCCCAACGCTTGAGCCTGCAGGAATCAGGCGCCCGTCGTACGGCCGGGCGCCGAGGCTCCTCTTGTAGTGCTTCACGAGACCAGGGACGCAGTAGAGAAAGCACAACTGGACGTCGTTTGCGACCCATTGTTGGCGCATGGCATCCACGAGCAATGGGAAGACGTTCTTGCCGCGAGCGCTGGGCCTGACCATCAGCCGCCCCAGCTCCGCGATGGCCACGTCCTCGATGCCCGGGAACATCTCCATGGAGAAGAGCCGCTGGTACTCCTCAGGGATCTCGCCTGCGGGCCAGATGAGAAGTCGCTCTGCCCCGACGATGTGATCGAGCGGCCCCAGGTACAGGTTGACCGCGTGGTCGGTTTCGTCCTCGGCGTCCCGGAGCCACCTGTGACCGTGATCGACGCTTGGGTAGTTCCGCTTCAACTCCTCGACGTATATCTCGTAGCGGAAACGCCAAATCGCTTCGAGTTCCTCCCGCGACGTGGCGGAAAACACCTTTCCAGTCTCCGACACTGATGCCTCCCTTCTCTGCCGACGGCCCAAGACCGGGATCCCTCACCCTCGGCGTCATCGCCGGGTGATTCTACTCCCCGTGCGTGGAGAGACGACGGCCGCGCTACGGAACCTAGCGGGCGTTGAGATCAGACTGTGACGTGACCCGTCTGCCAGGCCCGAGGTTCTCTCCTGTTCGGGGACTCGCCGGTTGATCGCCGAACAGTCCGCCCCACGTTGGGTCGCCATCATGCGTGCAGTCTGGTCGGTCTGTGCCCGAGCCATGGCCGCACTCCGGACCGCGGGGCAGCACACCGGCATCTCCACTCGTGGTCACGCCGCGACGGTCACACGAGTCCCCCAATTGGGCACCTCGGCTCCACAACGGCCGACAGCCAGGGCGGCTACAAACCGCAGGCACTCTGGCCGACGGCAGAGACCCGATCCCACTACCCGGTCACTTCGAAGAGTTCTCGGGCTGTCTACTCTTGCACCATGTGCACAACTCGCTGGGGCAAAGGAATCTCGATGCCCTGTTCATCGAAGGCTTCCTTGATCCGCCGCGTCGTGCCGAAGAGGACGTCCCAATAGTCGGCTGGGCTGGCCCACATGCGGACGATCAGGTTGACACGAGACTCGTCCAGTCCGCCGACAAGGACCTGGGGAGCTGGCTCCTTGTGGACCCGTGGGTCGCTCGAAGCGACCGCCGCGGCGACCGCGGAGGCCTTCTCGATCGACGCGGAGTAGGCAATCCCAACCGGCACGTCGACCACCCGCGTCTCGTAGCCCGTGAGGTTGCGAACGGTTTCGCCGCAGATCTTGCTGTTGGGTACCAAGACCTTGATGTTGTCCAGCGTCGAAACGATCGTTGTGAACAGCTGAATGTCCTTCACTGTTCCAGAGACCCCAGCCACTTCGATGTAGTCCCCGACCCCGAATGGCCGAAGGATGAGAAGCAGCACCCCCGCAGCGAAGTTCGAGAGGGATCCCTGGAGCGCAAAGCCGATAGCAAAGGCCACGGCACCAAGTACGGCAACAAGGGACGTCGTTTCGATGCCAAAGCGGGCCAAGGTCGCGATGACTGCGAAGACGAGGATGGCCACGTACGCCAGGCGCGCCACGAACGTCTGGAGCTCCACGGGTGTCTTGGTCCGCCTGAGAGCTCCCTTCACCAGTCGCCGCGCGACGCGGGCCAAGAGATACCCGACGACCAGTGTGACGATTGCCCCCACCACCTGCCCTGCATACGCGACCGCCCATTCCGTGATTTGATCCCACATGTCCGCTGCTCCTCCTCTTGGTGGTTTGGTGATCCGCTGATCAGCATATCATGAAGCCGCCGGAGTCGCGCAAGCGGCAGTTCCTGGCCTCGCCAGACGCTCCTGTTCATCGGCAGATGCGGGTCGCGCCAGAGGCGGCATCACCCACCGCTCGGAGAAGGTGCAAATCTGGCATGCGAAGCCGAAGAAACAACGGGTCATCTTCCACTTCATCCCCACCTACTCCTCGTGGCTGAACCTGGTCGAGGTGTTGTTCAACCTCGTCCAGGCGAAGGGCATCCGTCGCGGGAGGCTCCCGTCGAAACAAGATCTCACGGCCAAACTGCTCGCACGCCGGGAGGGTCAGATCTTGACGCGACAGTGGAGAGAGACGGAAACCGTCGGATTCTGGGGCATGATACCCGTCTCCGGATCCGTGAGATCAGCTGCTTTGCGAAAACCCGGCTCGTGGCGGACGTCGCCGACTGGAAGGAGTCCCTCGGCTGCTGCTTGGTAGATCTCGATTCTGCCCATCATATCCTCCTTGGCATGGCCCACGACCGGCTCCGGGCGTCGCTTTGTGATCCGTCACGTCTGCCCTAGCTCTGTCCCAGCAACAGGTACATGGCGACGGCGGTAGAGAGCGCCGTCAGCAACGGTGTGATCCGATGCAGCATCGAGATCGCTCGGGGCATGGGCTTGCTCGCGCTCAAGAGACCGCCGGTGGCCATGGTACTGAGGAACAACGCTCCGGTAGCCACGACGGCCGTCC
>Ga0315288_10006018_pt1 | contig 15363 bp, 23 predicted proteins | sample YL17G11_20_MG_FD_203454 | JGI IMG/M metagenome (GOLD analysis project Ga0315288, IMG submission 203454) | Sediment microbial communities from Yellowstone Lake, YNP, Wyoming, USA - YL17G11_20 | ecosystem: Environmental > Aquatic > Freshwater > Lake > Sediment | place: USA: Wyoming | collected...
CCCCAGGAGGATACATGAGTTTCGCGCCAATCGCGCCAATCAAAGGATCTCGCTGAAAGACCTCCTGAAACACATGAAGGCATCGCTTCATCCATTCGATATCGTTATTGACCAGAATCAAATATTCCCCAAGCGCGTTGCGCAGCCCGACATTGACCGTGTGCGCGAAGCCTCTATTCTCGTCCTTACAAAATATTCTGACATCATTATTCTGGCAATACGCTCGCAAACCAGTCTGCACATTAAAGTCTGATCCATCATCGACAACAATAATCTCATAGTTGTCAGATTTTTCATGAAACCTTATCTTCTCTATGCAGCTTACAACAAGATCAACCTGCTTGACTGTCGGAATGATCAGAGAAAATAATTTGCTCATGTTTTTTCCAGTGAAGAGATGAATTCCAAATACAGTTGAGATCGGGACGCGGCATCATGCGTAGCCCGAACGTAGCCGTCATTTACCTGTTCAGAATTCGACTTATAAGACTTATCCGAGATCATTTCCAAGGCTTGATTCATAGCCCGATACCAGTCGCCTTTTTCATAACCGGCCAACAAACCAAAATTGGTATCGTCGTTCAACTCTGGATCAAGGTCATCTTCGTATGGATCCCACGCAGAACAAATCGGGAAAGCCTTGAGCGACATCATTTCAAGAATTTTCAAATTGGATTTTGACATATTAAATGCGCAAGGATCGAGCGGCGCGAGCATGATGTCGGAATCAATGGATTTGAGCAGGCCGTAAAACCGCTGAACCGGACTCAGTCCATTTGTCGTGAATATTCGATTTGGCGGCACGCCATTGATCAAATTGGCTTGCATGTAGGAAACGAACATGAAGTTCACATCCTTGCGCTCTCTAATCAGCTTTTGAACATCGGCTGCAATCCAGTCCAGGTCTACAAAGTGAAACCGCGAGCCAGCCCACGTAATCAGGGTTTTGTTTTCCATCACTGCTTTGAACTCGGCCAAATTCAACTGGTAGTTTACAAAAGCCTTGCCCGATGCTTTGTCGATGCCGAGGTTTTGAATGACCATGTCCGGCTCGGGCACTACCTCATCAAACATCTCAAAATCAAAGCCGTTCGGTATGGCCATGACCGGCGTCTTAGCTTTTTTCCGAAACACATCTGCCAACGGCTCTGTCGATGCGATAATGCCGTCAACAAGCGCAGGAAACTGCGGCCAGTATCTTTCATTGATCTTGATAAACGGATAGCCAGGATTCCATTTTGGAACCGCGTAGTAGTCATCGTCGTAGTCGAGTAGAAGGAGTTTTCTCGGATGCTTCTTTCGGATCATCTCGATGACCTTCAGCACAACCTCGTTCGCAGGCCGCTGGAAAATGATGACATCAGCCCACTCGATCTCCGTGAACTTCACGCCTGACTCTGGCAGTTGGGGATGCTTTTCCGCAAAACTGGTAATGACCTCGACGCCAGGAATGCGTCTAAGATATTTCGCTGGGACATTGACGCGATAGTATTCCGTGGCATCAGGACTTTTTGCGTAAAACAAAATTCTCATGTGAACTCGAGTTCATATATTATTGCGGTTTTTTGGCGCATTGAATATCGTGACAGGTAAGATGCATAACAAGGTCCTGACCAATGTGATCTTTGAACTTAAATCCTTGTCCGAAATTCACTGTCAGATGTCTTACCTCACCTTTTCTTATGCCAATTAATTGTTCATCGCATGGCAGATCTCCGCTTCCAAGATTATAAGCAAGAACTTCTTTAGTCCGATCCTCAACAACTTCTCCCATGCCGTCATAGATAATAAATGAAATCAAAAGCAAATCCCCTTTTTCACCGATAGCATCGGCACCCTTCGAGGAAAGGCCATTTTGATTAGTTTGAACTTCCTTTGTCAATCTGTCAATTTCCTCTTCGGTGACAATGCCTTTGTCTAAAAGGATTTTTAAAATGACTTGTCCCATGTAATAGCCGTGCATTAGTTTTTCTTTTACGTCAGTTTCATAGTCTTTTATAATTTTGTGATGATTATTGTTCGCTGAAACCAACTGCTTTACGGTTTGCTGCAATGCGAGAAGATCACCCTCTTTGATGCCGTAGCTCGGAGCAACATTTGATTCCGCTCGCTTTTCACTGACACCCATAAGTTGGCGTTTCTTTACTTCCCGCAATTGCTTTTTCTGCTTCCGTGCTAGAGCATCCATTCAAAACCCCGTGTGACTTTAAAATAAAATCCGTGTCATCTATCGTCCACTCGCCAGCATCTTTTTTACCTTCAATCGGTTCGACTATGATCGCTCTCACTCCAATCATAGTCAGTTGATTGGCCATAGTCTCGGCCATATCAAGTCCGGCTTTGTCAGCATGCCGCAGAATAAAAATCTCTTCAAACCACTCAGACATCTTTTTAATTTGATCGAAACTAGCACTTGCACCCATGATCGCCAAGACATTTTTTACGCCAAAAGAATCCAGGCGCAGAACGTCCATAAAGGATTCACAGATGAAAGCGTGTCGAATAGACTTGTCTACTTTATGCTCACCGTAAAGATATCGCTCCTTTTTCATGTCAGGCGCGTGATGATACTTCGGCGGGACCACACCGTTGGACCATGGCTCATCAGATATTCGCCGTCCACTCCAGCCCACCATCTTTTTATCGTGCGAAAAAATTGTGAAAAATAATCTGTCCGCACTCGATCTATAGCCGTCCGCAAGCTGCATGCCGTGGCGAAGCCAGCCTATATTCCAGTCCATCGCCTGCTGCGGGGATATGTCTCGATCCAAAGCGTATTGAGGCAGATAAGAAAGAACGTCCCAATAGTTTTCTAAAAGATAAGTCGGCTCGTAGGATGTCAGGCGCGTGGGAACGAACTGAGGATTCTGCAAGGGACGCGAAGCCCTCCACTCCATTTTAGAAAGCCGAAAACTCATCGACGAGCCTTCCCGATCCTTGATGTAATCGAGAAGAGATTGCTTTAATGTCCCAGAATAATCGCAGTAGCGGTAAATCAAAGAGTAGGTTTGATTCGCTCCATTCCCGCAGGAAAAACAACCCCACTTTGAAGTTCCCGATGCATTGATATCAACGCCGAACGAAGGATGCCGGTCAACTCCGTCCGCGTGAGTCCACGGAGCAAATGGACAGCTCGATTGAACCGTGTTGGCTTTGACTCTTATTTTGTCACAACCGAGTTCTTGCAGAACGTGTTCGATGCTTGAAGCATCCATTTCAAAAATCTCCTGGCGCGACTTGCAGACAAGTAATTCCCAAATCACGCATCATCGCCACGGATTGATTGCGGTCATCAAAAGCCATGGCAATATTTTTGACACCGATTTCCAGAACCCACTTTTTCTTTAGCTCATAGTCAGTCGTAAAATCATTCTTCGGCCTCATAAATAATTTATCCCAGGGGACATCAAAAGTTTCCAGCCAGTCTATGGTTTTAGTCTCAACTTGGATTGATCGTCCTGTGAGAATGTATATTTTATAGGAATAGGAAAAAAGGCTATTGGCTATATTTATGATTGGAAAGTTTGGATCATCGGCAATGCATGCCTCATAGTAGGCATCCCAATCGGCAGGCTTGTCATCAATAAAATGCTGGCGATGCTGCGTCAAAGCCAAAGTCCCATCCAAATCAAAAATAACAATATGCGACATAACTACTCCTTAGAATGGAACGTCTTGTGGTTCCTGTGGCAATCTGTAATCGGTAAGCTGCGAAGATTCAACCGTGACGTGCGCGTCCTTATCAATCTCATGATAAAGGCAGTTCGTTAGGTCCCATCGCATTTCGATAGCTGCCTTGACTTCAGCATCGCGAGTTTTCATCGGCAAAAGCCCTAGTCTTTTATCGTTAAACATTTCCTCAGTCTGCCAAATTGAAAAGACATAATCCGCATACTGTCCCGCAGCATCGGAATAGGCGAGGCGAGCCAAGTCCGGCTTTTGCCCTGGCTTTTGGCCTTGCGGCGGCCTGTTCAATTGATGCGTGACTATGATAGGAACCTGATGTCGCTTGGCCAGTTTCTTTCCAGATTTCCAAATTCCACCCATCTTCAAATCGTCTTTGGAATATTTTTCGATATCATCCTCGACCATGTAATAGCCGTCAATGCCAACCAGATCGGGTTTTTGCATGATGATGTTCTGTTCGATGGTCGATCGCTTGAGAGTCGTATCATTGCCGACAATCATGAAACGATCGTCTTTCTCATATTCCCTAAGTGTTTCTTTATAGGATTCATATTCGCTCTCATGCAGCCGTCCGGCTTTAATCAAGCCATAAGACAAGCGAGCGATCAAAGCTGATGCGCGTCTCTTTAGAGCGCCAATCGACATTTCAGTTGAGAATAATAAAACTCTGTTACCGCGTTCCCAAGCATAAAGTAAAATCATAATTAACAACCAACTTTTTCCTACGCCTGGACGACTTACCATTAGGATGAAATCCTCCGGCTGCCAGCCCATCGTCATGCGATTCATCGACGGCCATGGAGTCTCAACGCCAGTGACACCGTGAATTTTTGCGCGTTGATACTCATCAAGCAAAGCCGATGGATTGCTGAATATACTTTGAGGCAAAGTGTCATTTGCACTGTAATCAGCAAGATCATTAAAAAGCAGTTTTGATAGAGATGCTTTTATGTCGGCAACGCTGGCCTGAGTTTCCAAAAGCCTGACAGCATCTTGCATACCATCACGGCTCTTCTCCCAAAAGAAACGCTCGCGAATTTTTGTGACAAAGAAACTTCCAGGCTCTTGCGCATTGACACCTGTCACTAAATCAATGCCAGTCGTCTCAACTAGGATATTATATCCTGGCATTTTCCCGTACTGCATAAAGAATTGGCTGATAAAACCATATGCGACCTTGGCGTCACCTAAAATCATCTCTTCAGACACGTCCCGAAGAACGGTATAGCCTTCTTTTTCGCGCAGCGATGCTGCAAGCAGACCTCTATCCAAATCCATTTTAAAAAGTGTCCTTGATCATGGCTTGGGATTCTGACTCGATCTTTTTTTGAAGAGCGACTAATTTCATAGAATCTTTTATGAAGTCCACGCTATCAGAATATAGCTCGGCAGTGCCAGCCAAGTTTAAGCGAGTCGTCAGAACGGTAGGAAGTTTATTGTCAGATCGGCGTTTGACAACATCGAATAAAATTTTCTGTTTATTTGCGCCTTTTTCTGCACCGAAATTATCAATGATCAAAAGGTCAACCAAAGACGCTCTAGTAAGCCACGTTCCATATTCGGGATCAGGATGCTCGCGATTCCAGATTAATAAGTCATAGGCTTCAATCGAATCGAGCCATTGCACAGATAGTTCATTCTGCCTAAAGGCTTTGGCTATAACCGCCGCCGAGTAGCTCTTGCCCGTGCTTGTCAGGCCGCCAATAAAAAATCCAATGCCGCCTCTATGAGCCAGCTTCAACACTCTTAAATACTTTTCAAAGTGCGGTGCGAGATCATTCTTGATCATAAAAGCCCAGTTCACATCATGGAACTTGGCTGGCAATCCCATCAGTTGATAGTCCCGCTCGGTTAACTTCAGCATACGCAGTCCCTAATTTATATCTCAAAAAATCATAAAGCGCATGCCGCGCTCCATTTTCATATTCATCTTTCAAATCTAAATCAGGGCAATAGCGATTCATTACTGACATAAAATATTTAAAATCACCGTCAGTCATCAAGTAGGCTTTTTTATTTGCCTCACTATACATGCCCATGATTTCAGAAATCATGCGAATTAATTCGTTTCTTTGCTTAACTGCATCCTGATAAAACCGCACTTCCTCTTCAAGTTTTTCGATTTGCATCATCATCACAGTCTTGCTGAACGGACTCTCATTATTCCCAGTCTGATTGGTATTCGCCATGATTCACTTCGTCCTTAAAGTCTGCGACATATTGAGGATCTTCCCTGGTCACATTCGTTTTTTTGTGAAATTCAATCGCGATCTGCTTGATAAAGGTTTGATATGCAAATGCGCGTGGACATGCTTCTTCAAAGTGAAGTCTATAGCGTGCTTTCAATCCCACCCAGTATTCGATGATATAAACCATGATGTCCATGGCCAGCTTTAGATCTTGAAAATAAGCATAGAAGTTTTTAAAGCACGCGCGTTCCATCGGCATGACTGCAGGCACGTCATAGTTCCAACGCTCTTTCATTTGAATCCGATAGAGACATACTAGTTTTTCTGCCGCTATTCGACTTTCCCAAGTCTTAATGGTCCAGCCCTTTGGCGGACCATCCATTTTGATGAGTTCAGATACTGTATATTTCTTAGGGATTGGATTATCAAGGACCAAACGGATAGACGATTCTGGCTTGACTATAGCGGCAGGCTGCAAAATAGGCTCGAGGACGAGTTGTTCCTCGACTAATATTACTTGGCTTTTAGCTGCTGTCCCCCGCAATTTGACTTTCAACAATCCAACATTGACGCGCATATTTCCATCCCAGATTTCCCACAAAAAATCCATCCTGATGGATCTCAAATTCGTCCGAAACCCGCGTCCGGTCAAGCCTATAATGCTGCCCAGTCGAAGAATTGCTGACGGTATAAATAGTACGGATCAAATGATGACGCAGAGCCTTCATGCGCTGCCATAAGCGCGGATATTTTATTTGACCGCTTAATCAACGTAGCAACCAAATCAATTTCAGGTGAGAGCATTACCAACCAAAAAACTTCCTTGCGCAGTTCGACTTTGATAGGAACCTGCTGCTCGAACGTCAATGATTCGGATTCAGCAAGCGGAGTAAACCAAGCCGTATCCCACGTCCTTTGAATCTCTTCTTTAGTTTTCATTTTTTTCCTTTAACAAGCTAGACTGTAATTCTCCATCCATAGTCCGTCCCGAGCGGCGAGGGAATAGACGGACTTGGTTGGAGATATATATCGGTCATCGGAATTTTATCAACGCAAAAACTCCCAAGGCGACAAAAGATAAAGCCGATATTCGTTTAACCGTTTCAAATAAACAAAACAATCAAATAAGGCGCGATGCCTTTGTCCTTGCGGCGCTGGCGCTTCCACATTTAGGTCTGCTAGTTTTTTCTCGATGGATGCTTTGCTGCATGCGAATGTTTCGGAAAAGAAGCTGTCTATCGAATCAAGATCTATGACTTCACCGTAGTCACCCAGTTCTTTAGGACCGCTTTCAAACTCCAAGATTTCAGGCTTATCAAGGAATCGACACTTATTGATGACTTCAAGTTTGAACGATTTAAGACGGGATCCAACCAGTATCCGTTTTTTCGGATCTTCGGAACCGCAGGCTATAAAGAATTCGAGAATAGAATCACGAACGGCATTCGGCGTAGCCGAATCAGCACTTCGGCATTCATCGTAAAGGGAAGCATGGAACTGTTTCGCAAACGTGGATTCCATAGGCAGGCTGTAGGAAAGAACTCTTCTGAAATATTTATCAGGCCGATAAAATCCTCGATCAAGTTTCACTTCTAAAATAGCCAATTCCAAAGCCATGTCTGAAACAGACGTGCCAGTAAATTCGGCATCAATGATAAACGTGTGAGAAATATCATCCTCGAATGTGCCGGTCTTTCCCGGCTGTCACGATTTAGTGCCGAAGCGCACTACGTAGATACATGCAATCTACCCGTTTAAATCGCTGTGAGATTCGATCGTTCGGACCTCGAATCGAGACATACTCGCCTGTATAACTTGTCACAATTCCTGTTTTTCGAATACTGGACACAAAAACCTGCTTCCCGATATCTTCGGGTCCAATCTTAATCATAATGTCTAATCCTTAATCAGAATATAATCAAGGCATGTGTAGGACACAGCATTAGATTCGTCAATAAAGATTTTCTCAAGTTTATTTGACGTACATCGAAATATCTTAAATAACGACAGCCTTCAAAAGCTGTCGAAACTCCCTCACCATCTCTTCGTCAAACTCTTCCTTTGTCATCGTAATGAAACTTAAATAAGGTCGCGCGACATCTATTTGGATTTGTTTCTTCGACAAAGTATCAAACAAAGAAATGTGAAACGATCGCCTGATAGGAATTTTCTTTGGTGCCAATTGTACAAAAAATTTGTTCGCATCGGTCATCAATTACTCCCAACGCTTGTACTCAGCCTGCTTATCCTTAAAATCTCGTTTACAAATTCTGCTGAGATTGGTTGTGGATTTTTAAAGTTTGGATCCTGACATACTGGACAATAATAAGCTGCTAAATTTCTTATTGTTGACTTCTTTATTTTAGTCTCACAGACAGGGCAGTCAACTTTAGACCATATCATGTATTCGTATTGTCTTTTTATGCGAGCGAAAGAACTGAACACGATCAGAATAGAATGATAAAGCCTTATAATCTGTTCTTCAGTCATGTCATTTATCAGTGTCTCTGGAAAAATATTTGATAAAAAACAAATTTCTGAAATCATTCTATTCGTCATGCCAGCAAAATATCTTTGCTGATATAAAACGGTATGAACTCTTGCAGGTGGTTTTCCGCCATTAGATCGCGTTCTTCTTATAACAAAATCCAACCAATCACGAGTGAAGTGAGGCGAGTCAATCGCTGGTCCATACCGATTGAGCAATTCAATCTCATGAACATTTTGTCTGATCTCGATTTTTCCTCGGCGCATTTTGTCATAAAAAATAAGATTGTATTCATAACCATCAGAATGAAACATTTCCAAAAACAGATAAATTGAATCTGAACACTTATAAAATGACGATGCGGTTTTTTCTTGCGTAATCCATCGGCCAACGCCAAGATCGCATCCTATAAAACTAGACTCACCTTCTTTTTCAATTTTCAATATAAGAGATTTACCGTAGGTTTCAATGGACTCAAAACGCCAATCAGTAAACAAAAGAGGGGACATTCCAGGCAGTCTGTTTTTTTTATAGCGTCCGTCAATCCAGTGCGGTAAACAAACTTTTTGAATCTTTGAACCGACAATAAAAGAATTCAATTCCCCAGCTATAGACCACAATCTATAGGGGGAATGATCTATCATACAACGGAGGCAGATGCTTCGGTTTTTAACTTGCGAGGCTTGCGCACGGCAACAACTTTAAGCGGATCATAGCCGCTGATTTTGATGTATGGCCGATTAGGTTCTGGATTGCCAAACATATCGACAAATTGTTTTACGTTAATATGCTTTGAGTTCTTCATGAATTTTTCTGAGAACAGGCGATTGAAATCCTGAACCTCTTGCTCGGTTTCAGGGACGACAACCAAACAATCATTTTTAAAATCAGCTTGCATAAAAAATTTCCTTATTCCATAAAATTAAAGGTGTCTTAACCTTCTTAAAACCACTGCTCCGGTTCCATCGAACTCTTCAATAACTTTTGCGCCAGGAATGAACTGCAAGGCTTCAGCCACTGAATATGTCCCATCACTGTTTCTTTGCTGAGTAGAAACTTGAACGATTACGCCGACCTTGTCAACAGGCATCACCTTTGTCGATTTCATCCAGCCTTGCGCTTCGCTCGATGCCTTGGCCAAGACCAGCCACGCATTAGGATCTCCCCAAACAGCAATGTCGAGTATCTTTGCCTTAGCCGTCAGGGGATCGGTCACACCCAAAGACTTATTCTGCTGCGCCATTACAGGCGGCCTTAAATCTTGTTTGACTTCCATTCACTCATTCCTTTTTGTGTAGCTCTATTTCTAATGCGCTCTGCATGATTTTTGAACCTGCTGTGCAAAAATTTAACAGATTCCTGGAGCGCGTCAAATTCATGTTTAGGCAAAAGATCGAGCGAATACTTTGCATAAAAGTGCTCAATATCCTTGATGCTCTTTCGATAGTGCGCAATCAGTGTCAAATATTTGGAGCTGATCCGCTCTTCGAGAACCTTTAAAATATCCTTTTCAGCGATATCATCTGAAACAAATGACATAGCCGAATATAGATCATCAAAAAGATACGATTCCAGCGCCGATGGATCTTCGAGTCGATTCCAAATAACCTGCCGAACCTCGATCCACGTCTTCAGTTCCTCAACGGAAAGGCCAACGGCTTCGGCAAAATTTTTGATGCTCAGCGTGCGGTTTTGTTCGCTACGCATTGATGCGTCAGTCAGGCACAAATAAGCCAAGTCCATTTTTGTTCTGAGTTCGTCTTTTTTTACTGCGATTCTTTTCGCATCGCTAACGCACCCTTCCAGCAATTGCTGCAAACGCTGGTCGGTCTTGCTTACCAAATCCAACTCCGCCGCTTTTCTCACTCGCGGCGAGGCGCTTGGTTTTGGTTTGGCCTTCGGCTCTTCCTTGGCCTTTGGCTGCTCTGCCTTGGCTTTTGGCTCTGCCTTGGCCTTTGGCTCTGCCTTGGCCTTCGTCGGCTCTTCCTTGGCCTTCGGCTCTGCTGTTTTGATCTCCGCCATGATTGGATCTTCCACATTGACAGGAATTGCGGCTATCTCAATCTTTAAAGATTCGGCAGCAGCCGATGTGAAATCCGAGCGGTCTTTGCAATGAGTCAGGCAATTGGAACGAGCGTAAAATTGCGGCGATGTTGGCATGACTTTGAATTTCATGCCGCACCCGCCTTGGCATACGCGCTCCTGCAACATGGCACTATAATCCTGATGAATCATATTTTTTCTTCTATCCTATGCACAAATTTCTGAAATTCCATAATCGAAACAGGCGTCAAACCGCCGTGAAAAAAATAGCCAGTTTCGCCTTCCATGCAATACTTTGAATACCAGCGTCCATAAACATGGCCTTGCCTTCGCCAGCCGAGCACGTCCTCGATCTCTTCGATTTCGTCTGGATCAATGCCCTCGCCGTAAACATCAAAAGCCTTTACATGCATACGCCAATACGTTCTTGGTCCGAGTTCAACAATCAAAGGGATATTCGCGCGAAACACATACGGCTCGCCGCGTGCAATCAAATCATCGTAGACAAACCTTTGCGCGACATACTCTTCAGTCGTCACAAGTTTTTCTACGCCTTTTTTACGAGCAATAGTCAGCATGCAAATGAACTCGAATTCAAAAAAAATTATCCCGCCGCAATGATAAAGCCGGTCGCTGTGCCCGCATCGACTCGCAAGCGGATGCCTTGCTTGTTGGCACTGCGAAATACCAGCGTAGAGTTTGCCGGAACAACCCCTGAATCAGCTACGCCTGTCCGCGATAGCCACTGGAAGACCAGCTGAGTCGCGGAGGTATTAATCAAATGAACCTCCGGCGTGGAAAAGCCAAACTCATAGGTCTGCGCCGCACCGTAGGCGGTATTTGAAATACTCAAAGAGCCTGAAAAATAATCGCGGTCATCCACGCTGGTTGTAAAATTAGGTCTTGTCCATTTGCCGGTTCCTACAAGCGCCATTTAGTTTTCTTCTTTCATTTTTTGCTGGAGAATTTTCTTTTCAGTATCCGTGAGGATATTGTGAGCCAAATACAACAACGACTTAGCGATTACCGTAGCGATATCTTCACCGAGTTTTTCCGATAGCATGTTAAGCAAAGGAAGATTTTTATCAGGCAAGCCGACAAGCAAAAGTCCATCGCTTTGATTGAAGTTATAATTTGGCATAGTCAATCTCAATTTTGTAAAGCATGCCTCAAACTAAAAGAAAAAACCACGTTTGGCAACGTGGTTTGATATACCTTTTCAAACTAAGCACCATCAATCATCTCTTGGCGATGAAGAAGTTCAAAAATTTCTGAGCGGAAGTCACGATGCCTTTAAACTTGGAAGCCACTTCATCGTCCTTCTTTGTTTCAGTCATTGAAGCGACCTTTTCCAAAGCAACCGACAAAGCATTCATCGCACCCATGCTCGCAAAGACAAGAGCAATGGTCTGGCCTGCGCCAACAGGGAGAAAAGACAGTAACATTGCACCGAGTCCGGCATCGGCAGCAGCCGTAGCGGTGTCCTGGCATAAAGCAATATCAGAGCCGAAAATCATAAAAAGCGTAAATGCAAGAAAAATTCTCATATCTTCCCCCATTTGTTTTATCCTTTGAGACTGCTCAAAGGATTATTATCAGCCTTAACCCCAACCATTGCCCGCTTATACTCCTTCTTGCCACGCATATTTTTAAGTTCGCTTCGTCCTACAAACTTCCAGTTCGCTGAAGTTTGAACTGTTTCCACAAACGATAGCTGCATGGCAACAAAACGCGGACTGCCATTTCTATGAAACTTCTCGTAGGTGATATCGCACTGAATCATGGCACCCACGATCGAGTTTTCAAAGCCCTGCTGACTTACGATTCCGCTATTGGGCAGATAGACAATCGCGAATGGCGGCGGCTTTGAAACTCCCTGGATATAATCAGGATAAGTGAAAGCACGCAAATATGATATAGCTGATGAGATGTTTTTTTCTGTATCCTTGCGGCCAGATCCCTTGAACAGTTCGAACTTGCCCGTCAAAAGTTTTCCAATTAGAGATAACTCCTCGGGATTTTCCTCCTGCGTGAAAATACAAGTGAAGCTGATCGTCCGCTCCCCTCCGTTGATAAACGAAAGGATAGGATGCGAACCGCCTGGAACATTTTTGCGAACCCAATCGGCAGCCTTAGTATCGTTTATCGTCTCTGGGAAATACTGGAAAGCCTGAAGCGTGCCCTTGGCCTCACGATGAGATTTTGAATCGAACTCGGCAATGCCTGCCGTAATAGGCACCGCCGTATCGCTGACGCCTATGGCACTCGCTAATGAACTTACAAGTCCCATATCGACCTCAGAAATTTACACGTTTTGCTATCCAGTAACCAGGAATATAGCGATAGGCAAATGTCATCGTAATGTTCCGGCGATTTATGAACTTAAACCTAATGCCGTCCTGGCTCATGCAAAGATCATAGTCGCCAGTCGCATCAATATAATGTTCATCCATTTCATCCCATTTGAAAATAGGCATGAGTAAAATAACATCGTTCATGCCAATATAAATAGGGATTTCCGGTTCAGCCACAAAGGACTGAATCGGAACTATGTTTCTAGGATTTCTGCCAAACTCCTGTGCGCCAGACATTAAAATCCTAACTCAGCATTGGAAACAGAAAGCTGCAAAACCAGCTTTCGCTCGACTGCATTCATCGTGTCCCATGATTTTGCAAGCAAACCAGCTTTTAAATCAGCGATTCGATCGGTGACTTGCTGCGCTGATACATAAGACGTTGCCTCAACTGAATCGACCAGGATGCCGTCCCAGTAGGCTTGGATATCTGCTTTGTCTTCGTCCGATGGTTCTTCACTAAACCAAATCGTCAGTGCGGTATCAGCTGAATTTCCGCGATAGTCTGGGTATGTCGCGATAAAATATGTTTCGACAGACAAAATGTTTACGCTAAATTCTTTCCAAGGAAGTTTTATTGAATACATTATAGCTCCAAAGCTGATAGATTTCGTGATACACCTGACAACGTCCCTACCCCACCTGAAACACTCCAATACACATCAATCTTATGAACGCCAGCCGCTAGAGGAACGATAATGAAGTCACTCAAATTCGTAATATAAGAAGCCACTGGTTGATTTAGTAGTTTTGATGATCCAACCGGCTGACCATCAACATATATCTGTGCACTAATTACAATGGTAAGCGATGTATTATAAAGTGAACATGAATAAGCAATTTGTACAGGATTACCTGCGGTTTTCAAAGACACACTCATGTCAACCATAGGAATCAATACACTAGATGACGTGGTATAAGGTGTGACAATTCCCTTTGCCTGCACCCAATTCGCTAAAGTCTTGACCGATGTCGAACTGAACTTTCTTGAATCGCCTATCGCACACGATCCGATAGGAAGCGTATTCTGCAAATCCCCTGGCTGCTGGTTCTTCGGAGAATGGACGGGAGTGATTACGTCAAGGCTGTCAGTCAGCATGCCAGCCGTAGTTCCAGCCGTAATCCTCAAACGGTATGTTCCCAGCGTGAGTCCAGTAATAGAAAAACCAGAACCAATTTGATTCGATGTGTTTTGAGCTAAATTTCCTGACGCATATGTGAAAGTAGATCCGCTCAAGCTGGCAGCTGTTAAACCAGGAAAATTTGTACTATTAAGCGTGAGAAGGCTTCCAGATCCAGATAGGAATTGAAGCGAGACAGTATTAGTCGCAGAGTAAACGGTATTTGCACGGCTTCTATATTCAAAACCTGTTCCGAAGAAAATATATTCAGCAAAGCTAGAAACGACTTGCGTTTGAACCTCATATCCAGACGCTTCAAGAACTCCTGGAGCAAAACCTACGGATAAATAAGTTCCACTATAAAAAAATTCGTGTATGTTTTGTTTTCTGATGACTCCATTGGCAACAGTATCTAATCCGGCTCCGCCAGTTGAATAGTTACCCAATAAATAATAATCAGCTATTTCAATCGCTCCGCTTGGAAGCGAAGGCTTAGCAGGACCATAAACATTATAAGCCAGTATGAACAAATCAGCTGATCCACCAGCGGTGACAGATATTTTACAGGTATGCGTCCCGTAAGGCAGTCCAGAGACAATCTTTATCCATAAAGGAGTATTTTGAGAGTTTACTAATGCGATTCCAGCAGCGCCGTCTATAGAAACATTACTAACTCCAAATGTTCCGGCTTGATTAAAAAACACATCTAAACCAGTGCCGATAAAAGTAAATGTCGTGAATGAGGTTCCTCCTGCGCCGTCCATACCAATGCCGTTGACATTAATCGTATCGCCTGTCGCTGATGTGACTAAAGTAGTCGTGCCGTCATCTAATGTGAAAGCTCTCAAATAAGCGCCGGAGGCAAATTGACTATAGTCACCTGATAATCCTGCGCCAAACTCAAATACACTATAAGTTCTAATAAGAACTTCATTCGTATGATCAGTTGAAGTCATAGTTGCCTGCGAAGCATTCGTCGGCTGCACAGCCTTGGCCACAGTCCCGTCAGATTTCTGATAGACGACGACATGACCGCCTTTAGTACCAAGCGTTCCCGATTCGAAATTGGAATTGTAAGCGTCAGTCGATGCTGCTGCTTTATAAAGGCGCTTGCCGCCTAAGTAAGATCGGCCTGGAAGCAATTGCAGCGTAGTATTTGTATTTAAAATCTCAAAACCATAAAAACGAAAACTTGATGAAACTAATTTTACTGTATGAAAGCCAGCAGTCAGACCAGACACAGCATTCTGAATCTCGTTTCGATTATAGTTTCGACTATCAAGAATAGCTGCACCGCCAGCCGTAACAAAATTCGCTCCAGCAGCACCGCCGTCAACGGCGGCAGTGGTTGATGACGAACCTCGATTCAAAATATTCAGGCCGGTCCCATAAAAACTGATCTCAATATAATGGGCACCATCACTTGTAATTTGTTGGCCACCGCTGCCAATATTTGAAAGCGACCAACCGCCGCCAACAAA
>Ga0315288_10006021_pt1 | contig 15360 bp, 10 predicted proteins | sample YL17G11_20_MG_FD_203454 | JGI IMG/M metagenome (GOLD analysis project Ga0315288, IMG submission 203454) | Sediment microbial communities from Yellowstone Lake, YNP, Wyoming, USA - YL17G11_20 | ecosystem: Environmental > Aquatic > Freshwater > Lake > Sediment | place: USA: Wyoming | collected...
GAACCTGTCGCCCGCGAGCCTGGGTATGCTCTCGATGACCTGGTGGTTCAACCGCGCTTACCGCAGCCACCCCATGCCGGTCCAATTGGAGGGGTTCAAGATCGCCGAACGCGCGGACATGGATCAGCGGAAGATGTTCTGGGCCATCCTGGCGGCGGGGATCATCGGCTCGCTGGCGGCGTTCTGGGCGTTGCTGCACTGCTTCTACCGCTTCGGGCCGGGCTTCGACGTGCGCCCCGCGCTCATTTTCGGCCAGGAGCCGTACCTGCATCTCGGCGAATGGCTGAACCAGCCCAAGGGGCCGAGCCTGCAGGTCATCTTGGCGGCGTCGGTGGGCCTGACCACGGTGGTGGCGATGCAGGTGGTGCGGGCCCAGTTCCCCGGGTTTCCGTTTCACCCCCTGGGCTACGCGGTGAGTACGAGTTGGTCCATGAACTATGTGTGGATGCCGCTGCTCATCGCCTGGCTGATCAAACTCGTGATCCTGCGCTACGGCGGGCTGCGTCTTTACCAGCGCGCGCTGCCGTTCTTCTTCGGGCTCATCCTGGGCGAATTTGTGGTGGGCAGCCTCTGGACGCTGGTCGGGATCGTGTTCAACGTTCCCGCCTATCGCTTTTGGATCTGACATGAAAGCGTTGAGACAGGATGACCGCCGGCCAGGCAGAAGTCAACGCGCGCCGGTGAGGCGCCAGGAGGATGGGTGATGGAGTATCAACCCGCGGCAGATCGCTACGACCGCATGCCATACCGCCGTTGCGGGCGCAGCGGCCTGCTGCTCCCGGCCATCTCGCTGGGGGCGTGGGAGACGTTCGGCGGCTACCGCGACGCGGCCGTCTCGCGCGAGTGCGTGCTGCGCGCGTTCGACCTGGGGACTACCCACTTCGACCTGGCGAACAACTATGGCACGCCGCCCGGGAACGCGGAGATCGTGGTGGGCCAGATCATCAAGGAGATGCCCCGCGACGAGTTGATCATCTCGAGCAAGGCGGGCTACCGGATGTGGCCTGGCCCGTACGGGGACTGGGGTTCCCGCAAGTACATCATCGCGAGTTGCGACCAATCCCTCAAGCGCACGGGGCTGGAGTACTTCGATATCTTCTACTCGCACCGGCCTGATCCCCATACGCCCCTGGAGGAAACCCTGGGCGCATTGGATCAACTCGTGCGCCAGGGCAAAGCGCTCTACGTGGGCGTGAGCAACTACAGCGGCGCCCAGTTCGCCGCCGGCGTGAGCGTCTGCGAGCGCATGGGCCTGGCGCCCATCACCATCCATCAGCCCTACTACAACATGCTGGGGCGAGGCATCGAGTGGGACCTGCTGCCGCAGACCGAGCGCGCCGGCGCCGGCGTGATCGCCTTCTGCCCGCTGGCCTCGGGGCTACTGACGGACAAGTACCTGGGCGGCGACATCCCGGCCGAGAGCCGGGCCGCGCAGAGGTGGGGCAAGGAGTGGGTGGAGAAGAACCTCAACCCCGAGCGGCGCAACATGCTGTCCCAACTCAACGAGATGGCCCGGCAGCGGGGGCAAACCCTGGCGCAGATGGCGCTGGCGTGGATCCTGCGCTTGCCGCAAGTGACCAGCGCGCTCACGGGTGCTTCGAGCGTGAAGCAGATCGAAGAGAACGTGGCCGCGCTGAACAACCTGCAATTCAGCGAGGACGAGTTGCGACGGATTGATGCGCTGACCAAGCCCTGTCCGTAAGCGGGGTCGTGCCGAGGGCGATCTCATTCGCCTGACGGCCAATGCATCGGAAGGAGGCGCCGGCGGTTGAAAACCTCACAACCCGAGCCGAGTATGGACCAGGTGGTGACCCGCCTGCTGGGTCGCTACGCAGAGCAGGGATGGGCGCCCACGCTGCTGGGCGTGGGGCCGATGTCTTCGCTGGCGGTCCGCGCCGCCCTGGAGGTGGGCCAGGAGGCGGATTGCCCGGTGATGCTCATCGCGAGCCGCAACCAGGTGGACTCGGCCGCGTTCGGCGGCGGCTACGTGGAGCACTGGACGCAGGAGACCTTCGCCGCGCACGTGCGGTCGCTCGCCGCGCAGATCGCTTTCGACGGGCTGCTCTACGTCTGCCGCGACCACGGCGGCCCCTGGCACCGCGATGAGGAACTGCGCGCCAACCTGCCTGTCGAAAAGGCCATGGCCAGCGCGGCCGAGTCGTACCGGGCGGACCTCCAGGCGGGCTTCCACCTTCTGCACGTGGACCCCACTCGCGACCCGGCGGGCGCCGTCCCCCTCGCCGTGGTCGTGCAGCGCAGCCTCGACTTGACGGAGACCATCGAGCGCGCCCGCGCGGAACTTCGGTTGCCGCCGGTGTGCTATGAGATCGGCACCGAGGAGACCAGCGGCGGCCTCACTGCCGAGGCGGCCTTCGCGACCTTCATTACGGACCTGCTGCGCCAGTTGAGTGCGAAGGCGCTGCCCCGGCCGGCGTTCATGGTCGGGCAGACCGGGACACTGGTCAAGATGCGGGAGAACATCGGCACCTTCAACGCGGCCGCCGCGCGGCGGCTCGCCGCGATCGCGCGCGGAAACGGCCTCGGCTTCAAAGAGCATAACGCGGATTACCTGGCTGGCGAGATCCTGGCCGTTCATCCCGAGTTGGGGATCACCGCCGCGAACGTCGCCCCGGAGTTCGGAGTCGCCGAGACGCAGGCCCTCTTCGCGCTCGCCGATCGCGAGGCCGAGGCGATTCGCGACCATGCCGGGGCCGAGGTGGCACCCTCAGGTTTACGGAAGATCGTCGAGGAGAAGGTGCTGGCCAGCCGGCGCTGGGTCAAATGGCTGCGGCCCGCGGAAAAAGGCACCACCGAGGCCGACCTGCGCGGCGACCGCGCCCGGCTCGAAGAGGTGGCCGCGGTGTGCGGGCACTACGTGTTCACCGATCCGCAGGTGGCGGCCGCCCGCCAACGACTCTGCGCCAACGCCCAGGCCCTGCGGATCGCGGCCGATCCCGAAAGCCATGTGCTCGACGCGGTCAAGGCGAGCATCGCGCATTACGTCGAGCCGTTCCGTCTCTCGGGCCTGACCACCTGGCTGCGGACGAACCGCTGAGGGGAGGCCGCCGGATCGTCAGCGGGCGAAGAGACTGCCCTTGAGGCTTGGCGACACTTCAGGGACAGGTTGCGCCGTCCTCAGCAGGAGCGTCTTGATCTCGAAGGGGCTGAAGGACAGCGGCACCGCATGGTCGCTCACCGGAAGGGCCTTGATCTCGTCTTCGAGCAGGTTCACCTCGAGCACCTGGCTCCCGGCGAGGCTCGGGCCGAGGACGAGCCTGGCCTCAGCGGGTTTGCCCAGGGATTCCCACAGCCGCAGCACGTAGCCGTCGCCCGCCTCCGCCACCTTCCAACCGGAAAGGAGCACGCCGGCCCCTTCGACGAGCAAAGGCTCGGAGGCGGAGGCGCCTGGCTCGCCGGCCGCCTCGGACTGCCAGGCCAGTGGTGGGCAGGTGAACTCGTCTGACCGTTGAGGAATCTCCGCGTCTTCGAGGCTGCCGGCATGGGGCAGCAGGCGCAGCGTCGCGCGGATGATCCCGCTGTCGGTGCGTGGATCGTAGTCGCCGGTCGCGCAGCGCACGAGCGAAACGCGGAGCGCATTGTCCCGGAAGGTGTGGCCGGGCCGGTCGCGGTTGAGCAGGGCCATGCCGCCGTCGTCGCCCGAGATATCGGCCCACCCCACGGCGGGCACTTCGAGTTCCTGGCCGGTCGCGATCTCGCAGCCCAGGGGGATACCGTAAGCGCGGCGCAGCGGGCCCTTGAGCGCGGGTTGAATGCAGAGGCGAGCGAGCACCTCCAATTCCTGCCAGTCCATCTCGATGCGCAGTTCGACCCAGGGCTGCCCGGCGTAGAGGGAGACATCGCTGGTGAAGCGCGACTGTCCCCAGCGGTGCTCCGTGCGCACGGTCGCGCGCACCGGCCCGTTTTCGATCACCGCCGGCTCGGCGCTCGAGGCGGCGGGTTCGCGGGCGTCTGTGATCCCGAGCCCCCAGGCCTTCAACGGGCCGCCGTAGTCATAGACGTAGTCGGTTTCCGGCCACAACTCGATGCGCACCGGGGCCTCGACCGGCGCCAGCCATTCGCGCCCGTCCGGTGACTTGATCGAACGGATGATCCCCGGCCCGCCGATCTCCAGGCGGAGATGTTCGTTTTCGACCACGCTGCCGGAGGCGTGAACCGTTGAGGGCGGGGCCTCGCCTGGCTGAAGGTGATACGCCTTCAACCCCAGGGCCGGGATGTCGTCCGCGAAGAACAGCATCGTCCCGCGCACATAGCGTTGATACTCCCGCGTTTCCACCACCTGGTAGGGGGTGAGGCGGCCCGCGCCGTCCGCGAGGACGCCGCTCTTGGGTATCTGCTCGCTCCCGCGCGAATCGCGATGGATCGGCATCTCGACGTCGGCGGTGGCGATTCCGCCGCAGCGATAAGGCCGCGGGTTCATCACCAGGAGAGAGCGCAAGGCGCCGGTCCTGGGGCAGAAGCGGTCGAGCAGCAGTTGCGCCCTGCGGCGCAAGAGGTTGGCGCCGAGGAACAACTCGTGGTAGTGGGCGGCGCTGTCGGCATGGGCCTCGGGAGAGCCCGTGCCTGGCAGGATATCGTGAAACTGCAGGTAACACAGGCGCCACCAGAGCGCGGTGACCTGCTCGCGGGGGTAGCCATGGCCGGCCAGCGCCGCCAGGTTCCACAGCGCCTCCACCTCGCGCAGTTCGCGCTCGGCGCGGCGGCAATGCTCCTTCTCCTCGATGTGGGTCGTGTAGCAGCCCTGATAGACATAGTTGAACAGCGCGGGGAGTTGCGGGAGCGGCCGCGCCTCGGCGAGCGCCGATTCGAAAAACGTCGTGGGCGTGCTGTAGATCAGGCGGTATTGCTTGCCCTCGAGCGGGGAAACGTAAGAGGTCACGCCGCCGGCATCGGAGTTGCAGTGCGAGCCGAAGAGGTGGTGCACGCCCGCGGCCAGGTTGCGGTTCACCTTCTCCTGAAGATCGGTGACGCCGGGCGGCAGGTCGTAATACTGGCTCAAAGAAGGGAGGCCCGCGCCCTTGTTGATGAAGCGCAGGGCCGGGATGGCGGTGCCGTCTATGCCTTCCCAGTGGAAGGGGATTTCGGGCAGGTTCACATACCGCTGTCGGGGGCGCTTGAAAATCATGTGGGCGATGCCCGCCTGCTTCATGATCTGGGGCAGGCTGCGGCAGTGGCCGAAAGAGTCCGAGTTGACCAGGGTGCGGGCGCGCAGGCCGAACCGGCGCTGGAGATAGCGCTGGCCGTAGAGGAACTGGCGCACGAGCGACTCGCCCGAGGGGAGGTTGTGGTCCGGCTCCACCACCTGGCCGCCGTTGATGTCAATGCGGCCCTGCTTCACCAGGCGCGCGAAACGCGCGAAGAGCGGCGGGTCGAGTTCCTCCACTATGCGCAGGATCAGCACTTGCGTGTGGGAGTAGCGCGCGTCGGGGTGCTGTTCCACCAGGTCCACGTGCCAGCGGATCGTCTCCAGCGACATCTCGATGCTGTCGGGGAGTCGCCAGCCCCAGGTCAGGTCGAGGTGGTTGAGATGCACCATGTGGATGGTGATGCGTTCTCCCGGCGGCAGACGCAGCGCGTCGAGTTCCTGCTGCTGCGCCGAAGGCAGGTAGGCGCCTTCCGTCTGGAATTGCATCGCCCGCTCCGTGATGGTGAGGTTTCGGGTTACCGCGCCCGCGCCGGAAGCCTTTTCGGCGGTTCGCCAACGCCCACCTGTTGGGCGGATTTGTGCGGATGCAGGGCCTGCGACGCCTCGATCCGGAGCCCGCGGCGCAGGAACTCTTCCAGGCGGCGCGAAAGACGGCGAGGCAGGCCCGGTGACCGAGGCAGCGAGTCAAGGGATACCGGAAGCGTGCCCTGGCTCGCCCTCCGGCGGAGGACAGACAGCCAATGCTGCGTATGCCGTTTGCCAGTGAGCGGATTCAACGGGTGGATCCCAAGACGGGCGTCAAGGTGATCCAACTGGCCAGTTACCCAACCCCCAGCGCGCACTTTCTTTATGACTGGCCGTGCGTCACCCCCGACAACCAGCGGGTGGTGCTCTTCTCCCAGCGCGCGGCCTCGCGTGATGCGCCGTGGGACCTCTTCCGCGTGGACGCGGATGGACTCAACCTCTTTCAACTGACGGAGCGCGGCGAGCGTATGGAGGCCGGCGGCTATTACGGGCGGCCGGCCGCCCGCCTGGCCCTGGACGGCAAGACGATCTACTGCGTGTGGGGCCATGCGTTGTGCGCGGTGGATGTGGAGAGCGGGCACATCGAAGAACTGTGTTCGCTTGAGAAGCACTGCGCCGGAGGCGGCATCGTTCACAGTCTCCACATCTCGGCGGGCGGGCGGCGGTTGTTTATCGTTTGCGGCGCGTACCCGTCAGGCGCCGTCGTGCGCGTGGACCTCGACACGGGGGAAGCGACGGAGATCCAGTTGGATGGGCACCTCTTCGCCTGTGACCCCACGGGCCCGCGGCTGGTCGTCACCAAAGGCACGGTCGAATGGGGCACGGCGGTGCGCGAAGACGGATCCCGCGTGATCACGAACGAGGGCGAACTGCGAGGAAAGTGGATCGCGGATGAGGACGGGAACGACCTGGAGTACTTCTGCCCCGAGATGTACGCCCACGCCACGCTGCTGGGCAGCCGCCTCGCGCTTCAGGGGTGCGGCCTGCCGCCCCACAAGTGTATCTGGCTCGCGGAGAAGGGCAGCCAGCCTCGGAAGATCGCACAGGGGCCGTATTTCTGGCACTCCGGCGCCTCCTGGAATGCCGAGTGGGTCGCGGCGGACACCAACTGGCCTGACCAGGGGCTCCAACTGATCCACGTGCCCACGGGCCACTTCGCCAGCCTGTGCCATCCGGGCGCCAGCCAGGAGCACTACGAGTTCGGCCACCCGCACCCGTGTCTTTCACAGGATGGACGCCTCTGCGTGTTCCGTTCCGACCGCACCGGCGTCCCGCAGATCTACATCGCGGACATCTCGAAGGAATTCCAGGAAGGAGTCATCGCCGGGCAACTGCGCGGCGGTGACAAATGGATGCCTTAGATGTCTGAACTCGCGTTCCAACCGCTGAAAGTCGCGGGGCTGAAGGCGCCGGTTGTTGCCGCGGCGGATGTCGTTTTCGGCCGGGGCGGGCAGAGGGATTTGAGGCTCGACCTCTACCGGCCAGGCAAGGAGGTGGGGTCGCCGCTGCCGGTCGTCATCTTCATCCACGGCGGCGGATGGCACGGCGGAGACAAGGAGAGTTACCGCGATCTGGCGGTGCGGGTGGCGTCGGACGGGTATCTGTGCGCCGCGGTCAATTATCGCCTCTCGGGCGAGGCCCCCTTCCCGGCCGCGCTGGAGGACTGCAAGTGCGCGGTGCGCTGGCTGCGAGCCCACGCGGCGGAGCATGGCACGAACTCCAGCCACTTCGCGGTATGGGGGCACTCGGCGGGCGCGCACCTGGCGGCCATGGTCGCGGTCACGCCGGGCGAGTTCGAGGGCGAAGGCGGAGACCCGCAGACTTCGAGCAAAGTGCAGTGCGCGCTCTGCTATTCCACGCCCTTCGACTTGCCGGGGTTAGGCCAAAGCCTGAGCCCATCGGTGGAGCATTTCCTGGGGCCGTCGCCGGTGGACCGCAAGGCCGCGCGCGAGCAGGCGAGCCCGATTCACTATGTATCGGGAGACGCCCCGCCCTTCCTGGTGTGCCACGGCGATCAAGACGACGTGGTGCCGGTCGAGCAGTCGGATGGGTTCGCGGCGGCCCTGCGCGCGGCCGGCGTCCCCGTCGAGTTCATGCGGGTCGCCGGGGCGGGGCACGACCTGGAGCGACACAGCGCGGAGATCTTCACCGCTGCTCTCGGCTTCCTGAATCAACACCTCAAGCAGCCGGACCGGAGATGAGCGTCAAAGGAGGGCTTTGTAGTTGAGAGTGAGTTTTTCGAGCGCCGCGACGTACTGCTCGACCGCCCCCGGCGCCGGGTCGTTCCAGATGGGCAGGCAGATCGTGCGCTGCCAGGCGCGCTCGGTGACCGGCAAGTCGCCTTCGCGATAGCCTTTGTAACCCTCGCCCAGGGGCCCGCGGCCAAGGCTGAAAACGTCGAAGCCGCTCTTGTAGGGCTCCATCAGGTGCCCCATCGGATAGCCGCCGCTCCCGATCCAGGGGCGCGCGGCGCCGGCCGCTCCCTCGGCCCGGAAGGCCTCGAGAAAACGATCGCGGGGCAGTCCGCCCAGTTCCTCGGGCCTGTAGTGGGTCCCGGGGGGGGCCGGCTCGCAAGCAGAGGGCGCGGCGCGAATTGGATTGTGACGGCCGCAGGAAGGCACGTGGGCGCGGCGAAGACCGGGCCGAAGTCATACTGTTCAGGCGGAGGTAAGGAGATGATCTCGATGAGAAGACACATGACGGTGGCGGGGTTGCTCCTGATGGTGGCCATGGCGCCGTTGGGCCAGGCCGCGCCGCCGGCCGGCGCCGGCAAGGGCTCCTCCCGCGAGCAAGGCCCGCTGCCCTACTTCTCCCTGCGCAAACCGCCGCGGAACGCCGTGATCCTCTTCAACGGCCGGGACTTGAAGAACTGGCATCAGCGCGACGGCCGGCCGGCGGTCTGGAAGGTCGAGGACGGCGTGATGACGGCCACCGAGGGCGACCTCCTCACCACCGAGACCTTCACCGACGCCTTCCTCCACGTCGAGTTCCGGACCCCGAACATGCCCGACGTCACCGGCCAGGGCAAGGGCAACAGCGGCGTTTACGTGCAAGGGCGCTACGAGATCCAGGTGCTGGATTCCAACGGCATCAACCTCCCGGGCAAGGGCGACTGCGGAGCGATCTACGGCCAGTTCGCTCCGCTGGTGAACGCGTGCCGGCCGCCGCTCAAGTGGCAGACGTATGACATCATCTTCCGGTCGGCGCGCGTGGACGGGGCCGGAAAGGTCACGGAGCCGGCGCGGATCACCGTGTTTCAGAACGGGATGGTGATCCAGAACAATGTCGTCACGCTGGGCCCAACCCCCGGCAATGTGGATGACAACGTGGGCCAGCCCGGCCCGCTGCTGCTGCAGGCTCACGGCAACCCGGTGCAGTACCGCAACGTGTGGCTGGTGCACCTGCCGCTCAAGGGCTCGGACACATACGAGCCGCGCTAGCGCCGCTGGCGGAAGCGCGGTTCAGCGCGGTGGCTTGCGAAGGAGATCCTGGAGCGCGGTCAAGGAGAAGCGGGCTTCCTTCTCGCCCCTGGCGCCGATGATCCTCAGGCCGAGCGATCGGGCCTCCGGAACAACGATCGCTTCGGCGCTCTTCGAATCGTTGAGGAGGAACGCGACCTCGTACTTGGCCACGAAATCGGTGCGGCGGCTCGAGCCGAGCACAGGCAGGCTGAACCAGAAACTTTCGACGTGGCCATAGACCGTCACCGGGACGGGCGATCCCACCGTCTTCTCTTGTCCCTTCACCCTGCGGTCCGCATTGGGGTCTATCGGCTGATAGTAGCGGCCGCGGCCGTTGTAGAGCACGAAGGCGATGCTCTCCAGGGCCTTCTTGTCGCCGGGCTTGGCATCATACGGCCACAGCCAACTGCCGGTGCCCTTGCTCTGCAACGTCACCTGGAAGAGGACCAGGTCCTTGTCCTTCGCCAGCGCCTCCTCGATGGCGGCCTTCTTCTGCGCGTCGCTCTTGTGCAGCCGGGTGGCCTCATAGGCCGCCGCCGCAACCCGCGCCGCCGGCACCATGAGCAGGACTTTGCCTGGCGCCCCCGGCACCGGAACCGACCACAACTCCAGCAACTGCTCAACCGTCTTGCCCGCCTTGCGCGCGCGTTCCCCCAGCCGGGCCGCGGCCTCGATCTCCTCAGGCGAGGGCGCGAAAAGCGGGTGCGGCTTGCCGGGCGCTATCGGCGCCGGCGGAGTCGCTTCGCTCGTGCCCGCAAGGGGCGGAGCGTTCTCCTGTGCCAGCGCCGGCGCGACAAGTGCGAGCGTCAAGATGCCCACCATGGCCCAGTATCGCATCGCCCATCCCTCCACGTCAGTCCGCGTCGAAGTTGCTCGCGGATCTATTGACCCATGCGCAACCCGACTCGTGCCGTTCACGTCGCGACTCACACAGTATGATCTTGTCGCCGGGTCTTGGTCAAGACCCTCCACGCAACTCCCCAGGGTGACCTCCAGGCGCACGGCCGCAGGGAAGCCGGACCGGCCCGGCGAAAAAGGCGCTCGGGATGGGACGCCGCAAGCAAAGCAGTCGAGTGAACCGGGACAGCACGTCGCCAGGCGGACCCGGAGACGGCACCAGGGTCGTGATCTCGCGCCGCGATTTCATCAAGGCGGCGGGCGCCGCGGGGCTGCTGCTCGTCACAGCGGAATGGAAGGTTCTGGCCGCTGAGCGAGCGTCACTCCGCGAGCCCTCCCCGGAGTTCTGGTGGTTCCGCTACCCGACCTATGTGGACGTGGGTCCCTCGATCACGACTGACCAGGCCCTGGCATGGCACGCGCGCATGCTGACGGGTGATTATGTGTCAGACCCCACCTGGGGACCGTACGCGCGGCGCCTGGGCGAACTCGAGTCGCCCGCGAATTTCGCCGCCGCCAAGAAGGCCGGCTTGCGCTGGATCGCCTGGGTTGAAGCGTTCGGAGACTGTTTGCTCTACGCGGTCGCGCTGGAGCGCCGGCCCGACGGCTCATTTCCGGGGCTGGAGGGGCACCCGCAGATAACGCGGCAGGAACGCAGCGCCTGGTGTTGGGAAGCCGAGGGACTGAAGCGCGGGAACACCTTCCGCTGGGTGGGACCGCACAACACCGTGAATGACGAGGATTTCGTGCAGCCGCTTTTCACGCGCGAGCGGACCGGCCTCCCGATCCCCCGCTACCCGGACGGCCGCGAAGCCGTCGGCTTCCTTCCCGACGGCCAGTATCCAGTCAACGCCCGGCTTTACGACGCCTGCTGCTCGAAGGACATCAACGGGAACGTGGACCTCGCGCTGGATAGTTTTCCCCCCAAGGCCAACGAAACGGATCCCGACACGGGCAAGCCAAAAGCACCCACCGAGGGGCTCTACCGCGTGGTCGTGGACCGAAACCAGCGCGACCGCTTCCTGCACGACCAGAAGATCGGCGACGCGGCCTATTGCAGCAGCATTTCGATCGGCAAGGACATCGCCGCGCCGTTCTGGACGGAGTACATCCGCGCCTGCGCCCGCGAGATCGTGCGGCTGGGCGTGGATGGTTTCTGGTGCGACAACTACTCGCCCTGGGACAACTTCGGCCAGTTCAACCGGGCCTTTGGGGATTGGTCGGAGCATCGCTTCCGCGAGTTCCTGCGGGACGCGTTCAGCAAGGACGAACTGACGCGCATGGGCATCGCGGACGCGGGCGCGTTCGACGTGCGCGGTTATCTCAAGCGGAAGGCGTCGGAGTTCGGGGCAACGGACCCTTCCTATTTCTATGACCCGAAATGGTCGGACCCGCGGTGGCTGGACGACCCCGTGTGGAACGCCTACAAGGTGCTCAAGCAGAAAGTCGGCCGCCAGGGGCTGCGCAACTTCTACCACGCGATCAAGGACGAAGCGCGCAAGGCCGGGCGGCCCGACTTCCTGGTGTCCGGCAACGATATGCCGGTGTTCGGCCTGGGCTGGGCGCGAGAGGACTACCTGGATATGGTGAGTACCGAGGGGACTCCGGGATGGCATCTGACCACAGGCTCGCGGGGGATCATGATTCCACCGCTGGGCAAGTACGCGGTCGTCTATCGCGCGGCCCTGGAGCACCAGAAAGGCCCCTACTGCACCGTCTGGTACTCCTTGCAGGGCCCGTACGAGAAGTACCGCGGCCGCCCGGAGATCGCCAGGGTCCTGATGGCCGAGGCGTTCGCCAACAATACCTTCATGAAGTTCGGCGGGAACCCGGCGTTCCCCGGCACGCCGGAGGCGGTCGCCTGGTGGAATGGTTTCGTGACGCGCCACGAGCGGCAGTTCGGGCGGCGGCGCGTTATGGCGGACGTCGGGATTCTCTTCTCGCCTGATAACCAGTTGTGGCTGCTGACGCCGGGCGGGCCTCCCGACTTCGACCGCCAGCCCCATTCCTTCGGCCACTGGGGATTCGCGACGGCCGTGATTGACGCCCACCTGCCTTACAGGGTGGTGACCGACTGGAAACTGCATGCCGCGGCGCTGAAGGGGCTGCGCGCGTTCGTCATACCCGATGCCGAGTGCCTCGACGATTCGGCCCTGCCGCTACTGGAGAATTGGGTCCGCGCCGGCGGGCGACTGGTCGTCACCGGGCCTTCGGGCAGGCGCGAGGGCACCGCCGGCTGCTTCAGAAGGCGGACGAACTCGCTTCTTTCATCGCTGGTCGGCGTGGATATTGCGAGCGAGGCTGCAGCGCCCCACGGGCAGGCCGGCGGCGTGACCGTGCACACGGGCAGGCTGGGCCGGGGAACGGTCGTCTGGACGCCTGCGCCGGTGGGCATGGAGTACTACCTCAGAGAAAAGGAGCGGCCCGCGCTCCTGACGCAGATCGCGGAGATGGTGGGCGCTTCGCCGCTTCTCGACGGGAGTGGGCTGAGCCCAAGGGTCGGGGTCTTCTGCTGGGCATCCCCAGACGAAGGAGCGCGTTTTGCCGATCTCGTTAACTACGATCTAGATGCGGATGCGGACCGCGTCACGCCTGTGGAAAATCTTCGGTTCAAGATCGGCGTGCCCAGGGGTTGGAAGGACGTCGAGGTGACGACACTCTCACCGAACGACGCGGCACCGGCGACCGCAACCGTGCGGGAGGGCTGGGCCGTCGTTGATCTCCCGAGGCTGGTCCACTACGCCAGCGTGAGGCTCGCGCCCAAATGAACGCGCGGCGAATCCCGTTGCGTGACGGCTGGCTCATGGCCTCGGGCCGCGAGGTGCTCGACGGTCGCCCCTATGAGATGTCCTATCGTCCGGCCGGGTGGCTGGAAGTGACGGTGCCCACGACCGTGCAAGCGGCGCTCGTGGCGGCCGGGCGGGCGCCGTCCCCCTGGCGGGACCGGCGGGTGGAGGCGCTGCGCGAGTTCGAGGACGACACCTGGTGGTACCGGCGGGAGTTCGTGGTCCCCGAAGACCAAGCCGATGCGGACCGCTTCGAACTCGTCTTCGAGGGCGTCTGCCTGTTCGCGACGGTCTGGCTCAATGGAACGCCCGTAGCGTTCCTGCACAACGCCCATCACGCGCACCGCATTGACGTCACGCGCCATGTCAAGCGGAGAGAACCGAACCTGCTTTGCGTGGAGTGCGGCCTGCGCCTGGATGAGATGAGGAAACGCATCCGCGGCGAGATCAGCACGACGGGCGAGAAGGCGCGGCCCTACATGCGCATGTGCCAGATGGCCTTCGGATGGGATTTCGCGCCGCGGCTCGCCGCGATCGGCCTGTGGCGGCCCGTCCATTTTGCCTGCCACCGGCGCGCGGCCATTGATGATCTACACGTGACGACCAAAGCGATTCGGCAAGGGACGGCGCACCTGGAGGTCGAGGCGCGAATGCGCTCGTTCGACGCGTTGCCCGCGACGCTCCACCTTTCCATCCATGAGCACGCAGAGACGCCGGCCGTCTGGGAACATTCGCTGCCTGTCACCAGCGATGCAGTGATCACCACGTCGCTCGATCTCTCCGCTGCGCGACTCTGGTATCCGCATCCAATGGGAGAACCGTTCCTCTACACGCTGAAAGCGCGGATCGAGTGCGGGGGAACGGAGGTGGACGCCCTGAGCGCGCGCTTCGGCGTGCGCACCGTCGAGTTGAAACAGGATGGACAGTTCACGTTTTCCATCAACGCCGTGGACGTGTTCGCGCGCGGCGCGAACTGGGTTCCTTCGAACAGCCTCTCGCTGGACGCATCGCCGGAGCACTATCGCCATCTTCTGGAACTCGCGCACGAAGCGCATTTCAACATGCTCCGCGTCTGGGGCGGCGGCACCTATGAACCGGACTTGTTCTACGACCTGTGCGACGAACTGGGCATCATGGTCTGGCAGGACTTCATGTACGCCTGCGCCATGTACCCGGATGACGATCCGGAATTCATGGAGAGCGCCGCTCAAGAAGCGCGCGAGGTCGTGGGCCGGTTGCGGCGACATCCGTCGGTGGTGCTCTGGTGTGGGAACAACGAGTGCCAGGAGGCGTGGGCGCTCGGCGACTGGCCCGATCGCGCACCGCGACACTTCGGCGAGCGGCTGTACGACCATGTCTTGCCGGAGGTGGTCGCGGCGCTCTCGCCCGGCGTGCCCTACTGGCCCGGCAGCCCCTACGGCGGGCCCACGACCCGGTCGCCCACGGTGGGCGACTACCATGACTGGTACAGCCTTCCGGCCTGGCGCACGTACGATGAGAACGCTCCGCTCTTCAGCAGCGAGTACGGCTTGCGGTCGGTGCCCCAGCGCGAGACGGTGGAGGCGATGATCAGCCCCGAGTTTCAATGGGACGAGCACGGCCCACAGCACGACGTGTGGCGATTCCACCACGGCTCTTGCGGCTGGCTGCAAGCGATCCTGCCCGAATTCGGGCAACCGAAGACCCTGGACGACTACATCATGCTCACGCAGGAGGCACAGGCGACGCTCATGCGCTACGCGGTGGAGGTCTACCGGCGGCGCATGTTCGCGACCAGCGGCTCGCTGATTTGGCAGTATGACGAGCCCTGGCCCGCCGTCACCTTCAGCCTGGTTGACTTCTTCGGGCGGCCGAAGGCGGCCTACTACTGGGTCCGGCACGCCTACGCGCCGGTGATCGGCCTATTCTACGTCGGCGGCGGAGGCCTGAGTTTCTGGGGCGTCAGCGATCTGCTGCAAGAAAGCCCGTGCACCGTCCGCCTGCGCCGGTTCGACCATTCCGGGGAACTGTTGGGCGAGAAAGTGGTGGAGGGTCGTCTGCGGGCGAACGCGGCAACGATGCTTCTCGGGTCACTTCCGCCGGAGTTGCTCCTGCATCGTCCCGAGCATGAACTCCTCCACGCGGAGTTGCGTTCAGCAGACGGCACGAGCGAGTGCGTGTATCACGCTGCGCAAAGGAAGGACTGGGTGCTGCCGCCAACCCCGCTGACGGCGTCGGCCCGGCGCGTGGATGCCGATCACGTGCAGGTCACGCTCTGGAGCGCAGGCTACGCGCACTTCGTGTCGGTGTCGGTCAGTGACGCGGGCGCGCGATATTCCGACAACTTCGTTGACCTGCTGCCCGCGCTGCCGCGAACGATCGAGATACGAACCCGTGACGCGGGCGAGATCACCATCCGCATGGCGAACGTGGCCGGGTATCGTATCCCGATCTCCTAGGAACCGACCTCGTGCCGGTCAGGTGCGAGGGGGAGCGCCTGCCACGGGTTGCCAATGACCATGCATCGCGCCGTGTCCCGCCAGCACAT